>JADHED010000606.1_pt1 | contig 39833 bp, 34 predicted proteins | sample 8952041 | NCBI WGS metagenome assembly JADHED01 (sample SAMN16124423, study PRJNA663239) | bioreactor sludge metagenome | isolation source: sludge (control) | place: India:Bengaluru | collected 2018-09-08 | reverse complement strand
ACGGGCGCCGCGGGACCCGCGACCGGCACGCTCGACACCGGGGTCGTCACCGGCCCGGCCCGGCGCGCGCCCGAGGGCGGCGTCACCGCCCGCGCCGCGGCCGCCGCGGCCCCCGCCGCCAGCATCGCCTCCGCGCAGGCCGTCGAGGAGGTGCTGTTCGGGCTGCCCCTCGGCAGCATCGTGTTCGGGGACGAGGTCGCGCGCCGGCTCTGGGCGCAGCCCGCCCCCGCCGACCTGAAGGCGCTCGCGCTGCTGCTCGAGAACCAGCGCCAGGTGCCCCCCGGGCCGCTGCGGGAGCTCGTCGTGCGCGCGGTGGCGCTGCGCCAGCGCGTGCAGCGGCTGCTCGAGCACGCCGCGCGCGGCACGCTCGACCCCGCGCAGCGGGCCGCGCACGCCGCCGAGTGGTCCCGCCTGGCCCGGCTCGCGCGCGAGACCGGCGTCGAACTCGACGTCCGCATCGCGGAGCAGGAGCGGGTCGCGCTCAAGGCGGCCGCCACCCTGCTGCCCGACGCCGACGACGTCGAGGCCGAGGCCGCCCTGGCCGCCGAAGCCTCCGCGCTGGTCGAGGGCGACCCCGCCGCGCCGACCGACGCGCCCGACGTCCCCGAGGCGCGCGACGTCCTGGCCGCGATGCGCGCGGCGCAGCCGCGGCCGCTCGACCCGCTGTTCCTCGACGTCCTCGCGTCGTGGTCGTACGCGCGCCGCGCCGTGCAGGCGCTGGACGTCGCGCAGATGGAGCGCGGGCGGCGCGTCGTCGCGCGCGTCGGCGCGCGGCTGGACGCGACCGTCGCGAAGCTGGCCGCGGAGCACCGCCGGGACCCCGAGGGCAACGCGCGCCTCGCGGTCTGGCGCCGCTACCTGATGGACGCGCGCAGCCGCATCGACGAGACGCTCACCCGCCCGGCCCCGGCGCCCTCGCGCCTGCGGCCGCGCCCCGCCGAGGCCGGGGCCTCGCCCGGCGAGGACCGCATCCTCGAGCACCTGCGCGAGGTGCGCCGCAAGGCGACCGGCGGGCGCGGCGGCGACGACGCGTCCGACGGCCGCGCTTCCGCTCCCGCGCCGGCGCCCGCGCGCGGACTCGTCGGCTGGCTCAGGAAGATGGTGAAACGATGAGCACGCGCGAGACCCCCTCCGTGCCGGCGGCCTCGCCGAACACGCCGGCCGCGACGACGACGCCGACGGCAGAGGCGGTCGCGGAGCGGCGCCGCGCCGAACGCGTCGCGGTGGACAGCCCGGTGCTGGTGCACGTGGACGGCATGACGCCGCTCGACGGGCGGATCTGCAACCTCTCCGCGAACGGCGTGCTGGTCGCCGTCGAGCAGGGACTGCCGCTGGGCGCGGAGGCGCGCCTCGAGATCGCCCTCGACGACGAACCGTCCCCGCTCCTCGTGCGCGGGCTCGTCGTGCGCGCGCTGCGCGAACCGGCCGGCGAGCGGCCGGTCCGGCTCGCGTTCTGCTTCATCCACCCCTCGGCCTCGGCCGTGCGGCGGGTGTCGCGCCTCGTCTTCTCCTGACGGTCCCTCTGGCATAATCGTCCGACGCCCCGCCCGCGCGCGGGGCGCGGGGTGAACATGCCTGAATCCGGGATTCGCGTCGGTCTGGCCGGGCTGGGGCGCCACGGCATGCGCTACGCGCAGCACCTCCTCGCGCACGACATTCCCGGCGCGTCGCTCGTCGCGGTCCACCGCCGCCAGGCCGACGCCGGTCGCGAGTGGGCCCGCCAGCGCGGCCTCGCCTTCCACGAGTCGATCGAGGCGCTCGCCGCCGACCCGGCGGTGGACGCGATCGCCGCCGCGCTGCCGCCCGGCCTGCACCCGCGCGTGGTCGAGGCGGCCGCCGCGGAGAAGAAGCCCGTCCTGGTGGACAAGCCGCTCGCGCCCGACGGCGCGTCCGCGCGCCGCGCGGCCGAGGTCGCGCGGGCCGCCGGCATCCCGGCGATGGTGGGCCAGACGATGCGCTTCAACAGCGTCGTCCAGGCCGTGCGCGACCACCTCCCGCCGCTCGGCCGGCTGCACCTGATCGCGATCAACAACCGCTTCGAGCCGGCGAACCGGCAGTGGTTCAACGAGCCGCTGCACGGCGGCATGGTCATCAACACGGGCGTGCACGGCGTGGACCTCCTGCGCTTCCTCTCGGGCGCCGAGGTCGTGGACGCGCGCGCCTTCTCGCGCCGCATCGTCACGCCCGACGTCGACGACGTCTTCGCCGCGATCCTGCGGCTCGAGCCGGGCGGGCTGCTGTGCACCCTCGACAACACGTGGGCCACCGGCGGCCGCACCGGCCGGGTCGAGATCGTCGGCGAGCACGGCCAGCTGGTCGCCGACCACATCCACGGCGTGCTCGGCGAGGTGCGCGGGCGCAGAATGGAGAAGCTTCCCCTCCCCGAACCGGTCCCGACCGTCCGCGAGGTGCTGCGCGCGTTCGTGCGCACGCTGCAGCTGGGCGGCGCGATGCCGGTGACGCTCGAGGACGGCGTGCGCGCCGTCGAGGGCGCCGAGCTGATCGCGCGCGCCATGGTGTCGACGTCGCCGTCGTGACCGGGCGTCTCTCACGGGCGGCCCTCCCGCGGGCGCGGGGGGGTCGCGACCGTCCCCCAGAGGCCGACAGATGAAGATCATCGAGTGTGTGCCCAACATCTCCGAGGGGCGCGACCGCGCCGTCCTCGACGCCGTGGCGGACGCGGTCCGCGCGGTGGACGGCGTCCAGCTGCTCGACGTGGACCCGGGCGCCGAGACGAACCGCACCGTGTACACCTTCGTCGGCGGGCCCGACGCCGTGGCGGAGGCGGCGTTCCGGCTGGCCGCGACGGCCGCGCGGCTGATCGACATGAGCGTCCACAAGGGCGCGCACTCCCGCATCGGCGCGACCGACGTCGTGCCCTTCGTGCCGGTCGGCGGCGGGGCCACGATGGACGACTGCGTCGAGCTGGCGCGCCGCGTCGGCCGGCGCATCGCCGAGGAACTCTCGATCCCGGTCTACCTCTACGAGCGCGCCGCCACGCGTCCCGCGCGGCGCTCGCTCGCGGACGTGCGCAAGGGGGAGTACGAGGGGCTCGCCGCGAAGCTGCAGGATCCGGAGTGGGCCCCCGACTTCGGGCCGGCTGCCTTCAATGCCCGCTCGGGCGCGACCGTCGTCGGCGCGCGGCCGTTCCTGATCGCGTACAACGTCGACCTCAACACGCGCGAGAAGAAGCTCTGCCACGACATCGCGCTCGAGATCCGCGAGCAGGGCCGGAAGGTCAAGGGACCCGACGGCAAGATCCTGCGCGACGCCGCCGGCAACGAGGTCACGAAGCCGGGCCGGCTGCCCGCGATCCGCGCGGTCGGCTGGTACATCCCGGAGTTCGGCCGGGCGCAGGTGTCGATCAACGTCCTCGACTACACCGTCACGCCGCCGCACCGCGCGTTCGACGAGGTCGAGGTCGAGGCGGGCCGGCGCGGGCTGCGCGTCACGGGCTCGGAGCTCGTCGGCCTCGTGCCGCTGGAGGCGCTGAAGCTCGCGGGCCGGCACTACCTCGTGCGCCAGGGCGGGACGCCGGCGGTGCCCGAGCCGGACCTCGTCGAGGCGGCGCGGATCAGCCTCGGGCTCGACGACGTCAAGCCGTTCGACCCCGCGAAGGCCGTGATCGACTACCGGCTGCAGCCGCGCGAGGAGGGCCTGCGCGCGCTGTCCGTCACCGGCTTCGCGGACGAACTCTCGCGCTCGACGCCCGCGCCGGGCGGCGGGTCGGCCGCCGCGCTGTGCGGCGCGCTCGGCGCGTCGCTCGCGTCGATGGTGGTCGCGCTGGCCGCCGGCAAGGAGGCGACCGCCGAGCGGGTCGAGGCCGGCCTCGCGGCGCAGGAGCTGAAGGACCGGCTGCTGCGCGCGATCGACGAGGACACGGCCGCGTTCGACGCGATCGGCGCCGCGCGCCGGCTGCCGAAGGCCACGCCGGAGCAGCAGGCGGCGCGCGAGGCGGCCCAGGTCGACGCGACCCGGCGCGCCATCGAGGTGCCGCTGTCGGTCGTCGAGGCCGCCCGCGACACCGCGCGGCTGGCGCTCCGCGCCGCGCGCGCGGGCCTCCCCGCGACGGCCTCCGACGCGGGCGTGGCGGCGTGGTGCGCGCGCACCGCCGCGGAGGGCGCGGCGCTGAACGTGCGCATCAACCTGCCCGGGCTCCCCGCCGAGGACGAGCGCGCGCGCTACGCCGCGCGGCTCGGCGAGGCGCTCGGCGCGGCGCGCGCCGCGTGCGACGAGGCCGCCGCGGCCGCCGACGCGCTCATCGGCTGAGCGCCAAATCCTGAAGAAGACGGGCGGGGCAGAGCCCCGCCCCCACACATCTGTCCATGCGCCGCGTACGCCGCGGATGTCATCCGGCGACTCCCGGCGACCTCCGGCGAGGACACCCGGCGCGGCGCGCAGGGTCGCGGACCCCGTCGAAACGCCCAACGTTCATCTACTTGCGTGAAATCGGCGGCCTTGGCACGCCCTTCGCTTAGGGATGGGGCGGAGGTGCTCCCATGACACGCCGCTCGATCCTTCCCGCGCTCCTCGTCGCCGGCTCGCTCGCGGCGGCGGCCACCGTTCCCGCCGAGGCCCACGGGCCGCGCGTGGGCGTCTCGCTGAACATCCACGTGCCGTCGCGCATCCCGGTGTACCGGGTGGAGAGCTACCGGCCGTACTACATGGGCCGCGTCTACTTCCGCCCGCACCGCCACGTGCACGCCGTCTACGCGTTCCCCGTGCGCGGCGCCTACGTGCCGCACGTGTACTGCGAGGGCGTGCTGATTCGCACGGGCTTCGTGCCGGGCTACGACCCGCGCCTCGACGACTGGGCGGCCGGCTACGACGACGTGGTGTGGGACGGCGCGCTGCACCCGTCCCACGTCGGGATCGACGTCCGCCATCGCCCGCACTGGGCGGCGCGGCGCTACGTGGTCGAGCGGCGCTACGGCGACCGCGACCGCCACGATCACGAGTACCGCCACGACGACGGGCACCGCTACGACCACGACGACGACCACGATGACGACGACGGAGACCGCCGCGGCCGCGGGGCTCACCGCCACGACCGGACCTGCAACCACTGACGGCCGAGAGCGCACCATCCCGCGCCGCGGGATGGTGCGCCGGAGGATCAGGGCTCGACGGCGGGCAGCCCGCGCAGCTCGAGCAGCCGCGCGATGAGGCGGCCGATCTCGCGGTCGGGCGTGGACGCGCCGGCGGTCAGGCCGATCGTCACGCGCCCTTCGGGCAGCCAGTTCTCGCTGACGAGGAGGCCTTCGCCATGGATCCCCTTGTGCCGGATGCGCGTCGCATCGAGGAGCCCGTCGGCCGCCTCGACGTGGAAGGTGGGCACGACGCCGGCGCAGATCTCGGCCAGGTGCCCGGTGTTGGACGAGTTGAACCCGCCGAGGATGATCATCAGGTCGGGCGGGTCGAGCATCATCCGGCGGACGGCGTCCTGCCGGTCCTGCGTCGCCGAGCAGATCGTGTCGAACGAGCGGAAGCGCTGCGCCGCCTGCTCCTCGCCGAAACGCGTCGCGAGCGCCTGGCGCATGCGCTCGGCGATGGCCATTGACTCGGACGAGAGCATCGTCGTCTGGTTCGCCATGCCGATCCGCCCGAGGTCGCGTTCCGGGTCGAAGCCCGGCGAGACGGCGTTCGCGAACTGCGCGAGGAACGCGGCCGGGCCGCCCGCCGCGCCCGCCGCGCCGCCCGTCTCGCCCGTCGCGTCGCCCGTCGCGCCGCCGGTCTCGACGTAGCGCGCGACGTCCAGGGCCTCGGCCATGTCGCGCACGATGATGTAGCACCCGCCCTCGTACTGCAGGGCGCGGCTGGCCGTCGCGCGCGTCTCCTCGTGGTCCCACTTGCCGTGGATCAGGCACGTGAAGCCGGTCTTCGCGTAGGCCTCGACGTTGCGCCAGACGTTGAGCACCGAGCCGCAGGTCGTGTCGACCAGGACGCAGCCGATCGCGCGCAGCCGGTCGAGCATCGACATGGTGACGCCGAAGGCCGGCAGCAGCACGACGTCGTCCGGGACCAGCGCGTCGTAGCCGAGCGCCGAGCCGTGCGCGCCGTCGAGGAACTCGTAGCCCAGCTCGCGCAGGCGGCGGTTCACGCCGGGGTTGTGGATGATCTCGCCCGTGATGAAGAGCCGGCGGTCCGGGAAGCGCAGCCGCGCCTCGTACGCGTAGTCGATCGCGCGCTCGACGCCGTAGCAGAAGCCGAACTCCTCCGCGATGCGGACCGTCAGGCCGGGCCAGTCGAGGCGGTACCCCTCCGCGCGCGCGCGGCGCACGAGGTCGGAGTGGTAGTCGCGCGCGAGGTCGCCCTCGACTTCCTTCTTGAGGCCGAAGCCCTTGCGGATGAGGCCGTCGTGGCTCACGTCGTACGCTCCGCGGCGGGATCGCCGTGCGTGGGGGGATCGTCGTGCGTGGGGGGATCGTTGGACGGGCCGGTCGGACCGGGCGCGGGGCGGCGGGGGCCGGACAAAGTTCGGCCCTTCGGCGTCGTGTCGGGGAGGGGTTCGCCGAAGGGCCGGATGCCACGAAACGGTGGGTCACTGCTGGACGTGCGCGCAGGACTGGGGGGAGTAGAGGTCCGTTGCGCGCCGTTTCCGGTCAGGAGGATCTGTGCGCGGGAGAATACCCAGACGCACTCGCCACCCCACCTCGCCATCGTCCGACCGTGCTGCACATTCACCGCACAATCCGCGCCGAAGTGATCCGCAAGCCGTCAGGCCGGGCTCTCGGGCGCCCGGAGGCCGAGGAAGACCTCCATCTGCTCCGCGAGGGCCTTGCTGTGCCCCGGGTCGAGCACGTTCAGCCGGTACTCGTTGATGATCTTCGTCTGCATCCCCAGCCATTCGTCCCAGCAGCGGGCGCAGACCGCCTCCTGCAGGACCTTGCCGCGCGTGCCGGGCCAGGGGGCCCACTCGAGCCGGGGCCCGGCGTTGGCGCAGCGGCGGCAGGCCCAGCCGGCGTTCGAATCGCTCATCGGTCGCTCCTCGAAAGGGACCGGATTATGCCTCAAGACACGGAGGGCGGCCTTCCGGCCGCCCGTCCGCCACGCGGCGACGCGTCCCGTCAGGCCTTCGGCCGGATCTTGAAGGGCACGTCCTGCGTCAGGGTCCCCCCGCCCTTGTTGTCGCTGACGGAGATGGACAGCTTGTAGTCGGTCGGCGGCAGCTTGGGGTGGATCTGCAGGTCGCGGGCGATCACGTCCTGGGTCAGGGGCGACTCCATCGGCTGCCCGACGTTGATCCAGCCCTTCCCGGGGACGTTGGCCTGCAGCTGGTACTTGACCTTCAGGTCGGGCGTCGCGCCGGCGCCGGAGACGACCCCGAAGAAGGTGACCGTCTCGCCGTTGTGCACGACGCGGCTCGGGCGCGGCACGACCTCGTAGCCGCCGATCCGGAACGGCTTCACCTCGCCCGCGGGCGCGCCGTCGAGCGGCTTCAGCTGCTCGGCGACGATCACCGACGTCATCCGCAGCTTGTCCTTCGCGAAGCGGACCACGAGCTGTTCCGCCGCGTAGCGCGGGGCGGCCTGGCCGGCGGCGTCCGCGATCCCCAGCACCACCGCGTAGCGGCCGGCGGGCAGCGCGCGCACGGCCTGCGCGACCGTGCCGGCGCCGGTCGTCCGGGTCTCGAACGGCACGTCGTCGGTGCCGAAGTTGTAGACCGACGTGTCGTCCCCCTCGCGCCGCAGCGACGCGACGAGCTTCTCGCCGTCGGCGAGCGGCTTGTCGAGCGGCACGGTCAGCAGCACGAGCGTGGCCTCGTTGTCGGCCGGGAAGAACGCCCAGTCCGGCGGCAGCGGCTGCGCGACCTCGACGGCCTGGCCGGCCAGCACCAGCCCGGCCGCGTCGAAGAACGTGCGCCGCCAGGCCAGCGTCGAGGCCGCCGCGCGCTCCTCGGCCGTCAGCTCGCAGACCTGGGCGCGGTAGGACGCGGCGATCGACGCCACGGCCTTCTCGACCGGCTTCGGCGCGGCGGCGGCGGCGGCGTCCGCGTCCGTCCCGGCGAAGGCCCAGCGCAGCCGGTCGCGGACGAACGTCACCGTCGCGGGCACCCCCTGCCGGGTCCCGTCCCAGGTCCACACCAGGCGCGGCGGCGCGCCGGCCCCGCCCGGCACCGTCTCGGCCTTGGCGGGCGGCCCGAGCAGCACGTAGAAGCGGCCCCGGTCGGTGATCCAGCCCGGCACGCCCTCGTCGGCGAACTGCTTCATCGCCTCCTGCGAGCGCTGGAACAGCGCGTCCCGGTACGGGTTCTTCTCCGTGGTGCAGTTCGCGCCCACCCGGGCCCAGAAGCGGTCGATGAACCGGCGCCGCTGGACGTTGTCGGTGAGGTGGTCGTACTCGAGCGCCTCGGCGGGGGTCAGCAGCAGGATCGCCGGCGTGCGCAGGAAGTCGATGACGGGCCGGTCCCAGGACGGAGGCACCGGCGGGACCGCCGGCGCCGCGGGGGCGGCCGCGGCGGTCGCCGGCTTCGGCGTCAGGTCCTGGGTCTGGTCGGCGGCGGCGGCCGGCGACAGCGCGGCGAGGCAGGCGGCGATCACGCAGACGAACGGGCGCATGGGATCCTCGGAAGGGGTGTTGCCGGCCGGGAACGGAGAAATCTAACACCGCCGCGCGCCCGCGGAGGCGACCGCTTGCCGGTCCCTCCGCGACCACCCGGGCCGTCGGCGGCCCGCGGGCGCCGGACCTAGGCCTTCCGGCCGGCGGTGATCTCGCGGCTTGCCGCGGCCTGCACCTCGACGCAGTCGTCCTGCGGCAGCCCCTCGGGCCCCGCGACGAGCAGCGGGACGGTCCAGGGCGCCGTCCGCAGGAACGGCGCGCCCCGGTCGAGGCACGGGGCGACCGCGCACGAGGCGCAGAGCGCCGGGCGGCAGGGGTCCGGGTGGACCATCACCTCGCCCGGCCGGTTCACGCGCCGGATCAGCTGCTCGAGCAGCAGGTGCTGCGAGGCGTGCACCCGCTCGAGCGGCCACCAGCGCGGGAACGTCATGTGGAAGTCGATGTGCACAAAGCTGCCCGAGCGCCACGCCCGCAGCAGGTGGACCTCGATCCACTCGGGCCGGCGCAGCTCGCCGAGGCCGCGCGCGATCTCCTCGAGCAGGCCCGACTCGGAGCGGTCCATCAGCTTGACCGCGGACTCGCGCATCAGGCCGAGCCCGGAGGCGGCGACCAGCAGCGCGACGATGCACGCGGCGACGGGGTCCAGCACCAGCCAGCCCGTCGCGCGGACGAGCAGCAGGCCGAGCACGACGCCCGCGGTCGTGACCGTGTCCGCGAGCAGGTGCCGCCCCTCGCCGACCAGCGTCGGGCTGTCCACGCGGCGGCCCTGGCGCACGAGCAGCGCGCCGGCGACGCCGTTCAGCGCGCCCGCGGCCGCGGCGAGCCCGAGGCCGAGGCCGAGTGCCTCGATCGGGCGCGGGTCGAACAGGCGCGGCACCGCCTCGCGCAGGATGCCGAAGGCGGCGAGCAGGATCATCGCGCCCTCGAGCCCCGCCGCGAAGAACTCCACGCGCCCGTGCCCGTAGGGGTGCGACGTGTCGGGCGGCTGCCCGGCGAGCCAGACGCTGAACAGGCCGAAGGCGCCGGTGACGACGTTCACCACCGATTCGAGCGCGTCGGACAGCAGCGCGCTCGAGCCCGTCACGTAGGCGGCCACGCCCTTGACGACCAGCAGGACGGACGACAGCGCCAGCACGAGCCGCATGGCCGCGCGGCGTCGCGCGAGCGCCTCGGCGTCGAACGGGAGCGAGACCGCCCCCGGCGGCGCGATCGCCGGCTCGTCGTGTCTCATCCCGGGCGTCCCTTCCCTCTCGTCCCGGACCTCTCTTCGGGGACTGACATTTTAGTTTGGCGCGCGCGGCCGTTGCCACGCGCCGGGCGCCTGCCCAGAATGCCGCGTGGCTTCCGACGATCCGGCCCGCGCCGAGCCCTCCCGTGCGACACGCCTGCAGCGGCTCGCGTTCGCGGGGTCGCTGCTGCTCGCCGCCGGGCTGCTCGCGCTCGTCGTGCGCAGCGCCGGCGCCGGCGCCGTGGTGCAGGCGCTGCGCGGGGCCGACCCGCGGTGGTTCGTCGCGGTCGTCCTCGTCACCGCGACCCGGACGGCGGTGTCCACGTGGCGGCTCTACGCGGTGACGCAGCCCGTCTCGGCGAGCCGCTTCCGCCACTTCCCGGGCCTCGTCATGGGCTCGCAGTTCGTCGGGCTGATGATCCCCGGTCCGCGCGTCGCCCCGGTGCTCTGGCGGGCCCACGCCGCCGGCCGCCGTCTCGGCGGCGGGACGGCCCGCCACCTGGCCCCGAACCTCGCGGACCAGGCCCTCCTCGGCGCGTCGTGGCTGCTCGTCGCGCTGCTCGCGGCGCTGTTCCTCGCCCTCCCCGGCCGCAGCCCGCGCGGCGTGCTCGTCGCCGCGCTCTGCACCGCGCCGGTGGGCGTGGCGCTGCTGACGTGGGGCCTGCGGCGCTACGCCCTGCGCGTCGCCGCGTGGCTGCACCGGCCCCGCGCCGGCTGGCGCGGGCGCGCGGCCACGCACGCGGCGCACTCGTTCGACGGGTTCGCGGTGCTCGCGGGGCGGCCGTCCGCGCTGGCCGCCAGCCTCGGCGGCGGCCTCGCGTTCGTCGCCCTGACGGCGCTCTCGCAGTACGCCGCGCTGCGCGCGGTCGGGGTCGTGGTCGCGCCCCGCGATGCCCTGCTGACGGTGATCGCGGGCGGCTTCGCGGGGCTGCTCGGCCTCACGCCCGCCGGCGTCGGCACCACCGAGGCCGCGCAGGTGGCGGCCCTCGTCGCGCTCGGCGCGCCGGCGGCGCCCGCCGGGGCGGCCGTGCTGCTGGCGACCGGGGCCGCGTACCTGCTCGCGATCGCGGGCGGCGGGGTGGCGTTCGCGCGGCACGTGTCGCGTCGCTGACCGTCGCGGACGCCGCCGGCGCCGCGGACCGGGCGCGGCGCGGCGCGGGACCCGGGCGAAGCTGTCGCGTATGTCGCGTCGCGGTGACACTCGGGGCTTCGGGCGCTATCCTCGGGGCCGATATGTCTCGTGAACCCGGACCCGTGGATCGGCGGGGCTTCGCCGTCAGGCGAGAGGTCCGGGACATCCTCGATCGCCTGCTGGCGCAGGGCGGGTTCATGCCGGCCGAGTTCGAGGCCGCGCTGTCGAGCCTCGGGCGCCGCCGCAAGATCGCGCTGCGCCAGCTGCTGCGCTTCTTCGCGGAGGGACGCGTCGCGGACGAGGTCGCCGCGCTCGAGGTGCTGGGTCGGCTCTCGGGCCAGGAGGACGACGCCACCCTCTCCCGCGTGGTGAACGACCCGTCCGCGCCGGAGGGCGCACGCGTCGCCTGCGGCCTCGTGCTGCTCGGCCACGACCGCGCCGACCTGATCCGCTCGAGCGACGTGTCCGGCCTCGTGCTGCGCTGGCAGGCCCGCTACGTCGCCGAGGAGCCGAGCCTGCGCGGGCCGCTGACGCGGCTCTACGCGACGGCGAGCCGGGTCGAGCGGGCGTCGTGGGCCGCGCTGCAGGACCGCGAGCTGTCCGAGCCGGAGGGCCGCGCGGCCGTCTTCGAGATGCTGCTGCAGATCGAGGAGGACCCCGACCTGCGCAGCTTCCTGCTCGAGGCGCTCTCGCGGGTGCCGGACCCCTCGTGCCGCGCGGCGCTGCGCCGGGTCGAGGCGCAGGGCCCCGAGGAACGGGACTTCATCACGGGGGCGCTCGCCGCGATGGCGGCCGCCGCCGACCCCGACCGGGTGCCCGCGGGCTGGACCGCGCGGATCGGCTTCTGCGACGGCACGGGCAGCTTCCCGCTGCGCTTCGACTTCACGCACCCGACGCGCCGGCCGCGCAGCACGGTGTTCGTCGTCAACCTCGAGTCCGGCGTGCGCGAGGCGCTGCCGCTGTCGGGCGGCGAGGTGCAGCGCTACGACGAACTCGGGCCGCGCTTCGAGGCGGCGGCCGGCGAGCCGCCGCCGATGATGTTCCCGCTGCCCGTCGCGGACGCGCTCGGGCTGCTCTCGGACGCCGAGCGCGCGGACCGGCGCGAGAACCGCGTGCCGCCGCGCGACTACCCCCGCGCGCGCCGGCTGCTCGACCCGCTGGCGGACGTGCGGCCGCGCTGGCCCGACCCCCTGCCCAACCCGCTCAGCTTCGCCGAGGTCCGGCGTACGGCCGACCTGCTCGAGCACCCGGGCTACGCCGGCTGGTTCTACGACGCGGGCGACCAGGTGCTGGACGACCTGCGGCTGGAGGTCCTGCACGCCGGGCACCCGCAGGCGGACGACGGGGTCGTCACCCGCGCGGCCGAGCGGCTGGTGCGCTCGGGCGAGCCGCGCCGCCTGCTGCGCATGATCCGGCACAACGCGCTCGTGCACCGGCTTGCCGGCGAGCCGGACGTGGCGGGCCTCGCGATGGCCGCCTCCGCGTCGATCACGGCGGGCGGCTTCGTCGGCCTGCCGCTCGTGCGCCGCATGCTGCGCGAGAGCCTGCACCCGGGGCACTACTTCTTCACGCCGATGCCCGAGGTGCCGGACCGGCTCGAGTTCGCGGCGAACCTCGTCGGGGACCACCGGCCGACCAAGCTGCGCGTGATCGCGGTCGACCTCGCGCTGGCGCTCGCGCGCGCGTTCGAGGTCTGGCTGTCGCGGACGCCGAGCGGCGAGCGGCCGCACGGCGACCTGGTGCAGTCGGCGGTGGCCGCGCTGGCGCAGGCGGGCGCGCGGACGATCGCGCGCGGCGGCGCGGCGCTCGCCGCGACGGCGCTTCCGGCCGAGGGCCGGCCGCACGGCGACGCGTTCCCGGCGGAGCTGCGCGCGCGCCTGCGCCGGCGCTACGAGGCCGTGCTCGCCACGTCCACGTTCCCGCGGCTCCGCTCCGATCCCGGCCACACGCGGCTGCTCGACCTCGCGGTCCGCGCGACCGAGGCGCTGGTCACGCGCTGCTGCCTCGGCTCCTGCCCGCAGCGCTGCCCCGTCGACCCGCGCGGCTCCGGCCGCGAGGCGCTGCTCGCGGGGCGCTTCCCCGCCGGCTACGAGGCGGAGCTGTACGTGCGCACCTGGCCCGGCGTGTTCCTGCACGAGCCGACGCCGGCGCAGCGCGCGGCGCTCTCCGCGTTCATCAAGCGGCCGCCGCTGAAGGCCGCCCGCGGCGGCCGTTCGGCCGAGCCGTTCGTCTGCGGCCTGTGCGGCGACGAGCGCCCGGGCACGGCCCGCGCCCGCAGCCTGCTCGTGCCGCACGACGGCAGCGAGGCCGAGCCCGTCTGCCGCAAGTGCCGCGACCGCTACCGGCGCGACCCGGCGTTCCGCGCCGAGACCATGGTCCGCCGCGGCAAGCTCCTCTGACGCGCCCCGTCGGCGCGGACCTGTAGGGGCGGCCCTTGGGCCGCCCTACGTCCGCATCGTCTCCGGCTTCGATTCCCTCGAGACGCAACGAGGCGCAGGGCGGCCCAAGGGCCGCCCCTACGGTTCGTTCGTCCGTCGTCCGTCAGGAAAAAGCGAGGCCCCGCCGCGCGGCGGGGCCCCGGACAGGAAGGAAACGGCCGGCGTCGGTGTCAGTGACGCGCGCCGACCGCGGGTCGCATCGGCACCACGTTGTCTTCGTGCGCCGCGCCGTGCTCCTCGCCGTGTTTCGGGAAGATCGGCAGCAGCTTGATCGCGACCACGAAGGCCGCGACCTCGACGACCACCAGGAACACCGTGATCCCCAGCTCGAGGAACGACGGGAAGTAGTTCGCCGCGACCGTCGGCAGGAAGCCGGTGATCGAGCAGTTCAGGCGGAGCAGCACGAAGCCGAGGATCGAGAGCGTCGCCGCGAACGGCAGCCACTGCTCGCTCTCGCGCACCTTGCGGCTCAGCAGCAGCGCGGCCGGCAGGATCCAGCCCAGCGCCATCTCGGCCCAGAACATCCCGGCCTCGATCGTCGGCTGGAAGGCCTTCGCCATCACGCCGCGCGAGGCGAGGTCCTGGAAGCGGAGCGCGAGGTACACGCCCGACAGCATCGCGATCCCCTTGCCCAGCTGGGAGAGGATGTCCATCTCCAGCTCGCGGCCCGTCAGGCGGCCGGAGAGCCGGGACTCGAAGATCACCATCGCGAGGCCCACCGCGGCGGCGGAGACGTAGAACAGCAGCGGGAGGCGCGGGGTCCACCACAGCTCGTGCATCTTCTCGGGAGCGATCAGGAACACCGACCCGAGCGAGCTCTGGTGCAGGGTGCTCAGCACGATGCCGGCGATGACCAGCGGGATCTGGAACTTGTGCACCATCTGGATCGCCTTGTTCATCCCGAAGCGCTCGAAGACGATCGGGCTGAACTCGAGCGCCAGCACGGTGGTGTACAGCGTCACGCACCAGCCGACCTCGAACATGACGGAGTGCTCGTTCCAGTAGATCAGCGGGTGCCAGATCGCCCAGGGCCGGCCGAGGTCGAACAGCAGCGAGACGCAGACCATCGAGTAGCCGAGGAAGGCGGTCAGGACCGCGGGCCGCGCGATCGGGCGGTACTTCTCGAGATTGAAGATGTAGACGATCGCCGTGACCGTGAAGCCGCCCGCGGCCAGCCCGACGCCGCAGAGGATGTCGAAGCTGATCCAGAGGCCCCAGGGCACCTCGTCGCTGAGGTTGGAGACGGCGCCGATGCCGCCGGTGAAGCGCAGGAACGTGGCCCAGAGTCCGACGAGCGCCGCCAGCACGGCGAACACGCGCCAGAACGTCAGGCGAGGCAGGGACGGGGTCATCAGCGGTCCTCCCCATGACGGCCGGCGGGGTGCTTCGGCAGGCCCTTCACGTGGCCTTCGTCACGCGCCACGTCCTCGCGGCGCTTGGTGATCCAGTAGATGCCCGCGAGGAGCGGGACGCCCGAGGTCACGATGGCCGGGATCTTCGACAGCGCGTCCCAGGTGAACTTGGGGAGCGCGCGCGCCGGCAGGTTGACCGGGAAGCCGAGCTTCGCGAACTCCACGCCGGCCAGGTACAGGACCGACGTGCCGCCGACCTCCTGCTCGCCGAAGACCTGCGGGACGTACTTGCCGGGCTCGGCCGCGATGCGCGCCTTGGCCTCGGCCAGCAGCTCGTCGCGGTCGCCGAACTTCGTGGCGCCCGTCGGGCAGGCCTCGGTGCACGCGGTCGGCTTGCCCTGCGAGGTGCGCTCGTAGCACATCGTGCACTTGCGGACCTTCGGGTTGACCGAGTGCCACTGGTAGGTCGGGATGTGGAACGGGCAGGCCATCATGCAGTAGCGGCAGCCCATGCACTTCGACCCGTCGTACGTGACCGGCCCCTGGTCGGTCTTCTTCAGCGCGCCCACCGGGCACACCGACGCGCAGGCCGGCTCGAGGCAGTGCATGCACTGGCGCCGGGCGTACACGCCGTCGCCGACGTCCTTGACGTAGACGAAGGTGTTCTCGTTGAGCTTCTGGTCCGCCTGGACCGGGTTCCCGTTCGCGGTGTCGCACGCCTCCTCGCACTGGCCGCAGCCGACGCAGAGGGTCGTGTCGATCAGCATTCCGTAGGCCATGACGCTTCCCCTTTCGCCGTCAGCCGAGGAACTGCGCGCGGGCGCGGTTCCAGGTCTCGTCGTCCATCTGGTCCGCGATCGCCTCGACCGCGCGGCCGCCGTCCGCCGCCGCGGGGACCGCCGCGCCGGGGGCGAACATCGCGTGGAGGGCCGTCGCCGACTCGTCGAGGAAGCGGCGCGCGGCGTCGCCGAAGGAGAGCTGCCGGAGGTCCCGGCGCAGCTCCTGGGCCTTGATCTCGCACAGCCAGCCGCTGTCGTACGGGTTGCGCGCGACGTTGGCCGGGGAGGCCTGGGCCTCCTTGTTGACCCGGACGACGATCCCGCCGACCGGCGCCAGCACCTTGGCCTCGCGGCCCTTGCGGCGCAGCACCGCGATCGGCTCGCCCGCGCGGACCACGCGGCCCTCCTCGGGCAGCTCGACGGCGTCGGCCGGACCCACGAGGTGGGCGGCGAAGTCGTCGATCCCGACACGCGCGGTGGCGTTGTCGCGGAAGCGGGCCCAGGTGTGGTGCGGGGCGTAGGAGCGGTCCGCGGCCAGCGCGAACCCGCTGACGATCGCGTCCGCGCGGCCCTCGGCCTCGCGCTGGCGGGCGATCGCCCCCTTGAGGCCGGCCTGGCTGCGGGCCATCAGCACCAGGTCGAGGGTGAGGAATGCCACCACCATCAGAACGACGAAGAGCGCGACCATTTCCGTTCCTCCCTGTCCTATCGGGCGCCCGGTGTGGGGGCGTCCCTCGCCCTCCTGTAGAGCACGGGGCGTGCCAGATCCGGAACGAGTCGCTTTCTTCTTTGATGTCAACGAGTTGGAATGTGGCGTGGGATTTCTCGACGGGAGGGGGTGTGTGGGGATCCGCAGCAGGGGGAAATCCCCACGGACCGCGCCATTCTCGCGGAACGGCGGCAACTCGCTTTTCCGCTGAAACTTGGCGCCGATGGGCCGGGGCGGCGGTGTCGTGTAGGTGATCCCTACACGAAACGTCGTGGGCTTGGCCCGTTAGGGTCCCGGGAACGATCCGCCGGGGTCCCGGAAACGACGTCGGGGCGGCCCGCAGGCCGCCCCGACGCGTCGTCCGCGTCACGACCGGAGATCAGGACGAGGCGTGGCAGTCCGCGCACTTCTCGGAGGCCTCGACGTCGTGGCAGCCGCCGCAGCGCTCCTTGTCGTGGGCGCCAGGCAGCGTGCGCACGCCCGGCGTGGTCGGCGCCTTCGGCACGATCAGGAACTGGCCCGGCGCGTGGCAGCCCGCGCAGGCCGGGGCGTCCGTGTCGAGGTGGGAGAGATGCCGGAACGTCACCGGGCCGGGGCTCGACGTGCCGTTGAAGACGATCTCCGGCGGATCGGTCCAGGCCGCCTTGGCGGCCTCGAGGTCCGGCGCCGGGACCACGGCCGGGGTTGCGGGCCCGCCCCGGTTGTTCGAGAAGAACTGCGTCATCCCCACGCCCATCAACAGAAGGACGGTCGGGATCAGCGCCACCAGCACCATCTCGCGGCGGCTCGGCGACATCATCGAGAGGGGCACGCCCTCCTTCCCGTCGTCCGGCTCCGGCTCGGTGGCCTCCTTCTCGGGGAGGACGGCGAGGATCTTCGACAGGATCGCGAACCCGGTGAAGCCGAGCGCCGCGATCCCCATCCCGATGGCGGTCTCCTGCCAGCTCGGGAAGTACGTCCGGTTCGGCCAGCCCTCGAGGCCGGTGACGACGGTGTTCATCCGGTTGGCGGCGAAGCCGGCCAGCACCAGAATCGCCGACGCGAACAGGCCGCCCCGCGACCCGCGCACGCCCGGGACGAGCAGCAGCAGGATCGGGGCGACGACGCCGAGCAGGAACTCCCCGGCGAACAGCAGCGAGTGGTAGCCGCCGCGGAAGGCGTACTGCAGGGCGTCCCGCTGGATCAGGTCCTGGATCCGGATCGTCCCGTAGAGCGCCAGGACGACGACCACGATCTTCGCCAGCTGCGGCATCAGCGCCATCGGGATCCGGCGCCGGCCGGAGCGGGTCAGCTGCATCGAGAGGAAGATCACGGTCGAGAGCCCGGCCGCGAGGCAGGACACGTAGAACAGGACGGGCAGGAGCGGCGAGTACCAGAGCGGGTGCAGCCGGCCCGGGACCACGAGGTAGAGCGAGCCGAAGGAGCTCTGGTGCAGGGTCGAGAGGATCACGCCGGCCAACATCAGCGGCAGCGAGACCCCGTGGATCGTCCGGACGATGTTCCGCCGCAGGCGGCTCTCGGGCATGAAGCGCTCGAGGACGACCGGCGCCAGTTCGAAGACCAGCACGGTGGAGTAGAGGATCAGGCACCAGGTGATCTCGAACATCACCGAGTGCGGGTTCCACATGACGAGGGGGTGCCAGAACCGGTCGGGGCGGCCGAGGTCCACGACGAGCACGGCCACGACCAGCATGTAGCCGATGAACGCCGTCAGGATCGCGGGCCGGACGATCGGCTCGAAGCGGTGCACGTTGAGCAGGTGCACCGTCGCGACGATCGTGAAGCCGGAGGCGGCGAGGCCGATCCCGAGGAAGTCGAGGCCGATCCAGAGGCCCCAGGGGAAGACGTCGCTCAGGTTCGTGGTCCGGCCGAGGCCGTAGTAGAAGCGCTGGAAGGTCGCGAACGCGCCGACGAGCATCAGCACGACGGCGACGACGGTCCAGGGCTTGAGGAACGGGCGGAGGCGCAGCGCGAGGGACTTCGGCGCGTGCGGGCGTTCCACGGCGGCCTGGGTGCTCATTTCGCGTCCTCCGTCGTGGAGGGATTCCCGCCATCGTGCGTCGGCTTCGGCGACGACCCCGCGTTCGGGGCCGCGCCGTGCCCGCCCTCGTGCGCGGCGACGTCCTCGCGGCGTGAGGTGATCCACCACACCCCGGCGAGGAACACGCTCGCGGTGAACGCGAACTTCGGGATCTGGGACATCACCTGCCAGGAGAGGTTCGGGACGGAGCCCTGCGGCAGGTTGACGGGGTAGCCGATCTCGTCGAACGGGACGGGCGAGAGCAGCAGGACGTCGGTGCCGCCGACCTCGTGCTCGCCGTAGACGTGCTCGACGTAGCGTCCGGGACTGTCCGCGATGCGCTTGTGCGCGTCCGCCAGCAGCGCGTCCCGCTTGCCGAAGCGGGTCGCGCCGGTCGGGCAGACCGAGGCGCAGGCCGGGGCCAGGCCCTTCTCCTGGCGCGGCAGGCACATGTCGCACTTCCGCACGCGCGGGAAGGTGCTCTCCCACTCGTAGCGCGGGACCATGAAGGGGCAGGCCTGCATGCAGTAGCGGCAGCCGATGCAGCGCGGCTCGTCGTACGCGACGGGGCCGAGCGCGGTCTTCTTGAAGGCGCCGACGAGGCAGACCGACGCGCACGTCGGGTCGGCGCAGTGCATGCACATGTGGCGCGCGAAGGCCTTCCCGTGGCGGTTGACGACGCTGAACGTCTTCGAAGAGAGCGTGTCCGCGAGCGGGTCGTCCGCGGTCTTCGGCAGCCCGTTGCGTTCCTTGCACGCAAGCGAACAGGCGCCGCACCCGACGCAGAGCGTCGCGTCGAAGAGCATCGCGGAACGCGGGCCCGCGGCCGGCAGAGGCAACGACATTTTCGGGATCCTCGATCCCGGGTGGAGGACATGGAAATCGTACGCTCCGCGCGACTTGCCGATAGGGGTTCTCGTGTAGGGAATGCCGACGCGCCGTGTGGCGCATCCGGACGCGCCCCCCGTTTGCTCACGAGGGCCGGGTTACGCGTTAGTCGCGCTATCTCTTGCTGGGACGCGACTTGCCGGTATTTCCGCAGCGCGCGCGCGGACGGTACGAGAATTGCTTCTTCATAGGGTGCACGCGCCACCCCCCGGCGCGCTCAAGGGTGCTCCCGATGAACGATTTCACGGTCCTTCACTTCACCAACGTCGCGCTGGGTCTCGCGGTGCTCGCCCTCTGGTCCGTCATCATCACCGGCGTCGTCCAGGACCTGCGCGAGCGGAAGCGCCGCCGCGAGGTCCGCGACGCGCGGGCGCAGATGCACCTCGTCCCGCCGCCCAGCAAAGCGGCCTGATTTCCTCCTTGTCGCTCGCTCGGACGCCGGGCGTTCCCCTCGCGGGGGCGCCCGGCGTCGCTTTTGGGAGGGGCGGGAGCGTTCCCGATCGGACGGCCGCCCTACGGCCGGGGCGTCGCGTAGCGCTTCATCTTGTCGTACAGCGTCGAGCGGTCGATCCCGAGGACGTTCGCGGCTTCCTTGACGTTGCCGCCGGTGCGGCGCAGCACCGCCGCGATGACCTGCTTCTCGACGTCGATCAGCGGGACGTCGGTCGGCGGGTTCCAGGACGTACGCCGGTCGGCCAGCTCGGTCACGAAGCCGAAGTCCGAGACCCCGAGGCGGTCGGCCGGACACGTGACCATCGCGCGCTCGATGGCGTTCTCCAGCTCGCGGACGTTGCCCGGCCAGTCGTAGCGCATCAGCACCGCCAGCGCGTCCTCGTCGATCCCCGTGATCTCCTTCGACAGCTCGACGGCGAAGCGGTCCCGGAAGGTCTCGGCGAGCAGCGGGATGTCCTCGAGCCGCTCGCGCAGGGGCGGGATGCGGATCGTGATCACGTTCAGCCGGTAGTACAGGTCGCGGCGGAAGTCCCCCTCCTCGACCGCGGTCGCGAGGTCCCGGTTCGTCGCGGCGACCACCCGCACGTCGACCGAGAGCTCCTCGCTGCCGCCGAGTCGGAAGAACGACCGCTCCTGCAGCACCCGCAGCAGGTCGAGCTGCAGCTTCTCGGGGATGTCGCCGATCTCGTCGAGGAACAGCGTCCCGCCGTCCGCCATCTCGAACTTGCCCCGCTTGCGGGCGGTCGCGCCGGTGAAGGCGCCCTTCTCGTGCCCGAACAGCTCGGACTCGAGCAGCGAGTCGGACAGCGCGGCGCAGGAGACCGCGACGAACGGCCCCTCGCGCCGCTCGCCCGCGCTGTGCAGCGCGCGCGCGACCAGCTCCTTCCCCGTCCCGCTCTCGCCGAGCACCAGCACCGTGCTGCGCAGCGACGCCGTCTGGCGGATCAGCGAGAAGATCTCCAGCATCTTGGGGTTGCGGCTGACGAGGTCCTCGAACGAGTACTGCCGCGAGAGCCGGCGGCGCAGCAGCGCGTTCTCGCGCTGGATCCGCCGCACGTGCAGGATCCGCTCGACCAGCAGCGAGATCTCCTGCGGGTTGAACGGCTTGACGAGGTAGTCCTCGGCGCCCCCCTTCATCGCCTCGACCGCGGTGTCCACCGCCGCGAACGCCGTCACGATCACCACCGACGCGTCCGGCCGCACGGCCTTGACGCGGCGCATCGTCTCGATCCCGTCCGGCCCGTTCGGCATCCGCAGGTCGATGAAGCAGACCGCGTAGTCGTTCGCCTTCGCGAGCGCGATCGCCTCGGTCCCCGACCCGGCCGCGTCCACGGCGTGGCCGTCCTCGCGCAGCCAGGCGGCGAGGGACTCGCGGGCGACCCGCTCGTCGTCAACGACCAGGATGCGGCGCGACAGCGTCATCGGTCCTCCGGTTGCTGGTGCCGGTTCCGAGGGCGTCCGGCAGGGCCTCGTCGGGGGGCGGGTTGAGGGGCAGGTGGACGCGGATCAGCGTCCCCTCGCCGACGCGGCTGCGGATGTCGATCGACCCGCCGTGCGCGGTGACGATGCCGTAGACGACGGTCAGCCCGAGCCCGCAGCCCCCTTCGCCCTTCGTCGTGAAGAAGGGGTCGAAGACGTGCGCCAGCTGCTCGTCGGTCATCCCCATGCCCTTGTCCTCGACCTCGAGGACGATCGTGTCCCCCGCCGCCTGCCGGCGCGCGCGCACCGCGATCGAGCCGCCGTCCGGCATCGCCTCGGCGGCGTTCATGACGAGGTTCATCACGACCTGCCGCAGCTGCGAGCCGTCGCAGGGGCAGAGCGGCAGCCCGGGCTCGATCTCGATCCGCGCGTAGACCCGCTGCTGGTCCAGCTTGTGCTGCACCAGCGCGACGGTCGCCTGGATCAGCTCGGTCATGTCCTGCGGGACCCGCCGGGCCTTCGACGGGCGGGCGAACGACAGCAGGCTGGTCACGATCCGGCCGACCCTCGACGTCTCCTGCGCCACCTGGCCGAGGTAGCCGCGGAACTCCTCGACCCGGCCGGGGGGCACCCCGTCGGGGCGCAGGATGCGCTCCATCAGCATGGTGTAGTTGAGGACGCCGGAGAGCGGGTTGTTGATCTCGTGCGCCACGCTCGCGGCGAGCTGGCCGAGCGAGGCGAGGCGGTCGCGCCGGACGAGGATGTCCTGCGCCGCCTTCAGCTGCTCGGTCCGCTCCTCGACCTTGCGCTCGAGGTCGCGCGCGAACTCGTCCCGCTCGGCGAGCGCGGACTTGAGCCGGCCGCGCATCACGTCGAACGCGTGCGCCAGCTCGCCCAGCTCGTCGTCGTAGGGGACCTCGAGCGGCCGGTCGAGCTGCATGTTGCTGACCGCCCGCGTGCCCGCGATCAGCTTCTTGATCGGGCGGTCGACGAACCGGCGCACCGAGAGGACGATCGCCAGCGACGACAGCCCGATCAGCGCGACCATGATCCAGCGGCCGCGGGCGCGCGCGGCGGCGATCTCGTCGTCGACGCGGTCGAGCGACAGGTGCACGTCGAGCACGCCGAGCACGCGCGTGCTGCCCGGGTGCGCGTGGCAGGCGGCCGTGCTGCACGCGGGGTCGTTGTAGATCGGCGTCACGAGGCCGAGCACGCGCCCCTTGCCGGAGGGGCGGCCGAACGTCCGCGCGCGGGTGGGCAGGTCCACGTGCACGAGCGGCTGGCCGCTCGTGTGGCACAGGTCGCAGGCCTCCGCGCGCTTGTCCACCATCGCGCCGGTCTCGGCCCAGCTCGAGAACATGATCCGGCCTTCCTTGTTGAAGATCCGGATCCGTTCGATGCCGGGCTGCTGGGCGATCATCTTCATCGCCCGGTAGGCCTCCTCGCGGTGGTCGCGGAGCATCGCGTCCCAGGTCGCGCTGACGATCGTCCGCGAGAGCTGGTCGGCGCCGAGGACCGTCTCGCGCTCGCGCTGCTGCTCGAGGGCCCGCAGGCTCAGCGGCACCCCCGCCCCGACGACGAGGATCACGAGGACGGTGATGGAGAGGATCAGCTTGGTCGCGAGTCCCCACCCCCGCCGAGGCGCCTCCTCGGGGGGCGGCGGCGGGGCGGTCAGCGGGGACTCCGTGCCGGCGGACATAGTTCGACCGTGGCGGACCCGGACCGGGGGAGAGGCGGGGCCGCGCAAAGGCGTACTCGTTAGTTATTATGGCATCGCGAAGGGACCGCCGTCCATACCGGACAACAATGGCGACATTGAACGAACCGACTGGCGGGATTCCGTGATCACGGTATAGTCCGCCGGTCTGACCGCGGGGCGCTCGCCGTGTCGGCGGCCGTGTGCCACAGCGCTGGTGTGGGCCGACGCGATCGTCGGCGCGGGTGATCCCCCCACTCTCAGGCGGAAGACCGAACCCCTCGCGGCGCCCGGCCAACGGGCGATGCCGCGGCATGGACGTTGCGATGATCAAGGACATCGGCCGGATCCGGAACATCGGCATCTCGGCGCACATCGACTCGGGCAAGACGACGCTGACCGAGCGGATCCTGTTCTACACGCGTCGCATCCACGCGATGCACGACGTGAAGGGCAAGGACGGGGTCGGCGCGACGATGGACCACATGGAACTGGAGCGCGAGCGGGGCATCACGATCACCTCCGCCGCGACCTACGTCTCCTGGAAGGACCATCACGTCAACATCATCGACACCCCCGGCCACGTGGACTTCACGATCGAGGTCGAGCGCGCCCTGCGCGTGCTCGACGGCGCCGTGCTGGTCCTCTGCGGGGTCGCCGGCGTGCAGTCGCAGTCGATCACGGTCGACCGCCAGATGCGCCGCTACGCCGTCCCGCGGCTCGCCTTCATCAACAAGTGCGACCGCTCGGGCGCGAACCCCGACAAGGTGGTCCGCGACCTGCGCGAGAAGCTCGGGCTGCGCGCGGTGCTGACGCAGATCCCGATCGGGCTCGAGGCGGCCTTCGAGGGCGTCGTCGACCTGGTCACGCAGAAGGCGATCTACTTCCGCGGCGCGGACGGCGGCGACCTCGAGATCACCGAGGTCCCGGCGGAGCTGAAGGAACAGGCGGAGCAGCGCCGCACCGACATGCTCGACACCCTGACGCTGTTCTCGGACGAGCTGACCGAGGCGGTGCTCGAGGGGACCGAGACCGAGGAGCAGATCCACGACGCGATCCGCAAGGGCGTGCTCGCGCTCGAGCTGGTCCCGGTCTTCATCGGCTCCGCCTACAAGAACAAGGGCGTGCAGCCGCTGCTCGACGCGGTGAACCGCTACCTGCCCTCCCCGCTCGACCGGCCGGCCGAGGCCGTCGACGTGTCGACCAAGGAAGAGGTCCCGATCCGGCTCTCGGCGGACCCGGACAAGCCGGTCGCCGCGCTCGCGTTCAAGCTCGACGAGGGGCGCTACGGCCAGCTGACGTTCATCCGCGTCTACCAGGGCACGCTGGCCAAGGGCTCGACGGTCGTCAACTCGCGCACCGGCCGCAAGGTCAAGGTGGGCCGCCTGGTCCGGATGCACGCCGACCAGATGGAAGACGTCGACAGCGCGGCGGCGGGCGACATCTGCGGGCTGTTCGGCATCGACTGCCACACGGGGGACACGTTCGCGGCCGATGACTACCAGGTCGCGATGACCTCGATGCACGTGCCGGACCCGGTGATCTCGCTGTCGATCAAGCCGGCCGACAACGCGGCGATGGTCAAGGTCTCCAAGGCGCTGCAGCGCTTCACCAAGGAAGACCCCACCTTCCGCGTCAAGATCGACGAGGAGTCGAACGAGACGGTCATCTCCGGCATGGGCGAGCTGCACCTCGACGTCTACGTCGAGCGCATCCGCCGCGAGTACAACGCCGACGTCACCGTCGGCGCGCCGCAGGTGGCCTACCGCGAGACGATCGGCCGAAGGTCCGAGTTCAACTACCTGCACAAGAAGCAGACGGGCGGCTCGGGACAGTACGCGCGCGTGGCGGGCTACATGGAGCCGTTCGACGGCGGCTACGAGTTCGTCGACGACATCAAGGGCGGCCTGATCCCGGCGGAGTACATCCCGTCCTGCGACAAGGGCTTCCGCTCGGCGCTGCCGAAGGGCTCCCTGATCGGCTTCCCGATCGTGGGCGTCCGCTGCGTGATCAACGACGGCGCCGCGCACGCCGTCGATTCCTCGGACATCGCGTTCCAGGTCGCGGCGCGGTTCGCCTTCCGCGACGCGTACCGCAAGGCGCAGCCGCAGATCCTCGAGCCGCTGATGAAGGTCTCGGTCGAGGGCCCGGGCGAGTTCCAGGGCGCGATCTACCGCTCCCTGCTCGGCCGCCGCGGCACGATCATCGGCTCGATGGAAGACGAGGGCTTCGCCCGGATCGACGCCGAGGTGCCGCTGGCCGCGATGTTCGGCTACTCGACGGACCTGCGCTCCACGACGCAGGGCAGGGCCGAGTTCACGATGGAGTTCGCGCGTTACGCGCCGGTGCCGCGCGACGTCGCGGAAGAGCTGCTCGCCAAGTACAAGGGCGGCGCGGCCGTCGAGGAGGACTGATGACCGAGCTGATGCTGAAGCTCCGGCGCTCGCCGCGCATGCTCCTCGAGAGCGACGGCTACCCCGGCCCCGGCCCGGGCCGGATGGGGCTCGTGATGGCGCGCGCGGGCGCGGGCAAGACGGCGTTCCTCGTCGGCGTCGGGCTCGACGCGCTGCTCGCGAACCAGCGCGTGCTGCACGTCACGCTGCACCGGACCGTCGAGAAGGTACGGACCTGGTACGACGACCTGCTCCAGGAACTCGTCCGGCACGGCGAGGCGATCGACCAGATGACCCGCGTGCAGCTCGACATCGAGCGCCGCCGGCACATCCACACCTTCGCGGGCACGACGTTCTCCCCGACGAAGCTGCGCGAGACGCTGCAGCTGATCCGCAGCCACATGGACTTCAAGCCGGACGTCCTCATCCTCGACCGGCTCGAGCTCGAGACGCTGCCCCGGATGGTCGTCGAGGAGCTGAAGACGATCGCGGCCGAGGCGGGCGCCGAGCTGTGGATGTCCTGCCGCGTGCACCGCGACGGACCGCCGGCGCAGCCGGGCCACCTGCCGTTCCCCGCCGACGGGATCCAGGACCTCGTGGACCTGGCGTTCCGGCTCGTGCACGAGGAAGGCAAGATGCGGCTCGTGGTCCTCAAGGACCACAACCAGGTGCTGGAACGCGGGACCAACCTGGTGCTGGACCCGACCAGCATGCTCCTGTTCCCCGAGATCCACTGAGAGGACCGCGCCATGCACAAGCTGGTCCTGATCCGCCACGGCGAGAGCACCTGGAACAGGGAGAACCGGTTCACGGGCTGGACCGACGTCGACCTCTCGGAGCGGGGCCTCGAGGAGGCGCGGCAGGCCGCGGTCCTGCTGAAGGACGGCGGGTTCGGTTTCGACGTGGCGTTCACGTCGGTGCTCAAGCGCGCCGTCCGGACGCTCTGGACCGTGCTCGACGGCATGGACCTCATGTGGATCCCGGTGCACCACTCGTGGCGCCTCAACGAGCGTCACTACGGCGCGCTGCAGGGCCTCAACAAGTCCGAGATGGCCGCCAAGTTCGGCGAGGAGCAGGTGCACGTCTGGCGGCGCAGCTACGACATCCGGCCGCCGGCGCTCGCGGACGGCGACCCGCGCCTGCCCGACGCCGACCTGCGCTACGCCGCCGTGCCGCGCGCGGACCTGCCCCGCACCGAGTGCCTGAAGGACACCGTGGCGCGCTTCCTGCCGCACTGGAACGACACGATCGTGCCCGCCCTGCGCGAGGGGAAGCGCGTGGTGATCGCGGCGCACGGCAACAGCCTGCGCGCGCTCGTCAAGCACCTCGACGGCATCGGCGACGCCGAGATCGTCGGCCTCAACATCCCCACCGCGGTGCCGCTCGTCTACGAGCTGACCGACGACCTGAAGCCGATCCGGAACTACTACCTGGGCGACCAGGAGGCGATCAAGGCCCGCATGCAGGCCGTCGCCAACCAGGGCAAGAAATCGTAGCGGCGCGCCAACCGTAGGGGCGGGTCGCCAACCGTAGGGGCGGGCCTCGCCGCAGGCGATGGTCCGCCCGGGCGGGGTGGAGCCCCGCCCCCGCGGGTAGGGCGGGCCTCGAACGGCGCGCCGGCGGAGAAACAGAACGGCGCGCCGTGGCGCGCCGTTCGCAAGCGATCGTGGCCGCGCTCCGCGTCAGGGCGCCGGGATCTTCACGGCCGCCGTGTCGCACGAGTTGCAGGTCGTGCTCGCCCCGGGCGGCAGGTTCGGCGTATTCGACTGGGCCACCCCGTTGCTGAGGAAGATGACCTGGATGCTCGGCACGGGATCGGGCCCGTTGCTGCCGCAGTTCTCGACGCCCAGTTCCGGCTGGAACTTCGTCGGGTCCTGGATCACCCGGACCGCCACGCGCTTGTCCGGGTTGACCAGCCTGTAGGCGTGGGCCGAGATCCGCTGCAGCTTGTAGTAGCCGGAGGCGTCGGTGTCCGTGACGATCGTGGGGTAGACCCCGGGCGGCACCCGGATGTCGAAGACGATCCCCGGCGCGGACGACAACGCCGACCACACCGCCGGAATCGCCAGCCCGACGACGACCGCCAGGCCGACCGCGACGCGCGCCACCGCTCTCCTGGACCGTGCCATGTCACCCCCGTGGCGGCCCGCAGGCCTGCCCCGCGCCCAAATATACGGCCCATTCGGCCCGAGTCGCCGTTAGCCTCGTGAAATCTGCCGCGGATAATCGAGGGAGCCCGGAAAGCGAGGGAGCCCGGTCGCCGCCCACCCGGTCGCGCCCGGGCTCGAGATCCGCGGGGACCCCGTCATGCGCCTGTCCCTCTGGACCCTGCTCCGGCGCACCTACGACGCGTGGGCCAAGGACAACACGACCCGCCTCGGGGCGGCCCTCGCCTACTACACCGCGTTCTCGCTGGCCCCCCTGCTGGTGATCGCCATCGGCATCGCGGGCCTCGTCTTCGGCGAGGAGGCCGCGCGCGGGGCCGTCGAGGGGCAGCTCACCGCCCTGGTCGGGCCGGAGCCGGCCAAGGCGGTCGAGGCGATGATCAGCGGGGCCCGCCAGCCCGCGCAGGGGGTCGTGGCGGTGATCCTCGGCGCGATCGCGCTGCTCTTCGGGGCCTCCGGCGTCTTCGGCCAGCTGCAGGACGCGCTCAACGCCATCTGGGACGTCGTCCCCAGGCCCGACCGCACCTGGGGCGACGTCGTGCGCGAGCGCTTCTTCTCCGTCCTGCTGGTGGTCGGGACGGGCTTCCTGCTGCTGGTGTCCTTGCTCGTCTCCGCGGCGATCGCGCTGGCGCTGGGCGTGCTGCGCGCGTACGTCCCGGGGGTCGAGACCGTGCTGCCGCTGGTCAACAACGGCGTCGCGCTCGTCGTGACCTGGCTGCTCTTCGCGCTGATCTTCAAGGTCGTGCCGGACGCGCGCGTGCGCTGGAAGGACGTCTGGGTCGGCGCGTTCGGGACGGCGCTGCTGTTCACCATCGGGAAGGCCGCGCTGGGGTGGTACCTCGGGCGCGGCACCTTCACCTCGACCTACGGCGCGGTGGGCGCGCTGCTGGTCGTGATGTTCTGGGTCTACTACGCGTCGCAGATCCTCTTCTTCGGCGCGGAGTTCACGAAGGTCTGGGCCGAGCGCCACGGCGCCCGCATCGCGCCGGCCTCGAACGCCGTCGCCCTCCCGGACGCGCCGACCCGGCGCGCCGCCGGCTGAACGGAAGACAAGGACGCGTCGATGACTCGCTCCCTCTCCCCCTCCCGCCTCTCCCGCCTCTCCCGCGTGCTCCTCCCCGCGGCGGTCGCCGCGCTGTCGATCGCGGCCGCGCCGGCCCAGCAGAAGCCGACGCTTCCCCCCGACGAGGCGCTCCGGCGCGGGACGGCGACCGCCGGCCCGGGCGCGACCGCCGGCCCGGGTTCCTGCGCGGAGACGGCCACGCACCAGGCGGCCTTCCAGCGCGAGCTGACCTCGCTGAACGCCCGGCTGGACCAGCTCGTGGCGCGGATGAACGCCGCGACCGGGCAGGCCAAGGTGGACGCCGTCGCGGCGGTGCTGACCGAGATGGTCGCCCAGCAGCGCACGATGCAGGCGCGTGCGCAGACGCTGATGGCGATGCAGGCGGACTGCGGCGCCGGGACGATGATGGGCGGCTCCCGCATGGGTCCCGGCGAGCGGACCGGCGCGGCGTCCGGGGGCGCGACCCGCGACGACGCCGGCGACGCCACGGGGGACACCCCCGGCGACGCCTCGACGAACCGCACCGATCCTTCGGACACGCCCGACCCGCGGCGCGGCAACCAGCCCGGCGACGACGCCGGACGGACCGAGCACGGCGACCCGCAGAAGCCGCGCTGACGGGCGGGCGCGTGCACGAGCTCGGGAAGGTGCTGCTGGTGCTGGGCCTGCTGGCCGCGGCCGCCGGGGCGCTGCTGCTCTGGGGGCCGCGGGTGCCGTTCCTCGGCCGGCTGCCGGGGGATTTCGCCTGGAAGCGCGGGAACGTGACCGTCTACGCGCCGCTCGCGACGTCGATCCTGCTGTCGCTCGTGCTGACGCTGGTCCTGACGCTGCTGAACCGCCGCCGGTAGCCGGTCCGTACTCGTACTTCTTCCAGTTATCGGGCGTCCTAGTTGTCCGGGCCGAGGGCGAGCAGGATGTCGCGCCGCAGCCGGTCGACGGAGCGGATGCCGCCGAAGCGGACGCAGAGCAGGTCGTCGAGGAGATCGGCGCGGTGCGAGATCTCGCGGATCGCGGCGTCGAGGCGGGACGCGTCCGCCCCGGCCGCCACGCGCCTCTCGAGGACGATGTCGCCGTCGCCGTCGAGGCGCAGGCCCTCGTCGATCCGCTCCGCGTAGGCCGCGAGCCGTTCCGCGAGCCGGTCCGACGGCGCCGGCGCGAGCACGAGGAACGCCCGCAGCAGCACGGAGCCGTCGTCGCCGGCAACGGCCTCGACCATCGTGCTGCCGTGGAGCCAGAGAAAGCGGGGGCCGCCCGCCGAGAGCTCGCAGACGTCGTCGCCGATGCAGCGGCGCGCCGCGTTGCGCAGGCGCACCACGAGCGCGTCGAGGTCCGGCCGCCCGCCGCGCGTCTCGGCCCGGCCCCTGGCCCGGGACCTGGATCGAGGTATCGCGGCCGCGTGAACGCGCATCGAGGGCACCGTCGTCCTTTCTCGCTCCCTTTCATGTACGCGCAGGACGCCCGCGCGGCCAGCGGGCAATTTCGCAGCGGCGCGGCGCGCGCCCCGCAGCGGTGCGCGGCGGCGGCGTCGCGCGCGTTGCCGCTCAGGACGAGAGCAGGCCCTTCCGCACGAGCTCCTCGCGCGCGGCGGCGATCGCGCGGCGCACGCAGTCGTCGCCCGGGCAGGGGCGCGGCGCCTCGTGGCAGCGCGCGACGAGCGCGCGCAGCGCCGCCATCGCCTCCCGGCAGCGGGCGCACGACGAGAGGTGCGCCTCGAGCGACGCGCGGCGTGCCGGGTCCAGGTCGCCCTCGAGAAAGGCGGAGAGCTCCGCCTCGGTCGGTCCCGCGCCCGCGCAGCGGGCGTCGCCGGGATCGTCGCGCCCGGAGCCGTCGTCGCGCCCGGAACCGTCGTCGCGCCCGAAGCCGTCGTCGCGCCCGAGGCGATCGTCGCGCCCGCTCATGCGCCCTCCCCCTCGAGCCGGCGCCGCAGCGCGGCCCGCGCGCGGTGCAGCCGGACCTTCGCGTTGGCCTCCGAGATGTCGAGCGCCTGCGCGACCTCCTCGGTCGTCAGGCCTTCGAAGTCCCGCAACAGGATGATGACGCGGTAGTCCGGCGGAAGGTTACGCAGCGCCGCCTCCAGCCGGACCCGCTCCTCGCCCCGGATGGCCTCCGCCTCGGGGCTCGACGCCGCCGTGTCCCTGAACTCCACCGGGGCGCCGTCCCCCGCCGGCCGCAGGTCGTCGAACCCGACCGCGCGGGCGGGATCGCGCGGCCCGCGCCGGCTCATCAGGCACTGGTTGGTGACCACGCGCCAGAGCCAGGTCCGGAGGGCCGCCGGCTCGTCGAGTGTCCGCAGCTGCGTGTAGACCTTGACGAGCGTCTCCTGGAACACGTCCTCGGCGTCCTGGCGGTGGCCGCACATGCGCAGGCCGAAGGCCAGGATCATCGGCCCGTAGCGCTCGACGAAGCGGTCGTACGAGGCCGGGTCCCCGCGTCGCACGCCGTCCAGGATCTCGCGGTCGACCGGGTCCGGCAGGGGTTCGCTCATGCGGTTAGAATAACGGGACAGTTCGGAGGGCGACCACCCATGAGCATCGGCAAGATCCGTGAACTGCTGGGCCCGGAGGCCCCGCTTCTCGATCACGTCTGCAAGACCGTTTCCAGGGACCGGCTCCACCTGCCCGGCCCCGACTACATCGACCGCGTGCTGGCCGCGTCCGACCGGCCCCCGGCCGTACTGCGCAACTACCAGCTGATGCTGAACACGGGCCGCCTCGCCGGCACGGGTTACGTGTCGATCCTGCCGGTCGACCAGGGCATCGAGCACTCCGCCGGCGCGTCGTTCGCGCCGAACCCCGACTACTTCGACCCCGCGAACATCGTCCGGCTCGCGATCGAGGGCGGCTGCAACGCCGTGGCCTCGACGCTCGGCGGGCTGGGGGCGGTCGCGCGCCGCTACGCGCACAAGATCCCGTTCATGCTCAAGCTCAACCACAACGAGCTGATGAGCTTCCCCAACCGGTTCGACCAGGTCATGTTCGCGTCGATCCGGCAGGCGTTCGACATGGGCTGCGTGTCCGTGGGCGCGACGATCTACTGGGGCTCGGACGAGTCCACGCGCCAGCTGCAGGAGGTCTCGGACGCGTTCGCGCAGGCGCACGAGCTCGGGATGGTCACCGTCCTCTGGTGCTACACGCGCAACCCGGGGTTCAAGCGGGACAAGGACTACCACGTCTCGGCCGACCTCACGGGCCAGGCGAACCACCTCGGCGTCACGCTCGAGGCCGACATCATCAAGCAGAAGCTGCCGGAGAACAACGGCGGCTACAACGCGCTGAAGGCCGAGGGCTACGGCAAGACGCACAAGAAGGTCTACGACGAGCTGACGACCGACCACCCGATCGACCTCACGCGCTACCAGCTGGTGAACTGCTACATGGGGCGCATCGGGCTGATCAACTCCGGCGGCGCGTCGTCGGGCGCGGCGGACCTCGCCGAGGCGGTCAAGACCGCGGTGATCAACAAGCGCGCGGGCGGCATGGGCCTGATCTCCGGGCGCAAGGCGTTCCAGCGCCCGATGAAGGAAGGCGTCGCGCTGCTCAACGCGATCCAGGACGTGTACCTCGCGCCCGAGGTCACGATCGCCTGATCGACCGACCGTGCGGGGTGGGGCTCCGCCCCACCCCGCTTTTCCCACCCGCCCGATTCACGGGACCGCGCCGATGGGCAACCTCAAGGACGAACTGCTGAGAAAGGGCCTCGCCGACGCGAAGCGCGCGCGCGCCGTCGCGCACGAGGAGAAGGCGCGTCGCAGCCGGCTGGGCGACGGCGCGGTCGCGGCCGAGCAGCTCGCCGCGGAGCGGGACCGCGCGACGCGCGAGCAGGAGCGCCGCGAGTCCGACCGCCGGCGCGAGCAGGAGCGCCAGGCCGCGGCGGCCGCGCGGTCGGCGCGCGCCGGCGTCGCGCAGCTGCTGCGCGAGCGCGCGCTCACGCAGGGGATGCGCGGCAACCGCCGCTGGCACTTCGTCACCCGCGACCGGAAGATCCCGTTCCTCGAGCTGTCGGACGACGCGGCGCGCCGCCTCGAGAACGGGCTGGTCGCGATCTGCGAGGTCCCCGACAGCGACCCGGCCGCGTTCGTCGTCGTGCCGGCCGACGCGGCCGCCCGCGTGCGCGAATCGCTCGCCGATCACGTGCTGTTCCTGAACGAGGGCCGGCCGGCGTGACGACGTCGCGCCTCTGGCGCGAAATTCGTCCCGAATTAACGTCAGAATCAGCTTTCTGAACGTGTTCCTTCCCGCTTACATTGGAACGCGTGAGCCCGCAGCGCGTCCTCCGCATGATCGCCGTCTGCACCTCCCTCGTGCCCTTCCTGGCGCTCGGCCTGCTCACGGGTCTGCTGCACGAGTGGTTCGGGGAGTCGCGCGCGACGTACGTCGGCGTCCTCGCCGGGGCGACGGGCGTCGCGGCCGGGTTCGCCGCCTTCGCGCTCTGGTTCGTGCAGGGGGTCGTGCGCCTGCTCGGCGCGGCGCACCAGGACCGCGACCGCCTCGCCGCCGTGATCGCGGCCTCGCCCTTGCCGGTCGTCCAGTTCGACCGCGCCCGCAACGTGGTGGCGTGGAACCGCGCCGCGGAGCGCGTCTTCGGCTGGTCGGCCGAGGAGGTGGTCGGCGGCCCGCCGCCGTTCGTCGCGCCCGCGCAGGTCGAGGAGTCCGTGCGCATCTTCGAGCGCGTCTGCGCGGGCGAGACGCTCCCCGGCACGGTCGTCCGCCGCTGGCACCGCAACGGCGCCCCGCTCGACCTCGAGATCCACGCCGCGCCCGTGCACGACCCCTCGGGCGCCGTGGTCGGGCTCGTCGGCGTGCTGGCCGACATCACCGAGCGCCGCTCGCTCGAGGAGCAGCTGCGGCACGCGCAGAAGATGGAGGCCGTCGGCCGGCTGGCCGGCGGCGTGGCCCACGACTTCAACAACCTGCTGACGGTGATCCTCGGCAACACCGACACCGCCGCGCAGAAGGCGTCGCCGGCGCACCCGGTGCAGGGCCCGCTGCACGAGATCCGGCGCGCCGCGGAGCGCGCGTCCGCGCTGACCGCGCAGCTGCTCGCGGTCTCGCGCAAGCAGGTGCTGCGGCCCCGCGTGCTCGAGGTGGACCAGCTGCTGCGGGACACCGAGTCGATGCTCCGGCGGGTGATCGGCGAGGACATCCGCCTCGAGACCCGGCTCGAGAGCGGCGGCGCGCGGGTCGAGGCCGATCCCGGGCAAGTCGAGCAGGTGCTCCTCAACCTCGTCGTCAACGCGCGCGACGCCATGCCGCAGGGCGGCCGGCTCGTGCTGGAGACGCGGGTGGTCGTGCTCGACGACGAGGCCGCGCGGACGCACGCCGGGGCCCGGCCGGGGCCCCACGTCGCGATCAGCGTCGCGGACGAGGGCACCGGGATGGCGCCCGAGGTGCTGGCCCGGATCTTCGAGCCGTTCTTCACCACGAAGGACCAGGGGCGCGGCAGCGGCCTCGGGCTGTCGATGGTCTACGGCATCGTCCGCCAGAGCGGCGGCCACGTCGCGGTCTGGAGCCAGCCGGGGACGGGCAGCACGTTCCGCGTGTTCCTCCCGCGGGTGGTCGCGCCGCTGCCCCAGGAGCCGGGGGCGGCGCCGCCGGCGTCGAGCCGCGGCGGCTCCGAGACCATCCTCGTGGCCGAGGACAACGACGCCGTGCGCACGCTCGTGCGCGACGTCCTGCGCCTCGAGGGGTACACCGTGAGGACGGCGTCCACGGGGCGCGAGGCACTCGCGATCGCGCGCGCGCACCCGCACCTCGACCTGCTCGTCACGGACGTGATCATGCCGGAGATGGGGGGCCGCGAGCTGGCGGAGCGCCTGCGCGGGAGCGTGCCGGGTCTGCGCGTCCTCTACGTCTCCGGCTACACGGCCGACGAGCTGGCGCAGGTGGAGGCGACCTCCGAGGCGTTCCTGCAGAAGCCGTTCTCGCCGCGCGCGATGGCGGCGGCCGTGCGCCGCATCCTCGACGGCGCCGGGCCCGGCGCGGGGCCCGGCGCGGCGCCGCCCGTAGGGGTCGGCGCCACCCCGCCCCGCGACGTGTAGGGGCGGCCCGCGGGCCGCCCTCCGCAACGAAACGCCTCGAGCTTCGATGAGCTCGAGCCTCGAACCGCAGGTAGGGGCGGGGCTTTGCCCCGCCCGGGCGGGGCAAGGCCCCGCCCCCACGGAAGTTTCTACGGGCCGGGCGCGAACGCCGCCAGCGCGAGCTGGCCGAGGGCGATGCCCCCGTCGTTCGGCGGCACGTCCCGGTTGACGAGCACGTCGAAGCCGCGCCGCGCGGGCAGCGCGTCGAGGAACGCGCGCAGCAGCAGGTCGTTCTGCAGCACGCCTCCCGACAGGACCACCACCCGCGCCCCCCGCTCGCCCGCGAGCCGCGCGGCCGCGCCGGCGAGCGCCGCGGCGAGCCCGTCGTGGAACGCGCGCGCGATCGCGCGCGGGCTGCGGCCGCGCGCCCGGTCCTCGACGGCCGTGGAAAGCGCCGGGCGCCAGTCCAGCTCGGCGCCGTCCCAGGGAAAGGCATAGCCCGGGCCGGGCGGCGCCTCGCGGGCGCGCTGCTCGAGCCAGATCGCGGCCTGCCCCTCGTACGTGATCTCGCGCGTGTAGCCGCACAGCGCCGCGGCCGCGTCGAACAGCCGGCCGGCGGAGGTCGTGGTGTGCAGGCGCGCCCCGCGCCGGCACAGCGCCGCCGCCTGCGCGTAGCGCTCCGGGAACCCGAACGGCGGCCCCGAGAGGTCCGGCAGCTCGCCCAGCTGCGCGAGGAAACCGGCGGCGGCCTGCGGCGGGAAGAGCGCGGCGGCGTCGCCTCCCGGCAGCTGCGCGGGGCGGAGGTGCGCGACCCGCTCCAGCCCGCCGGCCACGCTGCCCGCGAAGACCTCGCCGCCCCAGATCGTCCCGTCGTCGCCGTACCCCGTGCCGTCGAGCGCGAGGCCGATCGCCGTCTCGTCGAAGAGGCCGCGCTCCGCGAGCACCGACGCGACGTGCGCGCGGTGGTGCTGCACCGGCCGCAGCGGCACGCCGTGGCGCCGGCCGAGTTCCTTCGCGAACGCGGTGGACACGTAGCCCGGGTGCAGGTCGTGGGCCACGGCGAGTTCGCCCGGCTCGATCTCGTACATCGCCGGGAGGTCCGCGCAGACCGCCTCGAACGCGGCGCGCGCGGCGAGGTGGTCGAGGTCGCCGACGTGCTGGGAGAGCGTCGCCTGGCCGTGCAGGAGCAGCGCGACGGCGTTCTTGAGGTCCGCGCCGAGCGCCAGCCACGGCCGCCCGTTCTGCGCGTTCCGCCCGCCCGGCCAGTTCCGCCCGGCCGGCCCGTTCTGCCCGGCTGGCCCGTTCCGCCCGCTGGCCCCGTTCCGTCCGGCCGGCCAATTCCGCCCGACCGCTCCCGGGCTGTAGCCGCGCGAGCGGCGCAGGGTCATCGGGCCGAGCGGCCCCGCCCGCGCCACCGCGTCGTCCACGCGCCGCGCGATCGGGCGCTCGCCGACCAGGAACAGGTCCGCGATCCCGCCGAGCTGGTCCAGCGCGTCGGCGTCGGTGTACGCGATCGGCTCGGACGATCGGTTGGCGGAGGTCAGCACCAGCCGCGCCGGCGCGCCGGCGGCGAACAGCAGGTGCTGCAGCGGCGTGTACGGCAGCATCACGCCGATCTCGGAGGTCCCCGGCGCGACCCCCTCGAGCGCCACGCGCGCCGGCGCCAGGACGATCGGCGCGGCGGCGCCGAGCAGCAGCTCGCGCGCGTCCGCGCTCAGCTCCGCCAGCGCCTCGGCCGTCGCGAGGTCCCGCGCCAGCACCGCGAATGGGCGCTCCTTGCGGTACTTCCGCTCGCGCAGCGCGGCGAGCGCCGCCGCGTCGCCGGCGTCGCAGGCGAGGTGGTAGCCGCCGATCCCCTTGATCGCGACGATGCGCCCGTCGCGCAGCGCGGCGGCCGCGGCCTCCACCGCCGCGCCGTCCTCGGCGAGCACCGTCCGCGCCGCGTCGAGCAGCCGCACCCGCGGGCCGCACGCCGGGCAGGCCACCGGCTGCGCGTGGAACCGCCGGTCCGCCGGGTCGTGGTACTCGCGCGCGCAGTCGGCGCAGAGCGGCCAGTCCTTCATCGTCGTGAGCGGCCGGTCGTACGGCAGGCCGAGCACGATGCTGTAGCGCGGGCCGCAGTCGGTGCAGTTGATGTACGGGTAGCCGTGCCGGCGGTCGGCGGGGTCCGCCATCTCGGCGAGGCAGGCGGCGCAGACGGGGAGGTCCGGCGACACGCGGACCGTCGGCCGGTCGGCCCGCGCGCTCTCGCGGATCGCGAACGCCTCGTGCCCCTCGAGAGCGGCCGGCTCGTGGCGCAGTTCGTCGATGCGCGCGGCGGGCGGCGGCTCGTCGCGCAGCGCCGCGGCGAGGGCCGCGAGCGCGGCGGCCGGGGCCTCGGCGTGGATCACGACGCCGCTGTCGCCGTTGAGCACCCAGCCGCGGACGCCGAGCCGCGTGGCGAGCCGGTACACGAAGGGGCGGAAGCCCACCCCCTGCACCACGCCCCGGATGGCGAAACGCCACGCGATCCGCTCGTTCATCGGCCGATTGTACGGGACGCCCCGACCCCGCGATCGTCCTCGCAGGGGCGGCGCGTCGCCTCGTAGGGGCGGGCCTCGCGCGCCGCAGGCGCGCGATGGTCCGCCCGCTCCGTGCGCCCGCCCGCCCCTACGGAGCGCGAGGCCCGCCCCTACGCTACTTGAGGGCGCCGACGGTCTTCTTGATGTCCGCCGCGTTGGGGTCGTTGGGGGCCAGTTCGAGGAACTTCGAGAAGGCGGCCTTCGCCTCCGGCACCTTCCCCTGGTTCAGCCGGACGTAGCCCAGCATCTCGTACGCCTTCGCGTAGTCCGGCTTGAGCTGGACGGCCTGCTCCAGCGCCGACGCGGCCGCGTTCATGTCCCCCTTCTGGTTGAAGATCGACACGCCCACGTTGTAGAAGCTGCGGGGCGCGTTGGCCGGGTCCTTCTGCGCGACGTCGCGGTACAGCTTCTCGGCCGCCGCGAAGTCGCCGGCCGCGGCCTTGATCCCCGCGAGCGCGAGGATCGCCTCGACGTCGTCCGGCGCCGCCTCGTGCCACTTCGCGACCGTCGCCGCCTCGTCGTCCTTGCGGCCGGCGTCGCGGTAGGCCGCCGCGAGCTGCTTGTAGACCTGCCCGTTCGCGGGGTCGAGCTCGCGCTCCTTCTCGAGCAGCGGGACGACCTCCGCGTCCTGGCCGATGTCCGACAACCAGCGGGCGAGGCGCGGGCGCACGCCGGTGCGGTTCGGCTCCTTGGCCAGCACCTTGCGCGCTTCCTTGATCGCCTCCGCGCTCTCGCCGCCCTTCTCGAGCAGGAGCGCGCGCTGCCAGCGGTGCTCGGTGTCCTCGGGGTTCTGCTCGACCGCGGCCGCGAGCTTGTCGGCGGCCCCTTTGTAGTCCCCGAGGGCGACCATCTCGGCGACCTGGTCGTCGAGCGACGCCTCGGCCGGCTTCGCGGGCGCGGCCGGGTTGCGCGCCGCCCAGTCGGCCTTCTTGACCAGCACGAACTCCGCGATCGCGTTGCCGGCCCGGTAGTAGAGCGCCGGCATCTTGTCCTGCGAGGCCGGCCCGAGTTCGCCCGAGATGTTCTGCGCGATCTCGCCCGTGCCGCGTCGCGAGCGCAGCATGAACTTGCGGATGAAGTACTCGTCGGACTTGATCCCGACGAAGAACTCGCCTACGTCCTCCGGCATGCGCGGGAAGGTGAACCCGCGATCGGTCGTCTTCAGCTCCAGGCCGTCCGACAGGTCCGCCTTCTTCGAGAGGACGACGGTCACCCCGACGACCGGGTTGCCCGCCTCGTCGATCACGCGGCCGAAGAAGCCGCGCTTCTTCTCGTCGAGCTGCTGGGAAAAGGCGAACGACACCGCGCAGAAGACCACCAGCGCGGCCAGGAAGCTGCGTTTCATCGGGACTCCTCCGTCGCCCCGATAGTACCCGCAGCCCGCCGAACGGGGGTACCGCCCGCCGGTTAGCCGCCGACCGCCGAGAGCGTCGGACGGCCGCCGGGAGGCCGCGCGGGGACCGACGGCGAGACCGTCAGTGCGGCGACGACGAGAGGCGGTCGACTTCCTCGCAGGTCTTCCGCACGGCGGCGATCGAGCGGGCCAGGGCCTCCTGCTCCGACCCGGTCAGCGGCACCTCGAGCACGCGCTCGGCGCCGCCCCACCCCAGGACCGCCGGGACCCCGACGAACAGGCCCTGCACGCCGTACTCGCCCGCGAGCAGCGTGCTGACCGGCAGGACCTTCTTCTTGTCGAAGACGATCGCCTCGGCCATCTCGAGCGCGCACCACGCCGGCGAGACGAACGCCGACCCCGCGCCGAGCAGCTTGACGACCTCGCCGCCGGCCTGCCGCACCTTGGCCTCGATCGCGTCGAGCTGTTCCGGCTTCAGGAAGTAGTCGACCGCGATGCCCGCGATGCGGCAGCAGGAGCGGATCGGCACCATGTCGTCGCCGTGCCCGCCCAGCACGAGCGCCTCGGTGTTCTCGACCGACACGCCCGTCGCCTCGGCCACGAAGTAGCGGTAGCGCGAGGAGTCGAGCACGCCCGCCATCCCGACCAGCCGGCCGCGGGGCGGCTTCAGCACCTGGTGCAGCCGGTAGACGATCGCGTCGAGCGGGTTGGCGATCGAGATCACGACCGCGTCCGGGCAGTGGCGCTGGATCGCGCCGGCGACCTGGTCCGTGATCCGCAGGTTCGTGGCGAGCAGTTCCTCGCGCGTCGGCAGCGTCCCGTCCGGCTTCGGCCGGCGCGGCACCCCTGCGGTGTTGATCACGAGCTGCGAGCCCGCGAGCACCTCGTACGAGCGGCCCGCCTCGAAGCGGGACTCGAAGCCGAGCACCGGGGTGCCCTCGGCGATGTCGAGGCACTTGCCGCGCGCGACCTCGGGCGGCAGGACGTCCACCACCGCCGTCGTGCGCGCCATCCGCCGGCGCGGGATCTCCTGCGCGAGGACGCCGCCGATGTTTCCCGCCCCGACGATGCCGATCTTGTCGATCATGCGCGGAGGATGCCCCGGCGCGCGCTCGGCGGCAAGGATCGCCATAATGGGGCCCGCCAGCGAAAGGCAGAGGCCCCTGCTTTGACCGCGATCGACCAGCACGCCGCGCCGCCGCCCGGCGGACGCCTCGTCCACGTGTGGCGGCTCGTGACCGGGACGGCCGCGGGGGCGGCCCGCGTGGCGCGCCGCTGGTCCGCCGCGCTCGGGCAGCACGAGCGGGCCCGCGACCTCGCGGAGCGGCTGGCGCTCGCGCCGACGCTCGTGGACCTGCCGCGCGGCGCTGTGTGGCTGCACGGCGCGTCGGTCGGCGAGGTCCGGGCGCTGGCGCCGCTCGCGCGCGCGCTGGCCGCGGCGCGCCCCGATCTCCCGCAGGTGGTGACCGCGACCACGACGGCCGGCCGCGCGCGTGCCGCCGCGGAGAGCGGCGCCGCGGCGCGGGGCCGCTGCGCCGGTTCGCGGCCGCCGTGCGGCCGCGGCTGCACGTCATGGTCGAGACGGAGCTCTGGCCGCTGCGGCTGCTC
>JADHED010000608.1_pt1 | contig 39835 bp, 42 predicted proteins | sample 8952041 | NCBI WGS metagenome assembly JADHED01 (sample SAMN16124423, study PRJNA663239) | bioreactor sludge metagenome | isolation source: sludge (control) | place: India:Bengaluru | collected 2018-09-08 | reverse complement strand
GGCGGTGGTGCGGTTCCAGGGACCGATGGCCAATGGCATGCCGGAGCTGCATGGCCTCACACCGATCCTGAGCCTGCTGCAGGCGCGCGGACAGCAGGTGGCGCTGGTGACCGATGGCCGCATGTCGGGCGCCTCGGGCAAGGTGCCGGCGGCGATCCATGTCACACCCGAGTGCACGCAGGGTGGTGCGCTGGCGAAACTGCGCGAGGGTGACAGGGTGCTGCTCGATTGCGAGCGTGGCATCCTGATGGCGCAGGTGGCTGACGATGAGTGGCAGAAGCGGCCGCTGGCGACGGCCGACCTGAGCGCGAACGAGTCAGGATACGGGCGGGAGCTCTTCGCGCCGTTCAGACAGCAGGTGGGCTCGGCGGAGCAGGGTGCGACGCTGCTGGCGCCGATCGGTTGAAGTTCAGCGCGGCGGTTCCATCCTGAAAGCCCCGATCAGGCCCGCTTCTGCTGTTTTTCGATCTTCTTGCGGATGCGCTGGCGCTTCAGAGGCGAGAGGTGGTCGACGAAGAGCTTGCCGTTGAGATGGTCCAGTTCATGCTGAATGCAGACCGCCAGCAATCCCGCAGGTTCGAGTTCGAATGAGTTGCCGTCGATGTCCTGTGCCTTCACCAGAATATGCCTGGGACGTGCGACCGTGTCATGAAAGCCGGGCACTGACAGGCAGCCCTCCTCCCACTCCAGCAGTTCGGTCGAAAGCGGCCGCACCGTGGGGTTGACCAGCACCAAGGGCGCGTTGCGCGTTTCGCTGACGTCGATCACCACCAGTTGCTGGTGCACATTGACCTGGGTGGCCGCCAAGCCGACACCCGGGGCGTCATACATGGTTTCGAGCATGTCGTCGGCCAGACGGCGCAATGCCTGATCGAATGTCAAAACCGGGGCCGCGCGGGTGCGCAGTCTGGGGTCTGGATATTCGAGGATCTGGAGGATGGTCATGCTGGTGCGCCTGCGCTCTGGCGGATTTCGAAAGGGTGCTGCTAAGATTATCGTATCCAGCAGCGCGCCCACAAGGCACGCTGCCGTTCACCAGGCAGCGCCTGCCGGCTCGGCCGGCTCTGCTTGAGATGAGGTGGTTGACCGGTTTTTCAATCCCCCTTTCATGCTGCCGAATGGCGGTTCCGGTGCACGAGAGTTCGCATCGGCCACACTGTGAGTACAGAACAATGAAGAAGAGTATCGGGCAGGTCCGGACCACCGCCGCGCTGGTGTTGGCACTGCTGTTGGCGACGGTTGGCGTGGCTGCCGATGAGGTGACGTTGAAGGCGGGCCATCCCGACCGCTATGTGGTGAAGAAGGGCGATACGCTCTGGGCCATTGCCGGCATGTTTCTGAACAAGCCCTGGCACTGGCCGCGGGTGTGGCAGGCCAACCCGCAGATCAAGAACCCCCATCTGATCTATCCCGGCGATCAGCTTCGGCTGGTCCATGTCGATGGTGAGCCCCGTCTGCTGCTCGACCGGGGCGGCGACGCTCTTGAGTCGGATGGTGTGACCCGCCTGTCGCCACAGGTGCGGGTACAACCGCTGGAGAGTGCGATCGAGACGCTGCCGGCCGAGCTGGTGGGCCCCTATCTGATCAAGGGGCGCATCGTCAGCGCGCAGGAGGTTGAAGACGCTGCGCGGGTGATCGCCGGGCCGGAAGGGCGGCTGCTGATGGGGGCCGGTGACCGCTTCGTGGCCAGAGGACTGCCTGAATCGGCGGTCCAGGCCTATGCGGTGTTTCGCAGTGGTGAGCGCTATGTCGATCCGGACAGCGGTGAGTTGCTGGGCATCGAACTGATCGAAGTGGGGCGTGCCGGTTACCTCTCCGGCAAGGGGGAGGTGGCCACGCTCGAACTCGATCAGTCGGCACAAGAGGTACGGCTCGATGATCGGCTGCTGCCGATGGTCGAGGAGCGGGTGAACTCCAGCTATCTTCCCAGTGCGCCGGCCAATGCGGTCGATGGCAAGATCATCGCCGTGCTGGGTGGAGTGAAGAAGGTGGGCCGTTACAGTGTGGTGGCGCTCAATCGCGGTCGGTCGTCGGGTCTGGAGGTGGGCAACACGCTCGCCATCAGCAAGAAACCGCCGGCGGTGCGTGACCGGCAGCGTGGTGACTGGGTCGATCTGCCGGCCGAGCGGGTGGGGCTGCTGATGGTGTTTCGCACCTTCGACAAGATGAGTTATGCCTTGGTGCTCGAATCCTCGCAACCGGGCAATGTCGGTGATCTGGTCTCCTCCCCCTAGACAGCCCTCGCCGTCAACCTGAAACCGCGATGAGCCAGCCGCTGGCGGTCGATGAGCAGCGGCTCTGGCTCGCTCTGCTGCACACGCCCGGCCTGGGTCCGCGCCGGCTGCTGCGGCTGCTGCAGGCGCTCGGTTCGCCAGCCGCCATCATCGAGGCCAACATGGATCGCTTGCGGGCGCTGGGCCTGGATGGCGAGCTGCTGGCCAATCTGCTGCGCAACCGCGAGGCCGACCCGCCGTGGCGGACGCTGGTCGAAAACGATCTGAGCTGGCTCGAACGTGACGCGCTGCATCTGTTGAGCTGGGGCAGCCCTGCCTATCCACCGTTATTGGCACAGACCGCGACGCCACCGCCGCTGCTGTTCGTGCGTGGCGATGTCGCGCTGCTGCAACGACCGCAGTTGGCGGTGGTTGGCAGTCGCAGTCCGACGCCGGCCGGGATCGAGATCGCCCAGATGCTGGCGCGGGCGCTGGCCGAGGCGGGCTTGATCATCACCAGCGGGTTGGCGCTGGGCATCGATGGCGCGGCACACCGCGGCGCGCTGTCGGTGCCCGATGGGCAGACCATCGCCGTGGTCGGTACCGGGCTCGACAGTTGTTATCCCGCGCGACATCGGCAGCTCTGCGAGCAGATTGCCGCGCAAGGGGCGGTGGTCTGTGAATTTCCATTCGGCACGCCGCCGCGTGCCGACCACTTTCCGCGCCGCAACCGGGTGATTGCCGGCCTGGCATTGGGGGTGCTGGTGGTCGAGGCCGGACTGGGCAGTGGCTCACTGATCACTGCGCGCCATGCGCTGGAGGCGGGGCGCGAGATCTTCGCCGTGCCCGGCTCCATTCTGAACCCGCTCAGCCGTGGTGGCCATGCGCTGCTGCGAGATGGCGCCCGGCTGGTCGAGCGCGCCGAGGATGTGCTGGAGGAGCTTGGCCTCACCCTGAGTGGCCGCGCTGCCACGGCAGCCGGACCGGGCATGGCTCAACCACCCGGGCTGTTGACCCCGACGGAGCGCGAGCTGTTGCGCTGCATCGACTTTGAATCGACCAGCGTCGATCTGTTGGTGGAGCGCAGCGGACTGGCGGTCCCGCAACTGCTCGGCCTGCTGTCGCAGCTCGAACTCAAGGGCTGGATCCGCGCCGGACTGGGTGGCTATCTGCGCGATCCGGCGCTCGGTGCCGACCACTGGGCGCAGTTGTGAAGGGTGGCGGTGACCGGCTTGCAACCTCTGCGTGGCTCGGCTAGTTTGCCGGGCCCGATTCACTGTTCAAGAGATTCCGATGGTCAGTCAGTGGCGACTGCTGCGCGCCGCCCGACTGCTGCGGCAGGGTGGGGTGCTGGCCTATCCGACCGAAGCGGTCTGGGGGCTGGGCTGTGACCCGGCCAGCCGTCAGGCTGTCGAGCGGCTGCTGGCGATGAAGCAGCGTGCCGTCTCGCAGGGGTTGATCCTGATTGCCGGCAGCATGGCGCAACTGGAACCGCTGCTGCGTGATCTGTCGCCTTCGCAGCGCGACGAACTGGAGGCCAGTTGGCCCGGTCCGGTCACCTGGCTGATTCCTCACCACGGGCGCGTTCCGCACTGGATCAGCGGCCGTCACGCCACCGTGGCGGTGCGGCTCACGGCACATCCGGTGGCGGCGGAACTCTGTCGGACCTTTGGTGGTATGCTGGTTTCGACTTCGGCCAATCCCCATCGACGACCGCCAGCGCGCGATCGTTTGCAACTGTTGCGCTATTTCGGCACCGAACTCGATGAGATTCTGCCTGGCGCGCTCGGCGGTGCGGCCCGGCCGAGCCAGATTCGCGATCTGGCATCGGGGCGGCGGATACGGGATTAGCTCCGTCCATATCATTTCATTTGCACGATGATTTCAGGAGTCGACGATGAGTTTCGGCAGTGACGGCATTGCCCGGGTGAGTGACTATTTGCAGGGTCTGCAAGATTCGATCTGCACCAGCTTCGAACAGATCGATGGGGTGGCCCGGTTCCGCGAGGAGTCGTGGCAGCGCCCCGGCGGCGGCGGTGGTCGCACCCGGGTGATCGCCGAGGGCGGGCTGTTCGAGAAAGGGGGGGTGAACTTCTCCCACGTCCATGGCGGCAACCTGCCGCCCTCCGCCACCCAGCACCGGCCGGAGTTGGCCGGACGCAGCTTTCAGGCGCTGGGCGTCTCGCTGGTGATGCATCCGCGCAACCCCTATCTGCCGACATCCCATGCCAATGTCCGGCTGTTTGTCGCCGAGGCGCCCGATGCGCCGCCGGTGTGGTGGTTCGGTGGCGGCTATGACCTGACCCCTTACTATCCTTTCGAGAGCGACTGCCGCCACTGGCACAACACCGCCAAGGCAGCCTGTGACCCCTTTGGCGCGCAGCGCTATCCCCGACTGAAGAAGTGGTGTGACGACTACTTCTTTCTGCCACACCGAAACGAGGCGCGCGGTGTGGGTGGGCTCTTTTTCGACGATCTGAACGAGCTGGGTTTCGAGCGGGAGTTCGCCTTTCTGCGCGCCGTCGGCGACAGCTATCTGGCCGCCTATCTGCCGATTCTGGAGCGGCGTCGTCTGCTCGAATATGGCGAGCGGGAGCGGCAGTTCCAGTTGATTCGCCGTGGACGCTATGCCGAATTCAATCTGGTCTGGGACCGTGGTACCCAGTTCGGCCTGCAATCGGGTGGACGGACCGAATCGATCCTGATGTCGCTGCCACCCCTGGTGCGCTGGGAGTATGACTACCAGCCGCCGTTCGGCAGCGAGGAGGCGCGGCTGACCGAGGAGTTCCTGCGCCCCCGTGACTGGGCCACGACCTGAGACCGGAGCGCGCATGAAACAGTTTGCCGTCATCGGCAACCCGGTGGCGCACAGCCGGTCGCCGCAGATCCATGCCGCCTTTGCCGGGCAGTTCGGCATCGAACTCGATTACCGGCGCATTCTGACCGAGGCAGCCGATTTCGCCGAGCGGGTGACGACCTTCTTTGCAGAAGGGGGGCATGGACTCAACGTCACCCTGCCGTTCAAGGAGGCCGCCTGTGCGCTGGCCGATGAGCTGGGACCGCAGGCCGAGGCTGCGGGTGCGGTCAACACGCTGTCACTGACCGGCGACGGACGGCTGCGCGGTGACAACACCGATGGCATCGGCCTGGTGCGCGACCTGACCGACAATCTTGGCATCCCGCTGCTGGGGCAGCGGTTGCTGGTGATCGGCGCCGGTGGGGCGGTGCGGGGCATTCTGCCGGCACTGCTGGCTGCGGCGCCCGGTGAACTGCTGCTGGTCAATCGGACGCGGTCGCGGGCCGATGCGCTGGTCGAGCGTTTCGCGGCGCTGGGCAGCCTGCGCAGCGGCGATTTCGCCGAACTGGCAACCGAGCAGTGTGATCTGCTGATTCAGGGCAGCAGCGCCGCCTTCAGTGGTGAAGGGCTCGCACTGCCTGCCAGTCTGGTGGCTGGCGGCAGCGTCTACGACCTGGTCTATGGCGACAAGGCGGCACCCTTTCTGGACTGGGCGGCGCGCTGCGGTGCCCGGCGGGTGGCCGATGGACTCGGCATGTTGGTCGAGCAGGCGGCGGAGTCCTTCCGCATCTGGCATGGCGTGCTGCCGCAGACGGCGCCGGTGATCGCGCAACTGCGGCAGCACTGACCACTGATTTCCATCGAGGTGATCATCATGGACAACCCGCTGTTGCAGCGGCATGAGTTCCCACCCTTCTCGGCCATCGCACCAGCACAGATCGGGCCGGCGTTCGAGCAGATTCTTGCCGAGAACCGTCAGGCCATCGCGCGGCTGGTCAGCGCGCCCGACAGCGACAGTTGGGCCGGGTTGATCGAGCCGCTCGATGAGCTGGCCGACCGCATCGGCCAAGCGCTCGCGCCGATTTCGCACCTCAATGCGGTGGTGAGCGATGAATCCCTGCGACAGGCCTACAATGCACTGCTGCCCAAGCTGGCCGACTACAACGCGGAGTATGACCAGAATCCGCTGCTGTTCGCGGCTTACCAGCGGTTGGCCCAGTCGCCGGCCCATGCCGACCTCGATGCCACACAGCAGCGCATCATCGAGCATGCCCTGCGTGATTTCCGTCTCGGTGGCATCGATCTGCCGGCAGCTCAGCAGCAACGCTATCGGCAGATCAGCGCGCGTCTGGCGGAGCTCAGCAGCCGCTTCAGCGATCAGCTGCTGGATGCCACCGACGACTGGAGCCTGACCCTGGACAGCGCCGAGCGATTGCGTGGCGTGCCCGAGCTGGCGATTGCGGCAGCGCGCGAGCGGGCACAGGGCAAAGGCGAGGCTGGTTATCGGCTCACGCTGGAGTTTCCGGTCTATCAGGCCGTCATCACCCATGCCGATGACCGGGATCTGCGTCTTGAGATCTACCGCGCCTACCACACCCGTGCTTCGGAGCAGAGTGCGCAATCGCCGCAACGCGACAATGGTCCACTGATCGAGGAGATTCTGGCGCTGCGCGCCGAGCAGGCGCGGATGCTCGGCTTCGCCAGCTACGCCGAGCTCTCGCTGGCCACCAAAATGGCCGATTCGCCGGAGCGGGTCGAGCAGTTCCTGCGCGAACTGGCGCAGCGCTCGCGCGCCAAAGCGAGCGCCGACCATGCGGAGCTGGCCCGTTTTGCCGCCGCGGACGGCATCGATCGGCTCGAAGCCTGGGATGTCGCCTACTACAGCGAAAAGCTGCGCGAGTCGGCCTTTGCCATCTCGCAGGAGGCCTTGCGCCCCTATTTTCCGCTGCCGCGGGTGATGGCGGGGCTTTTCGAGCTGATCGACCGGCTGTTCGCGGTTCGCTTCACCGAGCAGTCGCAGTTCGACCGCTGGCATCCCGATGCCCGTCTGTTTGCGCTCCACAGCGATGATCGACTGCTGGGCCACCTCTATCTCGACCTCCATGCGCGGCCACGCAAGCGCGGCGGTGCCTGGATGGGCAGCCTGCGCAGCCGTTTTCTCCGGCCGCAGGGCGCATTGCAAAGACCGCTGGCTGCGGTGGTCTGCAACTTCGATCCACCGGCGCCAGGGCTGCCGGCACTGTTGACCCACAACGAGGTGCTGACGCTGTTCCACGAATTTGGCCATGCGCTGCATCACCTGATGACCGAGGTCGACCATCCGGCCGCAGCGGGCATCAATGGTGTGGAGTGGGATGCCGTCGAGCTGCCGAGCCAGTTGCTGGAGAACTGGTGCTGGCAGTCCGAGGCGCTCAGGCTGATCTCTGGCCACTACCAGACCGAAGAGCCCCTGCCTGACGAATTGCTGGCCCGGTTGGCGGCGGCCCGCCACTTCCAGAGCGGGATGCAGATGGTGCGGCAGATCGAGTTCGCCCTGTTTGACCTCTCCATCCACAGTGCCGGGCACGGCTTGAGCGTGGCCGAGGTGCAGGCGCAGCTCGACCAGATCAGGGCTGAGGTGGCGGTGGTGAACCCACCAGCGTGGAACCGCTTCCAGAATGGCTTCAGCCACATCTTCGCGGGCGGCTATGCGGCCGGTTACTACAGCTACAAATGGGCGGAGCTGCTCTCGGCCGATGCCTTCTCCCGCTTCGAGCAGCAAGGATTGTTCGACCGTGAGAGCGGCCAGGCCTTTGCGCGCGAGATCTTGCGGCGCGGCGGTTCGCGGAATGCCTTGGATGGTTTCATCGCGTTTCGCGGACGGCCGCCACAGATTGAATCGCTGCTGCGACACAGTGGTATCGGATCGCAGAGCGAGGCCAATGGTTGATCAGCCGCCTGTACGAAAGCGTTTCATCGCCGGGGCGCTCTGCCCGCAATGCCAGCAGATCGACACATTGCAGATGTGGGAGGAGGCGGGTGTGCCGCATCGCGCCTGCGTTCGCTGCGGCCATCAGCTGGCCATGACCGCCGAGTCGCTCACCCCGGTCTGGCCTGCGGGTCGGCTTGAGCAGCGTGCAGCCCCGCAGATCGAGGGGCAGCCGCTGATTTTCTTTCCCAAACCACCCGCCCGGAACGATGACTGATATTTTGCTGAAAATTGATCAAGATCAAGGCATTTTGCTTCGATATCGGTAGAGAATCAGCACTGCTGAGCAAGGTCGTCGTCTGTTCGGCAGACAACCATAAGAATAAAGCAGTCTGTACGCATGTGTCTTGGCTTGCGTCAGGAACAAAGGCGCAAGCCGGTTTCTTTGTTACATCGGGTTGAGAAAAAACCAGCGGCTGCTATCATGGCGCGGCATTTTGTCGCACCCGGACGTCTCGTCGATGCGCCCGGTGTCGAGCAGAATTAAGAACAACTCGAACATGATTCACACAACAACGCTAAATGGAGGCAGGACGATGCTGCTCGGTGCATGGTCGCGGCTCAAAACTCTGATGGGGCTGTTGCTCTTCTCTTCAATCGCTCTTGCCGAAGAGCCGCTGTCGAAGCTCAACCTGCGACCAGGTGTGACCGAAGTCAGCCAAAAGGCTTTCGATCTGCACATGATCATCCTCTGGATCTGTGTGGCGATCGGCGTGGTGGTCTTCTCCATCATGTTCTGGTCGATCCTGATGCACCGCAAGTCTCTGGGGGTCAAGCCGGCCGACTTCCATGAGAGCACCAAGATCGAACTGTTGTGGACCATCATCCCGGTCTTCATCCTGGTGGCGATGGCCATTCCGGCGACCACCACCTTGGTGTCGATGTATGACACCAAGGAGAGCGATCTCGACATCTTCATCACCGGCTACCAATGGAAGTGGAAGTACGAGTACATGGGGCAGGATGTCTCCTTCTTCAGTGTGCTGGCGACGCCGCAGAATGAGATTCACAACCAGGAGGCCAAGGGTGAGTTCTATCTGCTCGAGGTCGATCAGCCGCTGGTTGTCCCGGTTGGCAAGAAGATCCGTTTTCTGGTGACCGCCAAGGATGTGATTCACGCCTGGTGGGTGCCGGATCTTGCGGTCAAGAAGGACGCAATCCCGGGGTTCGTCAACGAGGCGTGGACGAGAATCGACAAGCCGGGCGTCTATCGTGGTCAATGTGCCGAGCTGTGCGGCAAGGACCATGGCTTCATGCCGATCGTGGTGGTGGCCAAGAGTCAAGAGGATTACGAAAAGTGGTTGTCCGAGCGCAAGGAGGTTGCCCGCAAGGAGGCCGAACTCAAGAGCAAGCAGTGGACGCTTGCCGAGTTGACGGCGCGTGGAGAAGAGGTGTATGGCAAGAACTGCGCTGCCTGTCACCAGGCCAATGGTGCGGGCGTCCCGCCGGCCTTCCCGCCGCTCAAGGGCAGCAAGATCGCCACGGGAGACCGTGCCGAACACATCAAAATCGTGGTCAACGGCAAGCCGGGCACCTACATGGCAGCTTATGGGCCGCAGTTGAGTGAAGTTGACCTGGCGGCGGTCATCACCTACGAGCGCAATGCCTGGGGCAACAGCACCGGTGACCAGGTGAACCCGATCGACATCGTCAACTTCAAGAATTCGAAATAAGGAGGGCTTCTGATGGGTACGTTAAATCCCGCAGTCGAGGGTCATCACGACGATCATCATCATGGCCCGGCCAAGGGGGTTGCTCGCTGGCTCTTCGCCACCAACCACAAGGACATCGGGTCGATGTATCTGTGGCTCAGTTTTGCAATGTTTCTGCTTGGAGGTGCCTTTGCGCTGGTGATCCGCGCCGAGCTGTTCCAGCCGGGTCTGCAGTTGGTTCAGCCGGAGTTCTTCAACCAGATGACCACGCTGCATGGTCTGGTGATGGTCTTCGGTGCAGTCATGCCAGCCTTCGTCGGCCTGGCCAACTGGATGGTGCCGCTGATGATCGGCGCGCCTGATATGGCGCTGCCGCGATTGAACAATTTTTCATTCTGGATTCTGCCGTTTGCCTTTCTGACGCTGGCCTCGACGCTGTTCATGGAGGGCGGGGCGCCAAATTTCGGCTGGACCTTCTATGCGCCGCTCTCCACCACCTATGCGCCGCCGAGCGTAACCCTGTTCATTTTCTCGGTGCACATGATGGGGGTTTCGTCGATTCTGGGGGCGATCAACATCATTGCCACCATCCTCAACATGCGTGCGCCGGGCATGACCCTGATGAAGATGCCGCTCTTCGTCTGGACCTGGCTGATCACGGCATTCCTGCTGATTGCGGTGATGCCGGTGCTGGCGGGTGTGGTCACCATGATGCTGATGGACATTCACTTCGGCACCAGCTTCTTCAATGCAGCGGGTGGCGGTGATCCGGTGCTGTTCCAGCATGTTTTCTGGTTCTTCGGTCACCCGGAGGTCTACATCATGATTCTGCCCTCTTTCGGGGTGGCCTCGCAGATCATTCCAGTGTTTGCCCGCAAGAAGCTGTTCGGTTATGAGTCGATGGTCTATGCCACTGCGTCGATTGCCTTCCTCTCGTTTATCGTCTGGGGGCATCACATGTTTACGGTGGGTATGCCGTTGGCCGGCGAACTCTATTACATGTATGCCACCATGCTGATCGCGGTGCCCACTGGCGTAAAGGTCTTCAACTGGGCGGCGACGATGTTCCGTGGCGCCATGACCTTCGAAACGCCGATGCTGTTTGCGATCGCCTTCGTCGTGCTCTTCACCATCGGTGGCTTCACGGGCCTGATGATGTCGATCGCGCCGGTCGATTTCCAGTACCATGACACCTACTTCATCGTGGCCCATTTCCACTATGTGCTGGTGCCGGGTGCAGTCTTCTCGATCTTCGCTGGCGCTTACTTCTGGTTGCCGAAGTGGACTGGACACATGTATGACGAGCGTCTTGGCAAGTTGCACTTCTGGCTCTCGTTCTTCTTTGTAAACCTGCTGTTCTTTCCGATGCACTTTGTCGGGCTCGCAGGCATGCCGCGGCGGATCCCCGACTATGCGCTGCAATTTGCCGATTTCAACATGATGGCAAGTGTTGGCGCCTTCGGTTTCGGTTTGAGCCAGTTGCTGTTCCTGTTCATCGTCATCAAATGCATCCGCGGCGGTGCGCCGGCAACGGCCAAGGTGTGGGAAGGTGCCGATGAGGGGCTCGAGTGGACGGTGCCTTCGCCTGCGCCCTTCCATACCTTTTCGACTCCGCCGGTGGTGAAGTAGCGATTTTCCCGTGGCAGGCAGAAACCAATGGAAATGAGGACCCAAAAAAAGCAGAGTCGACTCCTGTTGACGCTGACTTTGGTTGTCGTGGGCATGTTTGCCTTCGGGTTTCTGCTGGTGCCGCTGTATGACGTGATCTGCAGGTGGACCGGTTTGAATGGCAAGACTGCGGGGCAGTACGAACTCTCATCCGCAGAGGCAGTGCAGGTGGATCAGAGTCGGTTGGTCACGGTACAGTTCGTGGCTACCAACAATGACCGCATGTCATGGGAGTTTCGTCCGATGGTGGCGTCGATTCAGCTCCATCCTGGTGAGGTCAAGGAGGTGAAGTTCTACGCGCGGAATCCCGAAGCGAAGGCCATGACCGCGCAGGCGATCCCGAGCGTCTCGCCGGGCGCGACTGCGGAGTATCTGCACAAGGTCGAGTGTTTCTGCTTTGCCCAGCAGCATCTGATGGCGGGGCAGGCGGTCGAGATGCCGTTGCGATTCTTTGTCGATCCGAAGCTGCCGGCGCATGTCACCAAGCTGACGCTTTCGTACACGCTTTTTGATGTCGATACACTTGCGCATGGTGCTGAAGCCAGGGCGCAACAATCAGAATCAACCAACTAAAACAATACTGGCCAGCCAGGCAAATGAAGATGGAGATTTCCATGGCAAAGACGACAGAAACGCCTCTGTATTATGTTCCCGAGCAGAGCAAGTTGCCGGTGCTGACAGCGCTGGCTCTTTTTTGCATGCTGATAGGCGGCGGGAACTTCATTACGGCAAACAGCCATCAGACTGATTCGACTTTCGCGTTTTGGTGGATGTTGTCCGGCTTTGCCATGATGGCAGTGATTTTCTATGCCTGGTTCGGGCAGGTGATTCGAGAGAACGATTCCGGTCTTTACAGTGATCAGCTCAACCGTTCCTTTGTCATGGGCATGAGCTGGTTCATCTTTTCTGAGGTGATGTTCTTCGCTGCCTTCTTCGGAGCGCTCTTCTATGTGCGCACCTTGGTGATGCCATGGCTGGCGGGTGAGGGTGACAAGGGTGTCAGCCACATGCTCTGGCCTGATTTCCAGGCGGTGTGGCCGATGATCAACATGCCATCGGCAACAGGGTTCTCGGTGCCTTCGCAAGTGGTCGACCCTTGGCACCTGCCGCTGATCAACACCATTCTGCTGGTCTCCTCCAGTGTGACCTTGACCTGGGCGCACCATGCGCTCAAGGCCGAGCAGCGCTCCAAGCTCAATTTCTGGCTGTTCGTCACGGTTGCGTTGGGTGTTTCGTTTCTCGTGCTGCAAGCCTACGAATATTACGAGGCCTACCATCACTACGGCCTGACGCTCAATTCAGGAATCTATGGTACGACTTTCTTCATGCTGACCGGTTTCCATGGTGCGCACGTCACCATCGGCACCCTCATGTTGATTGTCATGCTTCTGCGAGCCCTGAAAGGGCACTTCAAGCCAAATGACCATTTCGGTTTCGAAGCCGCCGCATGGTACTGGCATTTCGTTGATGTGGTCTGGGTCGGCCTCTTTATCTTTGTCTATCTGTGGTAGCAAACCACCGGTCAAGTACGAACGAAGAGCCGTGTTGCGAGCCTTTGGTTTACTGCCAAGGTGCTCGCAGTGCCAGTTCTCCGCTCCACAAGCCATAGATGACGCAGAGCAGCAACAGCACTGCCAGGCTGACTCTGATTGCGAGGGAGTTGAGCAGTCGGCGGCTTTGAGTGTCTCCGCGGTCCTTGATGAAAAAATAGAAACCGCTGCTCAAGCTGGCGAGAATGGCGCAGAAGAGCAGCATAATGGTCGTTTTGAGCCACATTTCAGAACATCCTGAGGGTTGGTCGGGTTCATTAAATCATGAAAGCCGTGTCGAGACACGGGAAGGGCCTTATGCTGGATCAAAGGGCGAAGTGCCTGAATGGGCAGGTTCCTTGATTTCGAAAGAAAAGCGGCAGCGTTTTTTCAGGTTCAAGCCCAATCTCAAACTGACGGCGCTTGCACTGGTCATGTTTCCCTTGCTCTGCGCCTTGGGTTTTTGGCAGCTTGGGCGGATGGCGGAAAAGCAGAAGATTCTGGAACAGCTCGAGCTGCAGCAACGGTTGTCTCCGGTCAGCATGGAAGAATTGCCCGATCAGCTTGAGCAGCTGCGTGGTCGACGTGTGAAAATCACCGGTGAGTTCGACAACGACAGGGTCATCTTGCTCGACAACCGGATCATGGCAGGACATGCCGGTTATGAAGTGCTGGTGTTGTTCAGGACTGCATCGGGGGCAAGAAATCTGTGGCTCAATCGCGGCTGGGTGGCAGCGGATGGCAACCGCCAACGACTGCCTGAAATTGCGCCTGTGGTTGGGCAGGTAACGGTGGTTGGAGAGATCTATGTTCCCTATGGCGCTGCGATTTTGCTGGGTGCCAATCAGGCAGAGGGCCGGGACTGGCCGAAGGTGGTGCAGGCGGCCGAACTCTCCATGCTCCGCGTGCTTTGGGGTGTTGAGCTCTATCCTCACCAGATTCGCCTGCTGCCGGAACAGCCAGGGGTGCTGCAGCGGCCATGGACAACGGTGAACGTGACGCCAGAAAAACATCTGGGTTATGCGGTGCAGTGGTTTGCGTTGGCTGCAGCACTGTTGCTGCTCTATCTGTACTCCTCGTGTGTTGTTGAAGAAGAGGCTGCGTGAAATCAAGTCAACCGGCAAAAAATGTAATGAACGCTCAGTCGCAGCCTCAAAAGAGGCCATGGGTGCTTTATGCAATTGTACTGGGCACCGCATTGCCGGTGCTTGCAGCCTATCTGTTTCATTATTACGCCTCGGTATGGCAGCCAGGCTCGCAGACGGTCAACCGCGGAGTTCTGCTCTCCCCGCCTTTGAATATCCAGAATTTCAAACTGCTGGATCGGGCGGGTCAACCGTTCTTCAAAGAGGAGTTTCCAGGGAAGTGGCTCATCCTGCAAATCGCCAGTGACGAGTGTGGTGAGCCTTGTCAGGTACGTCGACATGAGTTGCGCCAGGTACATGTGGCACTTGGCAAAGAGATGACCAGAGTGAATCGTCTGCTGGTCCAGGGCCGAGAGGATCGGAATTTCGTTGACGATCAGCAGACAAAAGAAAATGAGCCGCCGTTGAGGGTCGCGTACGGTGATCTGCTGGAGATCAGGCATCATCTGGCACAGATCGACGCCTTGCGCAGCGTTGAGGTGAGTGAACTGGTGTTTCTGGTCGATCCGCTGGGCAACATCATGATGTACTACACCCCCACCCACAGCGGTAAGGATCTGCTCAAGGATCTGCAGAAGCTGCTCAAGGCTTCACAAATTGGCTGATGGCGCGATGGTTACTGGGTTCAAGCGCAAACCGGGTTTCATGCTGGCGTTGTGCAGCACGTTTTTTACTCTGATCGTGGTGCTGCTGGGCGCCTATACACGACTTTCCGACGCCGGATTGGGCTGCCCTGATTGGCCTGGTTGTTATGGCTTTGTGAGCGTTCCTCGCAGTGAGGCCCAGATCGATCTGGCGGAAAGTCGCTATCCTCATGCGCCGGTCGAGGCCCACAAGGCCTGGCCGGAGATGGTGCACCGTTACTTTGCCGGTACCTTGGGCTTGCTGGTATTGGCCAATCTGATCGTGGCGTGGCGCCACCGCCATCTGCCGCAGCAGCCACTGGGGTTGCCGCTGGCGCTGGCCGTGCTGGTGGTCGTGCAGGCGCTGTTCGGCATGTGGACGGTGACCCTGAAGCTCTGGCCGCAGGTGGTGACCGCGCATCTGCTGGGTGGCTTTGCCACCTTGACGCTGCTGTGGCTGTTGACGCTGCGGCTGTCGAACTGGGGAGACTCAGCGGCGGCCATCTCAACTCGATCGGCCGGTATGCGCCGGTTGACTCGTTTGGGTCTGTTGCTGCTGCTGTTGCAGATCGCATTGGGTGGCTGGCTGAGCTCCAACTATGCGGCACTTGCCTGTCCTGATCTGCCGACTTGTCAGGCGCAGTGGTGGCCCGAGATGGATTTTCGTGCAGGATTCAACCTGTTGCAGGATGTGGGCCCCAGCTATCTGGGCGGGCTGCTGCACAACAGTGCGCGCATGGCTGTTCATGTGACCCATCGACTGGGCGCATTGGTCGTGACGGCCATATTGCTGCTGCTTGCCTTCAACCTGTTTCGCCACTCCGGAGTGGCGCGAAAGCTGGCGGGTTTGTTGCTCCTGGTCTTGACACTGCAACTGTCGCTGGGGGTTGGGAACATCCTTCTGCAATTGCCACTGCCGATCGCGGTTGCGCACAATGGCGTTGCCGCGCTGCTGCTGCTGACGCTGACGGCGATCGACCACTTTTTGAGCAGGCGCGCCGCCGCCGGGAGATGAGTGTCATGAGTTCGACCTCCATGGAGCAAGCTGGAAAGCCGATCGGCCTGCTCGATCAGTTCAATGACTATCTGGAGCTGTGCAAGCCCAAGGTGGTGGCCTTGATGATCCTGACCTCGATCGTCGGGATGTTTCTGGCCGTGCCGGGGATGGTGCCATGGGATGTACTGCTGCTCGGCAACCTGGGCATTGCGCTGGTGTCGGCCTCGGGGGCAGTGATCAACCATGTGATCGACCGGCGCATCGACACCCTGATGGCCAGAACCCACAAGCGGCCGGTGGCCGTAGGCCGTGTCTCTCCAGCACGTGCCATGCTGTTCGCGTTGTTGATCGGCGTGGTCGGAATGGCGATCCTGCTGATCTTCGTCAATCCGCTCTGTGCCTGGCTGACGCTGGCGGCCTTCGTCGGTTACGCCTTCATCTACACCGGCTACCTGAAGCGGGCGACACCGCAGAACATCGTCATCGGTGGCATTGCCGGTGCCGCGCCGCCACTGCTGGGCTGGAGCGCGGTGACCGGGACGGTCGATCCACATGCCCTGCTGCTGGTGCTGATCATCTTTGCCTGGACGCCCCCGCACTTCTGGGCGCTGGCGATCCACCGCAAGGAGGATTATGCCAAGGCCAACATCCCGATGTTGCCGGTGACCCATGGGGACCGTTACACCAAGCTGCACATTTTGCTCTACACGGCCGTGCTGTTCGCGGCGGCGCTGCTGCCGGCCGCGACCGGGATGAGTGGCTGGATCTACCTGGCTGGCGCCAGCCTGCTGGGAGCGGGCTTCATCTACCGTGCCGTGCAGCTCTGTCTGGATGAAAAGTCGGGCGCGCCGATGGCGACCTTTCGCTACTCCATTCTCTATCTGATGGCGCTCTTTGTCGTACTGTTGGTCGACCACTACTTTCTGATTCGGCTATGAGCGGTGGGGCGACTCGCGGGAAGTGGATCACCGTAGCGATTCTCACCGTCGTCGTGACCGCGATCGGGCTGGTTTTTTCCAGCAATGTCACCAAGCCCCGAGCGCTGTCGGTCGAGCAACTGCGCACCAATGGCCTCTATCTGCTGGAGCAGCCCAAGTCACTGGGTGAATTTGCGCTGACCACGGCAACCGGAACTGCTTTTACCGCTGCCGAACTGCGCGGTCACTGGACGCTGCTGTTCATGGGGTTCACCCATTGCCCGGTCTTTTGCCCCACCACGCTGGCCACGTTGAACGAGCTGGTCACTGGCAAACTGGGCGAGACGCCCTATGCGGCCGACACCCGCGTGGTGATGGTGTCGCTGGACCCGCAGCGGGACAGTGCAGAGAAATTGGCCGGCTACCTGAATGGCTTCAACCCCGGTTTCACCGGAGTGACCGGCAGTTTCGAGCAGATATTCCAGTTCAGCCAGAGCCTGGGCTTCTCCTTCGCCAAGTTGCCGTTGGCCAATGGTGATTACACCATCGACCATGCCGGCATGATTGCCCTGATCGATGCCGACGGCCATTACCGAGGTTACTTCAAGCCGCCGCATGATGCGGCGCAGATGCTGGTCACCTACCGTTCTGCCCGTGCCGGGCTGCTGCGCTGATCTGCGGTTCACACGAGCAACTTGACGCCGATCAATACCAACATCGAGGCGAGCACTGGCCGCAGCAGCCGCTCCGGCATCCGCGCGGCCAGGTGGCTGCCGAGGTAGATGCCCGGCAGCGAGCCGATCAGCAGACTGCCGAGCAGGCTCCAGTCGACGCTGCCCATCATCCAGTGGCCGATGCCGGCCACCAGCGTCAGAGGCACAGCGTGGGCCAGATCGGAACCGACGATGCGAATCGCCGAAAGTTGCGGATAGAGAAAGAACAGCACCGCGACACCAATCGCGCCGGCGCCGACCGACGACAGTGACACCAGCACGCCCAGCAGTGCACCGGTTGCGACAGTGACCGGGCCGAGCCAGCGCGTGCGCCAGTGGTCACTGTGGTGACTGAGTGCGAACGCCTGAATTCTCTGCTTGAAAATCAGGGCCACGGCGGTCAGCAGCAGGGCGACACCCAGCACCGAGGAGATGACCACCGACAGGTGCTTCTCCGGCAATCCAAAATAACTGAGCGCCGAGAGCGTGAGGATGGTGGCCGGAATGCTGCCAGCCGCCAGACGGCCGGTGATCTTCCAGTCCACATGCCCCTTGCGGGCATGCACCGTGGTGCCGCCCATCTTGGTGATGGCCGCATAGAGCAGGTCGGTCCCGACGGCGGTGGCAGGGTGGACGCCGAACAGCAGCATCAGCAGCGGTGTCATCAGCGAGCCGCCGCCGACGCCAGTCACGCCAACGATGGCGCCGACGACAAAACCAGAGAAGATGTAGGCAGATGTCATGAGCTGGGGCACGGTTCCATCAGAAGATGGCGTGATGCTAGCAGCCCCTTATAATTCTAAAAAGAATAAAAGATTATAGAGGATATAAAAAAAGAATAAGAGGGGCTGTCAATCTGCGCAGCGGCGGCATGGTTGCCGATTCTTGATGAACAGGATTGCTGACTGGATGGTGCGCAGGGTGTGGCAAATGGCCCAAGGGACAAGAGTGCCGATGGGCGATCACTTCCAAGTGAAAATCTCCCAGCTCGGAATCAGCATGTTGGGCTGATCGATGTTCTGGAAATCCTTGCCGTTGGTGGTGACCAGAAAATAGGGCTTGCCGTTCTTGGGAATCACCTTGACGGCGTAGGTGAAGCCGTTGATCCGGTATTCATGGATGGTTTTATCCTTGCCTTCGTGGATGATCACCTCGGCCTCTCCTGGCGCGGCCTCCTCGGTGAAGGCAGGCAGGGCAAGGCAGAGCGCAAACAGAATCGACAGCAGGCGCAAAGATCTCATGATGGGGTCCAGCAGTGGGTGCACGGCGAATCTTACCACTGTAGTCTTGGCGTTATCTTCCGATCTGAAGGATTCGTTGCAGAAAAACCATGAGTGAAACCCAGAACAGGCCGCGGCAGCTGGTGCTGGTCGATGGCTCTTCCTACCTCTATCGCGCCTATTACGCCCTGCCGCCGCTCTCCACCCGTGACGGAGCGCCGACCGGTGCGGTCAAGGGGGTGATCTCGATGGTGCGCAAGCTGCTGAAGGAGTATCCGGACGCCACGGTGGTGGTGGTCTTCGATGCCAAGGGCAAGACCTTCCGCGACGAGCTGTTTGCCCAGTACAAATCGCATCGGCCACCGATGCCGACCGATCTTGCCCAGCAGATCGAGCCAATTCAGCAGATCATCCGGGCGCTGGGGCTGCCACTGCTGGTGGTGGAGGGGGTCGAGGCCGATGATGTGATCGGCACCCTGGCGCGGCAAGCGACAGAGATGCAGATTCCGACAGTGATCTCGACCGGCGACAAGGACATGGCGCAGCTGGTCAACGGCCATGTCACGCTGATCAACACCATGACCGACACCCGGCTCGACCGGGCCGGGGTGGAGCAGAAGTTTGGCCTGCCGCCGGAGCTGATCCGCGACTATCTGGCGCTGGTCGGTGACAGCAGCGACAACATCCCCGGGGTGCCGCAGGTGGGTCCCAAGACCGCGGTGAAGTGGCTGAGCAGCCATGGCGATCTCGATGGCCTGCTGGCACAGGCTGCGGAGATTCCCGGCAAGGTCGGGGAGAGTCTGCGTCTGCATCTCGATCAACTGGCACTGTCACGGCAGTTGGCCACCATTCGCTGCGATCTGGAATTACCGATCGATCTGGCCACGCTTCAGTACGGTGAAGTCGATCGAGCGCGGCTGGTCGAGCTGTTCGCGCAACTGGAGTTCAACAGCTGGCTCGATGAGTACCGCGACAAGCAGCCTGCGTCAGCGAGCCATCTCCCGCTGCGGCACGAGACCCTGCTGACAGCGGAGCAGTTCGAGCGCTGGCTGCAGAAGTTGACGGCGGCTGCGAATTTCGTGATCGACACCGAAACCAGCAGCCTCGACTGCATCAGCGCGCAACTGGTCGGGCTCGCCTTTGCCGTCGAGCCGGGTGAGGCGGCCTATCTGCCACTGCGGCATGACTATCCCGACGTGCCGCCCCAGCTCGACTGCGATTGGGTGTTGTCACGGTTGCGGCCACTGCTCGAAGATCCGGGCCATGGCAAGATCGGCCAGAACCTGAAGTTCGACCTCGGCATCCTGGCCCGCCATGGCATCGCGCTGCGCGGCATCGCCGAAGACACCATGCTGGAATCCTATGTGCTCAACAGCACCGCCAGCCGCCACGACATGGACAGCCTGGCCCTGCGGTATCTGGGTCGGCAGACCATTTCCTTCGAGCAGATCGCCGGCAAGGGCAGCAAGCAGCTCAGCTTCAACCAGATCGCGCTGGAGCAGGCGGCCCCCTATGCCGCCGAGGATGCCGAGGTGACCCTTCGGCTGCACCAGGTTCTGGGTCCGCAACTCGATGCCGAACCCCGGTTGCGGCAGGTCTATCGCGAGCTGGAGCTGCCGCTGGTGCCGATCCTGTCGCGCATCGAGCGTGCCGGTGTGCTGATCGATGCCGAGCGGCTCACCCGCCACAGCGGCGAGCTGGCCGTGCGTATCGCCGAACTGGAGCAGCAGGCCTGGCAACTCGCCGGGGCCACCTTCAATCTCGGTTCGCCCAAGCAGCTGCAGGAGATCTTCTACGAGCGGCTCCAGTTGCCAGTGCTGCAACGCACGCCCACCGGGCAGCCCTCGACCGCCGAAGCCGTATTGCAGGAGCTGGCGCTCGACTATCCGCTGCCCAAGGTGCTGCTGGAGCACCGCAGCCTCAGCAAGCTCAAGTCGACCTACACCGATCGCCTGCCGGAGCAGATCCATCCGCTCACCGGTCGGGTGCACACCTCCTACCATCAGGCTGTTACCGCCACCGGCCGGCTCAGCAGCTCCGACCCCAACCTGCAGAACATCCCGATCCGCACGTCGGAGGGGCGACGCATCCGCCAGGCGATCATCGCTCCAGCGGGTCATCAGCTGCTGGCCGCCGACTATTCGCAGATCGAACTGCGCATCATGGCCCACCTCTCCGGCGATGCCGGTCTGTTGAATGCCTTTGGCCGTGGGCTCGATGTCCACCGCGCCACCGCTGCCGAGGTGCAGGGCATCCCCTACGAGCAGGTGACCAGCGAAGAGCGGCGCCGTGCCAAGGCCGTCAACTTCGGCCTGATCTACGGCATGTCCGCCTTTGGGCTGGCGCGGCAGTTGGGCATTTCGCGCAACGAGGCGCAGGGCTACATCGATGGCTACTTCAGCCGCTATCCCGGTGTGCTCGACTACATGGAGCGGATTCGGCAGACGGCCCGTGAGCAGGGCTATGTCGAGACCCTCCATGGGCGCCGCCTGCATGTGCCAGAAATCCACGCGCGCGACCAGGCGCGCCGTCGCGCCGCCGAGCGCACCGCGATCAACGCGCCGATGCAGGGCAGCGCCGCCGACATCATCAAGCTGGCGATGATCCAGCTCGATGAATGGCTTGAACGCACGCGGGCACCGGCACGGATGATCATGCAGGTGCACGATGAGCTGGTGCTGGAGGTGGCCAACGAAGCGCTGGAGCAGGTCAGACCCGAAGTGAAGCGGATCATGGAGCAGGTGACGACGCTGGCTGTACCGCTGCTGGTCGAGATCGGTACCGGGCCCGATTGGGATGTGGCGGCCCAGCGCTGAGAGGCGCACCATTGGGAACCGAACCCTCAGGTCCCAAAAACCGACTACGCTTTAAAGCCATGGAGTCGGTTTTGGCAAAGCCGTTCAGTATCGATCGATCAGCTCTGGATGCGTGATGTCGTATAGGCCGCGTGCGTTTCAATCTTTTCCATCAACTCCCTGTCGACCAATGAGGCCGCGCCTCGGGTGTGGCATCGAGTGAAAATGGTCCTGCAGGACACGACCTTGCCCAGTGGCGGGGTTGATTCCACGGCACTCACTGCAAAGGTGCATGGCGAGCAGGTTCGTCTGCTCTATGCCAGCCTGCCGCTGTCATTGCTGATCAACGTCGTCAATGCCTCGCTGCTGGCATTCATCCTGTGGGGAGCCATCGACACGACCCGTCTGCTGAATTGGCTGGTGTCGATTCAGTTGGTGACGCTGGGGCGTGGCCTGCTGCTGCTCGGCTATCGACGCATGGCATCCGATGTGACTCGGCCCAAGGTCTGGATTCGAGGGTTTCGCATCGGCGTGGTGGCGGTGGGTCTCTGTTGGGGGGTGGCCGGCTGGTGGCTGTTCATCCCCGATGACGTGGCCCGCCAGGCATTTCTGGCCCTGGTGCTGGCCGGCATGTCGGCTGGTGCGCTGAGTGCGATGTCGGCTGACCGACCCTCGGTGCTGGCGTTCATGCTGCTGTCGCTGCTGCCGCTGCTGGTTCAGCTTATGGTCGCGCAAGCGTCGATCCAGCTTGTCATGAGCGTCATGGTGTTGCTGTTTCTGGCCAGCCTCATCAGCAACGCACTGCGCATTCATCACACCATTGTCGAGAACCTCTGTCTGCGTATGGAGGCCGAACCGCGTGAGCGGATGTTGCGGCAGCAAGAAGAGCGTTACCGTGCCCTGATCGACACCCTGCAGGAGGGTTTTCAGATTCTCAGTCACGACTGGCGTCGTCTCTACATCAACGACGCTGCCGCGCGGCAGTTGCGCCGGAGCCGGCAGGTGCTGTTGGGTGAGTTGCCGGAACAGTGGAAGAAAAGTGCGTTCTTCGCGTTGCTCGAACAGTGCATGGAGCAACGTCAGCCGCTGCATGTGGAGCAGAAGATTACCCTGCATGATGGTTCGCAGGGCTGGTTCGAGCTGAGCATCCAGCCGGTGGAGGAGGGCATCTCCGTACTGTCGATCGACATCACTGCTCGCAAGGAGGCCGAAGAGGAGATCACTCGCCTGGCGTTCCACGACTCGCTGACCCGGCTGCCCAACCGCCGTCTGCTGTTCGACCGCCTGCAGCAGGCGTTGCGGTCCAGCGTGCACGGCCAGCGACCCGGGGCACTGCTGTTTATCGATCTGGACGATTTCAAGACCATCAATGACACCCTGGGGCATGGTGTGGGCGACCTGTTGCTGCGCGAGGTGGCCAACCGGCTTGCACACTGCGTGCGTCAGGCCGACACCGTGGCCCGTCAGGGTGGTGATGAGTTCGTGGTGCTGCTCGAGGCATTGGGACCCACGGACGAGGAGGCCATTGCGCAGGCGGAGCGCGTGGCCGAAAAAATCCGGGAAAGCCTCCTTCAGCCTTACCAGCTCGCCGGTCACCATGGCCGCCACTGTACCGCCAGCATCGGCATCGCACTGTTCATGGATGCTCAAGCAAGTGCGGATCAACTGTTCAAGCAGGCCGACATCGCCATGTATCAGGCCAAGCAGGCGGGTCGCAATGCCATCCGCTTCTTTGATCCGCAGATGCAGGCGAGCATCGAGCAGCGATCGAGACTCGAAACCGAATTGCGCCAAGCCGTGCAGCAGCGGCAGTTCGTTCTCCATTATCAGGTTCAGGTCGACCACGATGGCCAGCCGCTTGGTGCCGAGATCCTGCTGCGCTGGCACCATCCTGAACGGGGCCTCATCGCGCCGGCCGAGTTCATTCCGCTGGCCGAGGAGACCGGGCTGATCATTCCGATTGGGGAGTGGCTGCTGGAGGAGGCCTGCTGGCAGCTTAAAAAATGGGAGCGCGAACCGGACAGGGCGCAGCTGCATCTGGCCATCAATGTCAGTGCCCGCCAGTTCCGGCAGCCCGATTTCGTCGAGCGGGTGGTCGGCATGCTGCAACAGACCGGCATCGATCCGCGCAAATTGAAGCTCGAACTCACCGAAAGCCTGGTGCTTGACAATGTCGCCGAGGCCATCGCGACCATGCAGAGATTGAAGGAGAGCGGCGTGCAGTTCTCGATGGACGATTTTGGTACCGGCTATTCGTCGCTCGCTTACCTGAAGAAGCTGCCGCTCGATCAGTTGAAGATCGATCAGAGCTTTGTCAGCGAGATCGACACCGATCCGGATGACGCCACCATCGTGCAGACCATCGTCGCCATGGCGAAAAATCTCGACATGGAGGTGATTGCCGAAGGGGTGGAGAGTGAGTTGCAGCGCAACTTTCTGATCGAATGTGGCTGTCTGAACTTTCAGGGCTATCTGTTCGGCAAACCGCTGCCGCTGGCGGAGTTTGAATTGTTGCTGCAGGAGCTTGCCGGCAGAAGAAAGCAGGTGACACCGATCAGGATTGGCGCTGGCGCTCAGTGAGCAGTCCATTGGCTGGCGAGGCGTCGAGCTGGCCCTGCAGGAGATTTGCTGCATTGACCGAATGGGCCCAGTTCATGGGATTTTGATTTCGTGGCTCGGCTGCTTCAGTGTAAAATGGCCGAAAAATCGCCCTCCACAGCCGCTCTGCATGCCAGAATCCGTCAGAAAACCGATCGACACTGCGCTTCAGCACGATCTGCATGCTCTGGCACGCGATGAGTTCGCCCTCGTCAATCAGACCATCCTGCGGCAGCTCCACTCCGACGTCGAGCTGGTGCGCGAGATTGGGCACTACCTGATCGAAAGTGGCGGCAAGCGGCTGCGCCCGCTGGTGGTATTGCTTGCTGCCGGGGCCTGCCAATACCGGGGCAGTGCCCACATCGACCTGGCAGTGGTGGTGGAGTTTCTGCATACCGCCACCTTGCTGCATGATGACGTGGTCGACATGTCGCAGTTGCGGCGCGGTCGCACCACGGTCAATGCGCGCTGGGGCAATGCACCGAGCGTCCTGGTGGGTGATTTCATCTATTCACGTGCCTTCGAGCTGATGGTGAAGATCGGCAGCCTGCAGATCATGCAGGTGCTGGCCGAGACCACCAACAAACTCGCCGAGGGCGAGGTGATGCAACTGCTGAACGCGGGCAACCCCGATGTGGATGAAACCCGCTATCGTGAGGTGATTCTGCGCAAGACCGCCAAGCTGTTCGAGGCCTCCGCGCAGAGTGCGGCGATTCTGGCCGGGCGTCCCGCGACAGAGGTCGAGGCGCTGGCCAGTTATGGTCGCCATCTGGGTCTGGCCTTCCAGTTGATCGACGACGTGCTCGATTTCGATGGCAACAGCGACCTGCTGGGCAAGAATCTGGGTGATGACCTGGCCGAAGGCAAACCGACGCTGCCACTCATCATCACGCTCGAACGCGGCGCGCCCGCCGATGCCGCGCTGGTGCGCGACACCATTTTGAATGGCTCCAGCAACGCGCTGAATGCGGTCATCGACGCGGTCAAGCGCTCCGGTGGGTTGGAATATACCCGTGAATTGGCCCGCCATGAGGCCGAAAGTGCGATAGAATCACTGCACGTTCTCGCGCCGTCCCGCCATCGGGATGGGCTGATCAGACTGGCCCGCTTTGCGGTCGAACGTCAGTACTGATCGATCTGTTTCAGACCATTCGGGGTGTAGCTCAGCTTGGTAGAGCACTGTCTTCGGGAGGCAGGGGCCGGAGGTTCAAATCCTCTCACCCCGACCAATGGTCTGACTGCGCGAACAGTTGATGGAATGGAATCTGCTCGATATTCGTAGTAAAAAGAGCCCATTCCCCAGTAGCCGGACTCATGCCCACAGGCCAGCTCTACATCATCTCCGCGCCCTCCGGTGCTGGCAAGACCAGCCTGGTCAAGGCGCTGTTGGAGCAGGACTCTGATCTGGCGGTCAGCGTCTCGCACACCACCCGGCCGCGTCGGGTTGGCGAGGTCGATGGTGTCAACTACCACTTCATCACCACCCAGCAGTTTCTCGATCTGCTGGCGCAGGATGCCTTTCTCGAACATGCCGAGGTGTTTGGCCACTACTATGGCACGTCGCACCTTGCGGTTGCACGGCAGCTCGAACGTGGTCAGGATGTGATTCTGGAGATCGACTGGCAGGGTGCGCGGCAGGTGAGACGTCTGATCGACGATGCGGTGTCGATCTTCATTCTGCCCCCTTCGCGGGCTGAACTGGAACGGCGTTTGACCGCGCGTGGGCAGGATGGGGTCGAGGTGATCAGTGCGCGCATGGCCAAGGCCACCGCCGAGATGTCGCACTATCCGGAGTTCGATTACCTGCTGATCAACGACTCTTTCGAGCGGGCCCTGACCGAGTTGCAGGCAATCGTGCTGGCCAAGCGGCTGGAGTTGCCGCGACAGAGTGACAAGGCGCGCAACCTGATCGCCGAACTGTTGTCATGACAGAGAGCCACATGGCATTGAATCTGGCTCATTCGAGCCGTAACGATGTGACAGAAAGAGGTTTATATGGCAAGAATTACCGTTGAGGATTGTCTGCCCCATGTCGATAACCGTTTCGATCTGGTGATGCTGGCCTCCAAGCGCGCCCGGCAGTTGGCAGTCCAGGGTCGTGAGCCCTTGGTCCCGTGGGAGAACGACAAGCCCACGGTGGTGGCTCTGCGCGAAATCGCGGCCGGACTGATCGACCGTGACTATGTGAATCGGCTCGAACGTGAAGACGAGCAGCACAGTGTGCTGTTCGACGCGATGCCCTAGGATCCTGCGTCGAAGAGCGGAGCAAAGGTGATGAACGGCGCACCGACCATCACCGCGACAGCAGTCGACAGCCCGACCGACGGACGCGAGGCCGGGCCGGTGTCCCCTGGTCTTGCGCGTCTCATTGCCACCTTGGCTGATTATCTCGACGCCGCAAGGATCGACGAGATAATCCGCGCCTACCACTATGCCGCCGCGGCGCATGGCTGCCAGACCCGCCGCAGCGGCGAGCCCTACATTACCCATCCGGTCGCGGTGGGGCAGATACTGGCCGAGATGCACATGGACCACCATGGCATCATGGCGGCCCTGCTGCATGATGTGCTCGAAGACACCAGTGCCGATGAGCAGGAGCTGCGGACCCTGTTCGGTGACACCGTGGCCGAGCTGGTCGATGGTGTCAGCAAGCTGCAGCGGATGAATTTCGCCAGCCAGGCCGAGGCACAGGCCGAGAACTTTCTGAAAATGACCATGGCGATGGCCAAGGACATCCGGGTCATTCTGGTCAAGCTGGCCGATCGACTGCACAACATGCGTACGCTGGGCGTGCTGGCGTCGGCCAAGCGGCGACGGATTGCCCGGGAGACGCTGGAGATCTACGCTCCGATCGCCCATCGGCTGGGCATGTATGAGATTCGCGCCGAACTGGAGGATCTGGGCTTTCAGGCGCTCTACCCGATGCGGGCACGTCGCATCGAGGCGGCGGTGCGCAAAGCGCGTGGCAACCGCGACGAGATGCTGGCCACCCTGCGGCAGGCGATCCAGGCGCGGCTGGAGCAGACCGGGCTGCCGTGCCGGGTCATGGGTCGTGAGCGTCACCTTTACAGCATTTACCGCAAGATGCGTGAAGAGCGCAAATCCTTCAACAAGATCATGGACGTCTATGCCTTTCGGGTCATCGTCGACCAAGTGGACAGCTGCTACCGTGCGCTCGGTGTGTTGCATGGACTCTACAAACCGGTGCCCGGGCGTTTCAGAGACTACATCGCCATCCCCAAGGGCAACGGCTACCAGTCGCTGCACACCACACTGATCGGCCTGCGTGGCGTGCCGATCGACATCCAGATCTGCACCGAACAGATGGAGGCCATGGCGCACCATGGTGTGGCCGCACGACGTTTTCTGGATGGATGCAGCGAGAGCCCGTCCAGTGGTGAGGACCGCACCAACCAGTGGCTGCAGGGGCTGCTGGAGATGCAGAAGGTTGCGGGAGATTCGATCGAGTTCATCGAAAATGTGAAGATCGATCTGTTCCCCGACGAGGTCTATGTCTTTACCCCGAAAGGAAAGATTCTCGAACTGCCGGTGGGTGCAACGGCCATCGACTTTGCCTACGCCATCCACACCGACATCGGCCACAGCTGTGTGGGCTGCCAGATCGACCAGCGTCTGGCTCCCCTCAGCGAGCAGCTCAGAAGTGGCCAGACAGTGAAGATCATCACCTCGCCGGGCGCCAGGCCCAATGTCAGTTGGCTCAACTTCGCCGTCACCGCCAAGGCGCGCAGCAGTGTTCGCCACTACCTGAAGAACCAGCAATATACCGAGGCCGTCGACCTCGGCCGCAGACTGCTGCAAAAGAGCCTGTCGGTCTGCCAGAAGAGTCTGGACGAACTGCCACAGGCGCAGATCGATCAGCTGTTGCAGGAGTATCGCCTGAACGGGCTGGATGCGCTGCTGAGTGAAATCGGCCTGGGCAACCGTCCGGTGCAGGAGATTGTGCGAAAACTGCTGCCCGGAGTCAGCGGCACGCTTCAACTCGGCATGGTCGACAGCGGCACCAATGCCCTGATCATCGGCGAAAAGGGCGGGATGCTGCTCAACTATGCGCGCTGTTGCTATCCGATTCCCGGCGATGCGGTGGTGGGCCAGCTCAGCAGCGGGCGTGGCATCACCATTCACCAAGAGACCTGCCGGCATGTCGAACCCATTCTGGGCGACAGCCTGCATTGCCTGGCGGTGCAGTGGCAGAGCGGGATCGAGGGTGAGTTCGTCGCCGGACTCAGAGTCGAGATGAAAAACAAGCGTGGCATGTTGGCCAGCGTGGCCAGTGCCATCGCCGACAGCGACAGCAACATCGAGCGGGTGACCACCGCCGACCGGCATGGTGACATCTCGATGCTGGTCATCGAGGTGAGCGTGCGTGATCGGGTCCACCTGGCGCGGGTCATCCGCAAGATCAAGGCGATCGACGCGGTCAGCCGCGTCTTTCGCAGCAGAAGTTGAGCAACCTCAGGAAGCACGATGAATCGACGCATCATCCGGACCGATCAGGCCCCGCAGGCCATCGGTACCTACTCCCAGGCCGTTGAAGCCCAAGGCACCCTCTATGTTTCGGGTCAGATCGCGCTCGATCCGGTCACCATGGTGCTGGTCAACGACTCGATCGAGAGCGAGATCACCCAGGTTTTCAACAACCTGCAGGCGGTGGTCGCGGCCGCTGGCATGACCCTGGATGAGGCGGTCAAGCTCAACATCTACCTCACCGATCTGATTCATTTTGCCACCCTCAACCAGATCATGGCCGGCTTCTTCAATGAGCCCTATCCGGCTCGCGCCGCAGTGGGCGTGGCCCAGTTGCCACGCGGTGCGCGGGTCGAGGTCGATGCAGTGGTGGTCAGGCGGTAAGCCTGCTGCGGCCGACGCCTGCCAAGTGCATGTCGACAGGACAGTTTCAGAACGGAATGTCGTCGTCAAAGTCATCGAAGCGGCCGCCCATGTCGGCATCGGCGTTGGCGCGGCTGCTGCCGCCACTGGATTGACGTGGCGACATGGGCGGGCCTTCGCCGTAGTCACCACCATAGCTCTCCTGTCCACCGCCGGCGCGGCCGTCGAGCATCTGCATCTCGTTGGCGTGAATCTCGGTGCTGTAGCGTTTTTCGCCGTTTTTCTCCCACTGCTGGGTGCGCAGCGAGCCTTCGATGTAGACCTTGGAGCCCTTGCGCAGGTATTGGCTGGCGATCTCGGCCAGGCGGTTGAAGAAGACCACCCGGTGCCACTCGGTGCGCTCCTGGCGCTGCCCCTGTTTGTCGGTCCAGCTGTCGCTGGTGGCCAGACGGATGCTGGTGATCTGGGTGCCGCTGGCGGTCGAGCGCACCTCCGGGTCCGCGCCCAGATTGCCGATCAGAATGACCTTGTTGATGCCTCGGGCCATGGGGGTTCTCCTGTGGTCACGCGCGCGATCGGATGTCACGCGTCGAGTAATGATAACCGGTGGCGGGCATGGTCATCCAACCGCTGCCGGTCGAGTTTGAGGTAAATCTCGCCGCTGTCGGGAAAGAGTGCCACTTCCGCAACGCCGGCAAGCGCACGCAGTTCATGCAGCAGCAGTTCGGCTTGGTAGGGATCCTCGGGAGCGGGTTCATCGAGCCGCAGATCGAGCAGCGTGCGCGGTCTCTTCATGCCGCAGGCGAGCAGGAACCAGAGCAGGCCGATACCGCTCAGTGCCAGAAACAGCGGTCGGTAGCCGTGGCTTGCTGAGCACCAGTGCATCAGGGCGCCGCCACTGGCCGCGCCGAAGAAGGCGCCGAGAAACTGGCTGCTGGAGAACATTCCCATTGCCGTCCCCTTGCTGCCGGCCGGCGCCATCTTGCTCACCAGCGAGGGCAGGGTCGACTCCAGCAGGTTGAAGCCCATGAAGAAGACAAACAGTGCCGCGACCACAGACCAGAGGTCGCTCTGATCGAACGACAGCAGCAGTTGGCTGATGATCACCAGCGCCAGCGCACCGAGAAAGACCGGCTTCATCTGCTGCCGGGTTTCGGCAATGATCAGGAACGGCAACATGGCGAAGAAGGACACGCCGATGATCGGCAGGTAGTAGTGCCAATGCTGACCGACTGGAATCGACAGTTGTTGGGTCAGAATCATCGGCAGCACGACGAAGCTGGCCATCATCATGAAGTGGAGCGCAAAGACACCGAAGTTGAGCCGCAACAGCTCGCGGTCAGCCAGCACCTGTCCCAGCTGCCCCGGCACGGCCTCGACGTTGCGGTGGATGATCTGCTGGCGCGCCTTGGGCACCAGCAGCAGCAGGATCAGTTCGCCAGCGATGGCCAGCAGCGCGCTGATCCAGAAAATGCCGCTCAGGCCGCTGACGTGGGTCACCATCGGACCCAGGATCAAGGCGGCCGAAAAGGAGAGGCCGATGCTGACCCCCATGATGGCCATCGATTGGGTGCGCACCTGGTCGCGGGTCAGATCGGCCAGCAGGGCCATCAGCGGGCTGGCAATGGCGCCGCTGCCCTGCAGCAGGCGGCCGGCGATGATGCCGTAGACGCTGGACGACAGCGCTGCCACCACGCTGCCGGCGATGAACAGCAGCAGGCCCAGCGAGATCACCGGCCGGCGACCGATGCGGTCCGACAACAATCCGAAGGGAATCTGCAGCAGTGCCTGGGTCAGCCCATGCGCACCGAGGGCCAATCCCATCAGCAGCGGTGTGGCGTCGCGCAGTTCGGACTGATGCAGGGTCAGCACCGGCAGCACCATGAACAGCCCGACCATGCGCAGCGCAAAGAGCAGCGAGAGCGCGAGGGTCGCGCGAAGCTCGGCGGAGTTCATCGGGCGGTGATCCGGACAGCGGGCAGCGCCGGCATCTGCATCGACAGGTGACGCTGGCAAGGAGACCGATGGTGGGAACAGGCGTGTGGCTTCATGGTACGGCAGTGGCCAGCGAAGACCGATGGCGAATGGATCGTGTGGTCAATCAATCAGTCATCCGCGCGCCGGCCTGTCGCAACGCGATCAGATATTCCTCTCCCTTGGGATGGCCGGCAATGATCCGGGCCACGCTTTGGCCACGTGGATCGGTGGCATCGAGGTCATGGCCCGCCGCGATGAAGTGGCCGATGAAGCGGCTGAAATCCTCGGCGATCATGCTCCGGTAGGCCTGCAGCAGCCGATGGTGATCGGCTGACAGGCCTTCAGGGGGTTGCAGATCGAGCAGGCTGCGCAGATGTTCATCGCTCCAGCTCTGGCCGATGACGGCCTTTTTGTCCTTGCGTTTGGGGGGTGTGGTGGTCATGTTTCAAAACCAGAAAGCAGATGGCAGGAAAAAGCGGATGAAAAACCGTTGCATCAATCGCCCGGCCGCGGCAGCAGCTTGCTGCGCAGCCAGCCAAGCAGGCTGTTGTTCTTCAGCAGATTGCGGTCGATGCGCTCCAGTTCGCGCTGGAGCTGCTCAGGATTGCGGAACAACTCGGCACGGGTGGTGATCGGAATCTGCGGATCAAGTTCCTTGACCACCCGCGCCGGATTGCCGACGGCGATCGAGTTGGGTGGAATGTCCTTGGCCACCACCGCACCGGCACCGATGATGCTGTTGTCGCCGATGGTCACCCCCTTGCAGATGATGGCGCTGTCACCGACCCAGACATTGTTGCCCAGAACGATCGGTGCAGTGGCGCCAATGGCCTTCTCGCGGTGGTAGATGCCGTGCCAGTCGGCATCGGTCAGATAGGCGTTGTAGGCGAACATGCAGTCGTCGCCGATCTGGATCATCGAAGCGGACGACATGCGCACGCCGGGGGTGATCAGCACATGCTTGCCGATCTCGATGCGGCCCTTGCCCAGCACCGTCAACTGCACCTGGGCATTGGGGGTGCAGATGATGTGGGCGAAGTCACCGATCGAGATCGGTTGGCCATAGATCAGCAGATGCCACGGCTTCAGGATCGCATGACCGTGGCCGAGATGGGTCAACTGCGGCGCGACGAAATGGCGCGTATAGAAGCTCTGCACCGCCATGTGCAGCCGCTTGATGTAGTAGGGGCGGTGTTCGTTGATCAAGATCCGTTGCCGTCAACTGAATTGAAGGCGGCATGATACGGAAGTTGCCGCGGTGACGGTAGCGCTCGAGGCGCGGATCGGGCGTCGAGGGGCGTTCTGCTCTGGCGCGGCGGGCCGATGAGCAAAAAGATGTGCGACCACCCCGATCCGGCTGAAGCGGGGTGGTCGCCGACAACTGTGGTGGGCTATTCGACCTTGACGTCGATTGCCTTGGGCGTGCTCTTCTGGCTCTTTTCGAGATGCAGGTTCAGCATCCCATCCTTGAAGGTTGCCTTGACCTTGTCTGGGTCGACATTCTCCGGCAGGGAGAAGCTGCGAACGAAGCTGCCGTAGTGGCGCTCGATGCGGTGGAACTTCTTGCCTTTTTCTTCTTTCTCCTGCTTTCGCTCGCCGCGGATGGAGAGCACGCCGTTCTCCACGCCGATCTTGATGTCCTCCCTGTTGACCTCGGGCAGCTCGACCTTGATCTCGAAGGCCTGGTCAGTCTCGGCGATGTCGACCTTCGGCAGCCAGTCGCCGGAGACCAGCTCCTGGCCGATGTTGGCTCTTGGCCAGCCCATCGCCTTGCTGTAGCGGTCGAACATCTCTTCGATTTCGCGCAGTGGCTCCCATTTTACCAATGCCATGATGATGCTCCTGTGCTGAGGCGGGACTCCCTTTGCGCGCAGTGGCCGGTCCCGTTGCAGCCGCTGCGGCGCCGTGCTTATCACACACTTTGCATATGGCATCTCTCCGGTCGATTTCAAGCCGCAGCTCAGGGATTGCGGTTGAACTGGATTGGCTGGCGCAGCTGTGGATGGCCATCGCGGTCGCGAATCTGCACCTCCACCCGGGGCTGATTGTCTTGCCAGTCGATCAGCAGCACACCATGGTTGAGGCCGGTGTAAGGTTCGCCGATGCGGTAACGGTTGGGTTCGCCGGGAAAATTCTCCCAACTGTGGGTCAACCCGCTCGAAGTGATTTCGAACAGCGGGTAGGGCAGTCTGTCGAGATCGAGTCGCATGATCTCGGCGAAGTGGCGGTCACCGCTGAGCAGAACCAGCGCGGGGAGCCGGGCGTCGGCCAGCAGTTGCAGCAGGCGGGTGCGGGCGGCGGGGTGGTTGGCCCACTTCTCGTGACGGTGTTCGACCGGAATGACCTGAATGCTGGAGACCACAATGAACAGCTCGGCGCTGCCGGGGTCGAGTTCCCGCGCCAGCCACTGCCACTGTTCGGCGCCGAGGATGTCAGCCATCCGCCCGGGTGGCTCGCGCTGGAAGCGGGTGTCGAGCAGGATCACCTTGACCCGCTGTCCCGGCGGACCCTGAAGATGGCTGGCGTAGATGCCCGCCTGACGACGCCGGGGGCTGTTGGCCGGTTCGTCGAGAAAATCGAGCAGCAGGCGCTGGCTTTCGACTTTTTGCCGATAGCTGCGATCGCCATTGTTGCGGCCGTAGTCATGGTCATCCCAGGTGCCGATGACCTGGCAGCAGGCCAGCAGTTTCTGGTAATCGGGCTGGCTCTTCTGCTGCCGATAGAGTTTGGCCATGCTGTCCATCTCTTCGGTGTCGGCATAGATGATGTCGCCACTCCAGATCCACAGTTGCGGGCGCAATTGCAGCACAGCCGGCCAGATCGGTTGTGCCTGGTCGGAACGGTTGCAGGAGCCGAAGGCGATGCGATCGAGCGGTGCTTCGCTGGCGCTTGCCAGTGTGCCGCACAGCAGAAGTCCCAGCAGCAGGAAGTGGCCCGCTCCGCGCCGACGTCGGTGTGACTCACCCCTTTTCATGCGCGGTCCAGAGGCTGTAGGGATGCTGGCTGAGGCAGGCATTGCTGTAGCGCGGATCGTCGCTGACCTCGCGGCCGACCCAGGGCGGCAGTTCGACCAGCTCGTCGACGTGTTCCAGTTCGACCTCGGCGAGCATCAGCCCGCTGTTGGCGCCAGCGAAGATGTCGACTTCCCACAGGTGTTGGCCATGTTGGAGTCGGTGACGCACCTTGTCGATCGGTGGCCAGAGGCAGAGCCTGTCGAGCATCTCCTGCGCATCGGTCAGCGGGATCGGGTATTCGTACTCCAGGCGGGCAATCGATTGGCCAGGCTGGCTGCCCTTCAGGGTCAGCCAGGCCGACTGCCCGGCGATGCGCACCCGCAGTACGCGATCATCAGCAACGCAGAGATAACCCTGACGATAATGGCTGACCTGCCCCTGCGGCCGCCACAGTGCGGCGTTGACGAGGAATTTGCGCTCGATTTCGATGGCCACGATCCAAGGCTCCGTCTTGGGTCCGATGCTGTATACAGGCTGGCAGCGTCAGATGAAGATCGCGTTGCAACGGATCGAAACAGGCCGATCGGCCTGTAGGGTGGAGAGTCTCAAGGAGATGAAGCCAGTCAAGTGGCGTCCCCTAGGGGATTCGAACCCCTGTTCCCGCCGTGAAAGGGCGGTGTCCTGACCGCTGGACGAAGGGGACTCTCGGCTGTCGGGTGTGGTGGTGGAGCTAGGCGGGATCGAACCGCCGACCTCTTGCATGCCATGCAAGCGCTCTCCCAGCTGAGCTATAGCCCCAGCCTCACCCAAAAGAGTCGGCAATTATAAGGAGGGCATGTCATGCTGTCAAAGACCCGGGTTCATATTTTTTCAGGTCGGGTGCGGCGTGACGGTTTGCCACACCACGGCGCTGTGCGTGCGCTGCCGCCCGATGGATAATTGGCGGCATGGAGCCGAATGCAGGGAGGTTTTCGATGTCGATCAAGCATTGGCCGGCGGCCGAACGGCCCCGCGAAAAACTGTTGATGCGCGGTGCTGCTGCACTCTCCGACGCCGAGTTGCTGGCGATCTTTCTGCGCACCGGCGTGCGCGGCAAGAGCGCGGTCGATCTGGCGCGCGAGCTGCTGGTCGAGTTTGGTGGCCTGCGGCCGCTGCTGGAGGCGGATCTGCAACGTTTCTGCCGCGGCTCCGGCCTTGGCGAAGCCAAGTATGTGCAGCTTCAGGCCGTGCTGGAGATGAGCAGCCGCCACCTGCAGCAGGGGCTTGAGCGTGGCGATGCGCTCACCTCGCCGGCGCAGACGCGGCGTTTTCTGAGCTCGCGCCTGCGTCATCTCGAGCGCGAGGTCTTCATGGTGCTCTATCTCGACAACCGCCACCGGATGATCGCCTTCGAGGAGCTGTTCAAGGGCTCGATCAACAGTGCCGAGGTGCATCCGCGCGAGCTGATCAAGCGGGTGCTCCATTTCAACGCAGCGGCGGTGATTCTGGCACACAACCACCCCTCCGGCATTGCCGAGCCGAGTCAGGCCGACCGCGAGATCACCCAGCGGTTGCGTGCCGCACTGGCGCTGGTCGATGTGCGACTGCTCGACCACATGGTGGTGGGCGACACCGAGGTGATTTCGCTGGCCGAGCTGGGGTGTCTGTAGGGGCGGCGTCCGCAGACCCGGTGGAGTCAGGCGATTCGCAGCGGGCTCCACTCGATCTCGATGGTGGCCGGCGGCATCACCTGCTTGACATGAAAACCGGCCTTGCGCGCCAGTTGCAGCAGGGTGGCATCACCGGTCGGGATGGTGGCGATCAACCCCTGACCAGCGGTGGCGGCCTCGGCTTCGATTAGCTCCATCATGCGACGGGCGACACCGCGGCGGCGGGTCAGCGAGCGGACGCAGAGCAGCTCCATGCGCCATGGCGTGCTTTGCCGGTCGACCACCATCGCGGCCAGCAGGCGGCCATTGAAGCGCCCGCCATACAGTGAATGCGTCTGCAGGCGCTCTTCAACGAAGCGCTGGATTCTCGCCTCATCCTGGCCGGCAAAGCCGGGGTCGTCGTGGTAGATCTTGATCAGATCGGCGACATCCTGGGCCGAAGGGGTGACGAGCTGTTCGAGCAGGACCGGCATGGTGGACTCCGGCGAATGGGCGGTGGAGATGGAGGGCAAAGTACTATAACGTAAAATCGGTGGCCCGGTGCGGCCTGCTGCGGCGCCGGCTGGCTGGCTGGTTTATACTGCGCGCCTTTGCGCTTTGCGTCGTGTAAACCATCACAAAGTAAAGGAGAGCGCCACATTGAATCCGCGTCGAGCCCGGGTCGAGCGCAACACGCTTGAGACCGAAATCACGGTCGCCATCGACCTCGATGGCAGCGGCCAGAGCCGGTTCGACACCGGGGTGCCTTTTCTTGAGCACATGCTCGATCAGGTGGCGCGCCATGGCGTGATCGACCTCGATGTGCAGGCGCGTGGTGATCTGCAGATCGATGCCCACCACACCGTGGAGGACATCGGCATCACCCTCGGCCAGGCGTTTCGCCAGGCAGCGGGTGACAAACAGGGCATCCAGCGCTATGGCCATGCCTACGTACCGCTCGACGAGGCGCTGTCGCGGGTGGTGATCGATCTCTCCGGTCGGCCCGGTTTGCAGATGGCGGTGCCCTACCGGCGGGCGACGGTCGGCGGCTTCGATGTCGACCTGTTCGAGGAGTTTTTTCGTGGTTTCGTCAACCATGCAATGGTGACCCTGCACATCGACACCCTGCGCGGCGAGAACACCCACCACCAGATCGAGACCGTCTTCAAGGCCTTTGGCCGCGCGCTGCGCATGGCGGTCGCCCGCGATCCGGCCATGGCCGGCAGCACGCCATCGACCAAGGGCAGCCTTTGAGGCGCGGCATGGCTCAGCGTATTGCCATCATCGACTATGGCATGGGCAATCTGCACTCGGCCGCCAAGGCGCTCGAGCATGTCGCGCCCGCTGCCAAGGTCGAAGTCACGGCCGATCGACGCACCATTCTGGCGGCGGATCGGGTGGTGCTGCCGGGGGTGGGGGCCATCCGCGACTGCATCGGCGAGATGCGCCGTCTTGGCATCGACCAGTTGTTGCCGGAGGTGATCGAGCGCAAGCCGCTGCTGGCGATCTGCGTCGGTCTGCAGGCACTGCTCGAGTCGAGTGAGGAGAATGGCGGTGTCACCTGCCTCGGACTGCTGCCGGGGCGGGTCCGCCACTTCGGTGCGCCGCTGCGCGAGGCCGATGGCAGCCGGCTGAAGGTGCCGCACATGGGCTGGAGCCGGGTATGGCAACAGCCCCATCCACTCTGGAGCGGCATTGCCGATGGCAGCCGTTTCTATTTCGTCCACAGCTACTATGTCGAGGCGGCGCGTGCCGATCAGGTCGTCGGCCAGTGCCACTATGGGGTCGATTTTGCCGCCGCCATGGCCAGCCCCAACCTCTTTGCGGTGCAGTTTCATCCCGAGAAGAGCCAGCAGGCCGGGCTGGCCCTGCTGCGCAACTTCAGCCGCTGGGATGGCGCCGCCGTTGTTGAAGGAGTCACATCATGACCTTTCTGGTCATTCCCGCGATCGATCTGAAGGATGGCGAATGTGTTCGCCTGCGGCAGGGACGCATGGAGGAGAGCACGGTCTTCTCGCAGGACCCGCTGGCGATGGCGGCCCACTGGGTGGCGGCCGGCGCCCGGCGGCTGCATCTGGTCGACCTCAATGGCGCCTTTGCCGGCAATCCGGTCAATGGCGAGATCATCACGGCGATCTCGCGCCGCTTTCCGCAACTGCCGATCCAGATCGGCGGTGGCATCCGCAGCCTGGAGACCGCCGAGCGCTATCTGGCGGCCGGGGTCAGTCATTTGATCATCGGCACCCAGGCGGTCAAGCAGCCGAGCTTCGTTGCCGAGGCCTGCCGTGCCTTTCCGGGGCACATCATGGTTGGGCTCGATGCCCGGGGCGGCAGGGTGGCGACCGAAGGCTGGGCCGAGCAGTCGGGCATCGAGGCGGTGCAACTGGCGCGACAGTTCGCCGACTGCGGTGTCAGCGCGCTGATCTACACCGACATCGGCCGTGACGGCATGATGCAGGGGGTCAACATCGAGGCCACCGTCGAACTGGCGCGGGCTGCCGCGATTCCGGTGATCGCCTCCGGCGGTGTCACCTCGATCGACGACATTCGTGCGCTCAAAAAGGTGGCCAGCAGCGGGATCATCGGCGCGATCACCGGCCGGGCGATCTACGAGGGCAGCCTCGATCTGGCCGCGGCGCAGCGGTTGGCCGACAGCGAGGAGTGACCGACATGGGTCTCGCCAAACGGATCATTCCCTGTCTCGACGTCGACCGTGGCCGGGTGGTCAAGGGGGTCAAGTTCGTCGAGATTCGCGATGCCGGCGATCCGGTCGAGATTGCCCGCCGCTATGACCAGCAGGGGGCGGACGAGCTGACCTTTCTCGACATCACCGCCAGCCATGAAGACCGTGCCACCATGGTGCAGGTGGTCGAGGCGATTGCCGGGGAGGTCTTCATTCCGCTCACCGTCGGCGGCGGCATCCGCGCCATCGAGGATGTCCGGCGCATGCTCAACGCCGGTGCCGACAAGGTGGCGATCAACACCGCGGCGGTCTCCAATCCGCACTTCGTCTCCGAGGCGGCCGAACGCTTTGGCGCGCAGTGCATCGTGGTCGCCATCGACGCCAAGCGGGTCAGTGGTGACGATGAGCCGGCGCGCTGGGAGATCTTCACCCATGGCGGACGCAAGCCCACCGGCATCGACGCCATCGAGTGGGGCGTGCGGATGCAGCAGCTCGGTGCCGGTGAGATTCTGCTGACCAGCATGGACCGCGATGGCACCCGCATCGGCTTCGACCTTGGATTGACCCGCGCGATGAGCGAGGCGGTGCCGATTCCGATCATCGCCTCGGGCGGGGTTGGCACGTTGCAACACCTGGTCGATGGTGTGCTGATCGGCCAGGCCGATGCCGTGCTGGCCGCCAGCATCTTCCACTTTGGCGAGTTCACCGTTCCCGATGCCAAGCGCTACATGGCGGCGCATGGCATCGAGATGCGACTGTAGCCAACAAGCAAGCAAACAAAAAGCCCGCCGGCTGTCGCAGGCGGGCTTTTTGTTTGCCGGTCCGATGGCCAGGGTGAGCTGGCCGCATCAGATCACTTGATCTTGGCTTCCTTGTAGATCACATGCTTGCGGGCGATGGGATCGAACTTCTTGATCTCCATCTTCTCGGGCATGGTCCGCTTGTTTTTGTCGGTGGTGTAGAAGTGGCCGGTGCCGGCGGTTGAGAGCAGTTTGATCTTGTCACGCATCGGATCTCTCCTGATTCAGGTGGGTCTGGGCTCAGAACTTCTCGCCACGGGCGGTCAGGTCGGCCAGTATCTGATCGATGCCGACCTTGTCGATGATGCGCATGCCCTTCGACGAGACCCGCAGCTTGACGAAGCGCTTCTGCGACTCGACCCAGAAGCGGTGGTAGTGCAGATTCGGCTCGAACCGGCGCCGGGTTTTGTTGTTGGCATGGGAGACATTGTTGCCAGTCATTGGCCGTTTCCCGGTGATTTGACAGACTCTCGACATCTTCGTTACGCCCCTGGGCCGCATCCAGAAAAAAGGGTGACCTTTATACCAGAAAGCGCACTGCCAAGCAAAAGGCATGTGGTGTCAGGCGCGCATCCTGCCGGCAGCGGCGGCCGGCGTCGGACCTTGCAGGCGCTATAATGGCGGCCCATTCCCAGAAGCAACAGGAGAGGCCGCATGGATCAGAGCCACTTGAAACTGGCTGCCGCCCAGGCAGCGCTCGACCATCTGCGTCCTCGGCTCGATGACCGCAGCGTGGTGGGCATCGGCACCGGTTCGACCGCCAACCACTTCATCGACCTGCTGGCCGGCATCAGGAGCCAGTTCGATGGCGCGGTGGCCAGCTCACAGGCCAGCGAGGCGCGGCTGCGCCAGCATGGCATCCCGGTCTACGATTTGAATGGCGTGGCGGAGTTGCAGTTCTACGTCGACGGCGCCGATGAGATCAACCCCCGGCTGGAGATGATCAAGGGCGGTGGTGGCGCCCTGACCCGGGAGAAGATCGTCGCAGCGGTGGCCCGCGAGTTCATCTGCATTGCCGACCAGAGCAAGTATGTCGATCTGCTCGGCGGCTACCCGCTGCCGATCGAGGTGATCCCGATGGCGCGCAGTCATGTTGCCCGCCAACTGGTC
>JADHED010000605.1_pt1 | contig 40011 bp, 34 predicted proteins | sample 8952041 | NCBI WGS metagenome assembly JADHED01 (sample SAMN16124423, study PRJNA663239) | bioreactor sludge metagenome | isolation source: sludge (control) | place: India:Bengaluru | collected 2018-09-08 | reverse complement strand
GGGAGGCGGCCGCGGCCCTCGGGAGGGTCGCCCCCCCGGGGGTGGTGGCGGCGCTGGCCACCCTCGCCGCGGACGCGGACCCCGGGGTCCGCGCGGCCGCGCTCGCCGCGCTGACGGGGCGGCCGTCGACCCGCGGCGCAGGTATCGCCCGGCGCGCCCTCGCCGACCACGCCCCGGAGGCCCGGGTCGCCGCGGCCCGCCTCCTCGCGGCGGCCGGGGGACCGGCGGACGTCGCCGCGGCGGAGTCGCTCCTCGGGGACCCCGTCCCGGAGGTCCGGGCGGAGGCGGTCCGGGCGCTCTCCCGCCTCGGGCCCCCGCTCGCGGCCTTCTCCGGGGGGATCGCGGACCCCGCCCCGACGGTGCGCCGGGCGGCCCTCGAGGCGCTCGCGGGACTCGCGCCGGAAGCGCGCCGGGCGGCCCTCGCCGGCGCCCCCCGCGAGCCCGAGCCGTGGCTCGCGGACCTGCGGCGATCTCTCGCCGGCCGGTGACCGAATGGCGGCGGCGGCGGCGAAAACGGGTAGGATGGCGGGGATGCGCCCGGCCCGGACGCGCACGCTCGCGGATCTGGTCACGGACGTCCTCGCGGACGGTCCGCGCACCGGATTCGAGATCGCCCGGGCGCTGGCGGTCCGCCACGGCCTCGAGCTGCCCGGCCACGAGGGGTCCCTGTACGCCGCCCTGCTGCAGATGGAGCGCGCCGGGTGGGTGGAAAGCGCGTGGACCGACGCGCCGGAGGGCGCGCGACGCCGGGTGTACCGGCTGCCCGTGCTCGTGCCGTTCGACGCCGGGGAGGCCGTCCCCTGAGCCGCCTCGCGCGAAAGGCCCGGAGAGCCGCTTCCTCCCGCCGGCTGCCCGCCTCCCTGCGGGCCCGGTACGCGGAGGAGATGGCCGGTCACCTCCAGGACGCCGCCGCCTCCTACCGGAGTCTCGGCCTCGCGGCGAGGGAAGCGGAGGCGCAGGCGCTGCAGGACTTCGGCGAGGTCTCCCGGCTCCGCACCGACCTCGGCCGCGCCGCCACCGGCCGGTCGTTCGTGGTGTTCCCGCAGACGCTCGGCGACCGCCTGCGGGCCTCCCTCATCCACAACGGCCGCTCCCTGCTCCTCATCTTCGCCGTGGTCATCCTCGTCCGCTGGCAGGTCGTCGCCGCCTATCACATCCCCACGAAGTCCATGGAGCCGACGCTCCACGGCGACCCGGCGAACGGGGACATGATCCTCGTGAACAAGCTCCACTACCGCCTCTACGCGCCCGACCGCTGGGAGATCGCGGTCTTCGACCGGGACGGGGAGGACAAGAGCCTCGTGAAGCGCATCGTCGCCCTCCCGGGGGAGGAGATCGACATCCGGGACGGCGACCTCTTCATCGACGGGGCCGTGGCCCGCAAGCCGCGGCAGGTGCAGGAAGCCCTGCTGGTGCCGGTGTACGCGGACGGCCGGGACCTCCTCTCGGAGACCGAGGGGGAGGAGCGAGGCGGGCTCCAGGCCTTCACGCAGCTCGGGCAGTGGACCGAGTCGCCCGAGGGGTGGCTGGGCACGCCCGGGGAACCGGGCCAGGCCAGCCTCGCCTACGATGGCCGGATCTACGACGACTACCCCGGCGGCTACCCCCGCGCCGACGAGGTCGTCGGCGACCTCGTGCTCTCCCTCCGCGTGACCCCGCGGGCGGGCGCGACCCTCGTGGGCGCCGTGCTGCGCGAGCGCGCGGAGGAGTACGAGCTGCGGGTGCCGGTGGGCGCGGAGGGCGACGCCGTCCTGCTCCTCGACCAGGAGGAGGTGGCCCGGGCGCGGGGCCTGCGGCTGAGGCCCGGCGAGGAGCGCGCCCTGCGGTTCGCCAACGTCGACGACCGCCTCTCCGTGGAGGTGGACGGCACGGAGGTCATGGTCGCGGAGGTCCGCCCCGCGACCGGGAAGGACGAGGACCGCGAGCCGTCCGCGGAGTTCGGCGTCGCCGGCGGCCCGGCGCTGTTCCGCCGGGTGACGCTCGAGCGCGACATCTTCTACCGCCCCCAGAGCCGGCAGCCCCTGCCGTTCCGCGTGCCCGCCGACCACTGCTTCGTCCTCGGCGACAACTCCGGGAACTCCGAGGACAGCCGGTCCTGGGGCGCCCTGCCCCTCCGCAACCTCATCGGCCGGCCGATGGTGGTCTTCTGGCCCCCCGCGAGGGTGAAGGTCATCCGCTGACCCGCCGGGAGACGGACACGAGGTCCCCGGAGCGGGTCTCGTCGTGCGGGCTCCCGTCGAAGCCCCCGTACCACGCCTCCGGCGCGAGGCCCGCGCGGCGCAGGAGGCCGTCGAGCGTGTCCCGGGTGAGCGGACACAGGGTCGAGCGGGCGAGCGACGCCCGCTGAGCGTCCCCCTCGGAGACGAGCGTCACGAGCGACAGCGTGACCTCGCCCGGGCGGACGTCGAAGATCTTGAGGAACGTGTACTCCTTCCCGCCCGAAGCCACCCGGCGCGGCGGCCGCAGCCCCCCGCCCTCCGCCGCGAGCCGGACGAAGTTCAGCATGTGCAGGACGAGGACCCCGCCCGGCCGCAGCGCCCGCGCGAGGCCCGCGAGAGATTCGCCCACCGCGGCTTCGTCGCCCGCCAGCGGCAGCGAGTTCCCGAGGACGAGGACGGCGTCCTGCCCGGAGACGACGTCGCCCGCGCGGACGAACGGGGCCTCGTGGATCGCCGCCGCGGGCACCCGGGCGCGGGCGCGGGCGACCATGGCCGGCGAGAGGTCCGCGCCGGTGACGCGGTAGCCGAGGTCCGCGAGCGCCTCGAGGTGGGCGCCCGTGCCGCAGGCGGCGTCGAGCACGCGGGAAGCCCCGTTCGCCCGCAGGAGGCGGTCGAGGAAGGCGATCTCGCCGGGAAGCCGCCGGGCCCAGTCCGTGAGGAGGTCGTACTCGGTGGCGACGGCGTCGAAGGTCGGGTCGGACATGGCGCGGGTCACTCCAGCGCGGCGAGGGTCTCCCGGAACAGCGCTTCGGCGCGGGCCCGGCAGGCCTCCACCGCGGCGAGAGAACCGGGGAACGCCAGCGCCTCCACTGCCTCGCGGACCGCCGGCGGCAGGTCGCGGTCGAGGTAGCGCGCCCCGAAGTCGAAGCGGTCGGGGCAGTGCCGCATCCGCAGCACCTCGACGAGCGGCCGGAGCGTCACCGCCTGGTAGGCGGCCGCGGCGTCCGCCGCCGCCCCGCGCGCCGCGGCCCGCGTGACGAGGGTCTGGAACAGGAAGAAGGACTCGCGCAGCGTGGCGAGCCTGGCCCGCAGGCGCGCCTCGTGGGCCGTACGGTCGAGCGGAGCCGGCTTCACGAGGCCGTCGCGATCGAACAGCACGACGGGCGTCCCGTGGCGTTCCGACTCGAGGAACCACCCGGGGCGACTCTTCTCGATGACCACCGTGTCGAGGAAGTGCGCGGGGTCGGCGTCGCGCAGGCTCAGGAACTCCTGTTCGTGCCCGAGGGCGGCGCCCTTCGGCATCCGCAGACGATGGGCGACCGGGGAGAGGGTCTCCGCGGCGGTCCGGACGGCGGAGAACGCCTCCTCCACGCGGCCGTCCTCGACGATGACCATGAGGTCGATGTCGGACCACCGGTCGGTGCGGCCGGTGGCGTCGCTGCCGCCGAGCCAGGCCGCGCGGACGAAGTCGAGCGGCCGGAGCGCCGCGAGGACGGCGGCGAGGATGGCCGGGCGGGTGACGGGTTCGCTGTCGCTCATCGGAAATCGAAGGCGGGCCCGGCGTTCGCCCACCACTCCCTGAGGGTCGCCACCGCTCTCGCGCGCTCCTCGACCGGACCGTCCGGCTCGTAGCCCTCGGGCCGCCGGCCCGTGAGCCCGAAGAGCGACGCCCACGCCGCCTCGCGCACCGCGCGGTCGGGGTCCTCCATGGCCTCGATGAGCGCCGGGACCACCTCCCGGCGTCGAACGTGGCCGAGCGCGTCCGCCGCTTCCTCGCGCACGCGGGGGGCGCCGGTCCGCAGCAGGTCGAGGGTCCCCGGGAGGTCCCCCGCCGCCACGAGGACGCGCAGGGCGAAGGGCCCCGCGTCGCCCGTCGTGCCGGGGTCCCGGGCGCGGTCCATGTCGGGGGCGAGGGCCGAGCGGACGGCTTCCGGCGCCTCGTAGTGGACGGCGCGCAGGCGCTCCATCAGCGTCGGGCGCTCCGATTCCGGGGCGCTGCGCAGCGCCTCGATCAGCAGCGCGGCCCGCCGGCCGGCCGGGACCGTCGCCGGGACGAGCCCCTTCTCCTCCATCCGCCGCAGCTCCTTGACGCCCGCCACCAGGGTCTCGTCGGACTCCGGCGCGACGTCCGTGGAGGCGAACGCGAGGTGCATCGCCTCCACCGCCTCCGCCGGCCGCTCGAGCGCGAGGAGGGCGAGCGCGCGTTCCGCGTGGGCGGTGGGGCTTCCCGGGAACCGCTCGAGGGCCTCGTCGGCCGCGGCCAGCGCCGCCGCCGGCCGCCCGCGGCGGTTCAGGGCCCGCGCGAGCCAGGTGAACGCGAGGTCCGGCTTGAAGGGGTTGTCCATCGCGGCCGCCCGCCGGAAGCACTCCTCCGCCTCGGTGAGCCGGCCGTCCGCGAGGTCCTTCATCCCGAGGGAGATCGTGAAGCCGTAGTGCGCGTTGCGCCGGAGGTACGTCGCCGAGGCGTCTTCGGGGTTCCGCTCGACGGCGCGGTCGTAGGCCGCGAGCGCCTGGCGGAGCGCGTCCCGCTGGTCGTCGCGCCGCTTCGTGGCGTCGTGGTAGCCGGCCAGCGCCATGAAGTGCTCCGCCTCGAGGAACGCCTGACCGCCCTCGAAGAACGTGTCGAGGGAGAGGCGCAGCGCCTCCCGGTCCCCGGGGGGGACGCCGTCGAGCGCGGCGACCTCCGTGACCGGCCGGCGCAGGCCGTGCAGGATCGCCAGGTTGTCCGCGAGGAAGGTGCTCGCGAAACCGACCGGGATCGCGCGGAACTCCATCTCCGGCTTCTCGTCGGTCATGACGGAGGCGCCGGAGAGCGTCCGGCGCAGCGCCTCGCCGCCGAGCACGTAGGCGTTCAGCACCTGCCGGGGATCGGCGAAGGAGATGGCCCGGAGGTCCTCCGCGACGCCCGGCCGCCGCATGCGCGCGGCCAGACGCACATAGTCGAGAGGGATCGGCCGCGTCGAGCCGAGGAGCATGGTGGTGCCCTCGACGAACCACAGGCTGCTCTCCGGGAAGACGGCGACGAAGGTGGCGAGCAGCATCCGCCACGAATCGCTGCTCATGGAGTGGATGGGGAACCACTGGCACAGGATGCCGCCGGGGGCAAGGCGGTCACGGCACAGGCGGTAGAAGTCCTCCGTGTACAGGTGGACCGCGCCCGGCGTGTAGGGCATCAGCGGTTCGAGGGTGATGAGGTCCCAGGCCCGGCGGGCCCGGAGCAGGAAGTTGCGTCCGTCCTCCACGTGGACCGCGACGGGGAAGGGGCGCCGGCCCTCGAGCACGCCCTTGTTGACGTCCGCGAAACGCGGCGCGTGGGCGAGGACGTCGCGGCTGATCTCCACGACGTCGAGGCCCGCGAGCGGGTGGACGGAGGCGGACCCCGCGGTGGTGCCGGTGCCGAAGCAGATGACGAGGGTCTCGAGCGGGGCGTCGCTCTCGTGCAGCAGCAGCGGCAGGTGGGCCAGGAGGCGCATGTACTTGTACTGCGGTCCGGTGGCGGCCGCCTCGAACGCGTCGGTGTAGACGGCCCGCACGCCGTTGCGCCGGTCCTCGACGACGCTCACCGCCCCGTCCACGCCCTCCCGCCAGTCGGCGAGGACGCGCTCGAGACCCCGCTCCCCGCGGAACACGTGGGACCGGAGGATCATCGGCCGGCCCGGGGCGGCGAGGAGGACGAGCGCGGCGGCGGCGGCCGCGAGCGGCAGCGCGGGGAGCGCCCGCCGGCCGAGGAGGACGAGGCCCGCCACGGCGGATGCCCCGAGCACGACGGCGGCGGAAGTCGCGGCGCCGAAGAGCGGGGTGAGGACGAGGCCCGCGGCGAGCGATCCGGCGACGGAACCGAAGGTGTTCAGCGAATACGCCGAGCCCACGGCCGTTCCCAGACGACTCTCTTCCCGGGCGGCCATGCGCACCACGACCGGGAAGACGCCGCCCATGACGAGCGACGGAGGGAACAGCACGACGAAGGCGGCGAGGAAGAGGCTCGCCGCGTGCACGGTCTGCCAGTGCGAGAACAGCCCGTCGGCGGTGGTCTTCGCCCAGCGCGTCACGTCCAGCGTCCGGGTGAGGGCGAGGAGCACGCCCGCCGAGACGAGGGCGGAGAGGAGGAGCAGCAGGCCCGCGTAGCGCCGGGGGTCCCGGAGGCGGTCGGCGACGAATCCCGAGACGGCCGCGCCGAGGGACAATCCGAGGAGGAACACGGCCAGCATCGCCGAGAAAGCGAAGGTGAAGCCCTCGAGGAAGAACACGAGCATCCGGGTCCAGAGCACTTCGCTCGCCAGCGTCACGAAGCCCGACGCGAAGGCGGCGAGGAGGAGCGCGGCGAGAGGAGCGCGCGAGGGAGACGGCGCCCGCCCGGCCGGGGTCGGCCGGGCCGCTTCCTCCGCCTCCTCCGGCCCCCTCGCGTCTTCCGGGCCCCTCGTCTCCGCGCCCGCGCCCGCCGGCGGTGCCGCCGCCGGGACTCGCCGGGCGAGCAGCGCCGCCGCTGCGGCGACGGCGAGGTTCACGATCGCCGCCGCTACGGTGCTGCCGTAGACGCCGAGGCTCCGGATGAGGACGAACCCGCCGAGGACGGTGCCGCCCACGGCGCCGAGAGTGTTCAGGGCGTAGAGGAGGCCGACCCGGCCGCCGACCGTGCCGAGCCCACGCGCGACGAACCGGGCGAGCACGGGGAGGGTGCCGCCCATCAGGGTCGTCGGAAGGAGGAGGGCGAAGAAGGCCAGAACGCCGGTGGCGACGCGGCTCGGCCCTCCCAGACCCCCCGCCGCGGAGAGGAGGAGCGGGAACGCGAGGGCCAGCCCTCCCACCCCGGCCTCCAGGGCGGCGTACAGGAGGAGGGGCCGGCGGCTGCGGTCCGCGGCCCGGCCGAAGATGCGGGCGCCGAGCCCGAGGCCCAGCATCCACGCCGCGAAGATGAGGCTCACGACGACGGAGGTCGAGCCGAGGAGCAGGACGAGCCGCCTCGTCCAGGCCACCTCGAAAATGAGCCCCGTCGCGCCGGACAGGAGGAAGAGGAAGTAGACGACCGCGCGCGCCACGCGGCAAAGATACGCCATCCGCCCCGGACTCCGCTCAACTTGCGCGCCCCGTGCCGTAAACTCGGGACGGAGAGAAACCGGAGGGCGTTCCGGGGGTTCAAACCAGGTGAGCGAGGCGGTCAGGAGCGACGATCCCGATGCGTCCCTGATGCTCCGTTGCGCGAAAGGCGACGACGGCGCGTTCGCGGATCTCGTGCGCCGCTACCAGGACCGGGTGCTCGGGCTCGCCTACCGCTACCTCGGTGACCGGGCCCTCGCGGAGGACCTGGCCCAGGAGGCCTTTCTCCGGGTGTACCGGGCCCGGGAGCGCTATGAGCCCCGGGCGAAGTTCTCGACCTGGCTGTACCGGATCGTGGCGAACCTCTGCCTCAACGAGATCCGGTGGCAGAAGGGCCGCCCGGCGCTGCGGCTGGCGGTGTCCACGGAGACGTCGAGCAGCGTGAACGTGGAACCGGCGGACGAGGAGGAGGCGACGCCGCCGGAGCGGATGGAGACGGAGGAGCTGGCGATGCGTATCCGGGAGATCGTGGCGGAACTGCCGGAGAACCAGCGCGTGGCCATCCTCCTCAACAAGTACGAGGGCCTCTCCTACGAGGAGGTGGCCGGGGCCATGGAGACGACCGTGACCGCGGTGAAGAGCCTCCTGACGAGGGCCCGGGTGAAGATCAAGGAGCGGCTGCTGCCCTACCTGTCGGCCGGAGAAGGCCATGCGCTGCGCTGACGTCGTCGATCGCCTGGTCGCGTACCTCGACGGGGAGTGCTCCCCCGAGGAGCGGGACCGCATCGAATCGCACCTCGCCTCCTGCGCTTCCTGCCGGCGCGAGCGGGCCCTCCTCGACTCCACGGGCGACCTGCTGCGACACCTCGGCGGCACCCCGAAGAGCGGCGAGGGGCTCCTCGGCCGGATCCTGCGCGCGGCGAGGGACGATGGCGCGCCGCTCGCGGGAGACGCGTGGTGCCGGCACATCCGCCGTGAACTGACGGCGTTCCTCGACGGCGAGCTGTCCCCCGCGGAAGCGCGGCCGGTGCGCGACCACCTCGCGGAGTGCGCGGCCTGCTCCGCCGAGGCGGCCGACCTCTCGCGGACGGGCGACGCCCTGGCCCGCTGGGAGACCCGCCCCTTCGGGACGGATCTCGCCGCCCGCTTCGCGCCGGCGCGGAAGGGCCGTGGCCGGAGGGTGCTGCTCCTGGCGGCCGTCGCGGCCTGCCTGCTCGTCGCCGCCGTCGCCCTCTTCCGGGCGAACTCCGCGCCTCCCGCGGTCCCGGCGACGGAGGTCCTGCTGGCCCTCGACGTCCTCGAGCCGGAGACGCTCGACCTGCTCGAGACGGACCCCGCGCTCCTCGAGATCGCGGCGGACCTCGACTTCCTCGAGGGCCTGACGGACGAGGAGGTGGCGCTCCTCGACGGGACGGGAGGGTAGAGTGCGCCGGGCCGCCCTCCTCCTCGCCGCGTTCCTCGCTCTCGCTCCGGCCGCCCCTGCCGCGCCGGCGGAGGAGCCCACGCTCGAGGAGCTCCGTGCGAGGTGGGCGCGCCTGCCGCCCGAGGAGCGCGCCAGGAAACTGCGGCTCTACGAGGAGCGGTGGGGCCGGCTCCCGGAGGCCGAGCGGGCGCGACGGCTCCAGATCTTCCGCGACCAGTTGAAGGACCTGACGCCCGAGGGGCGTCGCGAGCTCCTCGAGCGCCTGCGCGAGGTGAAGCGGCGGGCGGACCTCGAGGCACTGCGCGGTCGCCGGGACAAGGCCCGCCGGGCGGAGGGCCGCATCCTCGGCGGGATGCCTCCCGCCCTCCGCGACCGGCTGAAGACGCTGCCGCCGCCGATCCGCTCGGCGAGCCGCAGGTTCCTCCTCGAGCGGACCGTCGAGATCGCCCGGGAACGGCTGCTCGCGGGCCTCACCGAGGAGCAGCGCGCGCGCCTGCGGGCCGCCCCGCCCCTCGAGGCCGTGCGCCGCATGAACGAGATCGCGCGGGAGCGCTGTCTCGACGCGATGGCGCCCTCCGACCGCGAGGCGACCCTCGCGCTCCCCGAGAAGGAGCGCCAGAAGCGCCTCGACGCCCGCGTCCGGGTCGTCATGGAGGAGATCCTCGACGGTGCCCGGGCCCGCGCCGGGCAGGACCTCACGGCGCTCCTCGGCGGAACGCCGGAGCAGGCGGCGCACGCGCTGGCTGCGGCGCGGCTCGCACGGTCGCTCGCCGCCGTGGGAGTCCCCGACCCCGAGGCGGCGAACCGGCTCGCCGGCGTCCCCGCTCCCGCGGTGAAGGGCCTGCTGCGGGAACTCGGGGCGCTCCGCACCGCGCAGGAGCGCCGGGCCCGCCTCGATGCGTTCCTCGCCTCGCTGCCGGATTAGTCGTAGCCTTCCCCCGTGCTCGCCGGTTGCCTCCAGTTCCGACCCGAGTTCGGCGCTCCCGCCCGCAACGTCGCGGCCGCGGAGGCGCTCGTCCGCGCCGCCGGCGCCGACCTGCTGGTCCTGCCGGAACTCTGCACCACGGGCTACCTGTTCGCGGACCGCGCGGAGGCGGAGAGCCTCGCGGAGCGGGTGCCGGACGGCCCCTCCACGCAGGCCTTCGCCCGCCTCTCGCGCGAGACCGGGACCGCGCTGTGCTTCGGCCTCGCCGAACGCGACGGAGGGAGGCTCTACAACTCGGCGGTCCTCGTCGGCCCCGAGGGCGTCCTCCTCGTGTACCGGAAGGTCCACCTCTTCCTCGACGAGAAGGACGTGTTCGACCCGGGAGACCTCGGCTTCCCGACGGCATCCCTGCCGTGTGGCGCCGTCGCGGGGGTGATGGTCTGCTACGACTGGGCGTTCCCGGAGGCCGCGCGCAGCCTCGCGCTCCGCGGCGCGGACCTGATCCTCCATCCCGCCGATCTCGTCCTCCCGCACGGCCAGCGGGCGATGGGCGTTCGCGCTCTGGAGAACGGCGTCTACGCGCTGACCGCGAACCGCATCGGCGAGGAGTCCCGCGCGGGCCGCGGCCCCCTGCGCTTCTCCGGCGGCAGCCAGGTCGTGTCCCCGCGCGGGGAGGTCCTCGCCGCCCTCGGCGGACAGGAGGGACTCGCGCTGGCGGAGGTGGACCCCGCCAGGGCCCGCGACAAGCGCCTCACGCCGCGCAATGACCTCCTCGGCGACCGCCGGACCGAGGCCTACGGACTCCAGTGACGGAGGGAACCGCCGCCATGCACCGGACCGCGCTCCTCGCCCTCGCGCTCCTCCTTCCCGTCGCCGCGATGGGGCAGGAGGATCCCGCCGCCGCCATCGAGAAGGCCGTGGGGGCCGCGAAGGCCGAGGCCGCACGCCTGCGCGGCCTCTCGTTCTCGCGGGACGTGCCGGTGGCGCGGATCACCTCCGACGACTTCCGGGCGCAGATGCTCCGCGACATCCGCCGCGTGTTCGGCGAGGGCGAGGCTCTCGCGCACATGGAGACGCTGCTCCGCCTCCTGCGAATCCTGCCCGCGGACGCCGGCCTCGTGGACGTCGCCGACCGGTTCTTTCCCGAGACGGTGGCGGCGAACTACGACACGGTGGAGAAGCGGATCTCCATACTCCGGGATTACCGCCGGCCCGAGGCGCTCCACTCGCTCCTGGTGCACGAGATGGTCCACGCCCTGCAGGACCAGCACTTCGGCCTCGAGGCCATCCTCTCCCGCCTCGAGCCCACGTTCGACCGCCTGCTCGCGTTCGGCGGGCTCGTCGAGGGCGACGCGGAGAGCGTGCAGCGGACCCTCGACACGGGCGGCCTGCTCGCCATGACGCCGCTCGAGACGATCCGCGCGTTCGGCGAGAAGCAGGTGGAGCAGTACCTCGCGCGGATGAAGGGGTTCCCCCGGGGCGTCGCGCGCCCCTTCATCTTCCAGTACTTCGACGGTCTGCTGTTCGTGGAGACCGTGAAGCGCGCCCGCGGCGGCCAGGCCGCGGTGGACCGGGCGTACGCCGACCCTCCGCAGAGCACGGAACAGGTGCTGCACCCGGGCAGGTACCTCGTCCGCGACCACCCCACGGCGATCATCCCCCCGGCCCCCCCTCCGGGCTGGCGCATCCTGCTCTCCAACACGCTCGGGGAGCTCGGGATCTCGATCGTCGTGGAGGAGCACCTCGGGGCCGGCTACGGTTTCGTGGCCGAGGGCTGGGACGGCGACCGGATCCTGCTCCTCGGACGGGGCGATGGGGCGCCGGTCCTCGCGTGGTACGCGACGTTCGACACCGTGCGGGACGCCGGCGAGTTCGCGGCCGCGGCCGAGGAGATGTTCAGGGTGCGGCGGCCGGGACAGCCCGTGAACAAGGGCGCCACGGAGCCTCTCTGGCTGCAGACCGACGGGGCGCTGAGCCACCTGATCCGCAGCGAGGGCCGCGACGTCCTGGTGGTGGAGGGGGTCCCCGCGGGGCAGGAAGCGACGGTCCTCGGCACGCTCCTCTCGGCCGAGAAAGAGCAGGTCGTCATCGAGCGCGGGCGCTTCGGCACGGGGCGCTGAAAAAAAAAGCGAATTCCGCCTTGACTGCGCCCGGCACTGTCATATTCTTCCCCCCGCTTGGGCATTGCAGCGGCTCTTTGAAACACGGACTCTTTGATGAAACGGCAAACCTGCCGAAAGGCAGGGGCGCAAAGCTAAAGGGCCTCCACCCGGCCGAAGAGTGACCGGGCAGGCAGCCAGTTGCCAAACAAGGAGTCGAGTCCCACTCGAACTCACGACCCGCGCACAGGCAACTGGGCGCGGGTTTCTATTTGGGAACCTTTTCCTCTACCTAGGTGCGGGCCGGGCCTCCGGGTCCGGCTCGCACCGAAAGCCCGGGGAGGGTCGGAGAGGGAGAGTCGTCGGAGTCCGTGATATCGGTCCGGTGCCAAGGTAGGGAAAGGAAAGGGCATCATGCGGATTACCGACGACGACGTTCGCGATGTGTGGCGCGCGTACCAGCGGAGTCACGAGGAAGGGCTGCGGAACCGCCTCATCGAGAAGTACCTCCCCGTCGTGCGCTTCGTGGCCGAGCGCCTCCTGGCCACCCTCCCCTCGTTCGTCGAACTCGACGACCTCCAGAGCATGGGGATCTTCGGGCTCATCGAGGCCATCGACCGCTTCGACCCGGACCGCGGCGTGCAGTTCAAGACCTACTGCATGAACCGCATCCGCGGCGCGATCCTCGACGAGCTGCGCTCCCTCGACTGGGTCCCGCGCCTCGTCCGCATCAAGGCGAGCCGCATCGAGCGGGCCACCCAGGCGCTGCAGGCGAAGCTCGGCCGCGCGCCGACCTTCTACGAAGTGGCGAAGGAGCTGAAGCTCTCCTTCGAGGAGTACTACGAGATGATGGAGGGTGCCAACCCCGCCCTGATCATCTCCCTCTCCGAGGAGTGGACGGACGGCGAGGAGCACACCGGCAACCGCAAGATCGAACTCATCCGCGACGAGTCCGGGCAGGACCCGATGCTCGAGACGCACAAGCGCGACCTGAAGGACTTCATCTGCCGCAACCTCTCCGAGAAGGAGAAGCTGGTCATCGTCCTGTACTACTACGAAGAGCTCTCGATGAAGGAGATCGCCCAGATCCTCGGCCTCACCGAGTCGCGGGTCTGCCAGATCCACGGCAAGGTCATCGAGCGCCTGCAGGCCCAGCTGAAGCGCCTGCGCTGCGAGATGTTCTTCTGATCCCGTGCCCGAACCGGGTCGCCCCCCGACCCGGCCATTGCGGCGCCCCGGAGAGCCCTCCTCCGGGGCGCCTTTCTTTCAGCGGCTGACGTAGGTGCCGCCGGAGGAATCGGCCAGGCCCCGCATGAGGCTCGCGTCGTGGTCGGTTCCCACGCCCACGGTGTGGATCGTCACGCGCTTCAGTTCGTTCCAGCGGCGGACCTCGGCGAGGATGCCCGCGGGGTCGGTGACACCGCCCCGGTTCGGCCTGCCGTCGGACAGGAGGAAGAGGGTGTCCGCCCCGACCTCGTAGCGCTTGTCGCGCGCCCCCATGCCCGCGAAGCCGAAGGCGCGCTCGAGGGCGTCGTAGATGTTGGTGTTGCCGTCGGCGACCATGTTCTCCACGAACTCCACGGCCTCGCGCTTCGCCGCGCCCTTCGCCTCCACCATGGCCGGCCGCCACACGAACACGTCGTGGTGGTAGAAGACGATGTTGAACCGCGCCCCGTCCGGCATCCCGAGGATGGCGTTGCGGAGCTCGTATTTCGCCACCTGCACCTTCGTGCGCCCCGCCGTCGCCTCCTGGTTCATGGAGTTCGATACGTCGATGACGAACACGACGGCCTTGCTGACGACGCGGATGCCGTAGAACGAGACCGTCTCGCCGCCCCCGCCCGCGGGGCCGCCGGCGGGCGCCCCGGCACCGGGCGCCGGCGGCCGGAACCCCTCGCGATGGGCCTGCCACCACTCCTTCCACGGCCCGGGTTCGAGGCCGAGGTCCTGGCCCGTGATGGCCCCGAGCGCTGCCGCGATGTCGGCGCGCAGGCGCCCGTCCTCCGCCTCCATCCGCCCGATGAGCGCATCCACGGCCGAGGCGCTCCGCAGGCGGCCCAGGGCGGCGACGGTCGCGGCGCGCACGGGCCACCGCTCGTGGCCGAGGAGTCGGACCAGGTCCGGCACGGCGGCTTCCCCCGCCTGCCGCGCGGCGGCGTCCACGAGCACCGGCAGGACGCGCGGGTCGGTCTCCGCGGACAGCCGCGCGAGCAGCAGGCGCGTGACCTCGGGCCGGGAGACGGCGCCGAGCGCCCGCGCGAAGTAGCACCGGGCGACGTGATCGGGGTCCGCGAGCGGCCCCCGGGCGAGGTCCTTGAGGACGCGGGCGCGCGTCTCGTCGGACAGGGCGTCGAGGTATGCGCCGAGCGACTCCGCCGCGCTCTCGCGCAGCGCGTACTCGTCGTCGATCCCGGCCTGCCGGGCCTCGACTTCGCGGCGCTTCTCCTCGATCCCCGTCACGAGCGTGGCCGGCACCTTGATCTCGCCGGGGTCGCGCCCCTCCTTGCGCGCGCGCTCCGTTTCGCGCATGACCGTGTCGTCGAGGGCCTTCTCGAGCCGCCGGAGTTCGGTCTCCGCCTCCGCCTTCTGCAGGGAGAGCGCCTCCACACTGGCGCGCGTGACCTGAAGCGCGTGGGCGAAGGCCGGGAAGGCGTCGGCATCCGTGGAGAGGGAGAGCGCACGCAACGCGCCTTCCCTGGTCGAGCGCATCATCCCGGGGGCGAAGTCGCGCCTGAAGTCGGCCACTTCCTGCGGGGCCGGAGCGGCGAGGGCGCACAGCGCGAGAAGGACGGCGGCGGTCCGCATCGATGGAGATCATAGCGTCGCGCCCCGCCACCGGGAACCCCCGGGGCGGGGCGCGCGTGTCCGCGGCGGTCGATACGGTCGCCTACTCCTTCTTCGGCTCCTCGGCCGGTGGCGGGGGGGGAGGTGCCGGAGGCGCGGCGGGAGCGGCCGGCGCGGCAGGGTCGGCCGGCGCCGGAGCCTCGCCCGCCGGCGGGACCGGGGCGGGCGGCGGCAGGCCGAACTCGTCCTCCTCGCTGCCCTCGATGTACACCTCGGAGTCCTCCGTGCCGTCCACCTCACGGCGGAGCGCGAAGTAGATCGCGGTCGTGCCGCCGAGGAAATACGACACGATGAAGCCGAAGATCCCGAACAGGAGGACGACCGAGAAGAACCACGACACCGCGGCGATCGCGGCGGCGTGGAGATTCAGGCCGGTGAAGACCGGCAGGGCGGGTTGCACTGCGCGGGACATCCCGGAGGCCAGGCCCTGCTCGGTCGGGGAGTACCACGTCCCCGCGGCCACCGAGTCGGTGACGATGGCCGGGAAGATGCCGAGACCGACGAAGGCGATGATCGACGCGAGGACGAAGATGACGAAGTAGTAGAAGAAGAACTGCAGCGGCCGGGAGTAGATGTAGGAGAACGCCCGGCTGATGGCGTCCAGGGTCCCGTTCTTCTCCGTGCTCACCGCGGAGATCATCACGAACAGGCCGAGCAGCCCCCCGAAAGCGATGAGGAGGATGATGAGCGACGAGAGGATCGCCAGCGGGTAGGCGACGATGAAGAGCAGGATGCCCGCGTAGGGGATGGAGGATGCGACCCCGGCGAGCAGGTTGCAGGCCCAGAAGAACACGATCGCCACGCCGAGGAACACGGGGATGAGGAGGTAGGACGCCAGGTTCTTCACCGCGAACTTCAGCGCGGCCACGGCCCCGATGCTCTCGTCCCGGGCGATGCGCATCGCCATGATCCGCGTGATGGCCCCGCCGAAGATGGAGGTCACCACGTAGAACCACACGCCGACGATGAGGAACTCCCACCACTCGAGCGACCGGCAGGCGCCCCGGTACAGGCAGGACACCAGGCCCTCCACCTCGTTGCCGATGACCGGCAGGCCGCCGAGGGCGACGCCGCACTTCGCCATGCCCTGGTGGATGAACCCGCTGATGACGCTCTGGCCGTCGCCGACGCCGCCGAGGACCTCGTTCAGCACGAGGCCGCCCCCCATGAGGATGAGGTAGGCCAGCGCCCCGAGGAAGATCGCCTTCAGGTTGAAGGGCACCCTCACGGTTCGGAGGAAGCCCCGGGTATCGATGTCGTTCATGCTCTCTCCTTCCGCACGCTGACCCGACGGCTGCCCTGTCCGCCCGGATCGGGGGACAGCGCCACCCCCCAAAAGAGCGGCGCCCTCCCGTCGTGCCCCAGTCAGCGAGGGAATTCTAGCCGAGGGTCCGGGACCCTGCCATCAAAAACGCCGTTCCGCCGACCGGAGCGTTCGCAAGGCATTATCAGAAAACGCCTTGCAGAGACACGGGCCGTTCTCCCTCAAGTCGGGGCAGGGTGGAGCCGATAGGAGGCGGGAAGGGGAAGGTTGGAGCGGGGTGAGGTGACCGTGCGTCTGCTCGTGATCGAGGATGAGGCGGGGGTCCGGGAGTTCATCCGGGAGGGCCTCGCGCTGACCCTCGACGCCGAGGTGGACGCGGTGGCGGACCGCGCCGCGGTCGAGCTCGCCCGGCGGCGCCGCTACGACGTCATCGTGGCCGACATGCACCTCGCCGACGACCTCGACGCGCTGGAGATCGTCGAGACCATCGCGGAGTTCGACCGGGAGTCGCGATTCGTGCTGATGACCGGCAAGCGGCGTCTGGACGTGGCGACGAAGCTCGTCACCGCCCTGAAGCGGCGACAGGTCTGCTCGTTCCTGTTCAAGCCTTTCGACCTCGAGGAGCTTCGCATCGCCGTGCTGCGGGCCACTGATTCCCTGCCGGTGTGGGCGGACCGAAATGGTTGACTCCCCCGGGCCCCCCGGCATAGCATTCGGTCCGCTCACGGAGCGGCCGTAGCTCAGCTGGTAGAGCGTCAGCTTCCCAAGCTGAATGTCGAGGGTTCGAATCCCTTCGGCCGCTCCATTTCGATTCCCGGGCACCCGGGGAAGGGCGGGCGGTCGTGGGCGGGGGGCCGCGGCGAGTGAACCACTGGAACCTCCTCATCCCCGGGGGCCTGCTCGTCATCCTCGTCGGCATCGCGTTCGGGAAGGGCGGCCTCCCGAAGGTGCGTGACGGGTTCGCGGAGACCGGCTCCCTCCTCCTCTCCGTCCTCCCGAACCTCGCCATCGGCTTCACGCTGGCCGGGTTCATCACGCTCCTCCTGCCCCGCGACATCATCGCCCGCTGGCTGGGGGGGGAATCCGGGTGGCGCGGACTCCTCGTCGGGACGGCGGCCGGGGCGCTCACCCCGGGCGGGCCGTTCACCCACTTCCCCATCCTCGCCTCGCTCCTCGCCAAGGGGGCGACGGTGGGCCCGGTCTCGGCCTACATCGCCTCCTGGGCGCTGCTCGGCGTGCACCGGATCGTCATCTGGGAGGCGCCGATCCTCGGCTGGCGTTTCGTCCTCGTCCGCGCGCTCTCCTGCGCCGTCGTCCCTCCACTCATCGGCGCGGCGGCGAAGTGGCTGACGGGCGCGCTGCCCGGCGCGCTGCGGCCGTGAGCGAATCCGCGTGGAGGCCGTCATGAACGTCATGCTGCCCCCCGGCCGCGACGGCCTCGACGCCCCCCTCGGCGGCGCCATCTCCGCACGCCGGTCCGTGCGCCGGTTCGCCCCGGCGCCGCTCGCCCTCGCCGAAGTCGCGAGCCTGCTGTGGGCCGCGGCGGGCGTGACGTCCACCGACGGGCGCCGGGCGGCCCCCTCCGCCGGGGCGACCTTCCCGCTCGAGACGTACCTCGTCGCGGGGGACGTGACCGGCCTCGGGCCGGGTGTCTACCGCTACCTGCCGGCGGAGCACGCCCTGACGCCGGTCGCCGGAGGCGACCGCCGCGGAGCGCTCCGGGACGCCGCCCTCCGGCAGGAGTGCGTGGGTCGCGCCCCGACCGTCGTCGTCCTCGCCGCGGTGGAGGCGCGGACGGGGGCGCGGTACGGGGAGCGTGCCGGGCGCTACGTCGCCATGGAGGCGGGCCACGCCGCGCAGAACCTGCACCTCGCGGCGGCCGCGCTGGGTCTCGGCTCCGTCGCGGTGGGCGCGTTCGACGACGGGGCGGTGGCCACGGCCCTCGGCCTGCCGGCGGACCACGCGCCGCTCTACCTGCTGCCGGTGGGCCGCCCCCTCACTTCACGGTGACGCGGACGGCGGCCTCCGTGGCGTGACCGGCGGCATCGCGGGCGATGACGACGAGGAAGACGTCGCCTTTCGCCCATGCCGCCCCGTCCAGGTCGGCGGCGTACTCGCCGGGGGCGTCCTTCACCGGCGCGAGCGCGGCCTCCTTCCCGTCCGGCCCCCGCACGACGACGCGCACGGGCCCGGCCTCGTCCGCCGCCCGCGCGGCCACACGCACCTTGCCCGCCGCCTCCGCGCCCGGCGCCGGCGCGAGGACCGCGAGCGAGGGGGGCCGCGTGTCCACGACGAAGCGGTACGGATGCGCGCGCCCGCCGGCGGTCACGACGACCTCGTGCGGCGCGTCCGGAGCGAGGTCCGGGGGCAGAGGTACCACCTTCGTGCCCCCTTCCTTCTCCCGGAGTTCCACCGCCGCGCCGTCGAGCGTCGCGCGGATGTCCTCGCCGCCCACCCACCGCGACAGGCGGAACGTGAACTCCGCGGGCCGCGCCACCACCGGCCCCGCCGGCGACACGTCCACCACGGCGCGCGGCGTCCCCTCCGGGTACACCTCCACGGTCAGCGGCGCCGTGCCGTCCGGCACGGTGAAGCCCTGGCAGTACGCCCAGTAGGTGCCGGCGGGCGGCCGCAGGAGGAGGACCCGCTCGTTGGCCGTCGGCCCGGCGCTCTGCGCCACGCGCTCCTCGACCCCGTCCGGGCGGCCGTTGCCGTTCAGGTCGCGGTAGAGGTGGAGGTCCATGTCGAACCCCTCGGCGGCGCTCTTCGTCCGCACGATGAGGAACCGCTCCCCCTCGGCGACGTCGAACGGCCCGTAGACCCACGAGCAGCGGCGGAGCGGGTCGTCCTTGTCGTCCTGCCGGATCGTCTGGTCCGCGAACACGCGGGCGGGCGTGAGCCAGACGAGGATCTCCTGCGAGGTCTCGTTGCCGTGCGCATCCCGGGCCGCCAGGGTGGCCACGTACTCCCCGGCGGGCAGCGGCCCGCCCTCTCCCGTGTCGATCTCCACCTCGAAGAGGCCGGTGGCGGGGTCCACCCGGTCCGTCACGTCGCGCGGCGCGGGCCAGCCCGGGAAGTCGAGCGTGAGCGACGCGACGCGGCGGTCGTCCGTCACCTTGCCCGTAAGCCGCCTCCTCCCGCCCCGCTCGGTCCTCGACACGGACCGATCGCCATCCACGACCAGCCTGGGCGCACTGCCGTCCGGGATCCGGCTGCCGTCGGCCGTGAACTTCACGACCGCCTCGGTGAACAGGGCGGCGCGGTGGTCGAGGACGACGTAGTGCTCCCGGTCCCGCCACGCCGGGAAGCCGAGCCGTCCGTCGCGGGCCACGGCGGCGCGCCGCTCCGCGCGGAACGGCCGCCCGGCCTCGTAGTTCGCGAACTCCTCGGGCGACAGGACGAGCGCGGTGAGGAGGGTGCCCGGGTCCACCTCCACCGGGCCGGCCTTCGTCCCCCGGTAGCCGTGGGTGTCGGCGAGCCACGTGCCGATGCGGTAGCGCCGGCCGGTCACGAGGTTCGGCGGCCGGATCTCCGCTCGCACGATCTCCGCCGAGAGCGCGGCGTCCGGTTCGCCCTCGCCGACGGCGGTCGGCTCCGGCGCGAGCCCCGGGGGCGGACCGCCGGGGGCCGTGAGCGTCAGCGTCGCGGCGACGCCCTCCACCACGGGGAAGTTGCGCACGCCCGCGGCCCCGAACGGCGTCAGCGCCTCGATCGTGTAGCCGCCGTTCGGCTCGTAGCCGAGGTCGAACGCCACCTCCCCCGAACCGCCGGTGTAGCCCCAGATCGTGACGAGGTCGCGGTTCTCCCAGTGGCTCTTCACGACCACGAGGGCGCCGTCCACCGGGCGGCCGGCGGCATCGACGACCCGCACGGTGACCTCCGCCACGTCGGTGTACCCGCGGCCGAGGGTCGTGTACCCGGCGTCGGGCGGGTTGTGCACGGTCGTGGTGGTCGCCGAGAGGACGTCGTCGCCGCGCCACCGCGTCACGGTGGACACGTTCTTCGCCTCGTGCTGCCGGCCCTCCGAGGAGCCCCAGGGCTGGTCGAAGTTCCCGGCGCCGCAGCAGTCGAAGTGGTGCCACGCGCCGTCCGTGTCCCAGAACTCGTTCCACTGGTGGTCCTCGCCGCGGCAGGCGACGATGCTCATCGGCACGAGCATCGTGCGGGCGCAGGCGGCGGCGATGATCGAGTGCTCCCCGCAGGAGCCGTAGTACTTCGCGTAGATGAGCCAGGGCTGCAGGTCCTGCGTCTCGTAGCCGAAGCGCATGAGGCCGACGCCGCCCTCGGAGCCCTTCGCGAGGAAGCGGTGGACGGCGATGGCCGCGTCGCGGAGCGTCGGGGCGGCGACCACGGAGTCGGAGAGCGTGCGCCCGAAGCGGGCGTCGGTGACGAGCCCCCGGCGCCAGAACACGCCGCGCGACGTGGCCTCGTGGATGTCGCGCTCCGGTTCGTGGGCCCACCATTCGGAGTCCGAAAGACCCCGCTCCGCGGCGCGCACGTCCCACCACGACGCGTCGATGCGGCAGGGGATCTCGAAGAGGAGGCGCGGATGCACGACGAAGTGGTAGTAGACCTCCGCCGGCGCCTCGACCCACTCGCCCGGCGCGCGGGCGTAGGCGATCGTCGTGCGGTCGCCCTTTCCGACGAGGCGGGCGTAGGCCGTCCTCGCGGCCATCTCGGCCACCGCCCGGGCGTTGTCGAGGAGGAGGTCGGCCTGCCCCAGCCGCGTCATGACCCGCACGACCTCCACCGGGGTGTTCGCGAACGAGAAGGCCACCTCGTCGAGGAGGTCGTCGGGGGTCGCGGCGAGCACGGCGGCCACCGCGGCCACGGCCTTCCCGTCGAGCGGGGCGAGGACCTCCTCCTCCTCCGGGAAGTAGGCCTTCGCGTAGTGCTCGGCGAGGTCCTTCGCGCCCTCGCCCGGCGTGAAGTCCCAGGACTCCCGCTCCGTGAGGCGGAACCGGTCGCCGGAGAACGCGAGGTCGTACAGGAGCAGGTCCCCCTCCAGCCGCCCCACGATGAGCTCGAGACCCCGCTCCGTGCGCCGCAGCGCCGGAGCGCTGAACTCGCCGGCGTCGAACCCGGCGAAGGCGTCCTTCGCCTCGGCGCCGTCGGGCCCGAGGTAGAGCCGGAGAGTCCCGTCCTCGGCGCCCTCGATGCGGTCCTCGTCGCCGTCGCCGTCGATGTCGCCGGTGGCGGCCGGCGTGTCCTCCGCGCGGATCGGAGGCTGCTCGAAGAGGGCGGGCTGCGGCGGGCCGCCGTCGGCCGGCAGGCGGACGATGAGGCCGTCCACGTTCAGAACGTGGAGTTCCCCGTCGAAGAGGAACGGCCGCGAGCAGAGCCCGAAGGCGTGCGGAAAGGCGCGCTTCACCTCGTGCGAGAAGCGCAGGACGCAGGGCGCCCCGGGGGTCCCCCGGTTGCGCGCGAACACCCGGACGCCGTCCTCCCGTGCGCGGACCACGTCCGCCAGGCCATCGCCGTCGGCGTCGGCGTCGAGCGTGCCGTTCGACCCGGCCCCCTCGGCGGGGACGAGCATCAGGCGCGCGAACTGCTCCGCCACGGCATCGCGCAGCCACTCGGGCACGCGCGCCACGGCGGCGGCGGCCTCCGGGGGCAGCGCCGGCGGGGGCGGCGGCAGACGGACGCCGGTGAACGCCATCCGCGCGGGATCCCAGCGCAGCGCCGCGTACTGGCCGGCCCGGAGGCGGATCGTCCCGCCCTCCACGACGGGGGACGTGTCCGGCGCGCCGGCGCCGGCGGCGGGCAGGGCGAGGAAGGCGAGGAGCAGCAGGGTGCGCAGGGCTCTCATGGTCGACTCCCGTCCGGTGAACCCCGGCATTCTGGCATCCGCGCGCCACCGACGCCCACAGGGAAAAAATCGTGCCGCCGCGCGCCGCGGCAATGCACTATCACGCGCCGGGAGGGCGAAGCCGATGCACGGCGATCCGACAAGGCGATGGTCCATCCAGGACGCGCTCGAGACGTACGGCGTCCCGTACTGGGGCAAGGGCTACTTCGGCATCAACAAGAAGGGGCACCTGACGGTCCTCCCTCGCCGGGAGCCCACGCCCGCCGTTGACGTCATGGACCTGATCGCGGAACTCGAGGAGCAGGGCATCTACCCGCCGATCCTCTTCCGGTTCACCAACATCCTCGAACACCGGATGAAGGAGCTCGCGGGCTGCTTCCGGAAGGCCATCGAGGAGAACCGGTACCGGGGCGGCTACTTCGCCGTCTATCCGATCAAGGTCAACCAGCAGCGGCAGGTGGTGGAGGAGATCTGCGAGTTCGGTTCGCAACTCGGCTTCGGCCTCGAGGCCGGCAGCAAGCCGGAACTCCTCGCGGCCCTCGCGCTGGTGGCCGACTACGACCTGCCGATCATCTGCAACGGGTTCAAGGACGAGGAGTACATCGAGATGGTGATCCTCGCCCAGAAGATCGGGCGGCTCGTCATCCCGGTGGTGGAGAAGTACGGCGAACTCGAGATGATCGTCCGGCAGGCCAGGAGCCACGGCGTCCGGCCCATCCTCGGGGTGCGGGTGAAGCTGAGTTCCCGCGGGTCGGGGCGCTGGGAGCTCTCCGGCGGCCTGCGGAGCAAGTTCGGGCTCTTCGTGCCCGAGGTCCTCGACGCGCTCGACTACCTGAAGCAGCGCGGGATGGGCGACTGCCTGCAGCTGCTCCACTTCCACGTCGGCAGCCAGATCACGAACATCCAGAACGTGAAGAACGCCGTGAACGAACTGGCGAGGGTCTACGTGGACCTGAAGCGCGAAGGCGCCGGGCTCCGGTACATAGACGTCGGCGGCGGGCTCGGCGTCGACTACGACGGCTCGCAGACGAACTTCCCCTCCAGCATGAACTACACGATGGACGAGTACGCCTCGGACATCGTGTACCGGATCATGAGCATCTGCGACGAGGCGGGCGTGGACCACCCCACCATCGTCTCCGAGTCGGGCCGCGCCATGGTGGCGCACCACGCGATGCTCGTGTTCGACGTGCTCGGCACGGTGCGCTTCGATCAGTTCGACCCCCCGCAGGAGATCGTCCCCGAAGCCGGCGAAGAGGTCATCCCGCAGCCGGTCATCGACCTGCACGAGCGCCTCGTGGGCATGCGCCGGAAGAACTGCCTCGAGTACTTCCACGACGCGCAGCAGGCCCACGAGGAGGCGATGACCGCCTTCAACCTCGGGTACATGAACCTGAGGCACCGCGCCCTCGCGGAGCGGTACTTCTGGGCCATCTGCCGGAAGGTGATGAACTTCGCGAGTTCGTTCCACAACTACCCCGAGGACCTGCAGGCGCTGCCGGGGTTCTTCGCCGACACGTTCATCTGCAACTTCTCGATCTTCCAGTCGCTGCCCGACTCCTGGGCCATCGACCAGCTCTTCCCGATCATGCCCATCCACCGGCTCGACGAGCAGCCGACGCGCCGGGGGATACTGGTCGACGTGACGTGCGACTCGGACGGGAAGATCAACGAGTTCACGCACCCGCGGGAGGAGAAGCACGCCCTCGAGCTCCACGAGCTGAACGGGCAGACCTACTACCTCGGGGCGTTCCTCGTCGGCGCCTACCAGGAGATCCTCGGCGACCTGCACAACCTCTTCGGGGACACGCACGTCGCCCACGTGAGCGTGGACGAGAAGGGGAACACGGAGATCCAGGACTTCGTGGAGGGCGACACGGTCAAGGAGGTCCTCTCCTACGTGCAGTTCTCCGCCGACCACCTGCTGGCGCGCATGAAGCGCGAGGTCGAGCGGGCCGTGCGCCAGAAGAAGCTGAAGCGGAAGGAATCGGACCGCCTGCTCCGCTTCTACGCCAACGGACTCAAGGGCTACACCTACCTCGAAGAGATCGAGCCGCAGCGGCGGAAGGGCAAGTGAGGCGATGAAGGTACTGATGCTGTCGCGCGAGTACCCGCCGGAGATCTACGGCGGCGCGGGCGTGGTGGTCGGGCACCTGTCCCGCGCGCTCCGCAGGATCATGGACGTCGAGGTCCGGTGCTGGGGGAAGGCCGACCGGGACGACGGGGGGATCCCGGTGAAGACCTACGCGGCCTGGGAGCGGCTGCGGGCCGGCCCGGACGGGCCGCGCTATGCCCCGGCGCTGGAGGCGCTGTCGATCAACCTCGCGATGGCCCGCGATGCCACGGATGCGAACGTCGTGCACGCGCACACGTGGTACGCGGACATGGGGGCCCTCCTGGCGCGGATCCTCCACCGGATCCCCCTCGTGGTCACGCTGCACAGCATGGAGCCGCTGCGGCCGTGGAAGCAGGACCAGCTGGGCACCGGCTTCGAACTCTCCTCGTGGATCGAACGCACGGTGGTGGAGTCCGCCGACCGCGTCATCGCCGTCAGCCGGGGCATGCGGGACGACATCCTGAAGCACTACCGGGTCGACCCGAAGAAGGTGGCGGTCATCCACAACGGCATCGACCCGGACGCGTACCGGCGGACGGAGCAGCGCGACGTCCTCGACCGGTTCGGCCTCGACGGGCGCTTCGTGCTGTTCGTGGGCCGGATCGCCGACCAGAAGGGCATCTTCGACCTCATCGCGGCGGCCTCCCGTTTCCCCCCCGACGTGAAGGTCGTGCTGTGCGCGGCCTCCCCGGACACCCCCGAGCTGCTGGACCGGATGAAGCGGGCGGTGGAGGGCCGCACGAACATCCTGTGGATCTACGAGATGCTCAAGGTGCCGGACGTGATCCAGCTGTACAGCCATGCGACGGTGTTCGCGTGCCCGTCGGTGTACGAGCCGTTCGGCCTCATCAACCTCGAGGCGATGGCGTGCGGGTGCCCGGTGGTGGCCTCCGGCGTCGGCGGGATCCTCGAAGTCGTGGTCGACGGGATCACGGGCTTCCTCGTGCCGCCGTCGCGGCCGGACGAACTGGCGGCGGCGGTGAACGGGGTCCTCGCGGAGCCCGCCCGCGCGCGGGCGATGGGCGAGGCCGGCCGCCGCCGGGTCGAGGACCAGTTCTCCTGGGCCAGCGTGGCCGCCCGCACCGCCGACCTCTACCGGGACGCCATCGCCGACCTCCGCTGAGAATACCGAGGCGGGGCCATTCTCCTCACGGAACCGGGGATTCCCCGTAACCACGGTCCGCTCCGAGCGACTTCCTTCATGAGACTGGAGGTCCGACTTGGGGCGGAGAGTGGAAGCGGACTACCCTGGCGCCTGGTGGCACGTCACCAACCGCGGCATCAGCAAGCGAACGGTGTTCGAGTCATCGACCGACACCGGGCTGCTCGATGAACTCATCGGCAGGGTCACGGAACGAGGACTCCTCGAGGTCCACGCCTATGTCTACATGCCCGATCACTTCCACCTGCTGGCGCGAAGTCCAGCAGGTCGCCTGTCCTACGCCATAGGCCTCACCGAGAACTCCTACGTCCGGGTTTTCAACCGGACTAGGCGGCGGGACGGGTCCCTCTTCCGCGGGCGCTTCTGGCGACGCCGTATCGACGACTGGCTCTACTGGGAGACCGTGCTGCGGTACATCGACCTGAACCCCGTCCGGGCCGGGATCTGCTCTCGGCCCGCCGATTACGCACACGGCAGCGCTCTGGCCTATGCCGGGGGCCGGGGGCCAGACTGGCTGGTGAGGGCGGAGGTGGAGAGGACAGTCCGGGCCTGGAGTCGCCGCGACGACTACGACCCGACGGCGTACGAGAGTTTCTCCGCCGCCGCTGACCCCGAGGTGCTCGCTCACCTCGTGGAGGGGAACCTCCGACGCAAGCCCGGGACGATCGGCCTGGCGGAGCTCCACCGCGCGGCATCACAGCACCAGCGGAACTGGGTGGACTGGAAGACGCGGCTGGCGGATGCCACCCGGCTCCGCACTGTGATCCTGACGCCGGCCGTGGTGCAGGCGGTCTTGTCTTCGATCCGGAGGAGGGTTCCGCACCGCCCTCCGACCGGACGCTCCGGCCATGATCTCGATGCCATCGAGGCTGGCCTGCTTCGCTTCTCGTGCGGCCTCAGCTTGCGGGTGGTCGCCTCCCTCATGTCGATCTCCCCCGCTACGGCCCAGCGGCTGGCCGTGGAAAGCGACGCGCGCCAGGCCCTGGAACCCGCCTTCGGTCAACTGCAGGCCCGGCTGTCGGCAGCAGCATTCAGAAGGCAGTTCAGCTACCTGCGTGCGCAGCGCCACGCCTCCCATCCGATCGAGCCACTGATCGGGCCGCTGTCGAGCGATCCACCCGCTCCCCTCGCACCGGTCATCGCCCGTCCCCCTGAGCGCTGAGGAGAATTGCCCCGCCTCGGTATTCTCAGCGGACGATGGTGGGTTCGGCGCGACCGGACACTGCGGTGGTCAGGACGCCGGCGACCCAGACGAGGCGGTCGTGCGGGTGGTCGGGCGGGGCGAAGATCACGACCAGCGCGTTTCGCGTCTCCGGGACGATCCGCGTGCGCTGGCTGTCCATCGTCGGGTTGCCGAAGGGGCCGAGGTCGTCGCACAGCGCGTATCGGCCTTCGAGGTTCATCGGCCGGTGCCCCACCGCCTCGTAGGCCTCGCCCGGCCGTCCCAGTCTCAGCACGGGGCTCCCCGAGATCCGGTCGAGGTCGTAGCAGCCGAAGGACAGCTGAAGCGCCACGGAGCAGTGGTTCACCGCGTCCACGAGCGCGTTGATCCGCGGCAGCCCCAGCCCCTTCTTCAACCGGCGCAGCAGGGCCTCCGAGGACGGCCTGTTCCGCGTGGGGTCCTGCCCGATCGCGTGGTACAGCCGCCGGGTGACCGCCGGATCGCCCGTCACCGCGGGCGGCGGGAGGTCGGGGTACTCGACCGGGATCGCGATGTCCCGGAGGACGACGATGCCGAGGCTCACCGCGTCCGTCTCGAGCCGCACCATCAGGCGCCCTCCCGCGGCCTCCACGGGGGCCGCCGCCGGCGGGTCTTCAGGTTGAAGCGCAGGATGTGCCAGAACACGGCCAGTCCGTCCCGCCAGGTGATCTTCTTCCCCTCCTCGTAGGTCCGCCCGGCGTAGGAGACGGGAACCTCGTAGATCCGGCACCCGAGGCGCGCCAGTTTGGCCGTCATCTCCGGCTCCACGCCGAACCGGTCCGATTCGATCCTCATCTCCTCGAGGACCTCGCGGCGGAAGGCCTTGTAGCAGACCTCCATGTCCGTGAGGTTCACGTTGGTGAGGATGTTGGAGAAGAGCGTGAACATCCGGTTCGCCACGTAGTGCCAGAAGTACAGCACGCGGTGCGGCCCGCCGAGGAAGCGCGATCCGAACACCGCGTCGGCCCGGCCTTCGAGAAGGGGGGAGAGGAGCACTCCGTAGTCCCGGGGGTCGTACTCCAGGTCGGCGTCCTGCACGAGGACGAGGTCCCCGGTGGCGGCCGCGAAGCCCGTGCGCAGCGCCGCGCCCTTGCCGCGGTTCCGCTCGTGCAGGCAGACCCGGTACCCCGTCCGCCCCTCTCGCGCACGGGCGATCTCCCGCGACCCGTCCGTCGAGAAGTCGTCCACGAGCACGATCTCCCGGGTGAGCGGCAGCGTCACCGCCTCCACGCGGCGGAGCATCTCCTCGAGCGTCGCGCGCTCGTTGTAGACGGGGACCACGACGCTCAGCGACCGGGGCGCCATCGCAGCCAGAGATACCACCCTCGCCCGGCTCCCCCCGGTTAAACTCGGGCGTTTGGCCGAGAGGGAGCCGCGGAGGCGATCCATGGAGGAGACGACCCGGAAGCCCGTCCTGCTGTCCGGCATCCAGCCGTCCGGCAACCTGATGATCGGGAACCTGATCGGGGCGATTCGCAACTGGGTCGCCCTGCAGGAGAGCCACGACTGCCTGTTCATCGTCGTGGACCTGCACGCCCTCACGGTCCCGCAGGATCCGAAGGCGCTCCGCAAGCGCTGCCTCGACTTCCTCTGCCAGTACCTCGCCTGCGGCATCGATCCGGAGAAGAGCACGGTCTTCGTGCAGAGCCACGTGCCCCCCCACGCCGAACTCGCCTGGATCCTCGCCTGCCACACCTACGTCGGCGAGCTCGGCCGCATGACGCAGTACAAGGACAAGGCGAAGCGACAGGGCGAGAACATCCGCTCCGGGCTCTTCTTCTACCCCGTGCTCATGGCCGCGGACATCCTGCTCTACGACGCCGATCTCGTGCCCGTCGGCGACGACCAGCGCCAGCACCTCGAGCTGTCCCGCGACATCGCGATCCGCATGAACAACCTCTACAACGGGCTGTTCAAGGTCCCCGAGGCCTACATCCCGAAGTTCGGCGCGCGGATCATGAGCCTCATCGATCCCTCGGCGAAGATGAGCAAGTCCGACGAGAACGAGCGCGCCTACATCGCGCTGCTCGATCCGCCGGACGTCATCCGGGGCAAGATCCGCCGGGCGGTCACCGACTCCGGCACGGAAGTCCGTTACGACCCCGCCGGCAGCCCCGCGCTCAGCAACCTGCTGGCGATCAATGCCGTGCTTTCGAACCGGAGCATCGACGCGGTGGCCGAGCACTTCCGAGGGAAGGGCTACGCCGAACTCAAGAACGAGACGGCCGAAGTCGTCGTGGAGGCCCTGCGCCCGATCCAGGAACGCTATGCCGCGCTCCGCGAGGACAAGGCGCGACTCGAGGCGATCATGGCGGAGGGCGCCGCGCGCGCCGAGCGCCGCGCCCGCCGCACGATCGAGAAGGTCTTCCGCAAGATCGGCTTCGTCGCCCGACCGCGCTGAAGCCGGGGAGGAAGTCATGTCCCGCGTCCTCGGTATCGTCGCCGCGCTCGCCGCGGCCGGCCTCTCCTTTGCCTGCGAGGAGGGCGCGACACCCCCGGCGCCGACGGAGGCCGACGACTCCGCCTACCGGGCCGAGGGCGATGAGGGCCCCGGCGCCGCCGTCATGATCCTCGTCGACACTTCCGGGTCCATGCGGGACCCCGCGCCCGGCGGCGACACGCCGAAGCACGTGGTGGCGCGCGCCGCGCTCGGCAAGGTGCTCGAGGCCACCGGGAAGTTCCTCGCCGAGCACCCCGACCGGCGCGTGCGGGTCGGCCTCGTCGCCTTCGAGTCGGACGCCCGCGTCGTCGCCGAGATCGCCGACTACGACGAAGCGAGGATTCGCGACGCGCTCTCCCGCGTGCCGGACCCCGACGGGAAGACCGCCATCGGCGAGGCCCTCGACGTGGCGCGCCGTCACCTGTACCGCGCCGGGTGCTTCCGCAAGTACATCCTCGCCGTGACGGACGGCGAGAACACCGAGGGCGCGGAACCGGAGCCCGTGGCCCGCGAGATCTGGCGCCGCAGCGAAGGCGGCGTGCCCATCTACTTCGTGGCCTTCGACACCGACGCCGCCCGCTTCCGGTTCCTGAAGGAGGTCGGCGGGGACGTGGTCAGCGCCCGGAACGCCGCGGACCTCGAGACCGCTCTCCGCGACATCTACGAGGGGAAGATCCTCGCCGAGGAGATGGCCGAGCCCGATCCACCCGCCGGCCGCTGAACTGGCGTTGCCCGGGCTCCTCTCGTGGCGTGCAGAGCCGGGCGGGAACCGGCGCCGAGGGTGCCCGCCGTTGTCGGCGGGAGAGGTGGAGCGGCTCGCGCGGCCGGAGTCGAGGTCGTCCCCGCCGTCTTCGTTCCGCGTCACGCCGGGCGCGACGCGACGCCCGGTCCGCAACGAGCGCGGACTACTCCTCCGGCTTGCCGCCGAAGGCGAAGTTGACGAGCTTCCAGGCGCCGCGGCGGATGCCGCGGGCGGCGGACTCCACGACGTCCCCGCCCTTCTCGGCGACCTTCTTCCCCACGTTCTTCGCCGCCTTGCCGGCCTTCTTCGCGGTCTTCCCGGCCTTCTTCGCGAGGGCTCCGGCCTCCGCCTTCACGTAGAGGGCGCCGATCCGGAAGGGCAGGTCCGGGTGCTCGTCGTCGAGCTTGTCGATCTGCGCGGGCTTCAGCGCGCACGCCCCCGCGAGCACCTTCTTCAGATACGCCGGGGTCGTGCCGGCCTGCTTCGCGATCGCGGACACCGTGAGCCCGTCCGCTACGAGCATCTCCACCACCTTCTTCGACAGCGCGGGACTGATCTCCATGGCTGCTCCTCTATCTCCGAAAGCGCCGCCGCGGCGGCGCGCCGAACACGCTCTCCGTCTCCACCTCGGCCTCCGGCGCCACGGGCGGCCCCTCGAGGAGCGCGGGCACCGCTTCGTCCGCCGACGTGAAACCGGTCGCGAACTGCAGCTCGTTCATCGTGCGCTCGGTCTCCACCATGCTGGAGGACACGGCGTCGACCTGGTCGCTGATGAAGTCGGACTCCTGCCGGTTCACCGCCATCTCGGAGATCGAACGGATCTTGTTCTCCAGGCGGTCGATCTCGAGTTTGATGAGTTCGTGGTTCTCGCGGGCCTTTCCCAGGTTCGCGAGCCTCGCCCGTGACGTCGCGAGGTTGTCCTCCACGGCCTTCAGCGCCTTGTCGCGGCCGGGGCTCGCCTCGAGGATCCGCAACTCCCGCACCTTCGCGTCGAGCCGCCGGATGTCCTCCTCGATGCCCTTCTCGCCCGTCGTCTCGAAGAACCTCCGCAAGGACCACTCCGTGTAGAGCAGCCGGAGGAAGCTCCACAGCAGGCGGTCGAAGCCCGCGGTCTGCATCTGGTCGAGAGGGGCCCCGGTGGCGGCGTCCGCGCGGTGAAGGTCTACGGCGATCTGGCGGAGCGAGCGGCAGCGCTCGCGCAGCGCCTCGTAGCGGTCGACCGTCTCGGGCGGCAGCGCCTCGGACATCTTCCGGAACGTCTCGAGGCTCGCCGAGAGGCTCTCCTCGCGCCGGGCCTTGTGCTCCGCGGCGTCCACCGCCCGCTGGAACTTGTCATGCGCCGAAAGGAGCCCGAGATAGCCGACCTCGCCGGCCAGCACGAGGGGCAGGACGACGTCCGGGCGGCCGGTGATGAAGGCGAACACGCTCCCCGCCCCGAAGGCCAGCAGGTTCCACCGGTTCAGGAAGGCGGCTTTGACGTACCGGAGCAGGGCCACGGCTCAGCGCTCCCTCTCGAGACCGGCGACGCGGTTGCGGATGTAGTGCACGGTTCTCAGGAACTCCGGTTCCTGCTGCATGTTCATCGCCGGCCGGTCCGGAGGCGGGACCTCCATCTCCTCGAGGATCGTACCCGGCGAGTTGCTGAAGATGTACACCCGGTCGCCGAGGTACACGGCCTCCTCGATGGAGTGCGTGACGAAGAAGACGGTGGCCTCCACCTCCCGCCACAGGGTGACGAGGAGGTCCTGCATGTTCATCCTCGTCAGCGGATCGAGGGCCCCGAACGGCTCGTCCATGAGGATGACGCGCGGCCGGAGGATGAGGGTCCGGGCGATGGCCACGCGCTGGCGCATCCCGCCCGACAGCTCGTGGGGGTACTTCAGCAGGTCCTTCTTCACGTCGAGGCCGACCCGCGATACCCAATGGCGGCCCTGTTCCTCGCGCTCGCGGCGGGGGACCCCCGCGCACTCGAGCCCGAACGTCACGTTGTCGAGGACCGTCCGGTGGTCGAAGGACGTGTAGTCCTGGAACACCATGCCGCGGTCGGCGCCCGGCGCGCCCACGGGCCGCCCGAGGACGAGCACGTCGCCCACGGTCGGCGGGTGCTGCGGCATGAGGCCGGCGATGAGCCGGAGCACCGTGCTCTTGCCGCACCCGGAGGGACCGAGGACGGCCACGAACTCGCCGCGGTCGGCCTTGTCGGCCACGGTGAAGGTCACGTCCCGGATGGCGGTGAAGGCGTTGCCCTTCCCTGCGTTGTAGGTCTTCGTGACCTTCCGGAACTCCACCACCGGCGGCCGCCCGGCGTCCGGCGCCGGGCCGCTCACGGCTGCACCTCGCTCCCGCCGTCGCGCTTCCGGCGGCGGAGCACCGCCGTCTTCAGGTCGTCGTAGCGGTGGCCGACCCACCGTACGGCGCCGTTCAGCATGCCCCCGCCCCCGTAGCGGTAGGGGAACAGCGACCGCTGCATCGCGTAGAGCAGGCGGTCGATGACGATGGCGACGAGCGGGATGATGAACAGCACGAGCCAGATGTGGGTGTTCAGGCCGCGCCGCTGGGACTTCTCGATGATGTCGCCGAGGCCGCCCGCCTCCGTCCCGAACTTGATGACCTCCGCCAGCATGATGTAGCCGAACGCCAGCCCGAACAGCAGGCGGAGGGAGTTGAAGACCGCGGGCATCGCCAGCGGCACCAGCACCTTCGTCACGATCTGCCGCCGCCGCGCGCCCAGCGTGTAGGCGGTGTCCACATAGCGCTGCTCGATGTCGCGGATGGCCCCCGCCGTGTCGGCCACGACGAACATCACGCAGGCGATGAAGATGAACATCACCTTCTGCGCCTCGCCGATGCCGAAGCAGGCGAAGGTCAGCGGGATGAGCGCGGCGATGGGGATGTTGCGCCCGAAGACGGTCAGCGGCAGGAAGAACGCCTGGATCGGCGCGAAGCAGCCGCAGAGGATGCCCAGCGGCACCCCGATCCCCGCCGCCAGCAGGAAGCCGAGGAACACGCGACGGATCGTGACGAGCACGTTCCGCGTCAGGGCCCGCTCGAACCACAGCTCCCTGAAGGAGCCGAAGGTCTCGCCCGGGCTCGGCATGGTGGCGCGCGGGACGACCCGTTCTTCGGGCGGCCCCGCGGTCACCGCGCTCCAGAGCAGGAACACGACGAGCAGGCAGGCGAGGGAGAAGGCGACCGCGAGGACCGGGGACAGGTCCCCCCGCAGGTGGAACAGGCCGGGGCCGGCCGGTCTGCCGGCCGGCGCCGCCGGCTTCGTCCCTTCCTTCGCTTCGGCCCCCACCGCTACTTCACCTCCGCCGAGTAGACCTTGATCTCGACCCGCCGGTTCTTGGCGTGGTTCATCGGGTCGTCCGGGTCCGCCGGGCGGTCCCAGCCGATGCCGGCCACCGCGAACTGGTTGGGGTCGAAGTTGTACTTCTTCACCAGCGCCTCCTTCACGGAGTTGGCGCGGTTCATGGCCAGTTCCTTCACGAGGCCGGGGCTGACCCGCCCCCGCATGGAGGAGTCGGTGTGCCCCTCGATGACGATCTGGGCGAGACCGAACTGGCCTACGAGCTTCGCCACCTCCTCGAGGACGTTGTCCACGTTGGGGTCGTAGAGCGCCTCCACGGTCTTTCCCTCCACCTCGCGGCTCACCGTCTTGCGGAGGTCCCAGGAGTTCGGGAAGAAGTGGATGACGATCGTGTTCGTCAGGACCTGGGTGGACTCGAGTTCGATCTCCGACACGCCCTTCGGAGTGAACTGCACCTGGTACTCGTCCTTCTGGCTGCTGTACTTCGCCTCCTTGCCGAGCTTCTGGATGACACCGAAGTCCATCACCTTGCTGAACGGCACGGGCTGGTGCTTGATGGCGCCGATGCGCCGGTACAGGTAGTAGGCCTGGTTCCAGACCCGCTCGAAGTTCGTCGGGTTGTTCTGGTTGAGGAAGAACTGGTAGTTCTCCGCCCAGTTGGTGCTGTGGGCGTCGGCGAGCATGGCCAGCGCGTCGGCGGCCGGCAGGTTGTAGCCGGCGCCCATGAGTTCCGAGACCTTCTGCTTCGCCGCGTCCTCCTTCAGGTCCACCATGGCGTCGAAGATGCCGCGGACGAGCGCCTCGCAGATGTCGGGGTGGTCGTTGGCGAAGTCCGCGCGAGCGAACCACACGTCGGCGATGAGCTTGTTGGCGGTGAGCGTGTTGACCAGCATCCGGTTGCCGCGGACCTTCTCCAGGTTGTAGATGTCCGGGGCCCACGACACCGCCGCCGCGATGTCCTTCTCGCTGTTGAACGCCGCCGCGGCCTGGAAGGCGTCCTTGGTGAACATCCACTTCACCTCGGAGGGCTGCACGCCGCCGGCGACGAGCATGTTCAGCGCGAAGTAGTGCGACGGGGAGTTCTGCGCGAGGACGATCGTCTTGCCCCGGAGGTCGCCCACGGTCTTCACCGTATCGCGGGCGACGATGCCGTCACCGCCGTTCGACCAGTCGACCTGCTGGTAGATGCGCGGCATGACGCGGCTGTCCACCGGGTTGCCCTCCCGGTCGACGAAGCCCTCCATGAAGAGCGGGACCATGTCCAGCGTCGCCCAGCCGACGTGGATCTGCCCGGTGGCATAGGCGTCGCGCATCACGACGGGGTCGTCGATGAGCACGAGTTCCACCTTGAAGGGCTTGCCGTCCGGCGTCCGCCACACCTTGCCGGCCTTGAAGCCCTCGTTGGCGTAGATGATGGGCGCCCAGCCGGCCCACACGTTCAGCGCGAACCGCACCGTGTCGTCCTGCATCGGCTCGTAGGCCGAGGTCCCCTTCACCGCGGGCAGGGTCTGGGCGGGGACGAACTGGTACTCCTTGAACGTGGTCACCGCGCCGCCGTCGGCGGCCTCGACGTCCTTGGCGCCGATCTGGCCGGGGTCGATCGGTCCCCCGTGGTCGTCGTCGGTGCCCTTCGGGGCGAAGATGTCGGCCCGGAAGACCGCGAAGAGCACGAGCGCGACCACCACGATCCCGAGCACGATGAAGAACGGCGCCTTCGGTGAACCGGCCATCGCATGCCTCCTTGACTTCGCGCCCCGTGGGGGCGATCAACCGCGGAAAACCATCCTGGATCGGGCCTGGCTGAGCGAATGCAGCGTCTGCATGATGTCGAACGCCGTCAGCTCGCACAGGAGATCCGTCACCTTCCCGTGCAGGTCGGTGTCGAGGAGCGGCTCGACCTCCTTCATGAGAGCGATGACCCGCTGCTCCTGCTCCCTGACCTCGCCCGCCGTCACGACCCCGTCCTCGACCGCCTTCACGAACGTCTTCAGGCGACGGGCATAGTCGTCGATCGCCACATCGCCCTTCGCGTCCAGCCAACTCACGCGCTTCCGCTTCGCCTTGCCGGCCATGCCGCTCCTCCTCCCACGCGGGGCGCGAAGCCCCGGCCTTGTGACTAAGTATCGAGGATCTGCCGGATCGCGACGAGACGCTCCTGCACGGCGACCCGTCCTTCGGGCCGTGCGAGCCGCTCGCGCCAGCGTTCCGGCAGGAAACCGCGCGACGTGCACTCGAGGACCGCCGCCAGCTCCTGCGCCTCGCGCTCGAGGCCCTGCGCGGAGGGGAGGAAGTCCCCGATCGCCCCGTCGAGATCGGCCCGGGTGACCTCGCCCCGGCCCGCCGCGAGGACAAAGCGGTGGGCCGCCAGCACCACGCTCTCTATATCGGATCCAGAGAGTCCGCTTTCTCCGACCGCGAGGTGCGCGGCGGCGTCCGCCGCCAGCGCCACCTTGTTCTTGCGGGCCATGGCGACGAACATCGCCCGGAACTCCCCGTCCTCCGCGGGATAGAACAGCGGGATGTGCACCTCGGCCCGGCCCTGCCGCTTCAGGTCCACCGGCAGCAGGTCCGGACGGCTGGTGAGCAGCATCCACAGGATCCGCCCGCGGTACCGCGTGTCCCCCATCTGGCTCGCGATCATGGAGAACACGCGACTCGACGTCCCCGCGTCCCCGGACGCCTCGCGCGATCCCAGCGCGGCGTCCGCCTCGTCGATGATCACCACGACCGGGCCCAGGGAACGCAGCACCGTCAGGACGTGCTCGAGGTTCCCCTCCGTCTCCCCCACGTACTTCGAGCGGAAGTTCAGCAGTTTCACGCAGGGGATGCCGATGGCGCCGGCGGTGCACTCCGCGAGGAAGGTCTTCCCCGTCCCCACCGGACCGCAGATCAGGTAGCCCATCGGGGCGAAGTCGAGCCGGCCCGCGGCGATCAGGGCCGCGTCGGCCCGGAGCCGGTCCTTGGCCGCCTCGTGGCCGACCACCATGTCGAGCCCCCGGGAGGGGACGTAGAACTCGAGGAGCCCGCGGCACTGCCGCTCGATCATGTCCTTCTTCAGGTCCCGGAAGCGCGCCGCGTCCACGCGCTGGCCGCCGGAGCGGGCCTGCGCGAAGAGGACGTTCAGGTTCACCACGCTGAGCCCGTTCGAGACCTCGGCGAGCGCATCCGCGGAGTAGTCGCTGATCCGGGCGAGGTCCGCCTCGCTCCCGCCGGCGGAGCGGGTGAACCGGAGCCGCTCTTCCCGCCCCGGAAGCGGGATCTCGATCGCGGCGACGTGGGGGTTCTGCGTCAGGCGCGGGTCCACCTCCGCGATGCGGTCCGCGATGAGGACGAAGGCGATGTTCTGCCGCTTGATGACCGGGTTCTTCGCCCACTCGAGCAGGCGGACGAGCCGCGGGCCGTAGGTGTACGCCAGCGAGGAGATGTCGGCCGCCGGCACGAGGTACTGGGCGTGGCCGAGGACCGCCGCCACGCTCGTCGGCGCGGACGCCCCGGCCGGGGGCGCCGCGCCCCGCTCGCGGAGCAGGACCCGCTCGAGGAACCGGTCGACGAGCGGGAAGACCTTCTCGGGGGCGGACGGCCACGTCGCCGGCTCCCCGAGCGCCGCCGTGTGCCGGAGCATCGCGGCGTGCCGCTCGGCGTCGCGGCCGGCGAGAGGCCGGAGGCCGCGCCCGAGGTCGTAGTGGAAGACGACGTCCCACGCGCCGAAGACGTGCGTGGCCAGGAACTCGGAGAGGTCGACCCACGTGTCGGGCGCACCGTCCTCTCCCCGGCAGTAGACGAGGTCGTGGACGTTTCCGTGCAGGACGAAGACGGAGGTCGTGCCGGAGAAGAAGAGGTCCGCCAGCTCCTCGGCGAAGTCCGGGTACCAGTCCGGGAAACGGCGCGCCGGTCCGGGCCCGGAGGGGCCCTTCCCCGGCCTCCCGGAGCGGCCCGGCGCGGGACGCGCGGTGGTCCCCTTCTTCTTCTTCGCGGTGGGCAAGGCTCTACCCCGCTTCCGTCAGGACTGCGTCTTCTGGGTCTTCGCCTGGCCGAGTTTCTTCGCGGGCTCCGCGACGTCCGCCGTCTCCGGGGTCACCATCCCGGCGGCGATCTCGAACTCGCGGAGGGCCTGCTCGGCCATGGCCCGCTCCGCAGCCTGCTCCCGTTCCACCTCGGCGACTCCCTGCCCGGACATGTCCGCCGCCACGCGGGCCTTGGCGCGGTTCAGGTTGATCTTGTCCTGGATCACCTGCTCGATCTGGCCGAAGTCCGTCGTCACGTCCACGTTGAAGGACTCGGTCAGCTTGGCCATCTCGGCCTCGGCGCGGCTCATCTTCAGCTCCGCGTCGTACTTGTGGATCTTCTCGCGGACCTCCGAGAGTTTGCCGCCGGCGTGCTTGATCTTCTTGAGGTTGTTCTCGTAGGCCGCCTCGTGGAGCTTCAGCTGCTCGCGGTTCTCCGCGAGTTCGCCGCGGACCTTCTGGAGTTCAAGGGCGAACGTGGCGGCGTTCTCGCGGTCCCCGGCCGACAGGCAGGCCTTGACCTTTCCGGCCAGCATGGCCTCGTGCTTCTCGCCCTTGGCCACCTGCTGGGTGACGCGCTCCACGAGGGCCCGGTACTGCTCGAGCCCCTCGCGCCCCTCCTTCAGCTGTTCCACCGCCGTGTCGTACTCGTACTGCATCTGGGCGATCGGGTCCGCCGTCCAGAAGAAGTTCGCCAGCTTGTTGATCTGCGCCTTGAGTGAACGCCAGAGCTTGCCGAGGATCATGGAGTGCCCGCCTTTCGGGATGGACCGGAGGGCATTCTCGGGGCGCCGCGCGGACGTGTCAAGGCCGGCCTGCCAGAGGGGGGCCTCGCGGCGCCGCGAGTCAGCCCCCGAGCAGCCGAGTCACGAAGTCGAGGAGCCGGCCGGCGCCGAAGATGGCCGCCCCGCCGAGCGCGAGGATCCCGAGGACGAGCAGCCCGAGCAGGCTCCCGTAGAACAGCCGGCGCAACAGGGTCGGCCGGCCGGGCGGCGCCGCGGGTTCGCCCATCGTCCCCTCCCCACCCGACTAGCGATCGGGCATGTCCATCCGGACGCCGTCGGCGGGGTTCAGCGCCCGCACGAAGTCGTGCCACTCGCTCTCGAAGACCCGGATGTCCTTCACCCGGAAGATCTTCTGGAACCGCTCCACCACGTCGGTCTTGTGGGCTTCGTCGAGGAACGGCTGCAGGCGACGGGCGTATTCGCCGTCCTTGCCCTTCGCGAGGTAGTAGACCAGCGCCCAGCCCTGAGAGTACGGGTTGCCGCCCTTGCCGGTCATGAAGGTCTCGATGGAGACCGCCTTGCCCTCGTTCAGCTCCTGCTGGAAGTTGGCCAGCCGCATCGCGTTGAGCAGCCCGACCTCCAGCCGGACCTTCTTCCGCTCGGCGTCGAAGGAGAACCGGCTGCACTCGAAGTAGGTGGCGAGACCCTCGTGGAGCCAGCGGGGGCAGGCGGAGGCGACGCGCCGGATCGTCTGGTGGGTCCCCTCGTGCATGAGGACGGCCGTGGTCATCGGCGGCTGGTAGAAGGTGCAGATCTCCGAAGTGGAGCAGAACCCGAGGCTCCCGCCCGCCTGCGGCCACGCCTTGCGGTACTCGTCCAGGGTGGCGACGACGTTGATGGTGAACGTCGCGCCCTTCCCGCGGAGCCCGAACTGCGATGCGAGGTTCGTCCGGAGGATCTCCATCGTGTAGGCGATGTCACGGGCCACCTCGCCGCTGAGGTTCGTCCGGACCCGGTAGTGGGTGGTCTTGATCTCGGTGGCCTTGTCCCACGGCACGGCATCGCCGTTGCCGGGCTCGTCGATGAGACCCTTCGGCAGGTACTTCTTCGCGAGGTCCTCGGCCTCCTTCTCCGCCTCCAGGATCTCGGCGTAGTCCTCCGGGGACAGCCAGCGCCCGTTGTGCTTCACCCACCCCTGGGCGGTGAGGGCCTCCTCCTTCGTCATCCATGCCCCGTCGTGCTTCACGAGGCCCTGCTCCAGGTAGCCCTTCTCCTGCTTCGTCACCCACTCGCCTTCGTGGAGGACGAAGCCGCCCTCGGGCACCGGGATGCCGCGCCGGCGGGCGAGGATCTCCGAGACGGCCTCGGACTTGCCGGGATCGAGGCCGAAGGCGCGGGCGAGGTCGCCCTCCGACTCCGGGAGACCGAAGACGGCGGCGAAGGCGCCGGTGTCGAGCCACGCCTCGGCGTCGCCCCCCGCCTCGGCGAGGACCCCGTGGACCGTGGGCGGGTCGAGTTCGGTGAACCGCTTGCGCACTTCGGCCCCGGAGACCTTCGCGGTGAAGCCCTCCGCATCGGCTCCGGTGACGGCGAGCGTGAGGCCGCTCGACAGCCGCACCCGCCGGTCGCCCTTCGCGAGGAGGCTGCGGAACCGGTCGAAGGCGCGGGACGCGCGCGTCAGGTCGTCGATTCGCCCGAGGGCCTCGCCCCGCAGCTCGCCCTCCGGGATCGTCGGAAGGAGTTCGCGCAGCGCGACGAGCGTCTCGGCGAAGGCGAACTTCCCGACACGGCCGGCGCTCTCCCGGTCGAGGGAGCGCAGGCGCTCGCGCGCCCCCGACTCCAGCGCCGCCCGGTGGCCGGCCTCGCGGGCCATGCGCTCCTTCTCCGCGGCGGCCCGCGCGACTTCGTCGGCGTTCGGCGCGGGGCGGACGGGGTCCTCCGGGCGATCGGGCGCCGCGGGCGCGTCCGCGGGTCCGGGCGTCCCCGGCTCGTCCTCGGGCTCCGCGGGGATCGGCTGGGCAGGGACCACCACGCCCGGGTCGAACGCCGCTCCCGGGGCGCTCCCGTCGGGCTGGCGCCCGGGGGCCGGGGCGGGGGCGTCGGGGATCCGCACGACGGCGCGCCACGGCCGGACGGGCGCGGACGGCTCCCGCAGGAAGACGATGGAGGCGATGGCGCCGAGGAGGAGCAGCGAGAAGACGACGAGGGCCGCGGGGGAGGCGGCGCGCTCCGTGCGCGGCATCCTGGGCGGGGCGGCCCACAGCGAGGGGGGCACGGCCGTGGGCCCGGCGGCGGGCGGCGCCGCCGCGGCGGGCGCGGGCGGGGCCGCCGGCGTCGAGACGCCGGCCGTGTCGGCGGCGAAGACGATCCGGGTCCGCCCCGCCTCCACCACGTCGCCCACCGAGAGCCGGGCGCGCCCGATGGACGCGCCGTTCAGCCGCGTGGGAGCGCCGGAACCGAGGTCGGAGACGACGAGCCCCTCGGGCGTGGTCTCCACGCGGAACTGCCACGGCGCGACCTCGAGGTCGTCCACGGAGAGCGGGGCGGTGACCGCCGATCCCGCGTCGAACCACGGCACATCGAGCTCGACGCTCTTCTCCGGCCGACCTTCGGTCTGCACGACGAACCGCATCATGGGCGCCTCCCGTCCCTCCATGGTAATACGGAGGCGGGCTCGGTATCACCAACCGGCGGGCGCGGAGGCTAGTGTCCCGTCAAGTGGTGTAGTTCCTCTCCGCAGGAGAGGGCCTTCCC
>JADHED010000604.1_pt1 | contig 40025 bp, 32 predicted proteins | sample 8952041 | NCBI WGS metagenome assembly JADHED01 (sample SAMN16124423, study PRJNA663239) | bioreactor sludge metagenome | isolation source: sludge (control) | place: India:Bengaluru | collected 2018-09-08 | reverse complement strand
CGGGTTCGTGGCGGGGTTCGGCGTGCTGGCGGGGCTGGGCATCGGCTTCGGTTACGCCTCGGCCACGCCGCCGTCCGTGAAGTGGTTCCCGAAGCACCGCACCGGCCTCATCGCGGGCATCGTCGTGTCCGGCTTCGGTCTCGCCTCGGTGATCTGGGCTCCGCTCGCGACATTCCTCCTCGCGAAGCTCGGCATCGCGCCGACGCTGATCTGGCTGGGCGTCGCGTTCTTCGTGGCCGTCGTGATCCTCTCCCAGTTCCTCCGCAACCCGCCGGCCGGCTTCGTGCCGCCGGGGACGCCGCCACCCGGCGCGGCCTCGACCGCCGCGAAGTCGGCCGACGTCCCGTGGCGGGAGATGCTGCGGGACCGGAAGTTCTGGCTCCTGTGGGTCATGTTCTTCCTCGGCTCCGGGGTGGGCCTCATGCTCATCGGCACGGCCACGCGGTTCGGGAAGTCGGCGCTGGGGGCGGAGCACGCCTTCTGGGTCGTCGTCGTCCTGGCGATCGGGAACGCGGGCGGGCGGATCCTCGCGGGGACGCTCTCCGACCGCTTCGGCCGCCAGCACACGCTCCTCGCGGCGTTCCTCCTGCAGGCGGCCATGGTCGTGGGGCTCATCTTCCTGACGTCCTCGCCGGTGGTCCTCCTCCTCATCGTCGCCGTCGCGGGCGCCAACTACGGCAGCAACCTGGCCCTGTTCCCGGCCGCCTCCAAGGACTACTTCGGGCTCAGGAACTTCGGACTGAACTACGGCTTCCTGTTCACCGCATGGGGCGTGGGCGGGTTCGTGATGGCCACGGTGAACGGGCTTCTCGTCGACGCGCTGGCGAAGAAGGACGCCCTGACCGGCAAGGTCGACGATGCGCTCGGCCTCACCGTGTCGCTCGCGGGCTGTGCCGCGCTCCTCCTCCTCGCCGCCGCCCTGACCTTCGTGAGTCGGGCCGCCGAACGCCGCGCGGTCTGATCCGCCCGCCGGCCACGCCAGATCCCGGAGCGGGACGGGGCCGGGGCCACGCGGAGGCCGGAGGCCGTGACGCAAGCGTCCCGCCCGGTCGCGCCGGCCCGGTGCGCGGAGGCCCGCGCAACGCCGCCCGACCGCGGCAATCCGCCGTTCGACGTCTCCCGGGGTGTATACTGTCCCCCCGACACCACCACCCATCGGCCCGGGGCCGGAAAGGAGGCGCGAGATGAGAGCCGCCGAAGATCACCGCACGATGCGTCGCGCCGCCGCGCCCCGCCCGTCCGCCGCCTGACATCCGCTCCCGGAGCGGCAGGCCTCCCGGTCCCCGCGGGACGGCCGCGACTTCCCGAACCCCCCCGAACTGGAAGTCCCACGCTTTCGGAGAGCATCCCGTCATGTCCGATTTCGAGCCGTCCTTCACGGGGACGCGACAGGAGAAGTCCTTCGTCCTCGAGTCCCTGTCCGAGTTCATCGACGACCGTCTCATCACCGACGTCCTCTACCGCGTCAAGGGCGGCAAGGAGGCGACGGTCTACTGCTGCGCCGCGGGCCCCGAAGCGGGCGCCCGCTACCTCGCCGGGAAGGTCTTCCGGCCGCGCATGTTCCGCGCCATGCGCAACGACGCGCGCTACAAGGTCGGGCGCGGCCACACCGACGCCGAGGGCAAGACCGTCCTCGACACGCGGGCGCTGCGGGCCATCGCGAAGAAGACGGAGTTCGGGCGGTTCCTCGACTCCGCGTCGTGGTGCCGCCACGAGTACGAGGCGCTCCGCGTCCTCTTCGCCGCGGGGGCGGAGGTGCCGTGCCCGGTGGCGGTGGCCCCGAACGCCATCCTCATGGAGTTCGTGGGGGACGAGGAGGGGGCGGCGCCGGTCCTGTCGTCGCTCGGCCTCCCGCGGGAGGAGGCCGAGGAGGCCTTCACGCGCATCCTGCGCAGCGTGGAGGTGATGCTGTCGCGCTTCCTGGTGCACGCCGACCTGTCCGCCTACAACGTGCTCTACCATCGGGGGGAGATCCGCCTCATCGACTTCCCGCAGTGCGTGGACGCCCAGCGCCACCCGGAGGGCTGGACGCTGTTCGCCCGGGACATCGACCGGCTCTGCGCGTACTTCGGGCGGCGCGGCATCGCCGTGAACGCCACGGCGCTGGCGGAGGACCTGTGGCGCCGGGCGTTCGACTGACCGCCATTGTCGTGCAGTCGATCGGGTGACGGTACGCGCCGGGTGAGACGGCAACATGCTGGCCCCGAAGGACTTGCCTCGGCACAGAATCAAGACAAGTATGTCCAGAATATCGCTGTGGCACAGATTCCGGACACTTGCACATTCTGATCGGACGGCCCGGGACGCGAACGGTGGTCCCCGTTCCCCGGAAGGGGTCCGTTTCCCCGTGCCGGACGGCGCCGGGGGTGCGGTTTCCGTTGCGGCACACGATTCGCTTCGGAGGAGCCCACGGCGTCGCGTTCCCGGGCCGCGGGTCCGGGAACCCCGGCCGGTCGGTCCAAGGGCATCCCTTTCGAACAGAGCAAGGAGTGAGACATGAGATCCGCGTCTGCCTTCGCCGTCCTCGTCATCCTCGGGGCGGTGGTATCCGCTGCCGTCCCGCCCGCGTTCTCCAACGCGGTCGCGGACTTCGCCGAGGCCATGAGCCATCGCCTCGACCATCTCGAAGGCCTCGCCGGCCGCACGCGTGAGCAGGACAAGGAGTTCGCCGCCATCGCGCGCGTGGAGGACGGCGTGGAGTTCTACCTTGGCGGGTCCGAGAAGAAGGACCTGGTGCCGATCGTCAGGGCCCTGGCCACCGCCGACAAGTCGACCGACGATCCGGCGATCCGGTCGACCGGTACGGACCTTCTCGCCGCCCTCGACGATCTGTGTGAAGGGGCGGAAGGCGGCGCGCTCGCCGAGCGCGACATGATCACCTGGGCGCCGGCGGTCGGCATGGTCGACCGCATGCTCGCCAAGGCGGGCGAGACCTGCGCGGACGCCCGGGCCGAATCGGAGTGGGGCAAGGCGGCCAAGCTCTACGTCAAGGCGTACATCGCGTATCTCCGGGCCGAGGCCTTCGCCGCTCTGCACGCCGCCGGCCACGGCCACTGATCTGGTGACTCAGGAGTCCCGCGTCGCCCCGGGAGCGCCGCCGCGGCCGGTCCGCAAGGAGCGGGGAGGGCGCGACCCCGGGGGGCGTCACCGACGAGCGTGAGCCGATCGCGGCATCCGCGGGAGGCCGTTCCCGCGGCGGAGTCGCGGCGGCTCACGAGGGCCCCGGGGCGGGATGCGGCCATCGTCGACCTCCGCCTCGTCGGAGACGACGCGGGAGCGGGCTCCGGGGCGCCCGCGCTCGGTCGGCCCTCGCTCGCCGCGGACCATGCCGACTCACCCCACCCGGAACGCGCCAGACCTGCCTCCGGGACCGGGGAGGGCGGCCACCGGGCCGGGCCCCGCTACGAGACCGGGGACTCCCAGTCGTCCTCCGCCGTGATGCCCTCCCGCACCCACGTCCACTCGATCGACTCGTAGACGAAGGAGACCTGCAGGACGGGGCGATCGACGCGGGTCATCGTCGGGTCGGGGAAGGTCGTCAGCACCCTGGAGATCGAGGCGTTCGTGAGCCGGATCCGGTAGCCGGCCGTGGTGACGAGCTTCGCGCCCGGCTCCGGGAGCAGGAGCTCGACGGTCGTGAGCCGCTCGTTGGTGATCAGCGCCTTCATGAGCATCGGCGCCGAGCGGTCGATGGCGATCGTGGCGGTAAGGGCGCGGTGCTGCCGCGGTCCGGTCGGCAGGCCGCTCGACGCATCGCGCGGGTACACGATGTCGTGGGAGATCTGGTACACCTGCAGGCCGCCCTCGAACCCCTTCATCACGACGCTGCCCTGGATCGCGCCCTGCGTCTGCCCGGTGACGCTCATGTAGACGGGGTCGGCGGAGAGACCGGCGGCGAAGGCGACGAGCACCGACGTGAGGCCCATGACCAGAACGAGGTTCCTGCGCATCGCACCCTCCTTGCAGTTGTGGCGACGGTGGCGGTTGACGTGCCGCGACCATGCTGCGACGGAAATGCCCTCCGGCGCCACGGGATTCCGGGGCGTGGGCCGGGACGGGTCGATTCTCCTACCCGCCGCCGGCCGCGCGGGCCGAGCATGGAGGTGTCATCGCGCGGAGGCAGGCCCATGCCCAGGTGGACGGTGTTCGCGGCGGTCGCGCTGCTCGGGCTGACGACGCCCGTGCGGCCGCAGGAGACCCCGGCGAAGATCCAGTTCCGTTTCGGGTTCCCGCCGGGAGTCTACGTCTACCGGCAGGCCCTCTCCTCCGAGACCTTCCAGCAGATGGACGGCCGGGACCTCATGCGGGATCACACGGAGATGGCCGTCACCTTCGCCATGTCCTCGTGGGACACGGGGGACAAGGTCATCCTGCGCTTCGTGCCGCAGCGCATCGAGGCCACCGCGAACCGGAGGGGCTTCTCCGGGCGCTACGACAGCGCCGGTCCGCCGGCCGCGCAGTCGAAAGCGCTGGCGGACCATCTCTCGCCGCTGCTGCAGGGCGTCGGCGTGCTGACCGTCACCAAGGACGTGGGCATCGAGGGGACGGGCATCGCCGACCAGTTCAACCCGGCGGGGGGCGGCGTCGCCTCCATGCCGATCGCCCTCCTCTTCGGCGGGGACGGCGTCCGGCACTTCCTCATGGAGATGCACTGGGTGATCCCGGAGAAGCCGCGTGGACCGGGGGAGCGGTGGAAGAGCCGCACTTCCGCCTGGCGCATGCGGGCGCCTCGGGACCGCAAGATCGCGCAGCGGGTCGCGTTCGAGAAGGTGGAGGGGGAGGGGGCAGCGGCCACCGCGCTGTTCACCTTCGTCTCGGACATGCCGCCCGCCGGGGCCGCCACGGCCGGCGCGGTGGCGCTCGAGAAAGCCGAGGGCACCCACGGCGGCTGGCTCCGGCTGAACCTCGCGACCGGCATCGTCACCGAGTACCGGGACGAGACGAAGTGGACGAACCAGTTCTCCATGTCCGGCCCCATGGGCACGAACCGGCAGGTGATGGGGAACGCCTACGTGTCGCAGGTCACGATCGCCCGGACGTCGACCGACCCCGGCCCGCTGCCCCCCGACCTCGCCCCCGCCGCCGGCGGCGAGGACGAGGAGCACGCGGACGAGGACTGACCCGCCGCTCCCCGCCCGCGCGTCCGTACCGCACCACCCCCGGGTCGGGGGGCGACCGTCCCTCGACCTCCTCCTGACCTGCCCCCCGCGCGGAGGGTCCCGGCTCTGGCCGCGGGGGCCGGGTGCGGCCGATGCCCCTCCGGCCGGCCAACCCCGACAGGTCGGGCGGGGAGCGGCGGCGGGACGCGGAGTGTCGCCGCCGACGGCGAGGGCCTGCACGTCGGTCCTCGAAACCGAGGGCAGCGCTCGCCGGAGCCCCTTCGGGATCGAGACGACCGCCGCCGTGACGCCGGGGGATGCGAACCGCCTCCGGCACCGGCGGGGTTTCGCCGAGCAGCCCGCCGACCGGCCGGGGGCCGTCGTCGCCGACGAAGACCGGGTCCTCGCCGTGGCTCCCGGTCTCCGCGCCGAGACCCGGCGGTCGGCCCGCCGGGACCCGCGCACGATCACCTCGCGGCGGCCGTCGCGCCCCGCAGCGGCCTCGTCAGAACCGATCGGTGCGCAGGACCTGGTCGAGGGGAAGCTGGCCGGGGCGGGGCCACGCGGGCTGCACCGCCTTGCCGACCGCGACCATCATCGCGACGACGTGGTCCGCGGGGAGGCGGATGGCACGCGCGACGGCCTCGAAGTCGAAGCCGTCCATCGGGCAGGAGTCGTACCCGAGGGCGCGGGCCGCCAGCATGATCGTCTGGGCGGCGATCCCGCAGGAGCGCATGACCTCGTCCCGCTCGACCTGCGGCTTGCCCCCGTAGTACGCCGAGATGGCCGGCAGGAGGAAATCGCGGGCCGCTGCCGGGGCGTCCTTCCAGTACCGGCCGGGTTCCTTCTCCCACGCCTTGAGGTCCGCGCAGATGACGAGGAGCAGCGAAGCGTCCGTGACCTGAGCCTGGTCCCAGGCGGCGGCCCGGATCTGCCGGCGCAGCGCGGGATCCTGCACCCGGACGAAGCGCCAGTGCTGGATGTTGAAGGCGGTGGGGCTCAGGACCGCGAGGGAGAGGAGCCGCCTCACCTCCTCCTCCGTCATCCGGTGGGCCGGATCGTAGTGCTTGACCGCCCGTCGAGTCTCGATCGCCGTGATGGTGTCCATCTCCTCCTCGGTGCGCGCGTCAATACAGGTCTTTGTGGACCTGGATCAGGGAGCCGTCGGGGTCCACCTCCAGCGTGAACCCGCGCTTCCTGAGGACCGCCACCATCCGGTGGTTGTCGCTCGTCGTGATGGCCACGATCCGCCGGATGCCCCAACGCTGCGCGATCTCGATGCAGTAGTCCGTGAGGAGTCCGCCGAGACCCTTGTCCTGCCAGGGGTCGGCCACGAGGATGGCGTACTCGGCCGTCTCCTTCATGGGGTCGGCCACCATCCGCGCCACGGCCATGAGCCGCCGCCGGCTGCCCTCCTTCGTCTCCGCCACGATGGCGATCTCGCGGTCGTAGTCGATGTAGCAGTACCGCGTCGCCACCTCGTGCGACTGCCAGAAGAAGAAGTACCGGAAGCGGAAGTAGATCGTCTCCTTGCTGCAGGAGCCGAGCAGCTCCATCCACAGCGGTTCGTCCTCCGGCTTGATGGGACGCAGCACGCAGGGGGTCCCGTCCTCGAGTTCGCCCGGCCGGACGAACTCCTCGGGGTAGGGCCGTAGCGCGAGGTGCGCGTAGGGCTTGAACGACTGGCCCACCATGGTCTGGTCGATGACCACCCGCGCGTCGAGGGCGATGACCTCGGTGGGGGAGACGAGGAGCGGGTTGACGTCGAGCTCCTTGATCTCCGGGTAGTCCGCGAGCAGGTAGGAGAGCCGGATCATGACCTCGACCAGCAGGTCGAGGTTCACGCCCGGCTGCCCGCGGTAGCCCTTGAGGATCGGCCACACCTTGAGGCTCTCGAGCATCCGCCGCGCGAGCCGCTCGTTGAGCGGCGGGAATCCCAGCGCGCGGTCGCGGTAGATCTCCGCCGCCACGCCGCCGAGGCCGGCCATCATCACCGTGCCGAACGTCGGATCGCGCTTGGCGCCGAGGATCATCTCCACCGAGTTCTTCACCCGCACCATCGGCTGCACGGTGACGCCCGCGAGCCGCGCGTCGGGCCGGGCCGTGGCGGCGGAGGCCATCACCCGGTCGAAGGCGGACCGGACCATGTCGGCGTCACCGAGGCCCAGCACGACGCCGCCCACGTCGGTCTTGTGCGTGATGTCGGGCGAGTTGACCTTCATCACCACCGGGTAGCCCATGCGTCCCGCGGCGGCGACCGCCTCGTCGGCCGTGGCCGCCGGCACGGGCTCCGTGACCGGGATCCCGTAGGCGTCGAGGAGCGCCTTCGAGACGCCCTCCGGCAGCACCTCGCCCTCGCCGGAGACGAGGTACACGAAGCGGTCCCGGAGCGCCCGGCGGTCCACGGGGAAGTCCACCGGCAGGTCCTTCGGCGTCTCGTACAGCGCCTCGAGGTTGCGGGCGTAGGTGACGAGGGTCATGAACGCCCGCACGGCCTGCTCCGGCGTCGTGTAGGTGGGGATGCCCGCGTCGTTGAGGACCCGGATGCCCTCCTGCATGCTCTCCGCCCCGAGCCATGCCGCGAGGATCGGCTTCTCCGTGCCCGCGGCGAGCGGCACGATCTCCCTGGCGATCGCCGTGGGGTTCGTCATCGCCTGCGGCGTGACGATGACGAGCACCGCGTCCACGGAGGGGTCGTCGAGCACGACCTTCACGGCGCGCGCGATCGTCTTGCTCTTCGCGTCCCCGAGCACATCCACGGGGTTGCGGTGGGACCACGCCGGGGGGAGGTTCTCGTCGAGGGTCCGGAGGGACGCCTCGGACAGCCGTGCGAGGCGTCCGTGTGCCGCCACGAGCGCGTCCGTGGCCATGACCCCGGGCCCGCCGGCGTTGGTGACGACGCCGAGGCGATCGCCCTTCGGGTTCTTCGCGCGGCCGATGAGTTCGGCCACATCGAAGATCTCGCCGATGTCGAACACGCGCGCGAGGCCGGCCCGCTGGAAGGCCGCGTCGTACACCGCGTCCTCGGCGGCCATGGCCCCGGTGTGGGAGGCGGCCACCTCCGCCGACTCCGGGAAGCGGCCGGCCTTGTACGCCACGATGGGCTTGCTGCGGGCGAAGGCGCGGGTCGCGGTCATGAACCGCCGCGCCTCGCGGATCGACTCGATGTACAGGATGATCGACTTCGTCTGCTCGTCCTCGCCGAAGTAGTCGATGAGGTCGGCGAACGTCACGTCCATGCTGTTGCCGATGGACACGAAGTACGAGAAGCCGATCTTCTCCTGGATGGCCCAGTCGAGGACCGAGGTGCACAGGGCGCCGGACTGGGAGATGAAGGCGATGTGGCCGTTGCGGGGCATGGCGGCGGCGAAGGAGGCGTTCAGGGACTGCCCCGGCGAGATGATCCCGAGGCAGTTCGGACCGAGGATCCGCATCCCGGGGAACTTCCGCGCCTCCTCCTTCACGCGCTCCTCGAGGGCGGCTCCTTCGGGGCCCGTCTCGCGGAACCCGGCCGTGATGACGATGATCCCGAGGACGCCTTTCTCGCCGCACTCCCGGACGAGATCGGGCACCTGCCCCGGCGGAGCGCAGAGGATCCCGAGATCCGGGACCTTCGGGAGGCTCCGGACATCCGGGTAGCAGGGGATCCCCATGACCGCCTCGAAGGCCGGGTTCACGGGGTACACGACGCCGCGGAACCCGCCGGTGACGAGGTTGCTGAGCACCTTCCCCCCGACGCTCTTCGGGTTCGGGGTGACGCCGACGAGGGCGATGCGCTGGGGCTTGAAGATGCGGTCGAGGTTGTGGACGTCCATGGGCGTGTCCGTGCGCGGCGGGAAAGCCCGATGGTAGACGATGCGCGGGCCGCGCCGAAGAACGTCAGCGGCGGATGGAGCCGAGCACCGGCAGCGCCCCGGGTTCCTCGCGGTCCGAGAGCACGGCCGTGCCCCGTTCGCGGATCAGGTTCGTCGCGAAGACCGGGGCCGACGGCGCGAAGCCCGCGGGGGGGAAGCGGCCGGTCCACGAGTGGCTGGGATGGAACAGCCCGACGAGGTCGTTGAGGAGCGCGTTGGCCACCGGCAGCTTGCCGCCGCCGCTGCCCAGGTGCACGAGTTCGCCGGTGTCCTCGCCGGAGAGGACGATGACGTTGTCCGACCCCCGGACGCCGCCGAGGTGGCCGTCCATGGGCACCGCGAGCGGGAACACGCCGGCCACCGGCGTCGCTTCGCGCCGCTCGTAGAGGGCCACCAGTTTCACCCGGAGTCCGACGCGTGGAGCCTCCCGCACGAGGACGGGATCGAGGTCGGCGATGCCCCGCATGGGGATCTGCTCGACGCCGAAGCGGAGCCCGAGCGTCCGCGCGATGAGGATGCTCAGTTTCTGCGCCGTGTCCCAGCCCGAGACGTCGAGGTCCGGGTCCTGCTCGGTGATCTCGAGCGCCGTGGCCTGCGAGAGCGCGGCGTCGAAGGAGTAGCCCTTCTCCATCCGCTCGAGGATGACGTTGCAGGTGGCCGAGAGGACGGCGGAGATGCTCTGGAACTGCTCGCGGACGAGCGGGCGCTCCACGGCGTAGAGCAGCGGCCAGCCCGCGGCGAGCGAGTTGTGCCACGCCAGCCGGACGCCGTGCTGCAGCGCCAGACGCTCGAGTTCCGCGCCGTGGCGCCGGATCATCACCTTGTTCACCGTGGCCACGGGGCGGTGCTTCATCAGGGCGGCGGCGATCAGCGAGCGGGTGTCGCTGCCCCGCGTGGCCTCGATGACCACGTCCACGTCGTCGCGGTTCACCAGGGCCTCGGGATCGTGCCCCAGGGGGACGTCGGAGTACACCGCCCCGAGCCGCCTGCGGGGGTCGATGTCGGCGACGGCGGTGACGGTGAAGCGCAGCGCGTACTCCGCGGCGAGCTGGCTCTCCCGCTCGCGGAGCAGGCTCAGGAAGAGGTTCGTCACGCGGCCCGCGCCGAGGATGCCGAGGCGGACGTGTCGCGTCTCGCGCTCGGCGGGAGTGGGCACCATGCGGGGGCGGCGGGCGTGCGGTTCGGCGAGGATGGCGCCCATCTGGACGTTCTCGACGAGGAACCCGTCGTGGCCGTGAGGCGTGCGGATCTCGGCGTACTCCACGGGCTTGCCGAGGTGGTTCAGGATGTCCGCTCCGAGATGGACCTCCGCCGCCGGGTACAGGTCGTCGCTGGAGATGCCGACGACGAGCGTCCGGCATCGCACCTTCTCGAGGGCGCTGACGAGGCCGCCGCGGCCCTCCCCGACGTCGTGGAGGTCCATGGCCCGGGTGAGGAGCACGTAGGACCAGGGATCGAAGCGCTTCACCATCTTCTGGCCCTGGTAGCGGAGCCAGGACTCGACGTTGAACATCCCGCGGTCGCCGAGCGTGCTGCCGGGGGCCTTGAACCACTCGCGGCCGAACTTCTCGTCGAGGCTCACCGGGGTCCGATAGGAGAGCATGCCGACGCCGCGGGACATCATCTGCCCCCACGCCGCCGCCGCGTGACCGGAGATGTCGAGTTCGACGCCGCGCCGCTGGAGCCAGTTGAGGCCGATCTGGTAGGGGGTGGTCCGGAGGGGCGCGGCGACCACCGCCACGAGGTCGACGTCCTCGCCGGCCTCGATGGCCCACTCCCAGGCGATCATCCCGCCGAGGGAGGGGCCGATGACCATGCGCAGGCGGCGGATGCCGAGGGCCTTCACGAACTCGCGCTGCACGCGCATGAGGTCGCGGGGAGTGAGGAGCGGGAAGCGTTCGAGGAGCGGTTCCCCGTCGGGGCCGGGGAAGCGGGGGCCCGTGCTGCCGTAGCAGGAGCCGAGCAGGTTCGGGCAGACGACGAAGTGCCGGTTCGTGTCGATGGCGCGCCCCGGGCCGAAGAGCCCCTCCCACCAGCCCACGGGCTGGTCGGCGAAGTCGCCGGTGACGTGGCAGTCGGCGGTCAGCGTGTGGACGACGAGGACGGCGTTGTCGCCGGCGGCGTTCAACTCGCCCCACGACTCGTAGGAGACCTGCACCTCGTCGAGGCGCCCGCCGCGCTCCGCGACGAACCCCCCCGGGAACGGCAGCCGGAGCGCCTTCCCGAGGTCCTTCGTCGGCGATTCCCACCACGACTCCCGTCTCTCGTCCATGTGGACCGCGGAGGCGAATACAAGGGAGGCGGGCCCGTCTGCTCGCGCCGCCCCCTGCCCCGTCCTTTCGAACGAAAGATCATTCCAAACGGGACCGGCGCGGTCAACGACGGTCCCGGACGGACGGTGGGCGGACGGAGGTCAGGCGGGCGGCGGGCGATCGCGAAGGAGGTCGGCCTCGAACTTCGCGATCATGCCTTCGAGCTCCTCGGTCTTCTTCTGCATGAGGCCGCCCACGGCCTCGAGCATCTCCGGCTGGACCTTGAGGAGATCCACGTTGCCGACCGTGGGACCGGCGGGCTCCGACCCGGGGGCGGTGGCCTTCGCGAGGGTGGCCTTCAGCTGCATGGCTACGCCGGCGACCTCCGCGACCGCCCCGAACAGGAACGGCAGGAACTCCGGCGGCAGGGCCTGGCCCAGAGCCATGGGGCCGTCCTGGCTCTTCGCGGCCAGGTCCATGACCTCGTCGCGCCGGTTCCGCAGGAGCTTGCCGAGGTCGAGGACGAACTCGGAGAGATCCTGCAGCAGGTAGGTGACGTCGTTCAGGACGACCATGCCGATGGGTTCGATGCTCTCGAGGTAGTCTTCGTGCTCCCGGCGCTTCCGCGGCATTCCATGCCCTCCTTTGGCGGCCACCATACCGGGGTGCGACCCGATCCGCAACGACGCGGCGGCCGGGGCCTCCGGCGGTAGAGTAAGGGCATGTCCCTCACCCCGCCCTCGCCCGACGCCGACCTCCGGACGATCGGCCGCTACGCGGAGTCGCTCGGCGTTCGGGGCGGCCCGGAGGCCCGGGCGCTGCTCGACCGGGCGCTCGAGTCGTTCCGGGCGGACGGCCGGCTGCCCGAGTCGGCCGCGGACCTCCGGACCTGCCTCGCCGTTTTCTGGGCCGTCCTGCCGTACGTCGCACCCCACGGCCCCGCCCCGGCGCAGGAGCGCTTCCTCCGCGCCCTCGTGCGCGGGCTGGGGTAGTCTCGCCGCCCTCGCCCGGCGCGGGCGGCGGCGATGGCGGCGCGGCGGCGCCCCCGGTCCCGGCAGGAGCCCCCGGGTCACTCCCCGGGGTCGTCCGGGGACCAGCCGCCGCCCAGGGCCTTCATGAGGAAGATCGTGTCCGCGGCGAGCGCCGCCTGGCTCCGGGCGTGCCGCACTTCCGCGGCGTACTGGACCCGCTGCGCGTCGAGGAGGATCGCCAGCGCGTGGGAGGACCGCGCGATGGCGGCGTCCAGGGCGGGGAGCAGGGCCTTCGTGCCCGCCACCGCCGCTTCGGCGCGGGTCAGGTCGAGCCCGCTCGCCGCCCCGGCCTCCTTCCGCCGTCGCCCGAGGTCCCGCGTGCGTGCCTCGGCCTCGAGGTTCAGGGCTGCCACCGCCCGCTGCCGCTGGAGACCACGCAGCTCGACGTGCTGCCGGCCGATCTCCGCCGCCAGCGCCACCCGCACGCCCCGCGCCGCCTCCTCCGCCGCGGCGAGGTCCGCCTCCGCCGCCTCCACCGACCGTGCGACGCGCCCGAACGCGTCGAACTCCCACGAGGCCGTGAAACCGGAGCGATAGAGGTCGGAATCCCGCGGGAACGTGAACGCGGGGGGCATCTGCGACAGGGGGGGCGCGTTGCCGCTGGCCCTCTGGTCGTAGGCGCCGGCCCCCGCTCCCGCCTCCGGGAGACCCGCTCCGGCGGCGAAGGCGACTCCGGCACGGGCCTCCGCCACGCGGGCGCCGGCGATCCGGACGTCGGGGCTGTCGGAGAGCGCCCGCTCCACGAGCGAGGTGAGCAGCGGATCATCGAACTTCCGCCACCACGCGGCGAGCCCGGGGTCCGCGCCGGGCGCGGCGCCGGGCGCACGCCACGCCGAGGGCGTCTCGACGACCGGGGGCGCGTAGTCGGGCCCGACGGCGCAGGCCGTCGCGGCGAGCGTGGCGAGGAGGAGGGCTCGACGCATCAGTGGACTCCTGGCGGGGTCCTCCCCGGCGTGGTCCGCCGCAGGAGGAGGATGAGGGGGAGCATGGCGAGGAACAGGACGTCGAGGGCGAAGAAGACGTCCACGTAGGCCCGCATGGCGGCCTCCCGCCGGTGGAGGCCGTGGAGCAGCTCGTGGGCCGCCTGGGTGGCCTGCTCGACGCTGGAGAAGAGCCCCGCGAGCAGACCGGTGGCCTGCTCCTTCGCCTGGCGGAACGGCTCGTGGAGCACGTTCGTGTGGAACGCGATGTTCCGCTGGTGGTGCTGCATCCGGCGGGTCAGCAGCGTCATCGCGAAGGAGATGCCGACGCTGCCGCCGATGTTCCGGAACAGGTTGATGAGTCCCGCGGCGCTGTTGTTCTTCTCCGGGGGCAGGCCGTTGCAGGCGGCCGTGTTGAGGGGCAGGAACAGGAACCCGATCCCCAGCGACAGGTACACGCGGGCCCATGTGGCCGTGGCGAAGTCGACCTGCAGCGACGGCGGCGGCGGCGAGCGCGATGACGAGGGCCCGTCGCGGGCGGCGGGGGACGGGCGCGGGTTCGGCGGTGGCCATGGGGCCACCCCTTCTTCCTATCCGCCTTCCTCACCGCCCCGTGCGGATCGGGCCGGATCTCGCGGCCGATCGCTTCGTTGCTCGTCGTCGCGGGCCTGTCACGGGCTCCCCCGGAGCCCGCTCCCACTCGCCTCCGGCTCGTGGAGGCCCGCGAAGGACCGGCTCCGCAAGGTCGACTCCTCCTCGCGCCTTGCGCTCGACCGCGATCGCCCGGCCTGCACGAACTGTCGGTGCGGGCGCGCACGCGGCGGTGAGAGAGGCGGAGCAGGGGCGACGGAAACGGGGGAGCGCCGCGAGGGTGAACCGGGCGATGCGGTCGGCGAGACGCTCGATCTCGGCGGACGGCCAGGTGCGCTCGGGGAACACCCGCTTCACGGCCTCGAGGGCGAGGCGGTGGAAGACGACCTGGCCGAACACGCTGCCGGCCACGCCCTCGAGGACGCGGGGCGTCGCCCCGGGCAGGAGCGCGGAGAGGATCGCGAGGAGGTGAGCGAAGGTGGGCCGGACCGTCCGGGAGACGATCCCGTCCAGCGCCACCGGTTCCGCCATCTCCCGGACCATGAGCCGGCCGTGCCACGCGGGGCGCCCCTCGTCGAGCGTGCGGAAGAGGAAGGCGCGGATGAACGCCCGCAGGCGGTCCCGGGGACCGGCGCGAGGCGACAGGCCCGTGTCGAGCGGGTAGCGCCTCTCCGCCCGGTCGACGAGGTCCTCCGGCACGGCGTCGTACAGGCGCCTCTTCCCGCCGAAGTGGCAGTTCACGGCGGCGCCGTTGGCGCCGGCCCGACGGCAGATCTCGCGGACCGTGGCGGCGGCGAAGCCCTTCCCGGCGAAGACCTCGCCGGCCGCCTCGATGAGGTGGGCGCGGGTCGCCGTGCGGTCATGCGCGGGGGCGTGGGCGGAAGCGGTGGCGGGAGCCAGTCACGTGTTTCAAACACGAGTATGGGTCATCCTCCGACCCGAGACAGGGAGATTCGCCCTGCTCAGCGGCCGGCGGGAGTCGGTCCCTCGAGGGCCTGCAGGGCGGCACGCGCGGGGTTGGCGGGGTCGGGATCGAGGTCGATCGCGCGCCGGAACCGCCGGGCCGCCTCCTCCGGCCGCCCGAGGTCCACGAGGGCTCGGCCCAGCATGTACTCGAGGGGGCCCCACTCCGTGTCCTTCAGCGCCGCCTCGAGGCAGGCGACCGCGTCCGCGGGACGGCCGAGGCCGAGCCAGGCGACGGCTATCTGCAGCGGGGCGCGCGGATCCCCCGGCGAGAGGTCCCGGGCGCGCAGCAGGTAGGGCAGCGCGTCGCCGTGACGGCCCCGCCGAAGCAGCGACAGCCCGATGTTGTAGTGCGGCTGGGGAGAGCCGGGCATGAGGCGGGTCGCCCGGCCGAGCAGCACCATGGCCTCCTCGTGGCGATCGGCCCGGTCGAGGAGCGTGCCGAGGTTGACGTGGGGCGGACCGTAGTCGGGATCGATGCGGATCGCCTCGCGGTAGTGGGGGATGGCCTCCTCGTTCCGCCCGGCCTCCTCGATCGCCCGGCCGAGGTTGTATTGCGCCACCGCGTTGTCCCCCGTGTGCGCGATCGCGTGGGAGAAGAGGGTCTCGGCATCGCGCCAGACGCCGGCCTGGCGGAACGTGAGGGCGGCGAGGAGCGGCAGGAGGATCCCCGCCGAGACCGTCGCGACGCGGCGGGCTCGGCCGCGGAGCGCGCCGAGCGCGAAGGCGGCGGCCGCGAAGATCCCGAGGAGGGGGACGTATGCGTAGCGGTCCGCCAGCGCCTGACCGCCCGTCTGGACCATGCCGATGACGGGCGCCAGCGTCACGAGGTAGAACGCGAGTCCGAACGCCAGCCACGGGCGCGTGCGACGCCATCGCCACGCGAACACGAGGGCGACGGCGAGGACAGCGGCGGACGCCGCCACGCCCGCCCAGGGGACCTCCGTGCGCGGATGGGGGTAGTAGGCGGCGAGCCCCACGGGGAATGCGGCGTGGAGCAGGTAGCGGCCGCCCGACAGGACGGCGTTGGCCGCCCGGGTCCACAGGGGGAACTCCGCGAACCCGGGGAGGCCCGTGCCCTGGGCGAGGATGGTCACCGCGGAGGAAGCCGCCGAGAGCGCGAGGAAGGGGACCTTCTCCGCCACGGTCCGCCAGCCCGCGAAGCGCCGGAGCGGCCAGAAGTCGAGCGCCAGCAGGATCGCCGGCAGCGTCACCAGCATCGGCTTGCAGAGGAGGCTCACGGCCATGAGGAGGAAGACGGGAACGAGGCGGCCGCGGCCGCCGCCACGCCCGGCGGAGAGGTAGGCGAGGAGGGCGAGGAGCCCGAAGAGCGTGGAGAGGAGGTTCTTCCGCTCCGCCACCCACGCCACGGTCTCCACGTTCAGCGGGTGCAGGGCGAACAGGGCGGCGACGAGGAGGGCCGGGCCCCGCGCCCCGGCGAGTGAGGTGAGGAACCGGAACACGAGCAGCACGTTGACGAGGTGGAGGGCCAGGTTCACCGCGTGATGCCCGGCGGGGCGGGACCCGAACACGGCCAGGTCCGCGGCGTGGCTGAGCCACGTCAGCGGATGCCAGTTCCCGGCGTAGAGGTGGGCGAACGCCGCGGGGACCGTCGAGAGCGAGGGTCCCCGCGAGAAGAGCGGGTTCTCCTCCAGGTACTGCAGGTCGTCGTAGACGAAGCCGTTGGAGAGGACCGGCACGTATGCCGCCGCCGTGAGCAGCAGCAGGGCGGCGAGGCCCCGGCGGACCCAGCGTTCCCCGGCGGGGCTGGTGACGGCGGCGTCCGGCATCGCGGCACAGGATAGCGCCCGCCCGCGGGGAGGACTACCGCAATGCGATGTCGGCGGCGTGCTCGTCCGCGGTCCCGTTCGACAGGTCGATCTCCGGCGCCACGGGCTTCATCGCCGTGTCCACCACGGAGACCACGACCTTCCCGCGCGGGACCCGGATCGAGTAGGTCCCGTCCGGCGCCAGGGCGATCGGCCCCTCCGTCCAGGTGTGGCCTTCGTCCCCGAAGTACAGGAGCGGCCCGTGCCCGCCGCCGGCGCCGGGGAGGATCGGCGCGCCCGTGGCGGCGTCCACGACCCGGCCGAACAGGCGGACGCGGCCGGAGCGCGAGAGGGGGATGTCGAAGGCCATCCCCTCCTCGGGCACGGTGATCGTGGTCTCGAACAGCGCGTAGGTCTTCGTCTGGTCGAAGGCGCGCACGCGGACCCGTGGCGCCGGCAGGTAGACCGTGCCGTAGTCCGCCTCCTTCCCGGGGTCGACCGTCACATGGAACCCCGACTCGTCGCAGATGAAGTGCAGGTAGACGGTCGCCCGGGACACGGGCATCCCGGTGGCCGCGTCGCGCACGACCCCGTGCAGGCGGTACCCGCTGCCGGCGCCCGAACAGGCCCCGGCCGCGGCGGCGAGGACGGCGAGGAGCAGGGCGGCGCAGCGCATGTCTCAGTCTCCCAGCCCGGCCTCGGCGACGTGGAACGGCACGGCGAGCGGCCGGCCGTCCTTCACCGTCTCCACCACCAGCCGCTTGAGGAACGGCGTCCCGTTCACGTGCTGGTAGGTGTAGGTGAAAGACCGCGCGTCGAGCGGGAGGCCGGCCTCCGTCTGGACCGTCATGGTGACCTTCCGCAGGAAGTTCAGGCCGTTCGCCGCCTGGACCTCGAAGTCGAAACGGATCTGCGCCGGGGCGCCCCCGGCCTGGGGCTTGACCCGGGTCACCCGGCCGAGGACGGCCGAGCCCGCCCCGACGCGGACATCCTCGACGGTGTTCCCCTCGGCGTCCTTCCCGGTGAGCGCGGCGCCGTCGGCGGTCCGGACGGCGGACCAGGTGATCGCCGTGCCGTCCGGCCGCGCCAGCGGCCCGGCCATCGCGAGATAGAAGCCGTAGAACAGGCCGGTCATCACCGCCTGAAGGTCGTAGCGCGCCGGGTCCACGATCTGCGCCGTGTCCAGGCGCTCCGGCGTCGCGTCCATGAGCACCGCGGGCCGGGCGGGGTCGTCCCCGACCGCGAGGCGGGCCCGGTACGTCCGCCCCGGGAACCGGTGCCAGCCGTAGGAGGCGTCCGCGATCGCCTTCACCGTCTCGTCCCCGAGCCGCCGCGCGGCCTCGTCCGGACTGCCCCCGGTGCCGGGCTCGTCCTCGAACAGCCCGCCGCCGGGCCGCGGCGGGGGAGGCGGGTCGTCCTCGAAGAGCCCGCCGCCCGTCCCGCCCGGAGTTCCGCCGGGAGTCCCGCCGGGGGTCCCGCCGGTCCCGCCCGTCCCGCCCGGCCGCGGCCCGGGGGGCGGGGCGCCGTCACCCTCGACCTCGATGAGCGGGCGCTCGTCGTCCTGCAGGCGGCGGAACAGCTCCCGGTACTCCTCCGTGCCGGGGTTCGGGATCGGCGCCTCCCGCTTCGTGACCCGCCAGTCGCTGAAGACGTAGGCCGTGCGGACGGTCACCGTCCCGGCCATCGTGGCGACCTGGCGGTCCTCCGTGACCTGGGAATACAGGGGCACGCCCTCCAGGAGGATGTAGGCGTGCGCGCGGTCCACGATGGTGCTCGCCCCGGAGGCCTGCGTGACCTGTGTCCGCGAGCCCGTGATGACCGAGATGCCGCCGATCTCCGCATGCCGGAGGTCCACGGTGAAGTCCGAGCCGTCGTACGCCTTCCCCTGGAGACGCTTCACGCGGAAGTCGGGGCCCACCGTGACGTAGACCTTGTCGTACGTGATCACGGCGGTCAGGGGCGACCCGTCCAGCGGCCGCATCTCGAGGAGGTAGTCGCCCTCCTGTTTCGTGGCCTTCACGTCGTGGATGTTGAACAGGTTGAACGTGTTCGACGCGGTCTGGCGGCGCAGGTCCTTCTGCACCTCGCGCAGGTACACGCCGATGTAGCGGTCCGAGAGGTGGCCCAGGTCGATCTCGATCTCGTCCTCGGTGAGGAGACCGTTGTCGTTGCGGTCCTCCCAGAAGTACGAGAGCGAGCCGCTGCTGGGGCGCGGCGACACCGTGGTCGTGAACGTGACCTCGATCTCGCAGCGAGCCATGCGCAGGTACTTCACGACCGAGCCGAGGTCCATGTTGCGTTCCACGATCTTCGGCACGATCTCCTTCGCGAGGAGGTTCCACTTCGCCACCGGCTTCAGCGGCGGCGGGTCCCGGTGCTGCTGCGCCGAGGCGCCGGCCGCCAGGGCCGACAGGAGTGCCGCCGCGAGGGCGAACGACAGTGAGCGCGTCATCGTCTCCTCCTCACTTCCGGATCTTCGCCTCGACGAGGGTCAGCGTGAGCTCCGTGTTCTGCAGCGCCGGCGTGCCGGAGTCCTCCTTGACGGAGATGAGGCTCGGCAGCAGCACGCCGTCCACCCGTCGGTACTGGTAGCCGACGGTCCGCGCGAAGCGTCCGCCGGTGGCTTCCTGCACGACCTTCCTCACCCGCTTGCGGAACCACGTCCCCTCGGCCGCCTCCTGGTCGTAGACCCGCATGTCGCTCGATCCGTCCCGCCAGCGCCGCTCGAAGGAGCGGACCCGCTGGTCGGGGCCGAGCAGCACGATGATCTCCTTCGGGTCGGCGGCCGCGCCGCGCGCCTCGTAGAAGAGGACCGTGTCCTCCGTGCGTCGCAGTCCCTTGAGGACGTGATCCTCCCCCGGCTCGAAGCGGAAGATGACGGCATCCCAGAGCCACTCGCGGGCCGTCTCGCGCACCCAGTCGTCCAACCCGCGGCCGCCGCCGAAGTCGAAGTTCTGTTTGATCGGCTCCGGCACCGGCCCCACGTAGTCCGAGGTGTAGCCATCGCCGTAGAGGTCCCACCGGGCCGTGAACCGCCCCGCCGTGTAGCCCTGGAACTCGACGTTGTAGAGGGCCTCGAAGCCCTTCGCGTCGCCGGCGTACAGGCTGTAGTGGCCGCGGTGGGCAGCCTCCAGCGCCTCGCGCCCCACGCGCTCGGGCTCCGGGAGCCCCTCGCCCGTCCGGGGGACGCGGAACTCCACCGCTTCGAGGACGCACTCGAACGCCGCCGGTTCCGGGACGCCGCGCTCGGTCAGGATGAGGCGCTTGACGAACGGATGGCCCTCGGGGCGGGCGTAGCGCAGTTCCGCGGCGGACTCCGCCGCGTCGCCGTCCGGGGACCACGTCCGGCGGAGGACCGACGCCAGGTAGTGCACGCCCTCCTGGGCCTCGGACCGGAGCGTCTCCTCCTCGTGCGACCCGTCGCCGTGCCAGGTGCGGTGCACGAAGGACAGGAGGTCCTCTTCGATCCGATCGATGTGCCGCCGCACGCCCGGCGTCAGGCGCGCGTAGGACACGGTGGCGTCCATGACGATCTTCCCGTCCCGGCGCACGGCGCGATCGCCCTGCGCGTCCCACCGCGCGCAGAGCGCGTCGTAGATGACCCGCTGCATCGTCGCCTCGAGCCTCGAGCGCTGGACGTCCGGCAGCTCGCCGGCGAACGCGGCCTGCATGGTGTCGCCCGCCCGGGACCAGGAGACGGTCTCGCGTCCGACGAGCGCACCCGCGCGGTTCACCGCGTAGCGGGCGACGAAGCCGGGCACGCCGGAGGGGTGCAGGCTGTAGGACAGGGCGTTCAAGCGGTCCGCGACCTCCTTCGCCAGCGCGAAGTTGGCGGCATCCTCGGGGACCGGCGGCTCATCGGGAATCGGCGGCGCCGGGGCCTGCGCGACGGCCGCCGCCGACAGGACGAGTACCGCCAGAGAGACCGCTCCGCGCATGGGCACCTCCCCGCTCTCTACCGCAAGGGACCCGGAATTCTCCCCCCGCCGGGGATCGCGGTCAATACGGGGCGCACCCGGATCCCGCGCGGCAGGATAAGATGTCCAGCGACGGCCCGGCCGTCCCACCGACCTCGGAGGCGCCATGTCTCTCCTGCGCTGTCTGATCCTGACCCTCGCCTTCCTGCCGCTGGCGGTCGCGGCGCCCGTCGCGCCCGACAGTCCGGTGCCGTTCGACCTGGAGGGCGCTCCTCGACTCCTCCTGCCCGTTCCGAGGGGACATCTCGACCCGGTGCCGCTGCCCGCAGGATCGGGCCCGGGAGGCTGGGTCCTGCGTCTTCTGCCGGCCGGGACCGATGCGAGTCTCCGCGAGATCGCCATCCCGTCCCCCGCGGTCTGCCGAGGGCTCGTCATCGCCGGAGGGGGGATCTCCTCGTTCGCGCTGCACGCCTTCGACGTCGCGACGGGGTGCCGGCGCTGGACGGCCTCCTTCGACGACAACGGTCCGTCCACGGTGGCGGTCGGCCGGGATCGCGTGGTGACCGGCACGGAGTCCTGCACGACCTACGGGGTCGATCCGGCGACGGGCAGTCGCGAGTGGTCCGAGGTGCTCGGCCCCTCGATCCTCGGCGCGCCGACGATCGCCGGGGACCGGGTATTCATCGCCGCGACGAAGGAAGACCAGTCAGCGGCTCTCTTCGCGCTCGACCTGCGAGGAGGCCGCCGGATCTGGGAGGCGGGGCTCGATTCCGACATCGTCGGCGCACCGGTAGCCGTCGGCCCGCTGGTCGTGGCGACCCTCGTCACCGGGAGGGTGGTGGCCTTCGACCGGAGCGGCCGGACGCGATGGGCGGTGGACCTGGCCGCAGCGTGTGCCCCCTTCGCCGAGGGAACCGACCTGTACTTCGCCGCGGGCTCCCGGTCGGATCCGGAGATCCTCTGCGTGGACGGTCTCGACGGCCGGGTGCGCTGGCGAAGGCCGCTCCTCGCGCCGGTGGAGGAGTCGCCGGAGGAGTCCGGGGAGCCCGATCCCCGACGATCCGTGACGCGGCCTCCCGCATGGGCGGTGCACCGGGGCATGTGGGCCGACGACCCGCCGCGGCCGGTCGTGGTGGACGACCTGGTGGTGCTTGCCGCGGGCCCGGTGCTGTCCGCATTCGGCCGGGAGGCCGGGGAGCCCCGGGGGTGCTGGCGACTCCCCGACGACGACTCGTTCTACGCTCCGCCGGCGCGCCTCGCGGACCGTCTGCTGTACGGCACCACCGGGGGCCGGCTCCTCGAGGTCCTTCCGCGTCTCGGCGAGGTCTACCGGGTCGTGGAGACCGGGGCCCTGATCCGGTCCCAGCCCGTCGTGGCGGGCGGGCGGGTGTTCTTCACGACCCCCGACTGCCTCGTCAGCCTTCCGTGGGGCGATGCCGCGGGCCCGGAGTGGGCGAGGTGGGGAGGACCCGGCGACCCGGCGTCGCGCTGAGCGCGCTCAGGAACGCGGGGGCCCGCCGCGCGGGCCGCGGACCGGCCAGCGGACCTCCACGAGGACGTTGGCGGAGAGGAGCAGCAGGCAGCCGGCGAGTTTCGCCCCCCCGAACGACTCGCCGGCGAGCGCCACCGCGAACACCGCGGCGAAGGCCGGCTCCAGCAGGTAGAGGAGCGCCGCCCGGCTCGGGTCGAGCCGCGGCTGGTAGCGCACCAGGAGCACGAGCGTGAGGATCGTGGACAGGAGGACGAGGCCGGCGAGCGGGACCCGGAGGCCGGAGATGAGAAACGGTCGCAGTGCGTCGAGCGGGCGCGAGAAGCCCCCCTGGACGGAGAAGGCGGCCAGCGCGAGCAGGCCGGTCCACAGGAACAGCGAGGCGGAGAACGGCAGGGCGGGATGGCGGCGGGCCAGACGGTCGATGAGCAGGATCTGCATCGCCCAGCACACGGACCCGGTCACGACCAGCGCCTCGCTCGCCCCGAACCGGGCCAGGAGGGAGAAGTCCCCGTGCCGGCCGACGCCCGTCAGGACGGCTACGCCGACGAGCGCCACCGGGACGGCGGCGAGGACCCGGGCGGCGGGGGGACGGCGGAACAGCAGGAATGCGAGGAGGGGCGTGAACGGCGTGTAGAGGCTCGTGAGGAAAGCGTTCGCGCCGGGTTCGAGGCCGCGCATCCCTGCCGCCTGCAGCGTGTAGCCGAGCACGCTGGGCACGGCGAGGATGAACCCGTCCCGGAGGACCGGGCCGCGAAACAGGCGAGAGAGGACGGAGGGCCACGCGGCGAGCAGCGCGAAAGCGATCAGGAACCGCGCGGCGACGATCCACGCGGAGGCGAGCCCGGGCGGCAGGCCCACGGCGTCGGAAAGCAGACCATCCGCATCCTTGATGAGGACGAACGACAACCCCCAGGCCATGCACGCGAGCGAGAGCATGGCCACGGCGACGCGCCGGCCGGAGCGGGGTGTATCGGGCATCGGCGGAAGGATGCCCGGCGGCGCGCGGGGCGGCTCGTTAAATCGGCGGTGCCCCCCGGACTCCCGGTGCCGGCAATCCGGACCCCCGCGGTCCGTCCCGCCGCCGCGCCGCGCGTCCGGCCGGTCCGGCGGACGGAGTGGACGACGGCCGGCCCCCGCCCGCGGCGGGAACCGGCCGTCCGTGAACCTGCCCCCGCCGATCGGTTAGCCGACGGCCCCGATCCACTCGAGGATCCAGTTCGCTCCGACCTTCTTCACCGCGGCGTTGAAAACCACGTCCCCGACCTTCCACTCGAACTTCACCCGCATGATCTGGTCCTGGGGGGTGGTCGTCATCCCCTGCACGAACTTCCCGAGGCCGGCGGCGTCGACGCCGGTGCGTTTCGCGTTCTCGCTGAGGAGGTCGCACGCCACCTTCTCCATCGCCTTCTTCTGGTCCTCGCTGAGTTTCGCCCACTGCCGGTACTCGGTGGTCTTCTCCGTCCGGACCATCTCCTTCACGTCGAGGATCGGGAGTGCCTCGGCCGCCGTGCCGGCCAGGCCGTGGGCGAGCGCCTTCTCCAGGCAGGCCCGGGCCTGGCCGATCTCGGCTTCGGACATCCCCCCCTTCGTGCCGACGACCACGAAGACGGCGACGATGGCCACGGCCCCGGCCACCAGACCGAGGATCAGCTTCTTGTTGATCTTCCGGGCCTGCGGGTGCCGGTGGTGGATCGTGTGCTTCGAATGACGCTCGGGCCTGGGCTTCTTCTCCGTCGCGCCCCCCTCGGGCTGCGGTGCCTTCGGCTCCTGCTCGCTCATACCTGTCTCCTTCCGCCGTGTGCGTGATCTGACTCGGACTCTCCCGGTCGGCCGCGACCCGCGGCCCCGGGGGAGATTCTGCCAGATTCCCGGGCCCGCACAAGACGGTGCCGGGGGCGATCCTGCGCCGGAGGGGTATGTTGCGGTCGGCGACCCGCCCGGCGTACCATCCGACGAATGTCGTTGTCCGACCTCTTCCGCCGCCTCGACGCCCTGCTGGAGCTCGCGGACGTGGGCGTTTTCACGGGCGATCCGGACGGCACCGTCCGGTTCATGAGCCCGCGGGCCGAGGGCATCCTCGGCCTGGCGCCCGGCGCCGGTCTGGGCCGCACCTGCCGGGAGGTGCTCGGCGCCCACATGTGCGCCGCGGACTGCGCCTGCCGCCTGACGCGCGCCGACGGCGCGCCCCGGCGGGACTTCCTGCTCCACGTCGTGCGGCCCGACGGCGCCCAGCGGGACCTCCTGCTCGGAACCGTCCGTCTGGCGGTGCCGGGCGAGGACCGTTCCCAGGTGGCGGTGACCATCCGGGACGTGACCGAAGCCGAGCGGCTGCGCCGCGCGCTCCGGGACCGGTGGTCGTTCCGCGGCCTCGTCACGGTGTCGCCCCGGTTGAAGGAGGTCTGCGCGCTCGCCCGCGAATTCGCGCCGTGGGACGTGCCCGTGCTCCTGCGCGGAGAGCCGGGGACGGGGAAGGAGCTGCTGGCGCGGGCGATCCATGCGGAGAGCCGGCGTCACGCGGCCCCCTTCGTCTCGCTCGCCTGCGGCGGGCGCGGGCCGGCGTTCCTCGGGGAGTGGTTCGGCCACGCGGCGCGGGCATTCCCCGGAGCGGTACGGGACCGCGTGGGGCGCCTCGAGGCCGCCAGCGGGGGAACGGTGTTCCTGGACGAGGTCGGGGACCTCCCGCCCGAGGTCCAGACGGGGCTCGCACGGGTGATGACGCAGGGGCTGCTGTCGCGGCTCGGCGACCCGCGAGCGATCCGCGTGGACCTGCGGTTCGTGGTGGCGACGAACCTCGATCTCGCGGCGGCGGCGGCGGCGGGACGGTTCCGGGAGGACCTCCTCGACCGGCTGTCCGCCGCGGCCCTCGATCTTCCCCCGCTGCGCGACCGGCGGGAGGACGTGCCGGTGCTCCTGGAACACCACCTCGCCCGCCTCCGCGCCGCCGGCGGCCGGGACGTGACGGGGTTCTCCCCGGAGGCCCTTCACCGGCTTCTCGCGCACGACTGGCCGGGGAACGTCCGGGAGCTCGAGAACGCCGTGGAGTCCGCCGCGATGCGTGCCCGCGGACCGGTGATCCTGTCGTCGGACCTGCCGCCGGGCGTGGGGAGGACTCCCGGCGAGAGCCGCCGCGCCGGGAGCCGGCGCAGCGAACTCGACGCCGCGCTCGCCGCGGCCGGCGGCCATCCGGGCCGGGCGGCGGCGCTGCTGGGCATCCACCGCACGACGCTGTGGCGCTGGCTCCGGATCCGCTCCTGAGAGGCGGTGAAGCAACCCCCGCGGGACACGCCGGGACGAGACGCGAGCCGCGCGACGAGCGAGGAGCAGTCAGAGCGAGGAGCAGGTGGTCTCGCGGAGTCGGTCGGCGACGACGAGCGAGCCAGTGGTGCGACGTGCTTCGCGCCCGGCCCGGAGGGTCGCCGGGTCCGGCGCGGAGCGGTTCCGGCGTCCCGGTGACACCCCGTCGCCCGACGACCCGCAAAGGAGCCGTGCGGGGTCTCCTCACCGCCTCCGAGGTCAGCCGCCGATCACGACCGTCCATGGCCGGACGCGCCAGGAGCGCACCACGCCCTCCCGCACGTAGGGGTCGCGGCGGGCGAACTCCTCCACCTCCGCCGCGCTCCCGGCCCGGAAGACGAGCAGCGCCGCGTCCGGCGGGTCGAGGGCCCCGCCCAGCACGAGGAACCCGTCGCGCCAGGCCTGCTGCGCGAGCGCGAGGTGCTCCGCGCGGTAGGGCTGGCGCCGGAGCGGGTAGTCCGGGACCGTGTCGTAGAACAGCGCGAACCAGGCCATGCACCCCTCCTACGGGACGACGATCTCGATCGGGATGGCCGGCAGGAACCCGGCGGACGTCCGCTCCCGCCGGGCGGCGCCCTTGCCCTCCCGGGCGCCGCCGCCCGACTCCGTGGACGCCTCCACGATCAGGTTGTCGCGGCAACCCACGACCGCCGTCGTGGCGTCGGCGGCGAACACGAGGAGCAGGCCGTCGGGCAGGGTCGCCACGTCCCGCAGCGACACGCCCTTCGGGGGATCGGAGAGGGCGAACTCCAGCGCCGGCAGCGCCCGCGGATCGGCGGTCAGCACGCGCACCCGCACCGTGCCCCCGAGAGGGAGCCGGTAGGGCCCGTCCGCGAGGAGCGAGGCCGCGGGGACGGGCCGCCGCGAACCGGTGACGCTCGCCAGGAGGTCCGCCGCCGGGACGAGGTGGCGGTAGCCGAAGGCCTGCATCCGGTCGTCCGCCGGGATCACCGGCCGTTCGATGGTGCGTCCGCCGGCCTGTGCGCGGCCGACCATCCGCAGCGGCGCCGGGGCGCGGGCCGCGCCCGCGGGGACCGCCAGCGTCACGCGCACCTGCTCCCGGCCGGGAGGCAGGCGGGCGCCGGAGAGCGCGAACCCGGCCGGGGCGCCGACGAGCGCGAGGTCGATGTCCCCCGCGAACCCGTCCCGCCGCACGACGTGGACGGTGACGGGTTCCACGCCGCCGGCGGGTAGGGCCAGGCTCGACGGTGCGACGAGAAGCGCGAAGTCCGGTCGCGGCGGCCCCACGCGGAGGCGGTAGGCGTACTCCGGGCCGCCGTGCCCCTGGGCGTCGGATACGTGGACCGCGTAGGTCCCGTCCGCCGGCAGGCGCAGCAGGAGGTAACTGTCCGCCTGGTGGGTCACCAGGCCGGCCGCGCGGTCCGGGAAGTCGTCGTTGACGGCGAGTGTCGTGCCGCCCGCGTCGGTGATGCGGAGGAGCGAATCGAGCGGAGAATCGAGGCGCCGGGCCGTCACCTCGGCCACGATCTCGTCGCCGGCGAGCCCCTGCACGAGGAACACGTCCTCGTCGCCCGGCCGGTCGATGCGGCCGTTGACGATCACGGGGGCCGGCAGGCGCCGGGCGGAATCCGGGGTGTCGTCGGGTTCCGACTCCACGCACTCCGGGAGCGAGTCGACGGCCCACGCGACGACGTTCGTGCGGGCCTCGCCGCGCCCGAGCGCCGCCCGGCGGATCCCGTCCGGCGGGCGGGTGTCCAGGGTGACCTCGCCGAACGGCAGGTTCCAGCCGGTGACGGAGGCGGTCACCGGGACGTCGCGCGGGCCACCGAGGGGGAACAGGGAGGTGATCCACGGGATCTCGCCGACGGTGAGCCGGTAGACGAAGTCCTCCCGCCCGCGGTACAGGGCGTCACCGATCTCCACCTCGTACTCACCGTCGCGGGGGACCGCGAAGAACAGCACCGGGTCGGGTCCCGTCCGGTAGTCGTCGGCGAACGCGAGGAGCGCGCCCGCCGCGTCGAACAGCGACAGGGTGGCCTGGAACCAGCCGGGGACGGCGTCCGCGAGGTAGGGGATCAGGCGGCGCGCCTCCACGGCGAGAACGAGGCGCTGGCCCGCCCGGGCCCGGAAGCGGATGCGGTCGGCGTCCTTCACGGAGACCTGACCGTTCACCACGAGCGGGAGGTCGAGCGCGGCCGGCTCGAACGTCCCGGCATCGTTCGGCTCGTCCTCGACGACCTCCGGCAGGGTCCCCACCGTGAACAGCATGGGGTTCGTGGGGCCGAGGGCCGTCAGGAGGCGGATCTCGCGGTCCCCCGGCGCGGCCGCGGCATCGATCTCGAGCACGATCTCCGCCCTTTCGGCCAGCTGGCGATTGACCTGGAGCCGTCGGGCGGGGTCGAAGAACTCATCCGAGACCTTCTTCAGGGCCTTCAGGTTCAGGCGGTCGATCTTGTCGATGAGGGGGTGGTCCGGCAGCGTGACCGGGTCCTTGCCCTCCTCCTTCGCGGGTTCGCGGAGCGCGACGCGCCCGCCGGCGCCGGCGCCGAAGATGTCCACGAGGAGGCGGTTGCGGGCGAGCGCGAGCCGCCGCCCCAGTTCGCGCGTCTGCTCCGGGGTCAGGGGTCGCGCCGCCTCCAGGGAACGGACGGAGACGACGCGCGTGCCCGACCCGGTGACCAGCGCGCCGGTCGCGCCCCGGAGGTTCTGGCCCCCGGCCACGATCCTGACCGTCGTGCCCTGTCGCCCCCCGGGCGGGAACAGGAAGCCCACGGAGGGCTCGCGGGGGGCGCTCTGGGCCTGCGCTCCGGCCGCGGCGGCGGCGAGCGCCACGAGCGCGAGGAGCCGCGTGAAGGGTCTCATCTCACATGATCTCCCGGAGGAGGCCGCCGTTCACGTCTCCCTCCGCCGCCGGCGGGAGGACGCGGACATCGAGACCCCGCGGGTTCTCGAGGGGGGCGTCCGGATCGAACCCGAGGAGCGTGTAGACGCTGCCGATCAGATCGCGCGGTGACACCGGCCGGTCGGCGACGGTCTCGCCCCGGCTGTCCGAGGCGCCGACCACCGCGCCGCCGCGGAACCCGCCGCCGCCGAGGATGGCGCAGAAGCAGCGCCCGTAGTGCCCGCGCCCGCCGTTCCAGGGCTCCTCCCACTGGACCTTCGGCGTCCGGCCGAACTCGCCGCTCCACCAGACGATCGTGCTGTCGAGCAGGCCGCGCTCCGCGAGGTCGGCGAAGAGCGTGGCCAGCCCGCGGTCCATCTCGGGCAACCGGCGGTTCATCGTCTCGAAGTGCTGCTTGTGGGTGTCCCAGCCCGGGGAGTTGATCGCCACGAACGGGACGCCCTGCTCCACGAGGCGTCGGGCGGCGAGGCAGGACTGGCCGAAGGTGTTGCGGCCGTAGCGCTCCCGGACCTCGGCGGGCTCCGAGGACAGGTCGAAGACCTTCCCCGCGTCGCCGAGGATCATCTCGTAGGCCTTGTCCTCGGCCGCATCCATGGCGGCGAACGCCGGGTGGCCGGGCAGCGCGCGACCGAGCGTATCGAGCGAGTGCAGAAGCTCGCGCCGGGACCGCTGGCGCTCGTCGGTGATGCCGGCGGCGACGATGCCCTCCACGGCGAAGCGGCTCTGGTTCGGATCGCCCCCCGTCACGAACGGTTTGTTTCGGACTCCTAAGAATCCGATCTCCGAGAACCGTCCCAGCGGCTGGGTCAGCACCACGTAGGGGGGGATCCGTGCCGTGTAGCCGTGGTCGTACCCCCTGAGCGCCGACACGACCGCCCCGACGCTGGGGTACACGGTGCGGTCGACGCCCGGCCGGTGGCCCGTCTGCACCATGTAGGCCGCCGTCTCGTGGCCGTCGTTGCCATGCGTCATGCTGCGGATGATGGAGAACTTGTCCGCCTGCTGCGCCAGGAGCGGCAGAAGCTGGCCGATCCGTATGCCGTTCACGTTCGTGGAGACCGGCTTGTCGAGGGGGCCGCAGTAGGGGGCGCCGGCCTCGGGTTTGGGATCGAAGGTGTCGAGGTGGCAGGGGCCGCCCCACATCCAGATCTGGATGACCGCCCGGGCGCGCCCTTCCTTCGGCCGCCCCTCTTTCGCCGACGCGCGACCCGCGGGGGCGGAGAAGGCGAACGGCGAGGCATGACCGAGCAGCGCCAGCCCCGCGCCGGTGAGGGCCGTCCGCCGCATCAGCTCGCGTCTCGAGACGGCGGTCCACTCGTGCCTGTCGCTCATGGCCGCGCTCCCGCTAGTGACGGTAGAGGAACTCCTTGGAGTTTATCAGCGCCCACGCCAGATCCTGGGCGACCTGGTTCCCGGGCAGCCGGCTCGTCTTCGCGTAGTCCGCCGCCGCGGCCACCTCGGCCTCGGTGGGCTCCCGCGAGAGGAGCGTGAGGTAGAGGTTCTCGTACGCCTCGCGGGGGTTGTTGCGGGCCGTCTCGAAGATGCGGCGGAGGCGGATGGACCGGTCGATCCGCGACTGCACGTCGGTGGAGTTGAGCAGGTGCAGGCGCTGCGCGTCCGTCGGCTGGTTGCTGCGCTCCGACTCGAGGCCCGTGTCCCGCGCCGGCCGGCCGAACATCTCGAGGAACGGGCTGGTGATGCTGCCGTCGGCCAGGGAAATGGAGCGTTCCGTGTCCGGGATGAACGTGAACGGCTCCGGGGTCTGGCTGACGTAAGTCTCGCCCGCGCCGCTGATCCAGCAGAGGGCGTCGATGAGCACCTCGGCCTCGAGGCGGCGCACGGGGTAGCAGGGGAAGCAGACCTCCGTCCCGGGTCGGCCCTTCCGGGCGATGGGGGACTGCTGGTACACGGCCGAGTTCATGATGGTGCGGAACACGTGCTTCAGGTCGTAGCCCGACAGGACCAGCTCCCGTTCGAGGTACGTGAGCACCTCCGGCAGTGACGGCGGGTTGTCCGGCCGGTGGTCGTCCGGCTCGTGGACGATGCCGCGGCCGAAGAGCCAGGCCCACACCCGGTTGACGATGTTGCGGGCGAACCACGGATTCCCGGGACTGATGAGCCAGTCCGCGAAGACGACCCGCGGGTCCCGTCCCGCGGGCACCTCGATCGGCGTGTCGTCGGGGAACACCGCGGCGAGCGGACCCGTCGGGGCGGGGTCGAGGCAGACGATCTCCTCTTTCCACTCCACGGTCCGCTTGTAGGCCACCCGGGAGAAGAAGGCCGCCATCCCGGCGCGACGCGCTTCCGGCCACCGCTCGTAGCGCACGCCCATGAAGGTCAGGGCCACCGCCTGCGCGAGGCCCGCGGGGGAGCGGTTCTGGACGGCGCGCCAGAAGTTGGCCGGTGGCACCCGGAAGTTGCTGCCGCTCGAGGTCAGCAGGTCGCGCGCGAATGCGTCGAACGGTCGGTTCTCGCGCAGCGTCCCGCGGATCCAGCGGTGGTAAGCCTGCACGGCGTTGGGCCAGAGGTTGATCGGGAACTCGCCCTTGACCCGCAGGAGGTCGCACCACTTCATCGCCCAGTACTCGGCGTACTCCTCCCGGGCGAGGAGGGCATCGACGAGACGGGCCCGCTTGCCCGGGCGGTCGTCGCGGAGGAAGTCGCGGACCTCGGAGGGCTCGGGGAGGGTCCCGATGGCGTCGAGGAACGCCCGCCGCACGAACACGGCGTCGGCGCAGGGGCGGGCCCCCTCGATGCCGCGCCGGCGCCAGGCCGCGCGGACGACGTCGTCGAGGGGCGTGGTCGACGGCGGCGGTCCGTCGAGTTCGAACGGGAGCACGGGGTCCCGGTCGCCCGCCCGGCCGTCTGCCGCGGCGAGGACGACCAGGCCGAGGAGCAGGACCGTTCTCATGCCCGGCCTCCGGCGGGGCAGGCGCCCGCGCCGCATCTCGCGCCCTCGAGCTCCACCAGGAGCTCGTCGCGGCACACGTCGGCCCGCACGCAGAGCGACGGGAGCGGGCCGAACGCCTGCTCGCAGGCCCGGCGCACGGCGGGGATGTCCCGGGCCCGCTTCACGTAGGCACGCAGGTTCGACAGGCGGCCGTCGGGGAGGACGAGCCTCAGGTTCTCGATGGCGATCCGGGTCTGCTCCCCGACGTCTCCCGGCGCGACGCTGCGCTCCCCGATGACCGCCGCCGTCCCGGAGACGAACAGGATGCCGCGGCCGTCCGCCTCCACCGACTTCGCCCGTTCGAAGAGCGGGGGAGGCGCGGAGCCCGCTTCGCCGAGGACGTCCGCGGAGTAGCGGTGGGCATCGACCTGCCGCGGGTTGCTGAGCGGCGTGATGCGGACCGGCCGCGGGGCGTCGAGGGCGACGAACTCCACCACGACGCCGCCCGCGGCCTGCCCGATGCCGGTGGCGGCGGGGAAGCCGGAGGGGAACTCCGCACGGGCGTAGGCCCGGGCCCGGGCATCGTTGAGGCCGCCGTAGCCGCCTCCGGTCGCGAGGACGCCCTCCACGTAGTTCCACTGCCGCACGACGTGCCCGAAGGTCAGCCCCTCGGCCGAGAGCAGCGTCTCCATGCGGGCGAAGCAGTCCTCCGCCCTCGCCCGTGTCCCGCGCCGGCGGGGGTCCGCGGCGACGACGCCGTGGACGCCGCGGTGCCCGCCGGCGCGCACCGCGCAGCGCGCGCCGGCGGGGGAGGCCGTCCAGCGGGTCCGCGCGGGGGACCCGGGGAGCAGGAGCCGCGCCTCGAGAGCCGCCCGGCGGCCGCGCTCCGGGGCCTGCGCGACGACGGCGGTGGGCGGACCCGGGGATCCGAACGCCGCTCCCACGGCGGCGGCCACGGCCCGCCGCCGCCGGCGCCAGGACCCGGCATCCACGGCGTCCACGAAGCACGTCAGGGCGAGGACGGCCCGCCGGTCGCGGCCCGTGTCCTCGAGGTGCGCGAGGAGGAGGTCGATCGCGGCGCGGATCTCGGCGCTCGCCGACGGCCCCCGGGGGGGCAGGAACGCGGCGAACTCGAACGCGAGGATCCCCGGGTCAGCCATCGACCCTCCCTCCCGCCGCCGCGAGGTCCGCGAAGAACCGCGGGTACGACTTCCCGACGTGTTCCGCACCCTCGATCCTGACCGGACCGCGCGCCGCGACGGCGGCCACCGCCACCGCCATGGCCACCCGGTGGTCGCCGTGGGACTCGGCCCGTCCGCCCCGCACCGGTCCGCCGGTGATGGCGAGGTCGTCGCCCTGCGTCTCGACCCGGATCCCGAGGCCCGAGAACTCCCGGGCCAGCGCCGCGGCGCGGTCGGACTCCTTGTGGCGGAGGCGATTCACCCCGCGCAGGACCGTGGTGCCCTCGCAGTGGCAGGCCAGAGCGGCGAGCGGGGGGAAGAGGTCCGGGGAATCCGTGGCGTCGAAACGGAACCCGCGGAGGCGGCCGCGGGCGGCCTCCGCTCCGTCCGGGTGCTCGGCGACCCCGGCGCCCGCCTCGTGGAGCGCGTCGAGGACCCGGCGGTCCGCCTGCAGTGACGCCGGGTCGAGGCCGGTGACCCGCAACCGGCCGCCGACGGCCCCGGCCACGAGAAGGAAGGCCGCCGCGCTCCAGTCGCCCTCGATGCGGAAGTCCCCGACGCGGTGCCGCTGGCCGCCGGCCAGATGGAACCGCGAGTAGCCGTCCCGCTCCACGCGCACGCCGAAACGGGCGAGGAGCGAGAGCGTGAGATCCACGTAGGGCCGGCTCGCGAGGTCCCGCACGTGAAGCGTCGAGTCCCGTTCCGCCGCGGGCAGGGCGAGAAGGAGGCCCGAGAGGTGCTGGGAACTGACCCGGCCATCCACCGTGGCTTCGCCGCCGCGCAGGGGACCGCGGATGACGAGAGGGGGGTGGCCGTCCCGGGTCCGGCAGCGGGCGCCCAGCGAGGCCAGCGTCGTCTCGACGCCCGCCGCCGGGCGCGCGAGGAGCGATCCGCGGCCGGTGAGGGTGAACTCCCCCCCGGTGAGGGCGGCGACGGCGGCGAACATCCGCAGGCAGAGCCCCGACTCGCCGCAGTCGAGGACCGTGCCGCGCGGGCGGAGCCCGCCGCGCACGATGACCTCCCCGGAGACGCGCTCGACCTCCGCCCCCAGGGTCTCGATGACCCGGAGGCCGGCCATGGAGTCCTCGCAGAAGGAGGGGTTCGTGATCCGTGCCGCGAGGCCCTCGCCGAGGAGGGACGCCGCCAGCACCCGCAGCATCACGCTCTTCGACGGCGGGGCGACGAGCGTGCCGCCGATGTCCGACGGGAGGACGGTCCGCGCGCCGGTGGCGGGGGGAGCGCCGGGCGTCACGGTCGTCCTTCCGCCGGGGCGCCCCGGAGGTGGGCCGCCAGCGCCCGCACGGCCGGCATCAGGGCCGCGAACCGCGCGGGGTCGAGCTGCTGGTCCCGGTCGCAGGCCGCCTCCGCCGGTCGCGGGTGGACCTCCACGAGCAGGCCGTCCGCGCCCGCGGCGACGGCGGCGAGGCACATGGGAGGGACCAGGGCGGCCCGCCCCGTGGAGTGGGAGGGGTCCACGATGACCGGCAGGGGCGAGACCTGGCGCAGGGCGGGGACGACCGAGAGGTCGAGCGTGTTGCGGGTCGCGGTCTCGAACGTGCGGATGCCCCGTTCACAGAGGATCACCCGGCCGTTTCCCCCCTCGAGGATGTAGTCCGCCGCGTGCAGCCACTCCGCGAGGGTCGCGCTCATCCCGCGCTTGAGGATCACCGGCCGGTCGATGCGGCCGAGTTCGCGCAGGAGCGTGTAGTTCTGCATGTTGCGGGAGCCGATCTGCAGGACGTCGGCGCACGCGCAGACCGCCTCCAGGTGGCGGGGATCCATGATCTCGGTGACGACCGGCAGCCCGGTGGCCTCCCGCGCCGTCCGCAGGTGCCGGAGCGCCGCCTCACCGAGGCCCTGGAAGTCGCCGGGCCGGGTGCGCGGCTTGTAGGCTCCCCCCCGGAGCAGGTCCGCGCCGGCTTCCTTCACCTGCCGGGCCGCCAGGAGGATCTGCTCCTCGCTCTCCACGGCGCAGGGCCCGGCGATGACGAGGAGTCCGTCGCCGAAGCGCCGGCCGGCGACCTCCACCGCGTGCCGTCGGATGCCCGCCGGGTCTGTGTGCATGCGCTGGTTGTCCATGGTCCGCCGCGGGGACAGGATTGGAAACCCGTCCTTCGCGCGAAGTTTCGGCCGATCTCCCCGCGCCGCAGAGGAGGACGTCAGGCCTCCGCGGCCGGTTCGGTGTCGGGGGGCCGGATGCCGGGCCGCGTCGCCACCCAGTCCACGAGGATCTTGTACCCCACCGCGAGGAGCGTCGGCCCGAGGAATACCCCGATGAAGCCGAAGGTCAGGATGCCGCCGAGCACTCCGAGGAACACGAGGATGAAGGGGAGGTTCGTCTCCTTCTGGATCAGAAGCGGCCGGACGACGTTGTCCACGCTGCTGACGCCGAGACCCCAGACCGCCATGAAGATGCCCCAGCCGGGGTTGCCCTGGTGGAAGAGCCACAGCGTCGCGGGGATCCAGACCAGCGGCGGGCCGAAGGGGATGATGGCCGAGAAGAAGAACGTCAGGAGGGCGAGGAGGAGCGCCCCGGGGACGCCGGCGATGAGGAACCCCGCGCCCGCCACGACCGCCTGCACGATGGCCGTCCCGAGGACCCCGTACACCACGCCGCGGGCCGTCGACCGCGCGGTCTCCAGCAGGTTCCCGCCGCGGGCGCCGGCGAGGCGGTCGGCCGCGGCGCGAAGGCGTTCGATGGCGGTCACCCCGTCGCGGAACAGGAAGAACGCGATGAGGATGGACAGGGCCATCTCCAGCAGGCCGCGGGCGAGGCTCATGCCGATATCGAGCGCCCGTGCGCTCGCGACCTCCACGAACTTCTTCGTCTCCGCGCGCAGGCGCGCCGAGTCCTCCACGAGATCGGTCCAGTACTCGGCGAGGGGCTTCCCCACGAGCGGGATCCCGTCGAGCCACTCCGGGGGCGACGGCGGGCCGTCCTCGATCCAGGACCGGGTGGCCGCCGCGAGGTCGGAGACGTCGTCCGCGAGGGCGAATCCGGCGACGACGAACGGGAGCAGCAGGACGACCGCGATGAGGATCGTCATGAGGAGGGCGGCGAGACCGCGGCGTCCGCCGACCCAGGCGAGCACCCGTCCGTGCACCGGCCACAGGGCGAAGCTCAGGGCCACCGCCCACAGGAGGGAGGACACGAAGGGGCGCAGGACGACGAGGCAACCGATGACGAGCAGGGCCAGCGCCGTCAGCATCAGGGGGCGTTCGATCTTGCGCGGTTCCTCGGGCATCGTCTCCCTCCCGTTCGGGCGGAGAGCATACCAGACTACGCCGTCCGGCCTCGGGTCGTCGCCTCGCGGAACGCGGTGGCGAGCGCCTCCCCGACCCGGCGCGTCTCCTCGGGGGCGCCGACCGACCGGCGGCCGCCGTACCGGGCGGCCGTGAGCCGCTCGAGGAGCCCCGCCGTCCGCTCCGCCAGCGCCGCGGGCACCCCGGCCGCACGGAGCCGGACGGCGAGGTCGGGCGAGACCACCGCGGCACCGAGGCAGCGGAGATGGAAGGCGAGGAACTCCACGATGGCCTCGGCGAGGTCGGCGTCCTCGTCGAGGGTCCGGGCGACGAGCGTGGCCGTGACGGCCTCGACCCGGGACTGCTCCTCCCGAGCGAGGCGGCGGGCCCGGGCGCGCCGGGCGAGGGGCACCGCGGCCGCCGCCGCCACGCCGAGGAGGCCGGCGGCCACGGCGAGGGGCAGCAGCCACGCGGGCGCCGCTCCGTCTCCGCGCGGCGAGAGGTCCGGCGCCGAGGACACGCCGCCCCCGGGACCGACCTCGAGGGGTATCGGCTCCGTGCGCAGCACCCGGTACCCCGCGGGCGGGGAGGGGTCGAAGAAGGCGAACGGGACCGGCGGCACCGCGTCGACGTCCGGCGAGAGCGCGGCGATGTCGTACACGAAGGTCCGGCCCTCCGATCCGCCCTCCTCGATCACGCCGTAGACGTGGAAGCCCGGAAGCGGGTCGAGCGGGGGCGGCGGGAACCGCGACAGGTTGCCGTCGCCGGTCACGCCGAGCCGCAGGCGCAGGGTCTCCCCCGCGGCGACCCGGCGCGGGGCGGCCTCGGCGACGACCGAGAACCGGCCGATCGCGCCGCCGAAGGCCGGCGGCCGGTCCTCCGCGGGCAGCGCCCGGACGGTGAGGGAGAGCGGGCGGCCGGTGACGACCGCCTCGCGGCGGTCGAGGGGCCGGCGCCCGCGGAGGAAGTCCTCCTCGAACGACGTGGCGTAGGCGAAGCGGAGGACCGGAGCGGGGAGACCGGCGGTCCCCGGCGCCTCGAACACCATGGTGCGACGGATCTCGAGCACGGCGAAGGGCCGGCCGGCGATGGTGCGGTCGGGGGCTTCGCGGGCGGCGGCGACCGCGTCGTTCACCCCCAGCGTGCGGACCGGGTCCGCCGGTGGCCGCTCGGGGAGCAGCACGGCCCCGCGCACACCGGCGAGGAACTCCGCCCGGACATGGACCGGGAAGTCCATGTCCCGGGCGAAGATGGGCACCGCCTGGTCCCGGAAGAAAGCCCGGTCGAGCACCACGCGGAGCGTCACCGGCACGGCCTCCCCGACGTAGCAGTCCGCGCGTGGGGCCGCCAGCTCGAGGAACGCGCGGCGATCGGCCTCGTCGTCCGGCCCTGCGGCGGCCGACCCGAGCAGGAGGAGGAGGAGCGGCAGGGCGCGCTTCACCAGTCCCTCTCCACCCCGGCGGATGCGGCCTCCCGCGCGGTGCGTCGCAGGGCCTGCTTCTCCTTCTCCTTCTCCGCGAGGCGCTCGAGGAGGTGCCGTACCTCCTCGGGGGAGAGGGCCACCTCGTTGGCCCGGATGCTCGCCGCCTCCGGCCCGCCGGCGGCGGGCGGCGGGGGCTCGGGGGGCGGGGGCGGGGCCGGCACCGGCCGGGGGCGCGGGTCGGCCTGCCGCCGGCGGTACTGCTCGGCCTGGCCGCGAAGGTCCGTGAGCTCGGCCTTCCGGAGCATGGCCCGCTCGAGATTGCGGCGCGCCTCCGGCCAGTCCTCGCGGCCGATGGCGGCCTTCTCCCACGCGGCGCGGGCCTTCTCCGCGAGGGCGATGGCGATGTCGAAGGCGAAGGGCTCCGCCTCCACCGTGTTCGCCTGCCTCGAGGCGACCTCGCACCGGGCGAATGCCACGCAGCCCCGGAGGAACTCCACGGGGCCCCGCAGTTCCGCGCCGCCGCGGGCGGCCGCACGGCCGGCGGCGGCCTCCGCGTCGGCGAGGTCTCCCGCGGCCAGCGCGGCGAGGGCGCGGTCGTAGGCCAGCGCCGCGGGCGCGTCGTCCCCGGCGGCCGCCTCGGCGCGCTCGAAGGCCGCCCGCGCGTCCGCGTACCGGCCCTCCTCGAAGGCGGCCCGGCCACGGGCGGCGTCGCCGCACGCGGCGAGCAGCGCGGGCAGGAGAAACGGGATCAGCGCTTCTTTCGTTCGGAGAAGCACAGTTCCACCGTCCATAGCACGAAGGCCGCGAGCAGCGGCCACTGAAACCGGTTGGCGCTTTCCCCCGTGCCGGGTTCGGCCGGGGCGCGGCGGGCCGCGGGCACCACATGGTCGTCGAACAGGCCGGGGAGCGCGGGGGCCTCCCCCGACGCCTCGGCGAAGCCGCCGCCGGCGGCCTCGGCGATCCGCTTCAGGCGCCCGGGGGCCATGGCCGACACGACCTCCCGCCCCTCCCGGTCGCGCAGGAAGGCCTCGCCGCCAGCGGACTCCACGGGGACCTTGGCCCCGCGCGGGGAGCCGAGGGCGAGGCAGTGTACGCTGACCCCCCTCTCGCGGCAGCGCTCCGCGGCGGGCCGGCCTCCGTCGGCGAACTCGTCGCCGTCCGTCAGGAGCAGGATCGCCTCCGACCGGCCCGGCGGCCCCACGAACCCCTCGAGCGCCGTGAGCAGGGCGGCCGCGAGGTCGGTGCCCCCCACGGCCACCGACAGGGGATCGACGCCGTCGACCATCCGGGCGACTGCCGCGAGGTCGCTCGTCAGGGGCACGGCGAGGCGCGCCTCGCCGGCGAACACGACGAGGCCCATCCGGTCGCCGGCCGCGCGGGCGGCGAGGGCGCGGATCTCCCGGCGGGCGCGCTCGAGGCGGCTCGGGGCCACGTCGCGGGCCAGCATGGAGCGCGACACGTCGAGGCAGACCATCATGTCGATCCCGCGGCGCCCCGCGGCGTCGCCGAAGACGGGGGACAGGAACGCGACGACGGCGAGGGCGAGTCCGGCGGCGAAGACCGCGCGGCGCAGCGTCCGGCGGGCCGGGCTGAAGTCCGCCGTGAGGCGCGCGGCCCGCGGTCCGAGGTCGGCGGCGAGGCGCCGGGCGCGCGCGCGGTGGACCGCCCGGAACGCCAGCGCGACCGCGGGCACGAGCAGCAGGAGCGGCCAGGCCGCGGGCTCCAGGAACTGCATGGCGGGGCTCATGGCCGCACCCCGAGGACCGTGGCCGAGAGCACGCGCGCGGAGAGCATGAGCGCCAGCGCCGCGGCGAGGAACGGCGCGAACGCATCCACCTCCCGGACGAGGGGTTCGGCGTGCTTCGCCTTCTCGATCCCGTCGATGCGGGCATAGACGCCGGCCACGGCCCCGGCGTCCTCCGCCGTGTAGAAGCGGCCGCCGGTCTCCTCCGAGAGGCGGCGGACCTGCGCCGTGTCGAGCGCCGCGAACTCCCCGGAGGCCTTCCGCGTGCCGGTGCCGGCGGCGATGGTGTACACGCGGATGCGCTCCTGCCGGCAGAGCTGGCCGGCGTGCAGGGGCGCGATCTCCCGTGGCTCGCCGGCGGTCGCGACGTTCTCCTCGCCGTCCGTGAACAGGATGACGACCTTGCCGGGCGAGGGGCTGCGCCGGAGGACCTCCGCCGCGCGCGCGACCGCCGTGCCGATGCCGGTGGCGTCCTCGGGACCCTCGGCGGGGACCAGCGCGACCGAGTCCAGGAGTCGGAGGAGCGCCGCGTGATCCGGGGTGGGGGGGCACCGGAGGTCCGGGTAGCGCGCGAAGGTGACGAGGCCGATGCGGTCCTGGGGCCGCCCCGACACGAAGCGCGCGGCCGCCTCGCGGGCCACCGCGAGGCGGGTCCGGCCGGGCTGCAGATCGTCCTCCGCCATCGACGATGAGGTGTCGATGAGGAGGAGGATGTCGATGCCCTCCGCGACCCGGGGCACCGTCTCGCGCCGGACGGGACGGGCCAGGGCGACCACCGCGAGGAGCAGGCCGAGGACGGTGAGGACCCCGGGCAGCGGGACGAGGCGGGCGCGCAGGCTCACGGGGAACCCCGCGTCGCCGCCCCCGGGGAGGTGCCCCTCGGGCCGCAGGAAACGCCCGCCGGTGAAGCGGACGGCGGGCTCGCCGGCCCGCCGGCGCAGCCACAGGGCCGCCGGCACCGCCAGCGCCAGCAGGAGGAACGATGGCGAGGCCAGCGTGAGCCCGGCGAACGGAGCGAGGAGGTCGCTCATGGCGGGCCTCCCGTCCCGGGCTCCGCGTCCTCGAGGAACCGGTCCGCCGCCTCCAGGGCCGCCGCGCGCTCCGGGGGAGGCGGCTCGTGGCCGGCGAACTTCACGAGGTCGCAGGTCCGGAGCGCCGCCGACAGCCCCTCCGCGGCCGTGGCGGGCACCGCGGCGCGGTCCCGGGCGCCGGCCACGCACTCCGCGGTGGTCATGGCGCGGGTCGGCAGGCCGAACCGCTCCCGCAGGTAGTCCCGGAGGACCGCGGAGGCCTCGGCGAAGCAGGCCTCCGTCGCCGCGCGGCCGTCCGGCGGCAGGCCGCGGAGAGCCTCGAGGCGACGCCGGGCGCGCTCCCGGGGCGACTCGGGCGGCGGGCCGCGGGGCGCGGCGGCGGGAAGGGCGGGTCGCCGGCGGATCCGCCGGAGACCGAGCGCGCCGAGGCCGGCGGCCGCGGCGGCGAGCACCGTCGCCGGCAGGAGC
>JADHED010000603.1_pt1 | contig 40052 bp, 42 predicted proteins | sample 8952041 | NCBI WGS metagenome assembly JADHED01 (sample SAMN16124423, study PRJNA663239) | bioreactor sludge metagenome | isolation source: sludge (control) | place: India:Bengaluru | collected 2018-09-08 | reverse complement strand
GCGCAAGCCGCTGCACTACGAAGAAACGCTGGCCGCTCTGCCGGGCTATCTTGACAAGGAGCCGTCACGCTCGCTGCTGGTGCTGGCGTTTCAGCGCGTGGGCCTGGAGCTGGTGCATGTGGCACCCACCAATCTGGTGATTTCTGCGGCAGAACAGCCCGAAAACATTGCGCTGCATGACCTGGAAGCGCTGGCGCAGTACGTGCGCCGCGAATTCCTGCGCATGGGCAAAACGGTCTGCACCCTCCCGCTGTGGGATGGCGGCGAGCTCATTGCCTACGCGCCCGAGGCCCGCGCCAACGTTTATGCCGGGCTGCGGATGCAGTCACCTGATACCGAGGGAGGCCATCCATGAACATCACCGAAGCCGCCGAGCTGGCGGCCGAGCTGCGCAAGGCCGCACAAGACCTGCTGCTGTGCGTCAACGTCATCGTGGGGCAGGAGCAATCCCTTGCCGCTGATCTGCTGCGGCACTTTCCGGGGCGGCTGGAGTTGCTGGCCTTGCGTGTGGCGCCGCGCCCGCAGCCCGAACGGCCGCCCGAGTGGCCGCAGTGGAATGCGTCCGGTGAAGACCATTTTCAGGCCCTGCTGGAGCGCCAGCAGTGGAGGTTGCAACGTCGTTCGGAAAGGAACTCATCATGAATCGAAGTTTGCATCCCCCGAGGAGTCCGAAACCTTGAAAATTTTGTACTACGATGTAACGGTTTGACAAACTTGGACGTCACCATGCCGACAAGCAACGACGAGGGCGAAATCCTCACCCTCAAGCAGGTCGCTGACTTCCTGAAGGTCACGGAGAGGACGATCTATCGGCTGGCGGCGGCCAAGAAGATCCCTGCGTTCAGGGTTGGTGGGACGTGGCGATTCTCCAAGGCGGAGATCAATCAATGGATTCAACGCCAGTCAGAAGGCGGCAAGAACGACGAGACGTAACTCAAAGGAGGGCTTGATGACCCAGCAGACCGAAGGCAACGAGCAAATGGAGCAATCGCTGATCGACATCGCAGTCGAGAGTTGGCGCTTCTCCCGTCTATTCGGGAAGGTCGTCAGCAAGCTCGATGCAGGCGAGTCCGGACGCTACGTCAACCAGCTTCGCTACTTCCAGAAGAAGGTCGAGGAAAACCTCGACTCGAACGGTCTCAAGCTGGTCAACGTCGAAGGACAGCCTTACGACGCCGGAATGGCGGCATCCGCCTTGAACCTGGGCGACTTCGGCCCTGACGACGTGCTGCTCGTCGATCAGATGCTGGAGCCGATCATCATGGGCCCGAAGGGGCTGCGCAAACAAGGCACGGTAATGCTCAGGAAGGTGGAAGCATGAAATACGTCGGTATCGACCTCGGCACGACCAACAGTGCCATCTGCTCCTACGACGGAGAGAAGATTCATCTCTACAAGAGCCCTGAGCAACACGACGTCACGCCATCGGCCATCTTCATTGACCGGCGCGGTAACAAGTACGTCGGCTCGCGCGCCTACAACAGTGCAGCGAAGAATCCCGACAACGCTGCCGTGCTGTTCAAGCGGCTCATGGGCACGAGCACGCCTGTGAAGCTGCCCGCTGTCAATCTCAGCATGACTCCGGAACAATGTTCCGCCGAGGTGTTGCGCTCCCTCTTCGGCTACTTGCCCGAAGAGATTCGGGGTGATGGCGACACCGGTACCGTTATCACGGTGCCGGCCGCGTTCAACCAAATGCAGAAAGACGCCACGATGGCAGCCGCCGACGCGGCGGGCCTTGGGCGTGTCGCATTGATGCAAGAGCCGGTCGCTGCGGTGATGAGCGTCATGCGCCAGCGCAAGAACGATGGCATTTTTGTTGTGTATGACATTGGTGGGGGCACGCTGGATGTAGCCATCGCCGAGAGTATCGGTGGCCGTGTCAACCTCCTTGCGCATGGTGGCATTGCCATGTGCGGCGGACGCGATTTCGACCGGATTCTTTTCGACAACGTCGTGAAGCCATGGCTGCTCGACAACTTCGACTTGCCGGAGGACCTGGCATCCAATCCACAGTACAAATCGCTGCGCACCATTGCGACGTGGGCCGCTGAAAAAGCAAAGATTGCGCTGTCGCAAAGCGAGGAATCCGTCATCAGCCTTGCCGAGAATGAGCTGGGCGTACGTGACCAGGCTGGTGAAGAAATTTACCTCGACATCCCCATCAGCCGGGGTCTGTATGACGACTTGATTGCATCCAAGGTCGATGAGTCCATTCAGGCCACCCGAGAGAGCATCGAAAAAGCAGGTCTGAATTCGCACGACGTTGAGCGAATTGTCTTCGTGGGCGGGCCAGCGCAGTACAAAAACTTGCGCGACAAGGTGGCTTTCCAACTCGGCATCGCACCGTCCACCGACGTGAATCCGATGACTGCCGTTGCCGAAGGCGCGGCTGTGTTTGCCGAGTCGATCGATTGGGCCTCGCAAAGTCGTGGTCGTAAAAGTTCTCGTGGCGCACTCAGCGCCGGTGGCGCCCTCGATCTTTCATTCAATTACATCGCGCGCACGCCGGAGCACAAGGCCAAGATCGTTGCCAAGTTGTCACGCGCACCTGCTGGCATCGAATTTCAGATAGATAGCCTTGATACGGGCTGGTCGTCAGGGCGCATCGCGTTAAAGGATGGTGCAAGTCTTGAACTCAGTCTGTCCAAACCCGGTGACAACATTTTCAAGGTATTCGTGTTCGACTCGAACGGTGCATCCGTTGCGCTAGGCGAGGACAAGATCGTCATCGCGCGCACTGCCGCCAGCATCGACGCCATCCCCGCATCGCATTCAATTTTTGTGGAAGCCCGCGACAGAGTCGGTGGTCGCCCGATACCAGACTATCTCATTCGAGAAGGCGATCAATTGCCTAAGAAGGCCAAGAAGACCTTCAAAGCGGAAGAATCGCTCAAGGCCGGAAGCGCTGGATCGATCAAGTTCAAGTTGTGGGAGGGAGAAATTTCCAACCCCATCAACGACAACCGCTTCATCGGTATGTTCGAGATCAAAGGGTCGGATTTCGACGACGGCGTTATCGCCGCTGGTGCCGATTTGATCTGCGAGTACGAAGTGCTCGACTCCGGCAACATCCAGCTGGAAGTCTCGGTGCCTTCCATCAGTGGCTCGTTCCAGAGTGGGCGCAACTTCTACTCCAGCCAGGAAGGCAAGATCGACTATTCCAACCAAGCCAAAAATATTCAGGAGCAGTCGGAACATACGCTGGAGCGGCTCGAAGAAATGGCGTCCAAAGTGGACGACCCGCGCCTGGAGCAGGCCCGCGAGAAGTTGGAGCAGGCCAACACCATCGAGTCCGGCGAGGCCGATCCTGAAACGGCAAAGCAGGCAATGGACAACGTGCAGGAAGCCAAGCGCCTGCTGGCGCTGACCCGTAAAGAGCACCTGAAAGACATCCGTCAGCTTGAACTGGACAGGGCTATCGATTTCTTCGAGAAGGCCGTGCGCCAGCACGCCCGCCCCACAGAGGCGTCGTCATTCGACAGCTTGGTCAAGACCGCTCAGCGCGCGCTCGAAAACAACAGCAGCGACTTCGAGTCGCATCTGGACGATCTGCGCAGCCGCAACTTCATGATTTTGTGGCGTCAAGATTGGTTCGTGATTGATCACTTCAAACGCTTGGCACAAGCGAGCTACCTTTTCTCGGACGCCAGAGAGCATGCGCAGCTTGTGGCGATGGGAACCGAGGCCACCAAGGCCAACGACATCGACAAGTTGCGCGCAGTGGTCGGCCAACTCTTCTCGATCCAAGTCGGCTCTGCGGGTGACGACGACATGATGGCCGGTGCCAATATCGTTCGGAGTTGATGCTCATGGCCCTCGACGCATGGCTTCCCATCGGATTCAAGCTGCCAGACGGCGCGAAAGCCCGTGTCGCCTTGTACGAGGGCGCAGATTGGCAAGTGTACGAAACCCAAGGCGGTGGCCGCGCACTGGTCGTCCGTGATGAACTGGGCGCACGCTGGCAGGAGGCGGGGCTGATCGACGAGGGAACGCTCGGCGCCTTCCAGTTCGGTGATCGTCAACTGCGGGCCATCTCGTGCAGCCCAAGCCAGACACTGCTGCCCATCAGCGAAGCGAAGTCTCCCGACAACAAGGCCGAGGCGCTTTCATTCGCCTTGGCGTTGAAGGCCACGCGCGACATCGATTCGGAGTCGGCGCTGCAAGACGCCCTGTATGTCGAAAAAATCACCCGCCTGCTGCCGACCTACAGCATCAGTTCCCGCGCTGGAGACGATGTCGTCCTCGGCTACTGGCTGACGGGCGGCGCGAGCATCCCGGCCACTTCTTTCCGGCGTCTGCGCCAGACCATGAGCTGGCTGGGCGCGAGCCACCTGAAGGACGTCGTGCAAGCGGCAGGCTTCGAAGTTGCAGAAGTCATGCCGTTGGCGCGCGAGCCACTGGCTCCTGCCGAAAAAACGGAAGCTGCCCCCGCCGAGCAGGTGGATGAAGTCAAGCGCACCGAGCCGGAGCCCAACAAGGTCTTCGAACTCGCAGGGCGTCCCGAACTGGCGGCCTTCTTCAACGAGCATATCGTTGACATCATCCTGCACCGCGACCGCTACAAGGCGCTCGGCATCGAGTTCCCGTCAGCGGTGATCCTGCACGGCCCTCCGGGCTGCGGCAAAACATTCGCGGTTGACCGGCTGGTGGACTTCCTTGGCTGGCCAAGTTTTCAGATCGATGCCTCCAGTGTCGCCAGCCCCTACATCCATGAAACCAGCAAGAAGGTCGCGCAGGTGTTCGACAAGGCGATGGAGAACGCGCCGTCCGTCCTCGTGATCGACGAGATGGAAGCCTTCCTGGCTGACCGTGAGATGGGTTCGGGTCATCACCGCGTCGAGGAAGTAGCCGAGTTCCTGCGCCGCATTCCCGAGGCGGTGAAGAACGACGTGCTGATCGTCGCCATGACCAACCGTATCGACATGATCGACCCGGCCATTCAGCGCCGTGGGCGTTTCGATCACGTTATCAAGGTGGATTTCGCCAGCGAGGTTGAAGTGCAGTCGCTGCTGGACAAGCTGCTGTCCTCCTTGCCTAAGGAGGCTGACGTGGACGCTAATCCGCTGGCGAAGGAGCTGGCGGGCAGGCCCTTGTCCGATGTCTCCTTTGTGGTGCGCGAAGGGGCGAGGCTGGCAGCGCGCTCCGGCAAGGAAAAACTGGATCAGGCCAGCCTTTTGGCTGCCCTGCGTGCATCACCGGCGCGCGAGCGCGAGGGTGGCGAAGCCAAACGGCGCATCGGATTCGTTTAAGGGGAGGTGGTAGTGACGGGCCGAGAAGAGGAGCAGAAGAAGGGAGAAGGCAAAGGATTCGCAGGCCTTTCCTCGCTCGTGTCCGATGTGGACACGACGCCGCCAGCGCCTGCCCCCAAGAAGGAGCCTGCTGCCGCTGCATCGGGTGCCGGACGTCCCGCCCTGCAGTCCGCACAGCCTCAGCCGAGCCAGCGTCAAACGTACCAAGAACCTTTGCAGCTGCCGTCCTCGAGCTCGTCCGGTGGCAAGTGGGTGTTGGGCATCGCTGCCGTCATGGGCGTGCTCTGGCTGATCGGCCAGTCGGACAAGAACACGACTTCTCCGGCACCTGCTTACTCCCCGCCCGCGAACAGCACCGCTCCGAGCTATGCGCCACCACCGCAACCACAAGCACCATCACGGCCGGTTGAGACCAAGCCGCCCGTCGGCCAAGATCTCGTGCTCTCAAGGGAGCAGATTCGGTATTGCTTGGCCGAAGACATCCGCATAGATGGCGCGAAGTCCGCGCTCAACAACTACGTCGATGCCGATGTGGATCGCTTCAATGCGATGGTGGGCGACTACAACAGCCGTTGCAGTTCATTTAAATATCAGACTAATAATCGAGGGCGCAATGATTTGAATAGTAGTCAACGAGACATTGAGCCATTCCGGAGTCAGCTTCAATCCGAGGGTAGGAGGAAATTCGTTCGTAGTCCATCCACTGGCTCGCTGTCGACTCCTACATACGACACGGAGGGCTGGACTGAAGAAAGCACAAACTCGACAGATGTAGGGCCTTGGCTTAATTACGACCCGCCGGGAACTCGTTACTACCGCGATGCCAACAACGTCATTTATCGCGTATTTCCGCCAGGTGTCAGACCAAACGCGCATGCCGCGAATCCATTCGGTTTGGGCGACAGCACAGAAAGACCGCAGTAATGGGCATGGCAATCTGCTTCAAATGTGGTTCCGCGAAGTCCGGCGCACTAGTCGCCTGCCGGAGCTGTAATGCTACCCCGCGCGCGAAAAGCGAGTACGCCGTTTCGCTCGCTCTGTCCGACCACCTGTCGTCCAACAATCAGCTTGCGCAATACAGCCACGAGTTGCGCAACGGCCAGAAGCTGTCCGTCCCGCGTGAAGCACTCGTGCAGGCGCTCGACGCGCTGAAAGATCCGCAACTTCTGGCAATGTTACGCGCCCAATGTTCTCCCTCTTCGCCTTCGCCTTCCACGAACTTAGCCAATCAAAAATCGGTTGACCCAACGCTAGTGTCTTTAATGGCGCAAAAAATCAACCAATATCCAATTCTCCTGCAGGACAATACCCTGCTTCCCCAATTGGATGTGCAGTTCGAAGTTGTATTCGACGCGATGGCAAAAACTCATTCGCTACAACAGATCGTCGATGAATGTTTCCGACGGGCATTTCCTCCTGATGGAATTCCAAAATCCAGACAAATTGCACCATCGGTAACCAGTCAACGCTCAACCACGGCATCAATTCCGAGCAAGTCAACGCCTCGCCTAATAACAACCGCACTACACCAATCGGCGTTTGCAGTCTTGGGCGTGACGACCCGCGACGACCGCAGGCGCATCGTCGAGTTGGCGGAAGAGAAGTCGCTGGAACTGGATCACGATGTTTGCCAGAAGGCGCGCTCCGACCTGACCAACCCGCGCACCCGCTTGAGCGCGGAGGTCGCATGGCTTCCCGGCGTCTCGCCGCGCAAGGCGTCCCAATTGGTCGAGAACCTGCTCCACGACCCGATGGCCCTCAGGGAGGAATCGGGACTGCCCACGCTGGCCCACCTGAATCTGTTGGCTGCCGCGTTCGAAGCCGTGGATGGCAAGCACGATGCGGACGACCTAGCCGAGTTCATTGTGGAGGCCGCCTACCTCGCCGAGGAGTTATCCCCGGAGGAGGTGCTGCGCGACATCAATGAGGATCGGGCGGTGTCCAGCTTTCCGGAAGTGCGCGCGCTCGACCAGATCGAAGCCGAACTGACGGAGCGCAAGCGGTACTACCGGGGTGCCATCAAGGATGCGCTCGACCGACTGCCGCCGATGACGCTCGTTCAGGTGATGACTGAAACGGTGGACAGCGTGACTTCCGGCGGTGAAGATCATGCGCCAGGACTCATTGATGATCTTGTTGACAGCTACGAGGTGGAAACCCAAGGCATCTTGCAAAAGGAGGCTGAGAACGTCCACAAGCTGATCAAGGCGGCCAGAGACCATGCGGGCTCTGGCGACGCCGCTGTCAAGCCGTATGTGGACAAGCTCGATGCGGTCGCGCGCAATTGGGACAAGATCGCACAGCCCATTCAGTTGAGTTCGAAAGCGCGCGGCATCGACCACGAGGCAAGCCGTGATTTGGCCTATGCGATTCGCAGTCTTGCCATTGAGCTGTTCAACGAGCACGACATGCTTGCGCATTCACAACGTCTGACAGCGCTGATCCAGGAGTTGTTTGTTGAAGTTCCTGAAGTTGCGGATCGGCTTGAGGAAGATGCCGAGGCATTGGCGGACATCTTTCAGCAGCGCAAACAGGCTGCTTCGCGTAAAGACGAGTGGGTGCGAGAGATCACCTACCGCGCCGAGATTGGGGTGATGTTCAAGGATACCTTGAGCATCTCGCCCCAGGGTGTTTCATGGAAGGGTCAGAACTTCCCGCTCGATTCAATCACCCGCGTTCGCTGGGGTGGTGTGAGCCACTCCGTCAATGGCATCCCCACGGGGACGACCTACACGATTGCGTTCGGCAACCGGAATTCCGAAGCGGTCGTGGAACTGAAGAAGCAGGACATCTACTCCACATTCATCGACAAGCTCTGGCGGGCGGTCTGCGTGCGTCTGCTCACCGAGATGCTCGAAGCCTTGAAAGAAGGGCGCAGCCTGCACTTCGGCGACGCGCTCCTGCACGACGATGGCATCACGCTGGTAAAGCGCAAGTTCCTCGGCTCCAACGAGCAGATTCGTTGCTCATGGGATCGAGTCCACGTGTGGAGCGCCGATGGTTCGTTTTGCATTGGTGCTAAGGACGACAAGAAGATCAATGCCGGGATTTCCTACATCCACGGAGCGAACACCCACGTCTTGGAGCAGGCCATCCGCATGGGCTTCAAGAAGCCGGGACTGCGCCGTTTGAGCGAACTGTTGCAGTAATTCAACCAAGCATCCAGCGGAGCAGCATTTATGGGATTCCTGTCCAACCTATTCGGGGGCAACAAAGAAGACAAGGCGCTGCGGGAAGCAATGGCGCACATCCACCGCATCCTGGACGATGAGCAGTTTCAACTGGAACTTGTGCATCCGGCGATGAAGGCGATGCTGGAGTCCGCCCCGGCCTACGACAAAGACCCAAATGGCACCGGGCCATTTGGCTTCACCGAAACCAACCCGATCCCGGTGAACGGGCCCATCGGCCAGCTGGCCTACCTGTCCAGACTCGAAACGCAGTCGGGCCAGCGCATCCTGTTCCACCGCCTCGGAGCCATCGGCACGGTGGATGTGTTCGAGGCAGTGTCATTCAATGGGGCCGAGTGGTTCATTCTGTTCGTCGATCTCTACCATCCCCGGCGCTCGCGTCTCACGCCGGATAGTTTCCGGTTCACGAAGGACGTTGCCCAGTTTTCCGGATTCCACAAGTTCTGCGAGAACTTTCCCTACGACTTCGTCGAGAAGAAGGCATCTCAGCGCGAGTCGGGCTTGAGTATGGCGTACATCGCCATCAGCAAGGTGTCCGACCAAATCCAGAATCGCGTTTTCAACAGGCCGCTGGCGCACAAGGCCAAGCTCGAACTTGTGAAGAGCCGCCTGTCGAGCGTGCAAACCCAGTAGGCATGGTCATGAAGAGAATTCTTCTGGCGACGCTCGCCACGATGATCGGCCTTCAAGCAACGCCTGCTCTGGCTGAGAACTACGAGGTGAACCTGACCCGCAAGGGCAGCAACGTTTACAAGATCGACGGCAAGGACATCATCATCCAGACGCGCTATTGCTACGTCTACGCCTATTCGGAGGAGGCGATCTTCAAGACGTCCGGCTACGGCGGCGAGGTCATCTTCTTCGACAGCAAGGACAAGTGCGACGTGAAAGCAGTCTTTGGCCTGTCGAAGCAGAAACCGGGCAAATACGTGGTGACGGTCAGCCGTGAGGACGATGACTGGTATGAGGTCTTCGGAACGAACTCGTACATCAAAACGTCGAGCTGCCTGTCCCTCGCTCTTGGCGAGGAGGGCTACCTGACGATCTCGCCCTCCGGTTTTGGCAGGCTGCGCTTCAAGGACGGCGACGACTGCATGGTCGAAGGCGTTTACACCAAGCTGCGGCTTTGAAATGAGGGTCAGAGGCCGTGGCTGACGATAAGCAGAACGGAAACGCCAAAGGCTTCTCCGGTCTTTCGACACTCATCTCGGATGTCGAAGACAACCGTCCTGCCAGCAAACCCGCGCCCCAAGTCGCCCCGTCGCAGAGCACTTCACCGCCGCCAGAACCTCCGCCCGCGCGAGCCGAGGAAGCCCCGGTCGCATCCGCCGCGCCTCAGCCGCCCAAGGGAAAGAGCGACAGCTCTTCCGATGTGACCACCGGCAAGTGGATGGTCGGCATCGGATTGGGCATTGGACTGCTGCTCATCCTCTTCGTCAACGCGAGCAAGAACAAATCCACCCGTTCGATGGAAACCGCGGTTGCGCCAGCACTCACCACGGCTGTCCCCGCCTATCAGCCGCCAACTCCCGCGCCGGCGACGCCGAGGCAGCAGCCTGCCCAAGAGGCCGTCATCCAGCGAAGCGCGGCCACGGAATCGGTAGAAGTGCTCGGCCAACAGATTATGTTCTCGAATCCAATCGGCTATTGCACGCCGGGCAGATCGCCGCGCGAAGTTGAGTTGATGGACTTGGCGAGGCGTTCCATGGGCGAAGGCTCACGCCTTGTGCATGCGGCAGTCCGTTGCACGGAACTGGAGGACTATCGCCAGGGGCGCAGAGACATGCTGGATCACTGGCTGCAAATCCAGCTTCTCGGCCCGAAGGGGAATTTCCAGCGAATCGAGATACCACGAGAGGCATTTCTGTCTGGCCTTTCCAAGTCGAGTCCACGGGTGAACGCCGCCGAACTCAATCAGCGGCTGAAGACGTCGTTCGAGAACAGCGACATCAGCCTGTCCGACATGAAGTTTGAGCCGATTGGGCGTGACGGGAATGCGGTCTATTTCTCGATGCGGATGAGCATGACTGTCGGCGAAATCAACCGACCGGTCTCGGGGATCAGCGGGATCACGCTCCTGAACTCACTGCCGCTCTCGATCAATGTGTACGAGGGAACCGGCTCGCCGCAAAGCCGAGACCAGTTGCAGGCTGTCCAGCAGGAGCTGCTGAACAGCCTCCTCACCGAGAACTGATGATGAAAAGAGCGAAAGCAATCCTCTCCACCGTGTTCTTCTGCTTGCTGGCATCGGTCGCCTTGTCGGCGGCCGCACAGACGACCGGGTACACGAAGCTCAACGTCAAGGGGCGAGTTCAGCTTGAGGTTCCAAGCGACTGGACAATCAGCGATGCGGAACAGCGCAGGCGCGTCAAGGAATTTTCAGAGAAGATCACCGGAGTCGCCATCGAGCATGTGGCATCGCTTTCGGCGCAATCCTATCCCGCACCCTCACGCGCCTTTGTCCGGGTGTCGTTCATTCCGATGGAACCGCCGCTCACTCAGGCGGATGTCCGCCAGGAAGTTCAGGCCAACAAACAGCAGGTGTTGAGGGATCTGGCTGATACATGGCGGGAAGAAGCTCCGGCCATGTGGGCCGGCATGGCGAAGTACGGCGTGAAAGAAGTGGGGCGTCCACGTTTTGCCGTCGAGATCATCGGCGGCCAGACTGCTTTGATCATCAGCTACGGGCGTACCTCCACGGCCAATGCAGCAGAGACCATGAGGGTCACTCAATACCATGTGCCGCTGGGCGCTGAAAAAGCCTTGATCACGCTTTCGCACATTGAAGGCGATCCGCAGGCAACAGCAGCGCAAAGCCGTTTGAAAAGCAGCATCGTGATTCGATAAGAAGAACAGGAGCATTCAGTGGCCTACGAAGATCCCAACGCCCCATCGGTCGCCACCAGCGGCTATGCCCAGCAGTCAACCTCGCCCGTTGATCAAAGCAAGGCGTTTCTTGGAGGGCAGCATCACCCTTGGCGGCGACTGCTTGCACGCACGGTCGATATCTGCACGGCGGGTCTCTTGCTGTTCATGATCTTGATTTTTGCTTTCAGCGCGACGATGCCTGAACAGGCGGCGGGTTTCGTCAAGGCCATTGAGAACCCCATCATCGCCAGCGTCGTGCTGTACCTGATCTGGCTGCCTGCCGAGGCGCTTCTGCTTTCGTTGTTCGGAACCACCCCGGCAAAGTGGCTGTTCGGCATCCGGGTCGCACATGCGGACGGCAACGTGCTTTCCTTCTCAGAATCGCTGAACCGCTCTTTTCTGGTCTTTGTTCAAGGCGTGGGGCTGGGTATTCCATTCGTCGCGCTGTTCACGCAACTGTTCGCGTATCGGCGGCTCACGAAGACCGGCACGACGCTGTGGGACACATCCAGCAGCGCGGTGGTGCTCCACAAGAAGTGGGGCGTGTTTCGCGCGCTCGCATGCACAGCCGCCGTTTTCGTCGTACTGATTCTGATCAGCGCCTTGAACGCGGCAGGCAAGTGATAACCAACAAAGGAGGAACCCATGGCCTACGAAGACCCCAACGCGCCGTCACAGCCCCAGACGCCCGCGCCTGTCACAGCAGCACCTGCTGCCACGCCTGAAAAGAAGTCCGGCTCATGGGACTGGCTCTGGCCGTCCATTGTCGCGGTCATCATCGTCAAGTTGTTCGGCCTTGTCGGCGGACTGGTCACCTTTGGCTGCTACTACTGGCTCAAGCCCAAGCTGGGCACGTGGGGCGCGGTTGCTGCCTCCGGCGTCATCGGCGTCTTGGTTGCCATCGGCTTCTTGGCGATGATTCGTAGCTGACCCTCCCCGCTGAACAACGCTGCATCCGAAGCTCTTTGATGCTGAATCATCCAGCGCGCCAACAGCTCAAGCAGTCGAACGACCGGCATTCCTTGCCCACCGCCGTATCGTCGCCCGCAATGTCTGCTGCGCCTTGGCATCGAGGGGCATGTTGTCCACGAGTGCCAGGGCGGCTTCCAGGTTCACATAGCCGTACTGCAGCAGTGCAATGCAGAACTCCCGATCCTTCTCTCGTGCGGCCACAACCTTGGCGAGGAAGAGGTCGAGAACGTCCAGACAGTAGCCAATCCGATCCTGCGTATTGCGGTTCTGGATGCGATGCACGCGCTGCATCCAGCCCGCTGGCACGCACGCCGTTTCCGGCCCAACACCTTGGGCGTAGTAGCCGTAGGTTTCGTGGAACTGCGAGCCTTCGCCGATGGCGCCGTCGATTCTGTCGGCCAGCTCTGGTGCCTGCAGGGGATAGATGTCCGCTTCCATGGACACCGTGAACACGTCCTCGGGCCTGGGCACCGCGCCCAGGATGGACTGGCTGCCAACGATGACAAATTCGTACTGGTCGGTGATGTCACCGCTGGCACGAATGATGTGCTCCAGCTCTTCGCGCGTCATGGTTGCTCCTCGGGCGCATCGCCCAGCTCATCGCCGAATGCAATCCCCTTCTTGAGTTCGCTCACCTGCTGCAGGATGGCCTGACGGGTCTCGGGCGGCAGGATCGTGACCAGCGGTGATGCCTGGCGCAGCTGCTGCGCGCGGCGGGTGCGGGCCAACACCTTGCGCCAGGCGCCCGCCTTCAGGATGTCCTCCCACTCACGCCACAAGGCTGCAGAGCGAACATCTCCAGTAGCCAGCCAGCGCTGGAGCGTGTCCTTTGCCTGCTGAACCTGAGCAGGGTCGGCCTTGGCCAGCCGCACGGCTTCTTCATGCAGGGCCAGGCTTTGCAAGTCCTGCAGCTGGTGCCTGGTTGGGTCGGCGCGCACGCGCACATGCACCACGGGCGCGGGATGCCGGGAACGTGCGGCGGCGGAGCCCGCAGGCGCCGGTTGCAAGACATCGCCTGCCAGCAACGCCAGATCACCACCAACGCCCAAAATGGACATGACGCGCAGGTAGGTGCCGATGGATGGTGCGGGGTCGCCCGACTCGACCGCGCGCAGGGTGTTGCGCGTCATGCCTGCGCGCGCCGCAAGCTCTACCGTGCCCAGGCGCTGGGTCTTGCGCAGGCGCTTGAGACGGTCGCCAAGTTGCAGAAGCAGTTGGCGTTCAAGGAGGGCGTACGATTCATGAGCGCTCATTTGATCATAAATTTAACCAAATTCGTTTTTTTAGTCAACTTATTGATCATTTCACAGATGCGCCGTACGAACCTCCCTAACAACCTTGTATCCCCCATCCCAGTATCACGACAAGGTCAGCTTGGCTGGGCTGCACTACCTGAACTGCTACAGGCTGTCCAAGAATGCGCCAGCCGTGGCCACGCAGTGGTCGAAGCTCTGCGATTCCGCCAGGGCATCAACCCAGACCAAGAGAGGGTTCGGAGCGCGGAGGTTTTGGACGCACTGCCACAGTGCTGCGGACGGCCCAGATCGATTCAGGAGCCGCACGCATACTTCTGCCCGAATAACCTGCTTTTCTCTTGCCATAGTGCCGACGGGCTGTATTGGTGCTGCTGTGACCGAATAGCGCAGCTATTTCCTTTTGGGTTAACCCATCCACACGGGCATTGGCAACAGCCTGATGTCGAGTGCTATAAAGGGTTGGCGCCTCTCCCTCCCAGTTTTCTTTGCCAAATACACTACGGACAGCTCGCTGCATACCTCCGTATATATTCTTGTATTGTTCGGATTCCGACATACGCATCAATTCAGGCGACTTGAGATGCGAAATAAATTTAAGCCATTCTTCAATATGCTTAATTTTCTCTCTATCAAGATTATCAAGAAGAATGATGCGTTTCTCGCTATTTCCTCGGATAGACGAATGTTTTGCATTGAAAACAACAAGAGACAGCGAAGATTTTATTGCTCCATCGGAACCATAAATCGGATCACCCAAAGCGTTTTTGTGCAGATACTTTTCAACACTGGCATCGAGCCACTCAATAGGGCGGAGTCCTACGTAAAGATTTGCTCTAATGAACAACAGAGCATTGAAGAGATGTTCAGACCTAGATGTAAAAGCCGCTTGCAGGAGCAAATCAACCGCTTCATCTGAAAAATCTTTGGCTTTTACTGAAGATGTATTTTTGGATGTTTTTGGAAGCTCGCCAACTACTATCGCCAATATCTCTGAATATGCAGCCTCATAATCCCCAAGATCTTGGAAGCTGGAATCCATCAATCCCTGAGCCTTCTCGGCGAGCCAGAAAAGTATTGCCGATTTTTCCATCCGAGCTGTTGCTTGCGTAATTTTCTTGGACTGCACCCTATCCTTCAGGTCTTGCACAATAATTTCGGGTGTCAGTTGTGAATAATTAGAAATCGATGCGCGACTTGCTATTTGCCTAATTTTTCTGGAATATGCCAATATAGTGTCCGAAGCCAAAGATTCTCCAACTCGTTCCTCGGCTGCTATGCGTGAAAATAGGCCGCCTGCGCGAAGTGTTCCATCAAATGATTTTTTGTACATCTGAAATCAGCCTCAAATTTACAAAACACAGAAGGTATTTGTTGTGTGGCTAGATATACGCTCACTCGCCCCTCAAACGCCCTGAAGGGGCCAGGTTGAGTCAATTTTTCGATTTCATGATCGCCGGGTGGGCACAAGAAATAACGTTCTCGTTATCAAGAGAAATCGACAGATTGGAACCACAAGATCGCACCCACCCACCATGCCCACAACGCAAGTAATTATGGCTGCAGGGTAAGGTTCCAGGGGTGGGTTGTTTCGACGACAAGTGCTGCGCACCTCTGTTTGCAGGAGGTTTTTCTTGGTCACAGTGCAGCATTACTCCCCAAAACTTTGTACGTATCGCCGCCAAAATAGGTGCGCATCACAACAAGAAAACAAGGGAAATTGCCGTCTATTGGGTCCAATTTCGCTCAAAAACAGTAGGTATGTGTACATATCGCAACATACACCCCACCCCGCAGGAATGCGACAGTTGTTTGGCGGCGAAATTTTGGGAAGTAATGCTGCACGATCGCTTTGTGACCACGAGAATGTTGTTGCGCAAACACGACAGTCTCTATTAACGTGTCGTCATGGGAATAATTGCGTGCTGTGATGGTGCCACATAAGAGTTATGAAGGTGGAGCAAAGGTGATGAAGGAGTAGCATCTTGAATAACCAATTTGCGCACGATGGCAGCACCAACTGAGCTCCAATATGACACCTGACCAGCACCTACAGAGCACCTATTCAGTGCAAATGACGCTGATCACAAAGGCGTATGTTATTTATATATTTATCAGCTCTCAGAGGCATTTTGGGTGATATTTTTAGAATCTCCTTCTTGCTGCTGGAGCTGCTTGTAGGTCTGGTTGAATACCTGATTGGCGATGGGCAGGTATTTCAAGATCAGTTGCTGATTTGCGGGGAAGCGATTTGCCTTTACGTAGTCCAGAGTTTGCAGCCTAGCCGCTTCATCGCCGTACTCGTAGTAGATTTGACCGCGCTCTTTAAAGGGCAGCTTTGCAACAGCCTTCATCGCAGGGCGCGCGATGGCAACTACGCCAAGGAAGGACTTGAACATTGTCTCGTACTCGGCCCGAAGGGCTTGCGCCTGTTCTTGCTGCAATTGGAGTTGCTGCTTCAACTGTGCGTTCTCCGCACCCAGCTCATCACGTTCAACATGATACAGCTCACTAACGTGATGTGATTTTTCCAACGAGGCACGAAGGTCTTTGATGTGAGCGTTTCCTTTGTGAATTTCATTCGACAAGCGATCAATTTCTTGTTCGAGTTCTGCTACCACGCCATTTGCATGCGTAGTCGCATCGTTCCAACCCTTAGTATATCCGTGCTCCAAACCCACGTCGATGCCAGACGACATCCCACGCGCATGGCCGTTGTTGTAGCCAACAGATTCTGCAAGGTATGAATTTTCAAATCTTGACATAGGAGTAATGACCTTGATGGTTGATTATTATGATTTCCAGAGAATCTTCTTGCCGATGACGTTCTCTGCATCAATATCATCCGTTGGATCGACAAATGATTCGACTCCACACTCGCAACCCCATCCTTTTGTGTTCAGATGATATTTATCACTGCATTCAAAGATGGCCGTGCAGAGCTTGGTTTCTGGCGTTGATGAAGAAGGGGTCAACGGCGGAATCACCACAAAGACCGTGACTTCTTCAAACTCATTTTGATTCAAGAGTTCCGCAGCAATTCCTGCCTTTGTCACCATGAGGTGAGTCCGCCTTTTGTACACATGGCCATCAGGCTCCTTCACTGGCTGGATTCCGATAATGTGCCAAACCAGGTGGCCAGAAACCACTTCGGCAATTGGAAAATGTCGAATAGGAGGCTCTTGCCCTCCGAAGTTAATCATCGAGCGCTCAAAGCGTTGCTCTACCTGAAACATGAATATCCTTGCAGATTATGGTTTGACGCCTGATTCCCGTCGATTTTCAAGAAGGGGGAACATATCCGAAGTATGCGATATTCGCATATTCAATGATCGCATGCAACCTCATGGGCCGAGTTGCCCATGTACAAGACCCTCTACACCCGCGAATACCAGCAGATGCTTGCGCTGCTGCGCGCCAAACGCGCAGACGCTCAGGTCAGCCAAGTGGAGCTGGCGCGCCGCCTGGCGTGGACGCAGGCGGACGTGAGCAAGTGCGAGACGGGTGTGCGCAGGCTGGACGTGATCGAGCTCAGAATCTGGCTCAAGGCGCTGGGCTGCGAGCTGACGGACTTTGTGCGGGAACTGGACAGCAGCTCACCCCTGCTGCTAGATCAGGCGTAGCCTGCTGCCACTGCCCAGTCGTACCCACGTTTGAATAGTGGTGACGGACGGCTGTTGCCCAAGAAAGCAGCTTGTTCGAGCGGAAAGCATCCCCGCAGGGTAAGCGAGGCCTCAAGGCCCTTGTTGCCGGGCCGAGGGGAGCAGGTCAGCATGTGTCCATATGCAAGACAGTGGACATACCCCTGAGTGGAGCGGCCCGAAGGTTGAGCGCACCCTTCGCAACGGCAAGCACATCTATTTCTCAACCTTCAAGGCTTGGCTGGTCGAACAGGCCTGCAGACCGGGCGCATCGGTCGCGGGTCTGGCGCTGCGCAACGGCGTCAATGCCAATCTGCTGCGTCACTGGATGAAGCTGGGTCATTGGCAATCGGGCACCCCGACGCTGTTACCCGTGACTGTTCTCGCACAGCAGCCCTGTGCCGATGTGGTGGCGACCACCCTTGCCCAACCGTCCACGGGGACGGTGGAGATCGAACTGTGTGGCGCCGTCATCCGCCTGAGTGGTCAGGTCGATGCCGCGCAACTGACGACGGTGCTGGCCGCGCTGCGCGCATGATCGGCCTGCCAGCGAACACGAGGGTGTGGATCGTGGCCGGACACACCGACATGCGCAAGGGCTTCGATGGTCTGGCCGCGATGGTGCAGACCGCGCTGAGCGAGAACCCGTTCAGTGGCCACGTCTTCGTCTTCCGCGGCCGGCGCGGCGACATCCTCAAGGTGCTGTGGTTCGATGGCCAGGGCCTGCTGTTGCTCAGCAAGCGACTCGAACGCGGGCGCTTCGTCTGGCCCCAAGCCTCGGGCGGTGGCGTATCGCTGACACCGGCACAGCTGTCGATGCTGCTTGAAGGCATCGATTGGCGCATGCCAGCGCGCACGCATCGTCCGGAGCTGGCCGCGTAAAGCTGGCGTTGCGGGTCATTCCCGATGGAGCCGGGCTGGGGGTGAGGCACACTCCAGGCCGTGTCGACGCCCACCCCATCACAGCCGAGCCGCGAAGAATTGTTGCGCATCATCGAGGCGCGCGATAGCGAGGTGGCACTGCTCAAGCTGATGGTCGACAAGCTCAAGTTGCAACTGCTGCGTCGCGTGCGCGCCGAGTTCGGCAGCTCCAGTGAACAGTGGGCGGCACAAATGCCTTTGATCGATGGCGGCGATGTAGCCATGACCTCCCGATCCAAGCTCGCATCGACACAGTCGCCAGCCAATGACGCGCGGATCGACCGCCGCCTTCCGGCGCATCTGCCGCGCGACGTCCAGGAACACCTGCCCCAGGTCAGCAACAGTCAGCACGACAGTGCGGGTCAGCCCTGCGGCTGCACGGCCTGCGGAGCCCGGTTGCGCAAGATCGGGCAAGACGTCTCCGAGCAGCTGGAGTACGTGCCGGCGCACTTCAAGGTGATCCGGCATGTGCGGCCCAAGCTGGTTTGCGTGGGCTGCCAGACGATCTTCCAGGCCAGCGCACCGGGCCGCCCGATTGCGCGTGGTGTGGCCGGCGCCGGCCTGCTGGCCCATGTGCTGGTCTCCAAGTATTGCGACCACTTGCCCTTGTACCGCCAAAGCGGCATCTACGCCCGCAGCGGCGTTGAGCTGGACCGCTCCACGCTGGCCGGCTGGGTCGATCAGGCCGATCAGTTGCTGGACCCGCTGGTGGCGGCGCTGGGGCGCTACACCTTGGCGGCGGCCAAGATCCACGCCGACGACACCCCCGTCCCGGTGCTGCAGCCCGGGCGGGGCAAGACCAAGACCGGACGCTTGTGGGTGTACGTCAGAGACGACCGCCCGATCGGTTCCAGCGAGCCTCCTGCAGCCTGGTACCAGTACACGCCGGACCGCAAGGGTGAACACCCACAGCGGCACCTGCGGCAATACCGGGGCATCCTGCAGGCAGACGCCTATGGCGGCTGGGGCAAGCTCTACGGATCAGGCCAGATCACCGAGGCCGCTTGCTGGGCGCACGCGCGCCGACCTTGGTGGGATCTGTACCTCAGCAGCGGCAAAGACGAGACTTCCATCGCCGCACAGGCGCTCGGACGCATCGCCGAGCTGTATGCGATCGAACGCGACATTCGGGGACAACCTCCCGATGTTCGGCAGGCCCAACGCCAGGCGCGGGCTGGCCCGCTGCTGCAGGAGATGCACGCCTGGCTGAGCCAACTGCTGGGGCGGGTGTCGGCCAAATCGGAATTGGCACAGGCCATCGGCTACAGCCTTGCGCGCTGGCAGGCCCTGACGCGCTATTGCGATGACGGCCGTATCGAGATGGACAACAACGCCGCCGAGCGGGCGCTGCGTGGGGTGGCCTTGGGGCGGGGCAACTACCTGTTCATGGGCTCGGACGCGGGCGGCGAGCGCGCGGCCGCAATCTACAGCCTGGTGCAGACCGCCAAGCTCAATGGGCTGGACCCCGAGGCCTACCTGCGTGAGGTGCTCGGCCGCATTGCCGAGCACCCCATCAACCGCATCGATGAGCTGTTGCCTTGGAACCTGATGCACACAGGGGTCAGCCCAACACAGCAGCGCCGGGCAGCATGAGTGCACCCGGCATCGACCCTCGGGTGCTGGACGCCCTGCAGAGCGCCAGCAGCCTGGAGCTGTTCCAGCTGAGCACGCTGATCGAGCGGCTGCTGGCCGATCCGCGGCGCATCATTGCCGTGCGCAAGGACATGCACCTGGGCCAGACGGTGCGCTTTGTGGACTGGCGCGATGGCAGCCTGCGTGAAGGCAAGGTCGTGGCCATGCGCGAGGCCCAGGTCACCTTGCAGGACTTGCGAGAGCGCAAGGAGTGGAAGCTGCCCTACGCCGCAATCGAACCGCCTCCGCCCGATCCTGCGGCACCTCCTCAAGCGGTGGAGCCAGAGCCGCCCGCCCCAACGCGACCGACACGCAACGACTTCCGCTGTGGCGAAAAGGTGGCCTTTGAGGACAAGTACCTGCAGACCGTGGTGGGCACCATCGTGCGCATCAACAGCCGCACCGCCACCATCGACCCCGGCGATGGCACCCATTGGCGCGTCGGCTTCGCCCTGCTGCGCCACGTCCTGGACGTTTGACTATCCGCTGTCATCCTCGTCAAGAGGGTGTTGAGGTCACGCTTACCCCGCAGGTTGCTGCGGGCTTGCAGATACGTCCTCGGCAGCGCTGTTCTTGACTCAGGCGCCCGGATGCGTCTTCAGCCACCGGCGCCCGAGGGGGGTCAGGCGGTACCGCTGCTTGCTGCTGCGAGGCTTGTCTGGCAGGGTCATTTCCACTAGGCCCGACCCGAGGGCTGACAGCAGATAGGCTTTGCGGAAGTGCTCGTCGTTTCTGAGCGCCAAACCCTCCTGCAGTTCTTGGCGGGACATCTCTCCGACCAGCACTCGTAGCACGCGTTCAACTTCCGTGGTGACTTCCGTGGTGACTTCCGTGGTGACTTCCGTGGTACTCGTCACCGGCCTCGGAATCACCGCCCTGAACTCATTGCCAGCCACGTCATCCACCAGTCGGGTTTCCGGCCAGTCTTCCAGCACGCGCGGGATGCCGGTGCCGATGCCTCGGTACGGCAGGATGCTGACCGCGTGATTGGTCAAGGTGGGGTTGCGCCGGTTCGACTTGCCCTGCCGGATTTGCTCCGTACTCAGGCTGTCTGGCAGATGGCCAGGGCTGATGATCTCGATGCGGTCGGCAAAAATCAGCAAACGAATCGAGGCGCTGGTGAAATAGTCGCGATGGATCAGCGCGTTGACCAGCAACTCGATGATGGCCTGTTCCGGCACCTCCAACAGGCCCAATGAGTTGAAATTCTGGTCGCGCTGGACGTGGTGCAGGTTGCGCTTGATGAACCCCAGGCTGCGCTGGTACTGCTCCAGCAGCGTGCCGTCGATGTCCTCGCTGTCCAGATAGTGGTAACTGGCCAGTGACGTTCCGGGGAAGGCCACGGCCTTGACCATGAACGCGGGCCGGTAACGCTGCGGGTGCTTGCCAAACAGCAGCAGGCCCGCGAGGTTCAGCTCCTGCCCGTCACCCAAGCCGATGTTCTGCAAGGCTTGCGGCAAAGGCTGGTCGGGCAGCTGGCCGTAGCGCCGATTGAAGTAGTCGTTGAAGGCCTTCTCGTCGATGTCAGAGGCGCAGGTGCCTTCCACCGGAATCACATCGGCATAGATCAACCCGGAGCGCTGGAACAGGCGCTGGATTTCCTCCCGTGCCGTGACGTGGCGTTTATCCGAACCACTCTTCACCCAGATGCGCCCCTGGCTGTCCAGGTAGGGCTTGCTCAGGCCATTGGGCACGTTGACGGCAATCACGATGCCTTGCGCCGTCTGGATGTTCTCGGTGGTCGGATGAACCGGCGGGCGAACATTCTGTGATGCTGCATTCGAGATCAACTGGTTCAAACGGCGCACGTTGACCGCGTCCAACCCGGTCACCTTGCCGTTGTCGTCCACGCCCAGCAGCAACAGGCCGCCGCCACTGTTGGCGAACGCAGCCAGTTCCGCCGCGATGCTGTCGGCATTGGTCTCGTCGCGCTTGAACTGGAGGCGGCTGTCTTCGCCGCGCGCGAGGATGGACTGAAATTCAGCCTCGTTCATACGAGATCATCTCTTGGTGCTTGCGTCTTCGATTGCCTTCGTCAGCGCGGCGTGCTCCCATTTCACAGCCTTGCAGCCGTTCTGCTGGAAGGCTGTGGGAACCCTGGTTGGGGCCTTGTCACCCTTGTAAACGCCGATGACGCCCTTACCACGCTTGATGGTTTCCTCGATCTCCCAGTTCACCCACTTGCTGGAAGCGGTCTTGTCGGAGAGGTACACCACCGCTACCGAACAGCGGTCTATCTTCTCGCGAATTTGCCGCTTGATGTAGTCGGCGTTGGTGCTGTCGAATGGCTCTTTCACAGAATGGTCGTCGAACTGCAAATCCACCTTGTCATTCTTCGCTTGCCCACGAAGCAGATTCACCTCATTCAAGTCTTCGTGGTCGAAGCTGATGAAAACATGCCTGCTGACGTCGCTTTTGGCGTCCGCGAGCTTCTGCCTTACCTTCTCCGACAGACTTTGGATATCCAGGTTGCTCAAGCCACCGCCGTAACTTCCGCCCATGTCATTTCTCCTCGTCTAATTGAAATTCCAAGCAGGCGATGCAGCGTCCGCAAGGTTCCGAGTTTCCCGTGTGGCACGAGTAGGTGCCGGTGATGCCTTTAGCTTGTGCGAGCCGGACAACGTCCGCCTTCCCGAACTCGATCAGAGGCGTCAGCACCTTGATCTGTCGCCCCATCGCGGTAGCGATAGTGGCTTCAGCCTGCATCACAAACTGTGGTTTTTGATCGGGGAACAGACTGAACTCCTCGGCCAGCAGGCCGATGGCTACCGCCGAAGCACCCTGTTGATAGGCATACGCGCTGCCCATCAGCAAGAACATCAGGTTGCGGCCCGGCGTGAACGCATCGGACTTGACGTCCAGTTCTTCGCGGGTCAGGCCAGATGCAATGACATGCCCGAACCCTGACAAGTCCATACGCATCGGCACAGGAAGTCCCAAAGCTTCGTGGACGAGCTTGCAGGTTTCCCATTCCTTGCGCGCTGCCCGTTGACCGTAGTCGATGAACAGCGGGAAGTGCTCGACGCCTTCTTCCTTCGCCAACACACCGATGAGCGTCGAATCAAGGCCACCGGAAACCAAGCTCACGAAACTCATAGGAACGCCTCCTTCTTGGCCACGCGCATGGTCAGCCACGTTGCCAGATCGACGCAGCCAACCGAATGGCCGAACTCGGCTGCAACCTCTCGAAAGGTATCCTCGATTTCCTCGTAGAACGACAGATGTCCAAGCTTGCTGGAAGAAAGCGACAAACCACGCGCCAGTTGCAAGTAGTCCAGCACATGAACGTCCAGCACGGCAAGGTCGGCGCAATAGCCCACACGCCGCAGGAATAGACTGGCCTGTTTGGGGCCGAAGCCCCAAACGTGCTGTGTCAGGGTTTCTCGGGCTTCCCTTGCGCTTTCGGCATCGAACAAGAATCCACGGATCGTTCGGGACTGCCCATAAATCTCGACGATAGTCGTGGCAAGGAGGGATGCCAGCCGGTTCTTGAAACGTGGCCGTACCCACCGCTGCGCTCTATCGCCCTTCGGTATGGGCAACGGATCGGACAGAGCCTCAACCACCTTCCGCTCGATGACTTCCACGTTCCTGCCGCGTAGCGCTGGCTGGAGCAATTTCCGTTCGCGCAGCCGATCCGCCGTTGCTACGGCCATCTCGAACACCATCTGGCTGCCGAAAATACAAACCGCCGCTTCGTACAGCAATTCCTCTTCTGTCATCAATCGCCAGTTCTGCATGGCCGACGCATGGGACTTGACCTCAAGGCACATCTCACGAATGGTCTGGTTAATGATGGCAACTGTCATAGCAGGCTCCAGCCTGCAACATCGGCGATGTATCGAAACGCGCGAGGAGAAAGATTGGAACGGCAGAATTCGTTCAGTCGGCCTTGGCCTGCAGCGTCACGCAGTCTTCGCATCCAGTCGGCGAAGAACTCAAGATTGTGGGCAAGCGTGCGTGCTTGAAATGACAAGCTGGCATCGTCACCCCATGCCGTTTGTCCGGCAAAAAAATCGGCTTGTGAAAGGTGATAGAGCAAGCCTGTTTCATGGTCAACCACTGTTTGGCACCACTCCAACCCGTCGAAGCTGTCGGCGCCCATTGCCGAATACAGCGCGATGGAGATCGGGTTGCCTGTGCCCAGCAGATGTAGAACGACGTAGCGCCCGAGTTCATTCAACGCTGCCCGGATGGTCTGCACAGCACGGGCGCGATCAAGAATTCCGGCACCGAGTCGGCGTTCTGGAGCAGCCACCATCGTGACGCCGGTTTCAGCGGCGACCGCCGCACACAGCGCGGGCAATTCATTTGCCGATGCGTGGACGATTGGGACGATCTGGCAGGAGCCTGCTGCGGCTTGATCCGCTCGCCAGCGTTCCGCGATCAAAGCAACGTGCTCGTCCGCATTCGCAGGCGGCTGTTGCTCGTCGAAGCCGAAGGCCAGGTCACAAGGGAATTCTCCCAACATCTTGTGAAAGTCGGCCTGTTTCCAGTTCAACCGCGCATCCTTCCAGAAGCTTTCGTAGTTGCCGGAATCCATCAAGGTAACGATTCCTGCTTGACGAGCAGATGCCAGCGCATCGCGAGCCGACTGTGGTTGCTCGATGCCAGCCAGATCGAAGGCCGACACGAGAAACTGACCTTTCAATCTGCCCAGTGATGACAAGAGTTGCAAATATTCATGCGGGCGTAGTGCCGTCTTGACAGAGGAGATGGAAGGAAAGTACACGGGCAACGGCAGAACCCGTGTTCCGACGGTCAACCCTGTGGGACGCGCGACGGCCATCACGCGCCCTCCGGCCTCTGTACCGTGGCAATACGTCTTGTGTCATTGAACCAGTTGGCGTGCTCGGTCGAGACGTGCTCCTCGACCCTTTCCGCCAATGCGACCAATCGCTCCGGCTCGGCCAGACCCTTGTAGGGGCCAGCACCGGAGAGGAACAGATATTTTTCGTGCTTGAGCCGTTCGGCAGTAGCGCGGTACATCACCCACAGCGTTGAATACTGATTCATCTGCTGTACAGCCTCCAGCACAGCGATCAGCGCCCCGGCGATAGAAGCCGTCCATTTGGCACATTCCGCAGGTAGCAGGCTGGTCACTGGAATCAGGACAGCCAGCGCGATTTGAGTGAACTTCAGGTTCTTGAACCATCGTTGGCAATACCGGCTCTTGCCGTCATACCAGTTCAACTGATCGATGAGGCGAAACCATGCGGGATGCGCCCGCACTGATTCCGGGATGGGTAGGTCCTGCGGCGTTGTGTTCTTGTCGTTGCTCACGATTCCACCTCTACGGGGTTGGTGAAGAAAACACCCGCTCCAGCATCGCAGGCAGCAGGGCGGCGTTGGCGGTGCGCTGGGCGGCGTGCTGGGCCTTGAGGGCGGCGACTTCGGTTTGCAAATGGTTGAAGGATTGCTGGATGGGCAAGGGTGGGATGGGGACTTCGATGGCCATCAGCTTTTCTTGCCCCAGCGTGCGATTGCGGCCCGCGCCGCCGGGTGAGGCTTCACCGATTTTCAGCAGGCCATCGTCGGTCAAGAAGTAGTAGCGCAGGAACTCTGCCGAAGTTCGCGCAGGGTTTGCCTGGCAGGTCATGAAGCGGTGCGAACCGAGGCGCCCGGCGTCCTCGGGCTTTGCAATGGCAATGGCACCCTCCCACGCGAACACGTTGGAAAACAGCAGATCACCGGGTTCGATGCGATACAGGCGTTTCGTGCCAACTTCCGCGCCGGACAAGAGCGGTTTGTGGAACGTACCTTTGCCGAACGAGCGGATGCCCAACTCGGGATAGCTACCGTCGAGGGTGATCTGCGCCTCGCGACGCACCAGTGGTGCGACTTCCGCCATCGGCCGCATCGGCGCGTTGGCAATGGCATCGCGAAAGCGCAGGGCCAGCAGGTGTTCGGCGTCGCGCTCGGCGGCATCCAGATGCGCTTCCAGCTGCCGGGTTTTCTCGGCCAGCGCATCGAGGCGGGCGACGAGGGCTTGTTGTTCGACGAGCGGCGGCAATGCAATCTTCTGATCGAGAAAGCGGTCTTCCTTGATGCGAACCCGGTTGGTCGTTCCTTCGCTGGCGGCCTTGCACAGTTCGACAAAAGGCGTGGAGCGAACGAGCCAACCCATGAATGCCGGATCGCAACGGCGCACGTCGCAGAAGTCGAAGGATGGGAAATCGTTGCTGACGATGGCGCCATCCAGTTCGGATGGAACCATGCCAATTGCGCCGTTGCGGGCGTCGATTTTGGAGAGAATGAGCTGATTGGCGCGCACTGCACGACGCACAGTCACTACATCGCTGCCGCGCACTTTTCCCCGGCTGACAACACCCTTGCCCCAGAGCTTGATCGTGACCTCGTGGTACTCGGCATCGGGCGCAAGCACAGCGGCTTCGTTCGACCGCTGGAGCAAGTCTCCCAAAGCAACAGTCGGCCACGCCTTCACGCCTGCACCTCGTTCACCAAGGCTTCAATCTCGCCCAGCAGGCGCATCACCTCGGCCTCGTGCCCGCGCATGGAGGCAATCAAATCCTTCGAGTCGGCGTGCTCCAGCCCGGCCTTGGCATTGGGGTTCTTGCGGTCGAGGTTGTAGTTGCTCTCTGCAATCTCGGCGGCGCTGACCTGCCACGTCTGCGGGCCTTCTTCGCGCTGGTTCCACCACGCCAGCACGGGCGCGAATTCGTCGAACTGCAGGGGCGCGGTCTTGCTGTATTTCTTGCGGCCCTCCGGCAAGGGCAGCTCGTAGTACCAGATGCTTTGCGTCGGCCCGCCGCGCTCGAAGAACAGCAGGTTGGCCGGAATATCCGTGTAGGGCGCGAACACGCCTTGCGGCAGGCGCACGATGGTGTGCAGGTTGAATTCCTTGAGCAATTCGGCCTTGATGACGGCAGCCACGCCGTCGCCAAACAGGGTGCCGTTGGGCACCACTACCGCCGCGCGGCCGCCTCGTTCTGCTGCTATGCCGCGTTTCACCGGAGCGCCCGCCACGCGCAGCTTGCGCATGATGTATTGCAGGAACAGCAGCGCAGTTTCCGCCGTCTGCATATTGGGCGGGAAGTTGGCCTTGATGCCCGCCTCTTCCTCGCCGCCAAAGGGCGGGTTGGTGAGGATCACATCCACGCGCTCGGCGTGGCCGATTTCGGTGATGCGCCGCTCCAGCGTGTTGCCGTAGGCGATCTGCGGCGCTTCCAGCCCGTGCAGCAGCAGGTTCATTTGCGCCAGCATGTAGGGCAACGGCTTGGCTTCTTGCCCGGCGAGTGTGTCGCGCTGCAGTGTGCGGCGCTGCTCGGTGGTGGTGACCTGATTGTGGATGTGGTCGAAGGCTTCAACCAGAAAGCCGCCGGTGCCGCAGGCGGGGTCGAGCACGGTGTCGCCCAGTTGCGGGTTGGTCACCTGCACCATGAAGCGCACCACGGGGCGCGGGGTGTAGAACTCGCCGCTGTCGCCCGCCGCGTCGCGCATTTCGCGCAGCATGGATTCGTACAGGTGCGAGAGGGTGTGGATTTCCTCGCTGGCGGAAAAGTGAATGCCGTTGATCTTGTTGACGATATCTCGCAGCAGATAGCCGCTGACCATGCGGTTTTGCACGCCCTTAAAGACGTTGGCAATGACTTCGCGCTGACTGCCTTTTTCACCTTTTCCGCCTAGTGAGCGCAGGTAGGCGAACAGGCCTTGCCCAAAGCTGCCGTCGGCGCGGTGAGCGTGTTCCTGCCCAACGAAGTCCAGCAGTTCGTCACCCGTGATGCCGTCTTCGCGCGTGGCCCAGTCGCGCCAGCGGTAGGGCTTTTCGATGATGGGTTGGTAGCGCTTGCCGTCGAGTGCGGCCTCCTGCTCGTGCTTGAACTCAAGGTCGTCGAGGAACTTGAGGAACATCACCCAGGTAAGCAGAGGCAGGCGATCCACATCGCCGTTAAGGCCCTTGTCCTTGCGCAGAATCTTGCGCGCGCTGGCGATCAGTGCGGAGAGGTTGTCGCGGGTGGTGAGCGGTTTTTTGCTTTTCGCCGTGGCCATCGGGTTGGGGTCTTCTTATTGGTAGAGCGCGGTCTGTAGCCGAGTGACGGCCTCGCGCATCGCAGGCACGCCGCCGAAGTGGCGGGTGGCGATCTCGGCGGGGGAGCCATAGCGGTCAAAGGGTTGCACCTTCATCAGCTCGGACAGCGCATTGAATTGGATGATGCCGCGCTCGATGTAGCGGTCGAGCAGCAGCGTGAGGATTTCACGGGCCGTATCGCCATACTGTGCGAACAGGTCTTGGGTTTGGCACTTGGCAGCTTCGGCGCGCTGACGGCGCGTGCGCAGTGGCGCGTTCCACGCCAGGTGGCACAGCAGGTCGAAGGGGTCGGCGTCAGGCTGTTCGCTGCTAGAGGCCAGTTCCTCAAAGCTGATGCCGCGCTCGGTCAACTCGCGCAGCACCTCGGCGCGGGTGTCCGGGTTGGCCCATTTGGATTGCAGCGCTTCGCGCGTGGGGTAGAGCGTGCGCAGGGCGCGGCCCGAATAGTCGGTGTACTTGACGACCTGGAGCTTCTTGCCGTCGGTGTCGAGGTCATAGACCAGATGGCCAATGACCTCGACTTCGCCGCCGTCGATGTAGAACTTGCGCGGCTCGGGCGGTGGCTCGCCGAGCAGATGACCGGTGCCGGGGCCGATCTGCTCCTCGGGCAAGGGATACTTGGTTTCTTCCGGCGGTTCTGGCTCGGTGGCGGTTGCGCCGGTCTGCTCGCCTGCTTCGTTGACTGTCACCACCTCAATGCGCGCCGGGTCGCCGTCGAAATCCGGGTCGGCGAAGTGCTGGGTAGCAGTGCCGGTGAAGTCGATGATGTTGAAGTATTCCTTGCCGTAGTCCACCTTGAGCCGCGTGCCGCGCCCGATGATCTGCTTGAACTCGGAGCGCGAGCCGACCACGCGGGCCAGCACCACGTTCTTGACCATTTCGGCATCGACGCCGGTGGTCAGCAACTGCGAGGTCGTGAGGATGACGGGCGTGGTCTTGTCCACGTCCTGAAAATCCGCCAGATGCGCCAGGCCAATGTCGCCTTCGTCGGCGGTGACGCGGCAGACGTAATTGGGGTACTGCTGCACCAGATCGCTGTTCAAGTTGATGAGCTCTTGCCGCATCTCGGCAGCGTGCTCCTGATCAACGCAGAACACCAGCGTTTTGGCGAAACGGTCGGTGCCTTTGAGCAGGTCAGTCAGGTGGCGGGCCATGGCCCGCGTACGAGCGCGCAGGGCGACGACGCGCTCGAAGTCCTTGGTCTGGTATTCGTCGTCGGGCACCTCGCGGCCATAGCGGTCAAGCTCGTCCTTGCTGGGTCGCCAGCCTGCGGCATCTACCGTGGTGATGACGCGGTGCACGCGATACGGTGCGAGAAAGCCATCCTCGATGCCTTGGCGCAGGCTGTAGGTATAGACGGGGTTGCCAAAGTATTCGTAACTGTCGCGCGATTCTTCGCGTAATGGCGTGGCGGTCATGCCGAACTGCACGGCGGGCGCGAAGTAGTCGAGCACCACGCGCCAAGCGCTTTCATCGCGGCTGGAGCCACGATGGCACTCGTCGATGATGATGAGGTCGAAAAAGTCCGGGCGGTATTGACGGAATACGTCGGCGGTGGCGGTGGTCAGCGCCTGATAGATGCCGAAGTACATGTCCCGGCTCTGGCTGGTATCGCCACCGCTGATCTTGTGCCGGGCATCGCCAAAGGGCGCGAACATCTTGGCCATGGGGTCATCGACCAGGATGTTGCGGTCGGCGAGGAACAGGATTTTCGGGCGGCGGTACTCGCCGGTTCGGTTCCAGCGGCTGTTCCACAGCTTCCAGCAAACCTGGAAGGCCACATTGGTCTTGCCCGTGCCGGTGGCCAGCGTAGCGAGGATGCGCTTTTGGCCCAGCAGGATGACCTCGATCACGCGCTGGATGGCGATGCGCTGGTAGTAGCGTGGCACCTTGCCTGAGACCAGGTTGAAGGGTTCGAGCAGGTGCGGTGTGGAGGCTTGCGGCAGGTGCGCCCCAGCGGTCAGACGGGCGAACAGTTCCTCCGGCGTGGCATAGCGTTCCACCTCGCGCTCGGTGCCGGTGGTGTAGTCGATCTCAATGATGCGGTGGCCGTTGGTGGCGTAGGCGAACTGGAGGCCGAGGATTTCGGCGTACTCACGTGCCTGTTGCACACCGGTTTCGGCGGGCAAGCCGATTTCCTTGGCTTCGACCACAGCCAGCGGGTAATCACGGCGGTAGTACAGCAGGTAGTCGGCACGCTTTTGCTGGCCGCGTCGCACCTTGCCACCCGCAACGATGATGCGGCCGTTGGTGAAGCTGCGCTGCTCGCCGATGGCGCAGGGCGCATTGCCCCAGCCTGCCTCGACCAGTCGTGGCGTGACGAATTCGCGGCAGGTGTCTGCTTCGGTGATCACGCCGTCTCGCATCGCCATCCCTCCCTCAGTCGATCAAAATTTTGAAGCTGGTCGCAAGTGCCACCGGCGCAATTTCGCGTGCGCTTTTCTTCAGCGTCACCAAACCGTAGCTCTCCATCATCCGCAACGTTCGCGAGAGGTTGGGCACCTGCCGCCCCGTGAGTTCGGCCAACGCCGTCAGAGACGGAGGTCGCTGGTCGTGAATCAGCCGCAGCAGCGCCCGGTTGTCCTCGGACAGCACCGCCGCCAGCGTGGGCATGGACGGAAACCAAACTGTTGGCGCGTCACTGCCCGTGGCGGCAGGCTTGGGGGCATCGGGTCGGCGAATCCCGACTACGCAGCGTTTCATCCCGGTTGTCCTGATGGAAATGACGAACCTGAATCTTATCAGTGTGGCACAGGTAACGCGAACTGAAACTCGGGCAGAGGCAAAACTGCCTCAGCTACCTGGCGGCGCATGGTGCGGATGGCAGAACCCTTGACTTCGATTTGGACGCAGGTCGTGCCGCTCAGCACCCAGCAGAGGGTTGCGCGACCACGAGCCTTGACACATTCATCTGACCCATGGATTAAATTAACTTTTATCAATACAATTGGTGATCAATTTAATATTAAGTTGAGATTCAACACATATGATAATCACGATTGGAAACACCAAGGGCGGGGTAGGCAAGACGACGCTGGCCGTGAATCTGGCCATCGCCCGTGCTCTCGCGGGGCGTGACGTGTGGCTGATTGACGGCGACCGCCAGGGCACAGCCCAAACGGCCATCAGCATTCGCGCCGAGGCAGGGCATGCGCCAGGCATTGCCTGCGCCACCTACCCGGATGGCCCCACGTTGCGAACGCAGGTGCAGCAGCAAGCCGCCGAGTTCGATGACGTGGTGATTGATGCCGGTGGACGGGATTCGACGGCCTTGCGAGCGGCGCTGGTGTTGTCGGACGTGCTGCTGGTGCCGTTCCAGCCTCGAAGCTATGACGTGTGGGCGCTCAGCGACATCGCAGCCTTGGTTGATGAGGCGCGCAGCGTGCGGGACGGTCTGCGCGCCTTTGCCGTGCTCAATTGCGCCGATCCTGGCGAGCACTCCAGCGACAACGCAGATGCTGCCGCTGCCGTGGCAGAGGTGCCGCAGTTTGAGTACCTGCCCACCCCGCTGCGCCGTCGCAAGGCATTTGCCAATGCAGCGGGCGCAGGCCTGTGCGTGCTGGAGGCCAAACCCAGAGATGACAAGGCGGTCGCAGAGTTATATTCACTTTTAAATGCATTGTCTTAATATTAAAAGCACTGCAATAACACCTATCGAGTATTGAATGGCCATCACCAGAAAACCCGCCAAAGCGGCGAGCACCGCTGCCTCCGAGGCGGCCGACGCCTTCATCTCCGGCGCGCCAGATGCTGACACAGATGCGCACCCAGCACCTCGCCGGGTGCGCAAGGGGCGCAAGGTGCAAATTACGCTCACCATCACGGAACCCCTACTGCAACGGGTTGATGAACTGGCCGAGCAGTTGGGCCAGAGTCGGGCTGCGGTGATCAACCTAGCTGTAGTGCAGATGCTGGAGCGTGGTTTGCGGCTGGGTGGAGGCGAGTGAATGGGCCGACGCTGGGAGATGGCTGTAGTCGCTGCTCTATTTCACGCATGGCATGTCTGAAGGGCCACTACGGGTGTCCCCATGGCCATAACGGATGGCACTTCCCAATTCATCCGCTCTCCAGCGGATTTATTGGAAAACAGGATGTTCAGCTCCCTGTCAAGGAATCCCCTCGGATCACGTGAGCTGTCCATGCGTGCCTTCGATAGTTATCCACAGCTGGATACTGGTAGAAAGATGGTAGAAAGAAGGTAGAGAGCAAAAAAATGCCGATTTCATCAATGAAATCAATGAGTTAGAAACGAGCGATGAAACGCTATGCCACTAAAACGGAACGCCATGCCACCAATGCGGAATGCTATGCCACTGCCTGCGGAACGCTATGCCACCGCCTTCAGGGTGTTACTCCACCGTCTGCGGAACGCTATGCCACTGCTGGGCGGCACATGACAAGCTGCGGCTTGCCTTTGGTGCTTGCTTCAAGGCGCCACGCGCTGACTATTTCCAGCCGCTCCAGTTCCTTGCAAGCCGCAGATAGGGCCTCTTGAAACTTCCGCATGGGGCTCGCGTACGCCATCTGTGCTTTGAGGTCATCCAGCGCGAATCGCTGAACCGAATCGGCGGAGGTGGCCAGCAGGCGCTGCAGGGTCTTGGCCATGTTTAGCCCGCGCCTGATTTGCATCCGTTTTTCCCAATTGATCAGGCTGTACTCGCGATTGCCAAACATCAACACCCATCGAGGGTCAAGGGTGTACGTGTACGTCTCGCTGTCCCCGTTGAAGCTCAGATCCTTCAGGATGTTGAAAGACACCATCTTGCCCACCACGTAGTGAAGCGCTCCGTCTTTTTTTCTGACCTCAAGAAATAGCGTCGCTTCACGTAGGCGCTTCATACTGCGATGAAGCCAGTCGTATTGCGAACTCCCGATGCGGCCTGACTTGATTGTTCGCAATAACTGCTTGCGATTCAGCAACACTGGGTTGCCGATTAAAAATGGCTGTGCGAAGGCGATCAGCGCCATGATCAGGTCGCAGTCAGCCTCGTCCAGTTGCTCACCCGTGTACTCCAAGACGCAATGTCCACGTGTAACCATGGCGGCCTGCCGATGAAATTTGCGCGGCCCACATGCGATTGGCGCAATGAGGCTGGAGCGATTCAGGCGGTTTGGAAAGGCACCAATGTCGAAGCCTGGCAGGAACAGTTGCTGCGGTGTTTCTGCCTGTTTTTTCTCTACCTGTATTGCTGCTTCGGTGGCTTTGCGCTGAAGTTGAACCAGGGATCGGTTCAACCTATTGGATGTGGTGGGTGATTGGCTCAGACTGACGTCACTAGTTGCTGCCGCCTCTGTCTTGGCTGCCTTCTCTCGCAACCATTCCAATCGATCCTCGAAGGCAACGGATTGTGTGATCCGGCCAGAGTTGCGGGTGAGGGATGGCTCACTCACAATTTAACCTTGAATCACAACCCGCTCCCTTGACATTGTCAAATACGATTCAACCTCGCGTAGTGAAAGACGAGGGCTTCTTTCTCCAACCGAAATTGGGCGCGGGAAAGATGGATCTGTTTGAATCCTCCGCCAAAGCGTAGTTCTGCTAAATCGAAGTAGCTCGCAGGCTTCGGAAAATGTAATCAGCTGGGTTGACTTGAAATGTTCTGTGTTCATGTGACACAGTGTGCAAACCAGTGTTGCAACGACCTAGGAGGTAAGCGATTTTTCAATACCTCCTAGCACAAAACAACAGCTCACTATAGACAAAAATTTACTTCACCTAGAGAAATTTGGTAGTTCACCCCGAAAAATTACCTCATCAAATTCGCCACACCCATGTAGCGCATACAAATCGCCGACCACTCCGACCCCCTTAACATCAATCACTTCATACGCAACAGGCTCAATCGAGTTCACATCAGAATAACAGGGGATTTTTATCGGATTCCCTGATTTTTTCTTACCTCCCCTAATGACATCCAACCTGTTTAATAACAACCTCTCCAGAGATTGGCACGATGATCTATCACGTACCCAGGGCAACCAGTTAAACTTGACACGATCAAATTCATACTCGCAGAATTCAAATATTTTCAAGAATACAAAGAATAAACTATTTCTGTCAATCACCTCTATTTCATTCGAGAAATGCATTTTCAATCCACTCACATGCATTAACTTCAAAAGATCGGAAAGCAGATTTTTGAATGTTGCCCTGGCAAATTTTCGAAATAAATCATCATCATATTTGAAATTCTTGATGAGAACCAACTCCAATTCTTTCCGAATAGCAGTCAATCTGCTGACGCTCAGTTCGCCCCCATCGCCACAATACGTAAAAACAAATTTATCCAGCGGACTATATGGCTCTTTGAAGCAATCAAGTTTCCATCCATTTCGCTCATTCAATTTGTCGATTTTTGACACAAGCAAATCCAGAGTTTTCATCACATCTTTTGCTGGATGATTAATATTCTGGTTTGATCTGGCGGTTTCAAAAATTTTCAATCTATATCTCGCCGCCAAAACACAAAAATCATCAGCAACTTTCTGATGATTTTTGCATGCTCGATATTTCAGACTGAAATCAATACCACTTCGCAGTTGGTCCAGCTCCGTTGCAACATCATCCAACCGAAAGCCCAAACAACCAGAATTAATCATCGCAATTAACTCCATTTTTTGGAATTCCATCAAGAAAATCACACCACTCCTGCATCATCTTTGCTCTTTCGGAAAAATAGTCAGTGTGGTTATATGTTCGCCGGACTTGGTTCTGGTCGATATGCGCCAATTGCGCCTCTATCAATTCACTGCGATGCCCCATCTCGTGCAGCATGGTTGACCCCGTGGTTCTTGTTCCATGTGGGGAATAAGTCCCAGCCCAGCCGTTCTTGTAAATCAGTTGCCTAAAAGTGGCGATTGCGAGTGGCGTCTGCTTTGAGTCTCTACCAGTGAAGACGTATTTGTACTTCCCAGTTTGCGGTTGCATCCCTTTGAAGATTTCCAAGGCCTGATCTGTCAGATAGATCGAATGCGGCCGACGCGCCTTCATGCGCTCGGCAGGTATCGTCCAAACCCGCTTTTCCAGGTCAATTTCCGACCACTCAGCCGCTGCAACTTCATTGGCGCGTAGCAGCGTGTACCAAAGCAAGCGAAAGGCTTGCACCGTCATGAAGTTGCCCTTGTGCTCGCCAATTTCGCGCAGCAGCTTGCCGACCTGTTCCTTAGTCAGCGCTGTTTTGTGCTGTGTCTTGTTCTTCGGCAGTGCATTGCGCACCGGCCAAACCGGATCAATATCGGCACGCAGGGTGGCCACCGCAAACTGAAAGATAGCCGATAGCGTGCGCTTGGCCTCTGCGGCAACCGAAGGGGCGCGTGCGTGCGTGGTCTGCAAGATGGCAAGCACCTGATGCGCGGTGATGTCGCGCACTGGCAGCTTGCCCAGCATTGGGAACACCACGCGGCGCAGCATGTCCAGCCGCCGCTTCTTGGTGACATCTTCCCAGTCCTTGGTTGCCAGCCATTCCGCTGCGATCAACTCAAGGGTGTTGCTGCGATCCAGTTCCTGGCGCACCTTGTCAAGCTGCTTTTGCTGGACTGGGTTGATACCATCCTTGACGAGCTTGCGTGCAGCCTGGGCTTTCTCGCGTGCCTCGGACAATGGGGTGGCTGGGTACTCGCCCAAGCCCATCATCGACTCCTTGCCGCCCAGCTTGAAGCGGTATCGGAAGGCTTTGACGCCATTGGGCTTGACCTCCAGATAGAGGCCGTCGCGGTCATTCAGTCGGTAGAGCCGTTCGCGTGGTTTGGCGGTGCGGCAGCGCATGTCGGTAAGCATGGGCAGCACCATACCCACCAGCCGGTGGTGCCGTCAAGAAGCATACCCACATCCATACCCAACTTTTCGATGAAAGGATATGAAAAACAGCGTAACGTGGTGAAACACGAAACGCCGCCAAAAACCATATAACTTGTTGATTTTAAATGATTCAATGAATCAACATGAAACAACCTGAACAGATGTGAGACATCGCGGAAGCGGTCAGACGTTGAACAGAAAGTTCATCACATCGCCATCCTTGACGACATATTCCTTGCCCTCGGCACGCATCTTGCCCGCGTCCTTGGCGCCCTGCTCGCCTTTGAACTGGATGAAATCGTCGAAGGCGATGGTCTGCGCGCGGATGAAGCCGCGCTCGAAGTCGCCGTGGATCACGCCGGCCGCCTGGGGCGCGGTGTCGCCCTTGTGGATGGTCCAGGCGCGCACCTCCTTCACGCCGGCGGTGAAGTAGGTCTGCAGGCCCAGCAGCTTGAAGCCGGCGCGGATCAGGCGGTTCAGGCCGGGCTCGTCCTGGCCCATCTCGGCCAGGAACATGTCGCGGTCTTCGTCGCTCATTTCGGCCATTTCGGCCTCTATTTTTGCGCAGATGGCGACCACGGGCGCGTTCTGCGCGGCGGCGTATTCCTTCAGCTTGTCCAGGAGCGGGTTGTTCTCGAAGCCGTCCTCGGCCACGTTGCCGACAAACATCGCCGGCTTGGCGGTGATCAGGCAGAACTGCTTCAGGAGCGGCGCGTCCTCCTTGGACACGGGCACGCTGCGCGCGGGCTTGCCCTCATTCAGCACCGCCTGCAGCGGGGTCAGCAGCGACACCAGCTTGGCCGCCTCCTTGTCGTTGCCGCTCTTGGCGGCCTTGCTGTAGCGGTTCAGGGCCTTCTCCACCGTGGCCAGGTCGGCCAGGCAGAGCTCGGTCTGGATGACCTCGATGTCGGAGATGGGATCGACCTTGCCCGCCACGTGGATCACGTTCGGGTCTTCAAAGCAGCGCACCACGTTGACGATGGCGTCGGTCTCGCGGATATGGGCCAGAAACTGGTTGCCCAGGCCCTCGCCCTTGCTGGCGCCGGCCACAAGGCCGGCGATGTCCACGAACTCGACGATGGCGGGCACCACACGCTCGGGCGTGATGATTTCGGCCAGCTGGGCCAGGCGCGGGTCGGGCACCTCGACCACGCCGGTGTTGGGCTCTATGGTGCAGAAGGGGTAGTTCTCGGCGGCGATGCCGGCCTTGGTAAGGGCGTTGAAGAGGGTGGACTTGCCCACGTTGGGCAGGCCCACGATGCCGCATTGCAGGCTCATGGCAGGGCTTTCGTAAGGTAGCGAGACAAACCCGCCATTTTAAGAGCGTAGACAAATCCCGCGCGTCAAGGGCTTTCGCCGCTGCCACGGCCAGGCCGACCATCGCGGCGCCAGGGGCGACGGGCGCCTCCCTACAATCGGCGCATGGCGCAGACTTTTGACGTATGTATCCGCGGTGCGGGCGTGGTGGGCCGCACCCTGGCTCTTTTACTGGCGCGCGAGCGCCTGCGCGTGGCCTTGGTGATGCCACCAGCGGACACGCCGCAGGTGGCCGATGTGCGCGCCTATGCGCTCAACGCCGCCTCGCGCGCGCTGCTCGAATCGGTGCGCGCCTGGCCCGACGAGGCGCATGCCACGGCCGTGCTGCAAATGCAGGTGCAGGCCGACCAGGACGGCATGGTGCGCTTTGACGCCGCGCAGCAGGGCTGCGACGCGCTGGCCTGGATCGTGGACGTGCCGGCGCTGCAGGCGCGGCTGCAAGAGGCCATCCGCTACCAGCCGCTGGTCGAGCAGGTCAGCGAGCCGGTGGCCGCCGCGCTCACCGTGGTCTGCGAGGGCCGCGCCAGCCGCACGCGCGCCGAGTTCGGCGTGGAATTCGACATCACCCCCTACGCCCAGCATGCCATCGCCACGCGCCTGATATGCGAGCGCCCGCATGGCCAGGTGGCACGCCAGTGGTTTGCGCCCGATGGCTCCATCCTGGCGTTTTTGCCGCTGGGCGGGGCGCAGGGGAACTCCGTGGCCGTGGTCTGGTCTGTTCCACAGGAGCGCGCTGCGCAGTGGCTGCAGGCCGACGAGCCGGAGTTCACGCAGCATCTGAGCGAGGCCAGCCGTGGCGCGCTGGGCGCGCTGCAGCAGACCGGGCCGCGCGCCAGCTGGCCGCTGCAGCAGGCGCAGGCACGCCACTGGTGCGGTGCCCTGCCCGGCCAGCCCGGCAGGGGCTGGGCGCTGGCCGGTGATGCGGCGCACAACGTGCATCCGCTGGCGGGCCAGGGCCTGAACCTGGGGCTGGGCGATGCCGGCGCGCTGGCGCGGGTGCTGCACCAGCGCGCACCGTGGCGCGGTGTGGGCGATCTGCGCCTGCTGCGCCGCTACGAACGCGAACGCAAGGCCGCGCTGCTGCCCATGGGCATGGCCATGGATGGCCTGCAGCAGCTCTTCACGCGGCGCGAGGGCGCGCTGGCCGCGCTGCGCAACTGGGGCATGAAGGGCTTCGAGCGCAGCGGCCCGCTCAAGGCCTGGGTGGCACGCCGGGCCATGGGCACCCATTGACCCAACATGACCAAACACAAGAAAAGAAGGAACGGAACCACCACATGAAACTTGTCCCCACCCTGCTGGCAGCCGCCGCCCTGTGCCTGGGCCTGAACGCATCAGCGCAAGAGGCCGCGATACGCAAGGCGCTGGCCGAACGCATTCCGCAGCTGCAGCAGATCGATGAGGTGCGCCCCACGCCCATGAAGGGGCTCTACGAGGTGCGCATGGGCACCGACCTGTTCTACACCGACGCGCAGGGCAACTACCTGATCCAGGGCGAGCTGATCGACACCAAGGCGCGGCGCAACCTGACCGAGGACCGCATCAACAAGCTGACGGCGGTGGACTTCAAGGCCCTGCCGCTGCAGGACGCCTTCACCATCGTGCATGGCAAGGGCGAGCGCAAACTGGCGGTGTTTGAAGACCCCAACTGCGGTTACTGCAAGCGCTTCGAGAAGGACATGCAGAACGTGGACAACGTCACCATCTATCTGTTTCTCTACCCCATCCTGAGCCCCGACTCGGCCGAGAAGTCGCGCAACATCTGGTGCGCCAAGGACAAGGCCGGCGCCTGGTCAGACTACATGCTGCGCGACAAGGCGCCCGCCGCCGCCAGCTGCGACACGGCCGCACTGCAACGCAACCTGGCCCTGGGCCGCAAGCACAAGATCACCGGCACGCCCACGCTGATCTTTGCCGACGGCTCGCGCGTGCCCGGCGCGGTGGGGGCGCAAGAGGTGGAGAAGCGCCTGACCGAGGCCGGCAGCAGCAAGTAAGCGCGACCGGCGATGCGCCGGGTTTGCTATTGATACATGAGCTGTTTGCGCTTGTATTTAGTACGTTTTCATGGGTTTTGTTATGAAAACGATAAATACCAAGCGCGAACAGCTATCTTTTTTATAGATTTCCCCGATGCCCTCCGCCGCCACCACCACCACCACCACCGCTGCCATCCATTACCGCATCGACCCCGCGCAAACCCATGCGCGCCTGTACCAGGTCACGCTGACCGTCGCCGCGCCGGCGGCAGGCCAGGAGCTGTCGCTGCCCGTGTGGATAGCCGGCAGCTACCTGGTGCGTGAGTTCTCCAAGAACCTGCAGTCGCTGCGCGCCAGCCAGGGCGGCCATGCCATCCCCCTGGCGCAGCTCGACAAGCACCGCTGGCTGGCGCGCTGCAACCCCGCGCTGCCCCTGGTGCTGACCTATGAGGTAGCGGCCTACGACAACTCGGTACGCACTGCCTGGCTGGATGCGGATCGGGGCTTTTTCAACGCCACCAGCCTGTGCCTGCGCGTGCTGGGCCAGGAGGATGCGGCACATGTGCTGGAGGTGCTGCAACCGCCCGCCCTGGCCCACTGGTCGCTGGCCACAGGCCTCGCCCCCGAGCAGGTCAACGCCACCGGCTTTGGCCGCTACCGCGCGGCCAACTACGACGAGCTGGCCGACTGCCCGGTGGAGATGGGCCCGTTCTGGAGCGCCAGCTTCAGCGCCGGCGGCGTGCCGCACCGCTTCATCGTCGCCGGCGCCGCGCCCTCGTTCGACGGCGCGCGCCTGGTGCGCGACGCGCAGCGCATCTGCGAAGAAGCCATCCGCTTCTGGCATGCCGACGAGCACCCGCCGTTCGACGGCTACCTGTTCATGCTCAACGCCGTGCACGACGGCTACGGCGGCCTGGAGCACCGCAACAGCACCGCCCTGATCTGCGCCCGGCGCGACCTACCGCGCCTGGGCCAGAGCGACAAGGAGCTGCAGGCCAGCGAGGGCTACACCACCCTGCTGGGCCTGATCAGCCACGAGTACTTTCACACCTGGAACGTCAAGCGCCTGCGCCCGGCCGAGTTCGCGCGCTACGACTATGCGCGCGAGAACTACACCGCGCTGCTCTGGTTCTTCGAGGGCTTCACCAGCTACTACGACGACCTGCTGCTGCGCCGCGCCG
>JADHED010000599.1_pt1 | contig 40071 bp, 36 predicted proteins | sample 8952041 | NCBI WGS metagenome assembly JADHED01 (sample SAMN16124423, study PRJNA663239) | bioreactor sludge metagenome | isolation source: sludge (control) | place: India:Bengaluru | collected 2018-09-08 | reverse complement strand
GCGAGCTGCTGAAGCAGCTGTCGGTCACGTACCAGCGCGCCGGCTGGCAGGAGCGCCGCGAGGACGCGCTGCGCCGCGCGCTCGAGGCCGACGAGGACGACGCCGCCGCGCACGAGCTGCTCGCCGTCGCGCTCTTCGAGCGCGGGGACCGGCCCGCCGCGCTCGCTTCCATCGAGAGGGCCGCCCGGCTGAACCCGAAGTCGGCGACGACGCAGTACAACCTCGGCGTGATGCTCGCCGCCGAGGCGCGGCTGCAGGAAGCCGCGGACGCGTTCCGCCGCGCGCTCGCCCTCGACCCCACGGAGGCGCGGGCGCGCGCCGAGCTCGAGCGCCTCGCGCGCACCCTCGGTCCGCCCCGCTGAACGCCCGCTGAACGCCGCGCTGTGGTTGGCGCGGACCCGGCCGCGGAGTATCTTCCCGGCACGGGAGGGGCGGGGGTTCCATGCGCCGGTCGTCCGGACTCGCCCTGTTGGCCTGGATCTCCGTGTCGGCATGGGCTGCCCTGGCGGGGCCGGCGGCCCCTGCCCTGGGCGCGACCGATCCCGGGACGCCCGGTCCCTTCACCGCGGGCAAGCGCGCCGAGCAGATCCCGGCGACCGAGGGCCGCACGCTCGACGCGGACGTCTACTACCCGGCCGTGGCGGGCGGCGGCATCGACCCCGCTGCGGGCCGTCTGCCGGCCGTCGTCTTCGGCCACGGCTTCTCGCGCAGCAAGGACCGCTACGACGTCGGGCCGCACCTCGCGACGCGCGGCTTCCTGGTCGTGCAGGCGAACTTCTATCCGTGCGGGTTCCTCGGCTGCGACCACGACCGGAACGCCAACGACATGAGCGCGGTCATCGACTGGCTGATCGCGCGCAACGCCGACCCGTCGTCGTTCTGGTACGACCGCCTCGACACCGCGCGCTTCGGCACCTCGGGGCACAGCGCTGGCGGCGGCTGGGCGCTCACGGCGGCGGGCCGCGACCCGCGGATCGCCGCCAGCGCGCCGCTCGACCCGGTGGACAGCGCCGGCCTCGCCGCCGGCGCGCTGCCCGGGACGCGGGCGGCGACCGGGATCACCTACTCCGAGCCGTCGAGCTGCAACGCCGACGCCAGCGCCGAGGACATGGACGCCGCCGCGCCCGCGCAGAAGCGGCGGATCAAGCTCGTCGGCGCGAACCACTGCGACCCGGAGAAGGACAGCGACTTCCTCGGCTGCGGGCTCACCTGCGGGACGTGGAACCGCGACCGTCACGTGCGCTACCTGCGCTACGTCAGCGGCTGGTTCGAGTACTACCTGCGCTGCGACGCCACGTACCACGAGTGGGTGTGGGGCGAGCGCGTGCGCGCCGACCGTGACGCCGGCCTGATCACCTACCTGGCGGACCCCCGGCCGCGGCCGCCGCTGAACGTGGCGGCGCAGCCGGCCGCCGGCGTGCGGATCACGCGCGACGCGCCCTGGGCGTGCGGCGGCGTGTCCGCCTGGCGCGTGTACCGCCGGGTCGCCCCCGCCGGCCCGCTCGTGAGGGTCTCGCCGGACCTGCCGGTGACGGCGACGACGTGGACCGACACGACGGCGGCGGGCGCGACGTCGTACGCGTACGTCGCCCGCGACGTGTTCTCCGACTTCGCCGGCGAACACGAGAGCGCCGACTCCAACGAGGCTCCCGTCACCACGCCGGGTCGCCCCGGCGAGGCGGGAGAGGGCGCGGGCGCGCTGCGCGCCGCGCGCGGCGCGGGGACGCGCGTCGACCTCACCTTCGGCGCGGCGCCATGCGCGACCGACCACGTCGCGTACTGGGGCGTGACGGCGCAGACGCTGGCGGGGCCGCCCGCGTGGACGGCGCAGGCGTGCTCGCTCGGGCCCGGCGGCGCGGCGAGCGTGGACACCGGCCCGCTCGCGCCGGGGACGATGGCGTACCTCGTCGTCGCCGGGAACGACGCGGCCGTCGAGGGCTCGTACGGCCGCGACAGCGCCGGCGCGGAGCGCCCCGAGGCGGCGGGGCTCGCCGCGTGCGACTACCCGCAGGACCTCGCGTTGTCCTGCGCACGCTGAGACGGAGGCCTCCCGCAACGGCGACGGTCGCGCTGCGGCGGCCCTCGCACGGGCACGTCTTCTCGCCTAGGATCTCAACGACGAGGAGCGGGTCATGGGCGTAAAGAGGACCAACATCCTGCTGGACCAGGAGATCGTTGCCCAGGCGAAGGCGCTGAGCGGTGCGCGCCTGGATCGGGAGGTGGTCGACCTGGCCCTGCGGCGGCTGGTCCGGAATCTCCGCCGGCGACGGATCCTGCGCTTCTGCGGCAAGGTGGCGTGGGACGGCGACCTCGCGGCCATGCGAAGGGGTCGGCGGCCGGCGTGATCGTCATCGACACGAGCGTCTGGATTCCGCTGCTGAATGGCGCCGTCGGCGCCAAGGTCGAACTCGCCAGGCAAGCCATCGAAGGTCCGGAGGACATCGGCATCCCCGGGATCATCCTCGAGGAGATCCTGCGAGGGTTCCGGGCCGATGCCCAGTTCCGACAGATCCGTGACCTGCTGCTCACGGACTTCGGCTATCTGGAGGTCACGCGGGCCTGCTTTCTCCGCTCCGCCGAGATCTATCGCACGTTGCGGAAGCGCGGCCAGACGGTGCGTAGCACGGCCGACTGTCTGATTGCTGCGTGCGTTCTCGAAGAACGGGCGACGCTGATCGAAGACGACGAGGACTTCCGTACGATCGCCAGGGCCGTTCCGCTCATGCGGATCGGCCACGCGTGAAGCCGCCGCGCTCACCTGCCCGACGCACATGTGAGGCGGGGTCCCACCGAGACGGGTATTCTCCCCACCCGTGGACAACGTCACCCACACGCTGATCGGCGTCGCCCTCGCGCGCGCCGGGCTGCGCGAGCGCTGCGGCGCCGGCACGACGCTCGCGCTCGCGCTCGCGTCGAACCTCCCCGACCTCGACGCGGGCTGCACCTTCCTCCCCGACGGCTTCCTGGTCCGCCGCTCGCTGACCCACACCCCGTGGGGCATCGTGCTGCTCTCGGCCGCGCTCGCCGCCGGGCTCGCGTACGCGTTCCGCCGGCGTCCCGACGCGCCGCGCGCGGCCACGCTGTTCGGGCTGTGCCTGCTCGGCGCCGGCCTGCACGTGTTCTTCGACCTGCTGAACTCGTACGGCGTGCTCGTGCTCAGCCCGTTCTCGTGGGAGCGCTTCGAACTCGGCTGGGTGTTCATCATCGACGTGATCCTGCTCGCGCTGCTCGCGCTGCCGCCGCTGCTCGCGCGCGTCCGGGCGCCGTGGGCCGAGCCGCGGCGCCTCGCCCGCGCGGTCGTGATCGGCGTCGCCCTGTACGTCGCGCTGTGCGGCGCCGCGCGGACCCTCTCGCTGCGCGTGCTCGCGGACGCGGCGCCCGGCGCGGGCTTCCGCTACGTGTTCCCCGAGCCCCTCGGCCCGCACCGCTTCCGCGGCGTCGCGCGGACCGGCGACGAGTACCGCGTCTTCCTGGTGCGGCCGTTCGCCGGGACGGCGACGCTGCACGAGACGCTCGTCAGCGAGGAGGACGACCCGCGCGTCGTGCGGGCGCGCGCGACCGCGCGCGCCGGGCGCCTCCTGCGCTTCTTCAAGGCCCCCGTGTGGCGCGTGCGGGACGGCGCCGCGGAGGTGTTCGACCTGCGCTTCCGCCCGATCGTGCTGTCCCGCGAGCCCGTGCCGTTCACGATCCGCTTCGAGTCGCCTCACGCATCCGGCGGCGACACCGCGGACCTTCCGGGAGACAATGGTCGCTGACGAAAGGGAGCCCGATGGCCGCGACCGCGAACCGCTACGCCGACGCCGTGCTGCTGTTCAACCGCCTCGCGCTGGGGGCGTGGTTCGCCTACGCGGGCTTCAACAAGCTGAAAGGCGGCTTGTTCTCGTTCGCGGGCAGCGACTTCTTCGTCAAGGCGCGCCCGCCGTGGCTGCCGCCGATCGCGCACCAGCTCTACGGCTACGGCCTGCCGTTCGTCGAGCTCGCGACCGGCGTCCTGCTGATCCTCGGGCTCTACGCCCGGACCGCCGCCGCGCTGCAGGCCGCGATCCTCGCCAGCATCATGATCGCGCTCGGGGTCACCGCCGCGAGCGGCCCGTACGACAAGAACGTGGTGTTCTTCGGGCTGGCCCTGCTGCTCGCCGTCCTCGGCCCGGGACGGTTCGCCGTGCGGCCGACCTGACGGAGGCGTTATGTTGAAGTCAGGAGGGCAGGGAAGATGTCCGAAGTATTCCTGATCGCGCCGCGGGACGAGGGCGGCACCGTGTACCGGGCGCCGCAGGACGTGATGGCGCGCCTCGCCGCGCTGGAACGGGAGTTCGAACCGTGCGCGAACGGACCGGTCCTGTTCGAGAACGTCGCCGAGGGCCGGCTCACGCCCTTCGCCGTCCGGCTGTTCCGCAAGGGCTACGTCTCGCTCGAGGCGGCGGACGCGCACGGGCGCCTGTTCGACATCACCGCCCTGCACGACGAGATCGAGGGGCGGCTGCACAAGATCCTGGACGCCGCGCCCGACGAGGCCATGCCGGACGACGTCGTGATCCCCGAGGCCGACCTGCCGGAGGAGGGCGCCGTCGCCGCCATGCCCGCGGGCATGTACGGCACCGACCACCGCCGGCCCGTGTTCGGCGTGCGGCCGGGGGACCACCCGGTCGAGGTGCTCGAGAACATCCTGTACGGGCACACCGGGAAGGACGATCCCGAGGGCTCGCACCACGGCGAGCACGAGATCAGCGACGGCGTCGACAAGGACTGATCCCGCGGGGGTGGGGCACAGCCCCACCCCCACGAAACCCGTCAGAAGATCAGGTTGCGGGCGCGCGCGGCCTTCTCGAGGTCCTCGCGCAGTTCGGGGTGCGCCACCGAGATCAGCGCCTCGGCCCGCTGGCGCAGGTTCTTCCCGAACAGGTGCGCGACGCCGTACTCGGTCACGACGTAGTGCACGTCCGCGCGCGTGGTCACGACGCCCGCGCCCAGCTTCAGCGTCGGCACGATCTTCGAGAACAGCTTGCCGTCCTTGCCGGCGCCGGACGACGGCAGCGCGATGATCGGCTTGCCGCCCTTGGACCGCGCGGCGCCGCGGATGTAGTCCACCTGGCCGCCGAAGCCGGAGTAGATCCGCGTCCCGATCGAGTCGGAGCAGACCTGGCCGGTGAGGTCGACCTCGATCGCCGAGTTGACGGCGACCATGTTCTCGTTCTGGCTGATCACGAACGGGTCGTTGCAGTACTCGACCGGGTGCGCCTCGACCATCGGGTTGTTGTCGAGGAACTTGTACAGTTCGTCCGACCCGAGCGAGAACGTGATCACCGCCTTGCCGGGGTGGATCGTCTTGCGCGCGCCGGTCACGATCCCGCGCTCGATCGCGCGCATCGCGCCGTCGCTCAGCATCTCGGTGTGGATGCCGAGGTCGCGCAGCCCGTCCAGCGAGTTGAACACCGCGTCGGGGATGCCGCCGATGCCCATCTGGATCGTCGCGCCGTCGGTGATCAGCTCGCGGATGTTCGCCCCGATCCGGCGCTCGATCTCGGTCGCCGGCTTCGGGAGCAGGTTCGGCAGCGGCTCGGTGTGCTCGACGATCGCATCCACGCGGCTGACGTGCAGGAACGCGTTGCCCAGCACCCGCGGCATGTTCTCGTTGACCTGCACGATGACCTTGCGCGAGTTCAGGGCCGCCGCGCGCGAGGCGAGCGCCTCGAGTCCGAAGCTCATGAACCCGTGCTCGTCCGGCGGGCTGACCATCAGCATGGTCACGTCGAGCGGGAAGATCCCCTCCGAGAAGATCCGCGGGATCTGGTACAGGAAGATCGGCACGTAGTCGGCGCGCCCCTCGTTGACGGCGGCGCGGTCGGCGGGGCCGACGAACAGGGAGTGGTGCCGGACGTGGCCCGCCATCTCGGGCGCGGCGAGCGGGTCCTCGCCGAGCACCAGGACGTGCGTCACGACGACGTTCTCGAGCCCCCGGGCGCGCTCCGCGAGCGCGCGGACGAGGGCCTTCGGCATCGCCGCGTTGCCGCCGTAGAAGACGCGGCCGTTGCTCTGGACGAACTCGACCGCCCGGTCGGCCGTGGTCCGCTTGCGCGTGTACTCCGTCTGCCAGCTCATCTCTTCCTCGTGGGTCCGTCAGGTCGGCGGTTCAGGACAGGAGGTCCGACAGGCGCGCCGGGGCGAGCCCGAGCGCGGCGGCGGCCACGTCGTTGACGAGGCGTCCGCGGTACGTGTACGTCCCGCGCGCCAGCCCCGCGTCACGGCGCAGGGCGCTCTCGACCCCCTCCTCGGCGAGGCGGGTCAGGAACGGCAGGGCGGCGAGCGTCATCGCGCGCGACGCGGTGCGCGGCGCGTTCGCCGTCATGTTCGGCACGCAGAAGTGCGTCACGCCGTGGACCTTGTAGGTCGGGTGGTCGGCCGTGGTCGGGCGGCTCGTCTCGACGCAGCCGCCCTGGTCGATCGACAGGTCCACGATCACGCTGCCGGGCTTCATGTTGCGGACCATCTCCTCGGTGACGAGGAACGGCGCGCGCGCGCCCGGGACGAGCACGGCGCCGACGACCACGTCGGCGATCTGCGTGAAGCGCGCCAGGTTGCGCGGGCTCGAGACCGCGGTCACGACGTTGCGCGTCGCGTGCTCGAGCGCCAGGCGCAGCTTGCCGATGTCCTGGTCCATCAGGATCACGTGCGCGCCGAGGGACAGGAAGTGCTGCGCGGCGGCGCGGCCCACGGTGCCGGCGCCGAGCACCACGACGGTCGCGGGGGCGATGCCGGGGATGCTGCCGATGATCACGCCGCGGCCGCCGGAGCCGGTCTCGAGCAGGTGCCCCGCGGTGTGCACGACCATGTGGCCGGCGATCTCGGAGAGCGCGGCCAGGACCGGCCGGCGCCCGTTGTCCCCGCCGACGATCTCGTAGCCGATCATCGAGACGCGGCGCTCGGTGAGGCGCTGGATCGTCTCCTTCGACGCGACGGCCAGGTGCAGGAACCCGCACACGGTCGTCTCGGGACGGAGCAGGTGGACCTCGTCCGCGGTGAGCGCGCCGACGCGGCAGACCATGTCCGCGCGGCCGTACGCCTCCTCGGAGCTGTAGACGATCGTCGCGCCCGCCTTGACGTAGTCCTCGTTGTCGAAGTGGGCGTCCTTGCCGGCATCGCGCTCCACGTACACCTCGTGGCCGAGGCTCGTCAGGCGGGACACGCCGAACGGCGTCAGGCCGACGCGGTGCTCGTGGCGCAGGGTCTCCTTGGGAACGCCGATCTTCATGGGCGATCTCCTCGGCCGGTCGGCCGCGGGCGGGGTGGAAGGGGAGTCCGCGCGGGCGCGGGGGCTCCGCGCGGCCCGTAGCTTACCAAATTCTTAAGGGAGGGCTACGGGGCGTCCTTACCGCAGCCCGAGGGCGGCTTTCTGCCCCCGCAGGACCTCGATCACGAGGGCGGCCAGGTCGGGGACCGGAACCCCGTGGAGTTCCGCGCCCCGGCGGATCTCCTCCCGGTCCACCTTGGCCGCGAACCCCTTCTGCCTGAGCTTCTTGGTCACGGACTCGGGGGTCAGGCCGGCGATCCCCTCCGGGTGGACCAGGCTGCACGCGACGACGAAGCCGGTCAGCTCGTCGGCCGCCAGCAGGGCGCGATCGAGGGGCGACTCCGCCGGGACCCCCCACTTGGTGTAGTGGGCCGAGACGGCGTGGGCCAGCGCCTCCTCCCCGAGGGCCCGGAGCCGGGCCACGGTGTGCCGCGGGTGCTCGTCCGGGAACGCCTCGTAGTCGGCGTCGTGGAGCAGCCCGGCGAGGCCCCACAGCTCCTCGTCGGCCCCGGAGCGGCGGGCGAGCGCCCGCATGACCGCCTCGACGGCGCGCGCGTGCTTCAGCAGCGCGTCGGACCTCGTCCACTCCGTCAGCAGCGCCCAGCCCTCGTCGCGCGTCATGTGCCGTATTTTAGCCCCGGCTCCGGCCCGCGACGCCCGGCGTCGCCGAGGAGGGCACATGGCGCAGCCCGGGCGCACGGCCGCGGCGGGTCTCGACCGCGGCGACCTCGACGGCTTCTTCGGCCTGATGGTCGACAACCTGCTGCAGTTCCTGGTGCTGCTGCCGCTCTGCGTCGGCGTGTGCGGCTTCCCCGAGGAGTTCGTCCTCTCGCGCATCTTCCCCGGCGCGGCGCTCTCCCTGGTCGTCGGCAACCTGTTCTACGCCTGGCAGGCGCGGCGGCTCGCGCTCGCGACGGGCAAGCGCGTGACCGCGCTGCCGTACGGCATCAACACCGTCACGCTGTTCGCGTTCGTGCTGTTCGTGATGGGCCCGACGTACCAGGAACTCCAGGCGAACCCCGCGTTCGGGCCCGAGAAGGCCGCGCGGGTCGCCTGGCAGGTGGGGCTCGTCGCCTGCTGCATCGCGGGCGTGATCGAGATCTGCGGCGGCTTCATCGCGGCCTGGGTGCGGCGGGTGACCCCGCGCGCGGCGCTCCTGTCCACGCTCGCCGGCATCGCGCTCGGCTTCATCTCGATGGAGTTCACGCTGCGCTCGTTCGACCGGCCGCTGGTCGCCTTCGCGCCGCTCGCGCTCGTGCTCGTCAGCTACCTCGCGCGGATGCGCTGGCCGCTCGGCCTGCCCGGCGGGATGATCGCCGTCGTCCTCGGCACCGCGATCGCCTGGGGCCTGCACGCGGCGGGGCTGCCCGGCGGCGTCGCCGTCGGCGGCGCGAACCTGTTCGCGGGCGCGGGCTTCCGCCCGCCGATCCCGTCGCTGACCGACCTCTTCGCGGCGCTCGGCAGCCCGTTCGTGTGGGACCGGATCGCGATCATCTTCCCGATGGGCCTGATCAACGTGCTGGGCTCGCTGCAGAACGTCGAGTCGGCGGAGGCCGACGGCGACAAGTTCGACGCGCGCTCGAGCCTCGTCGCGAACGGGATCGGTAGCCTCGTCGCGGCCGCGTTCGGCTCCTGCTTCCCGACGACGATCTACATCGGCCACCCGGGCTGGAAGCGGATGGGCGCGGGCTGGGCGTACTCGGCGGCGAACGGCGTCTTCTTCGCCGTCGTGGCGACGACGGGCCTGATCGCGCCGATCGCCCGCATCATCCCGGTCGAGGCCGCGATGTCGATCCTCGTCTGGATCGCGATCGTGATCACGACCCAGGCGTTCACCGCGACGCCGCGGGAGCACGCGCCGGCCGTCGTGCTCGGGCTGCTCCCCGGCATCGCCGCGTGGGGCTGGCTGCTGCTCGAGACCGCGTTCTCCGCGGTGCTGCCGCGCGGCGGCCTGCAGCAGGCGGTGGACGCGCTCGGCGCCGGGACGCTGCCGTACGTGCGCGGCCTGCTGACGCTGAAGGCCGGGTTCCTGTTCTCGGCGACGTTCCTGGCGGCGATCGGCGTGTTCCTCGCCGAGCGGCGGTTCGGCCGCGCGGCGCTCTGGGCCGGCGTCGCCGCGCTCTTCTCGGCGCTCGGCCTGATGCACACCTACACGGTCACGCCCGGCGCCGTCCGGGAGGAGATCCTGCTGTTCGCGGCGTGGCCGATGGCGCTGGGCTATCTTTCGGCGGCGGGAATCTTCCTGCTCGCGGCGCGCATCGCGACGCCGGTCACCCACGACGACCCCTGACGTAAGCCCGGCGTTTCGATCCGGGCGACGATCCTGCGCTGCGTAGGGTCGCGGCCTCCGTAGGGTCGCGGCCTCCCGCGAAGCGGGATGGCCGCCCCGGCACGTTCCGGGGCCGTGTCCCAACGAACCGGGGCGGCCATCCTGCGCTACGCGCAGGAGGCCGCGGCCCTACCGCAGGAGGCCGCGGCCCTACCGCAGGAGGCCGCGGCCCTACAACGATGCGGCCGTGGGGAACCTACGAACCGCGACGCGGCGACGTCCCCCGGAACGAAGGTGCCCGTACAATGGAGAGCCTCCATAAGAACTCGGAATCGAGGAGTCAGGAACGATGGCCACGACCGCGGACTTCAAGAAGAACTTCCGGATCCTGGTGGACGGCCAGCCGTGGGCGATCGTCGAGCACACCGTGCAGAGCCCGTCGGCGCGCGGCGGCGCGACGCTCGTCAAGGCGAAGCTGCGCAACCTCCTCAACGGCGAGTTCATGGAGAAGACGTGGAAGGCCGGCGACGCGTTCGAGGAGCCGGACCTCAACTACCGCCAGGCGCGCTTCCTCTACGCCGATGCCGAGGACGTCCACTTCATGGACGAGGAGTCCTACGAGCAGTTCTCGCTGTCCGCGGAGTCGCTGGAGGAGATCGTCGCCTGGCTGACCGACGACATGGTCGTGCGGGCGATCCACTTCGGCGGCAAGGTCGCCAGCATCGAGCTGCCGAAGGTCGTCGAGGTCGAGGTCGTCGAGGCCGACCCGGCCGTGCGCGGCAACACCGCGTCGGGGAAGGTGCTCAAGCGTGCCGTCGTCGCGGGCGGCGCCGAGGTGCAGGTGCCGCTCTACGTCGAGTCGGGCGAGCGCATCGAGGTCGATCCCTACGAGCGCCGCTTCATCCGCCGCGCGACCGAGAAGTAGGGGCGGCCCTCGGGCCGCCCTCCTGTTCGATGCGCACACGTCTCGACGCGGCGCGAGCGCCACGTGACGCAGGGCGGCCCGAGGGCCGCCCCTACTTGCCGAACTTGAAGTTCACGCCGACGGACGCCTCGAGCGAGCGCACCGACGCGTAGTTCACGCTCATCAGGCGGTGCATCACGACCCAGCGCGCCTCGGCGAACAGGGACGTCTTCTTGCCGAGGTCCCAGTACGGGCGCAGCCCGGCGAAGTACGTCATGCCCGAGCTGTCCTTCACGGCCACGGTGTCGTCGCGGCCGCTCGCGAGCGCCAGGGGCGCGAAGTCGGAGTCGGCGCGCAGCGCGGCCCAGCCGATGCCGAGCGGGATGCCGAGGTGGAACCGGCCCCAGTCGATGTGCGGCACGAGGGCGGTCTCGAAGGACCAGAGGATCGAGTCGACCGACGTCTGGGTGGCCGCGCAGCTGTCCGGCGAGTTCTCGGTCGCGTCGGGGCAGACGGGCTCGACGCTCGTCGTGCCGACGTTGAGCCGGATCTCGACGTCCACGTTCTTGGTCGCGGAGATCCAGTAGTGCACGCCGATGAAGGGCGTGTCGTCGATCGCCGGCTGCTCGCTGAGCCCCTCGATCGCCGAGGGGAACCCCTCCGAGCGGCCGATGTCGTCCCCCTGCAGCCAGCCGGCGCGCAGGCCCCAGCCCTGCTGGAACCTGCCCCCGGACGTGGCCTGGTCCGGCTGGTCTCCCGTCTTCTCCGCGTCCTGCGCCAGGGCCGGCAGCGCGAGGGCCGCACACAACACGAACAGCGACGCAAGCTTCCGCAGCATCACGAACGCCCCTTTCCCCGATCTGGATGGACGAAACCCGCGCATTATCCGCGCAACTCCCCGCCGGTGTCACCCGCGCCACTGCCCGCCGGCGTCACCCGCCCGGCAAGCCGGAGAGCGCGCGCATTCTAGGCCCGTCCGGCCGCGCGTACGGCGGCACCCGGCGGCGTTTCGCGGGCCGCGCCCCGCAGCCCCGGCGGGAGGGTAAGGTATCGGCCATGCACGACGTGACGATCGAGGTCCCGGGCGGCGAGGTCCGGGTGGAGACCGGCCGCATCGCGCGGCAGGCGGACGGCGCGGTGCTGGTGCGGCACCGGGACACGGTGCTGCTCGCGACCGCGGTGGCCGCCGAGGCGCCCCGGCCGGGCGCCGACTTCTTCCCGCTGACGGTGGAGTACCGGGAGCGGCTGGCGGCCTCCGGGCGGATCCCCGGCAGCTACCAGCGCCGCGAGGGGCGGATCACCGACCGCGAGATCCTGGCCTCGCGCCTCGCCGACCGCTCCGTCCGGCCGCTGTTCCCGGACGCGTTCCTGAACGAGACCCAGGTGCTGCTCACGGTCCTGTCCGCCGACGAGGACGTCGAGCCGGAATCGCTCTCGATCCTCGCGGCGGCCGCCGCGCTGCACCTCTCGTCGATCCCCTGGGAGGGGCCGCTCGCGGGCGTGCGGATCGCCCGCGCGCACGGGCAGTGGGCGGTGTTCCCGACCCGCGCGCAGCGCGCGGCCGCGGACGTGGACCTCGTCGTGGGCGCCGGGCCGGGCGGGCTGGTCATGGTCGAGGGGCGGGCGGCCGAGGCGCCCGAGGCGCTCGTGCTCGAGGCGATCGCGCGCGGGCAGGAGGCCTGCCGCGCGCTGGCCGGCGGGCTCGACCGCCTGCGGGACGCGGCCGGCAGGCCGAAGCGCGACGCGCCGGCGGTCGCCCGCGACGGCGCGCTGCGGGCGCGCGTCGAGGAGGCGGGCCGCGCGGCGGTCGAGGCCGCGCTCGCGATCCCGGGCAAGGCCGAGCGGCGCGCGGCGCTCGAGGCCGCCCGGGCCTCGATCGTGGAGGCGCTCGCCCCCCCCGAGGAGGGGCGCGCGGCCGCCGCGGACGAGGCCGAGGACCTCGTGCGGCGGGTGCTGCGCGCGCGGACGCTCGACGGCCTGCGCGCCGACGGGCGCGGGCCGGCCGACATCCGCCCGATCTGGGGCGAGGCGGGCTGGCTGCCGCGCTGCCACGGCTCGGCGGTCTTCACCCGCGGCGAGACGCAGGCCCTCGTCAGCTGCACGCTCGGCAGCGCGCGCGACGAGCAGGAGGTCGAGACGCTCGAGGGGGTGCAGCGCGAGCGCTTCCTGCTGCACTACAACTTCCCGCCCTCCTCGGTCGGCGAGGTCCGCGCGCTGCGCGGCCCCGGGCGGCGCGAGATCGGGCACGGCAACCTCGCGCACCGCGCGCTCGCGGCCGTGCTGCCGGCGCCGGACGCCTTCCCGTACACCGTCCGCCTCGTGTCCGACATCTCGGAGTCGAACGGGTCGTCCTCGATGGCGACCGTCTGCGGCGGCTGCCTCGCCCTGATGGACGCGGGGGTCCCGGTCGTGCGCCCCGTCGCGGGCATCGCGATGGGCATGATCGCGGAGGAGGGCCGCTTCGTCGTGCTGTCCGACATCCTCGGGGACGAGGACCACCTCGGCGACATGGACTTCAAGGTCACCGGCACGGCCGAGGGCGTGACCGCGATCCAGATGGACAACAAGATCGGCGCCGTGCCCGACGACGTGCTCGCCGGCGCGCTCGAGCAGGCGCGCGCCGGGCGGCTGCACATCCTGTCGAAGATGGCCGAGGTGCTGCCCGGGCCGCGCCCGCAGCTGTCGCCGCGCGCGCCGCGGATCGTGTCGCTGCGCATCCGCCCCGAACGGATCCGCGACCTGATCGGCTCGGGCGGCCGCACGATCCAGGAGCTGCAGGCGGCGACGGGCACCAAGGTCGACGTCGACGACGCCGGCCTCGTGCGCGTGTTCTCGAGCGACGCCGCCGCGGCGGCCGAGGCGCTGCGCCGCATCCGGCACCTGACGCTCGAGCCGGAGGTCGGCAAGGTCTACGACGGCGACGTCATCGTCGTCACGGACTTCGTCGCGATCGTGAAGCTCGGCGCGACGATCGAGGGCAAGCTGCACGTCTCCGAGCTGGACCGCGGGCGCGTGGGCCGCGTGCAGGACGTGCTCAAGGTCGGGGACCGGGTGCGCGTGCGCGCGCTCGGCGTGGACCGGCAGGGGAAGATCGCTCGGGGACCGGGTGCGCGTGCGCGCGCTCGGCGTGGACCGGCAGGGGAAGATCGCGCTCTCGCGCCGCGCCGCGCTCGACGCCGACGACGCCGAGGTCGTCGGCTAGGTTCAGGCCACGGGCGGGTTCAGGCCACCGGTCGGTTCAGGCCACGGGCCAGAGGCGCGACGACCAGAGCACGGACCCGAACAGGAGCCCGTGCAGGCCGTCGTCGCCCTCGAACGGCAGCGCGCGCGGCGGCGTCGGCAGCGAGGGGTCGGGCAGCAGCAGCAGCGTGTCGCGGGCGACGCTCGCGCGCGCCAGCCGCAACCCCTCGGGCAGCCGGAAGGCGTGGATCAGCGCCGGGTCGAACGTGTGCGGGCGCCGCTCGAGCACCACGAGGTCGCGCGGCCGCAGCCACGTCGCCACCTCGCGCCCGTTCGTCTCGTCGACGCGCAGCGCGACGAGGCCCGTCGCCGAGGAGCGGTCGAGGATGCGCGCGTCGAGCGCGACCAGCGCCTCGACCTCCTCGGACGGCGGCGGGTCGGCCGCCGGCGACGAGCCGGGGACGAGCAGCGGGATGCGCAGCGTCGGCGCGCGCTCGTCGTCCTCGAGCCGGTAGGCGACCTGGAACTCGTAGCGGTCCGCGATGCGCGGACGCCCGGGTGGACGATGCCCCTCCGGGAACAGGTACTCGCCGACGGCGACCGCGGCCTCGGCGGCCGACGCGCCACCCTCGCGCGCCACCTCGGTGTCCACCTCGTCGCCGCCGCGCGAGATCCGCTGCAGGTCGGGGTCGACGCCGCGGAGCCGCCACACGGCCTGGCGGGTCGCCTCGTCCATGCGCGCCGTCGCCGCCCACACGCGGTAGATGTCCTCGCGCTCGCCCAGCACGCGGGCGATGCGGACGGCGACGTCCTCGGAAGGGATCTTCTCGCCGTGCTCGATCAGCGAGACGTACGACGGGCTGACGCCGGACCGTCGGGCCAACTCCATCCCGGTGAGGCCTCGGCGCAACCGCAACGTCCTGATGCGGCGATGAAGGTCCACGGGACCGCCTTCCCGGCGCACTGCCCCCAGCCGGAACATTATTGAACGGCGCAGTAAGGGGCTGTCAATCGCGTCGTTGAAAAAACGTACGTCTTCTTCCGACAGCGCCCGGAGGCCTGCCGGGTGACCGACTTCACGCCGTCCGCGCCGGCGCCGCGCGGGCCGAGCCGGCCGCCGCCGGGTCCGCCCCGGAACCGGCGCGGTTCAGCCGGCGGAAAAGGTGCGATACCGCCGTCGCGCGCGGGGTTTACCATCCGTGCCCATGAACCGCACCGCTGCCGCCGCCTGCTCCGCCGTCACGTTGGTCGTCGTCGCTCTCGTGGGGGCGGGGCTTCGCCCCGCCCGGGCGGGGCAGAGCCCCGCCTCCACGGCTCCGGCCGCCGCGCCTGTCCCGGCCGCGCCTGCCACCGGCGTCGCGCGCCACGAGCTGGCGGTCCGGATCGACGCCGACAAGGGGACCCTCGAGGGCACGGCGCTCCTCGACCTCGACCCCTCGCCGGCCCGGGGCTCCCTCGACCTCCGGCTGGGCCAGGGCTACCGCCTCCTGTCCGTGACGGCGGACGGCGCCGGCGGGCCGCTCGAGGTCGCTCCCTCCCGCGCCGCGGCGCGGCCGGGGCCGGGCGGGGAGGCGCAGGTGTTCACCGTCCGCCTGCCGCGGGAGGGCGCCGCGCGCCTGCGGGTGACCTGGGCGGGCACGCCGCCGGCCCTGCCCGAGGAGACGAGGTTCACCCGGGACGAGGTCGTGGACCTGCCGGGCGGCTACCTGTCCCCGAAGGGCTGCTTCCTCGGCGGCGACGCGGGCTGGTACCCGAGCGCGGACCAGGCCGTGAGCCGCTTCGTCCTCGCGGCGGACGTGCCCGCCGCGTGGCGCGTCGTCTCCGAGGGGCGCCTCGTCGCGTCGGACGCGCCGCGGGACGGCCGGCGCGTCGAGCGCTACGACGGCGTCAACCCGCTCGAGGGGATCGACCTCGTCGCGGCCCCCTGGACCGTGACGGAGGCCGACCGGGGCGGCACGCGGGTCGCCGTGTACACGCTGCCGGGCACCGAGCCCGAACTGGCCGGCACCTATCTCACGGCCACGGCCGGCTACCTCGAGCGCTTCACCCGCGAGATCGGGCCGCACGCCTGGCCGCAGTTCGTCGTGGCGGAGCACATCCTGCCGACCGGGTACGGCATGCCGTCGTTCACCCTGCTCGGGTCCGCGGTGATGCGGCTGCCGTTCATCGTCAAGACGAGCCTCGGCCACGAGGTGCTGCACGACTGGTGGGGCAACGGCGTCTACGTGGACCGCACGCGCGGGAACTGGTGCGAGGGCCTGACCGCCTACATGGCCGACCACGCGTTCGCGGGCGAGGCGGTGCCGGGGGGCGACGTGGCGTACCGCCGGCAGATCCTGCGCGACTACCTGGAGTACGCCGCGCACGGCGACGAGCAGCCGGTCGCCGCCTTCCGCGAGCGGCACAGCCGCGCGGACCGCGCGCTCGGCTACGGCAAGGTCGCGATGATCTTCCACATGCTGCGCCGCGAACTGGGGGACGACGGGTTCGTCGCCGCGCTGCGCGCCTTCTACGCGGAGAACAAGTTCCGACGCGTCTCGTGGGACGCGGTCGAGGCCGCGTTCACGCGGGTCGCGCGGCGCGACCTGCGTGCCTTCTTCGCGCAGTGGGTCGAGCGCCCCGGCGCGCCGCAGGTCCGCTTCGCGGAGGCGACGGCGCCCGCGCGCGTGCGGGACGACGAGCTGCGCGGCGAGGCCCGGCTGGCCGTCACGCCGGGGTGGTCCGTCGTCGTGCCCGCCGACGTCCGCGGGATCGGCGACGCCTCCTTCCGCGCGCGCGGCACGGGGCTCCCGGACGCCGAGGGCCGGGTCATCCTCCCGTTCCGCATCCCCTACCGCGGCGCCGGGACCCCCGCCGGCGGCACGGTCGAGCTCGACCCCGACGTCGACCTGTTCCGCCGGCTCGACCCGCGCGAGGTTCCGGCGACGCTCGCGCGCGTGCTGGCCGGGCCCGCGGACCTGGTCGTGCTCGGCACCGGCCGGCCGGAGGCGCTGCAGGCGGCCGCCCGGAACCTGGCCGGGACCGCGGTGAAGGCGAGCGGGCCCGCGCGCGTCGACCGCGAGGTCACGGCCGGGCAGCTCGCGGCCGCGTCGCGCGTCGTCGTGCTGGGTCTGCCGGCGGAGGGCACGCCGTCCGCGGCCGCGCTCGCGGCGGCGCTGCCCGCCGGCGCGGAGGTCCACGACGACGCCTTCCGCGCGGGGGGCAAGTCGGCCGCGGGGACCGGGGCCGCGGCCTGCCTCGTCCTGGAGCACGGGACCGACGGGCGCGGCGCGCTGGCGTTCCTCGACGCGCTCTCGCCCGGCGCGCTGCTCTCGCTGGGCCGGCGCGTGCAGCACTACGGCAAGTACTCCTGGCTCCTGTTCGAGGGCGACCGGCCGGTCCTGCGCGAGACGGCGCCGCCCCCGTTCGAGCCGTCCGTTCCCGTGGAAGTGATCGTGGAGGTGAGCCGGTGAGCGACGACCCGGTCCGGATCGACGCGTTGAAGCGGGTGGCGACGTCCGGGCGCGACGTGCTGCGCGGGGTCTGGGCGCGGCGCGACGAGCGCCTGTCCCTCGCGCCCGAGCTGCAGCAGCTGCTGGCGCTGCTCGAGCAGCACAAGGACTGGCGGGCGTACTGGGAGGGTGCGGAGCCCGAGCCCGGGTCCAACCCGTTCCTGCACGTCACCTACCACGAGGTGCTGCGCAAGCAGGTCGAGGCGGGCGAGCCGCCCGAGACCGCGGCCGCGCTGCGCCGGCTGCGGGACGGCGGGCTCGACCCGCACGAGGCCGAGCACCGCGTGATGGAGGTGCTGATCACGGAGATGTACCGCATGCTGCAGGACCGCGCGCCGTTCGCGATCGCGCGCTACCGGGAGCGCGTGGCCGCCCTCGAGCCCTGATGCCCGCGCCGAGCCGTTCCGTTCCGGAACAGCACCGGCGCACCCAACCGGGCGGCCTCCCGCGTCGCGGGAGGCCGCGACCCTACAGAGCACGCCGTCCGCGACCGATAGGAGGGATGTCCTTTTCGGCGGAGACGCGGAGCTATGGGCAGCGGGGCAAGCGCGACGATCGCGGAAGTCGATCACCTCCTGGACGTCCTGGGCCGCTGGGACGTCGGCGAGGGCGGCGCGAAGCTGGGCAACATCCGCTGGGCGCTCGACGACCTGAAGGCCGCCGCGCCCGGCGCGGGGACGACCGCGCTGCTGGACCTCGCGGGCGAGGTCGAGAAGGTGCTCGACGAGTTCGAGGCGCTGCCCGACGAGGGCGCGCGGGTCCGGGCACGCGCGGCGGTCGTGCACGCGTTCGCGGAGATCGCGCCCGCGCTGCGCGCCGGCCGCTTCGCGGGCGACGCGTTCGACGCGGCGCTCGCGGACCTGCGTGCGGACCTCGGGCTGCCCGTCCCGCCGCCGCCGCCCTCACCCGCGGAGGAACCCGCCGCTGCGTCACCGCCCGCGCTCGCCGCCGCGATGGCGGTCGAGGACCGGCCGTTCCAGCTGCTGCCCGACGACGCCGACCGCGAACTCCTCGGCGAATACGTCACCGAGAGCCTCGAGCTGATCCAGCGCGCCGAGGCGTCGCTGCTCACGCTCGAGACCGACCCGGAAGACAGCGAGTCGATCAACACCGTCTTCCGCGCGTTCCACACGATCAAGGGCACCTCGGCCTTCATCGGGATCACCGTCGCGGCGGAGCTCGCGCACAAGGCCGAGACGCTGCTCGCCCGCGTGCGCGACAAGGAAGTCCGCTACGGCGGCGTCTTCGCCGACCTCGCGCTGCGCTCCGCGGACACGCTGAAGGACCTGCTGAACCGCCTCGGCCCGGCGCTCGCCGGCGCGAACCCGCCGCCGCCCGATGGCTACCACGAACTGCTGCGGCTGCTGGCCGACCCGATCGCGGTCGCCGAGGCGGCCGGCCGGGTCCCCGCGCCCCCGCCGGAGGCGTCGATCCCGCCGATGCGGATGACCGACATCCTCCTCGCCGAGAAGAAGGTGGACCCGGTCGCGATGCAGGCGGCCGCGGACGCGCGCGGCGACGACAAGGTCGGCGTGGCGCTGATCAAGGCGGGCGTGGCGCGCGCGCCGGACGTCGCGGACGCGCTGCGCAAGCAGAAGAAGATCGACGCGCTGCGCTCCTCGGCGGTGGACGCGTCGGTGCGCGTGCGGACGGACCGGCTCGACAAGCTGATCGAGATGGTCGGCGAGCTCGTCATCGCGCACGCGATGGTCGCGCAGGACCCGGTCGTGAAGACCGGCGGCCACTTCGACCTCGCGCGCAAGTCCTCGCACATGGGCAAGATCGTCCGCGAGCTGCAGGACCTGTCGATGGCCATGCGGATGGTCCCGCTCAAGACGACCTTCCAGAAGATGGCGCGGCTCGCGCGCGACGTCGCGCAGAAGACCGGCAAGGAGATCGAGTTCTCGTGCGAGGGCGAGGACACCGAGATCGACCGCAACATGGTCGACGCGATCGGCGACCCGCTCGTGCACATGATCCGGAACGCCGCCGACCACGGCATCGAGTCGCCGGACCGGCGGGTCGAGACCGGCAAGCCGCGCTCGGGCAAGCTGCACCTGGCCGCCTGCCACCAGGGCGGATCGGTCGTGGTCACGATCACCGACGACGGCGCGGGCCTCGACCGCGAGAAGATCGCGCGCAAGGCGATCCAGCGCGGACTGATCGACACGGACAAGGGGCTCTCGGACCAGGACGTCTTCGCGCTCCTGTTCCGGCCCGGCTTCTCGACCGCCGAGAAGGTGACGGACGTGTCGGGCCGCGGCGTCGGGCTCGACGTCGTGAAGCGCAACGTGGAGGCGATGCGCGGCCGGATCGACATCCGGTCGGAGCTCGGGCGAGGCACCACGTTCGCGATCTTCCTGCCGCTCACGCTGGCGATCACCGACGGGATGCTGATCCGCGTCGGCGCGCAGCGTTACATCCTGCCGACGAGCAACATCGCGAAGGCGTTCCGCCCGGCGCGCGGCGAGCTCTCCACCGTGGTCGGGCAGGGCGAGATGGTGGCCTACCAGGGCGCGCACATCCCGCTGTTCCGGCTGGGAAGGCTGTTCGAGGTCGGCGAGGCCATCGACGACCCGACGTGCGGCCTGCTGCTCGTGATCAAGGACGGGATCGGACACTTCGCGCTGCTCGCGGACGAGATCCTGGGCCAGCAGCAGATCGTCGCCAAGTCGCTGGGGGAAGGGGTCCGGAGGATCCCGGGCGTGTCCGGCGGGGCGATCCTGGGCGACGGCAAGGTCGGCCTGATCCTCGACCCGCAGGGCCTCGGGCACCTCGCGCGCCGCGGCACGCTGGACGACATGGACGCGGTGCCCTTCGGGGCCGACGCTTGACCACGAACTGATGTGTGGGGGCGGGGCTACGCCCCGCCCGGACGCACCCACGGGGACAGGCAGCAGGAGCCGGCAGGGACGCCGGGGCGGAGCACACGGATGAGCACGCAGCGGATCACGATGGTCGACGCCGACGCGCCGCAGGGAGCCGCGCGCCGGACCGGTCACCACGGCGGCAAGTACCTGACCTTCTTCCTCGGCGAGGAGGAGTACGGGCTCGAGATCCTGCGCGTCAGCGAGATCATCGGGATGATGACCATCACCCCGATCCCGCGCACCGACGCGTTCGTCCGCGGGGTGATCAACCTGCGCGGCAAGGTCATCCCCGTGATCGACCTGCGGCTGAAGCTGGGGATGGACTCGGTCGAGTCCACCGAGGAGACCTGCATCATCGTCGTCCGCGTCAAGGGCGCGCCGATGGGGATCATCGTGGACAAGGTCTCCGAGGTCTGCGACATCGACGGGGGCCGGATCGAGGACACGCCGGCGTTCGGCGCGGGCATCAACACCGACTTCATCCTCGGGATCGGCAAGTCGAACGACGGGAAGGTCAAGCTCCTGCTCGACATCGACCGCGTGCTGTCCACCGGGGAGGCCGAGGACGTGCAGGCCGCGGCCGCGGAGATGACGGAAGCGGTCGGCGCCTGATCTACCCGGAGAGACACGCCATGGACGGCGTTGCGGTCGAACTGCGGGTCCCGGACCTGCCGGAGCACGTGTTCCGCCGCGTGGCGGAACTCGCCTACCAGGTCGCGGGCATCAAGCTGCCCCCCGAGAAGCGGGAGCTGGTGCGCTCGCGCCTGGTGAAGCGCGTGCGCCAGCTGCAGCTCGACGGCTTCGAGGAGTACCTGGGCCTCGTCGACTCCGCGCGGGGCGGCGACGAACTGCCGCGCATGATCGACGTCCTCACGACGAACAAGACGAACTTCTTCCGCGAGCCCGCGCACTTCGACTTCCTGCGCGACGTCGTCCTGCCCGAGGCGCGCGCGTCGCGCCGCCTGCGGGTCTGGAGCGCGGCGTGCAGCTCCGGCGAGGAGCCCTACACGATCGCGATGGTGCTGCACGCGGCGGTGCCCGACCTCGCGTCGTGGGACGTCCGCATCCTCGCGACCGACATCTCGGCCCGCATGATCGAGGCCGCCCAGCGCGGCGTCTACCGCGAGGACCAGCTGGAGGGCGTCTCGCGCGCCGACCGGGGCCGCTTCTTCAGCGCCGCGGGGGCCGAGTTCGCCGTGCGGAGCGAGCCCCGCCGCCTGGTCCAGTTCGCGCGGCTGAACCTGATGCAGGACTGGCCGATGCGCGGCCCGTTCGACCTCGTGTTCTGCCGCAACGTGATGATCTACTTCGACAAGCCGACGCAGGAGCGGCTCGTCAACCGCTTCTTCCACCTGATCCGCCCCGGCGGGTACCTGGCGGTGGGCCACTCCGAGAGCCTCACGCCGCTGTCGCACCCCTACCAGTTCGTCCAGCCGGCGACGTACCGCCGGCCGGCGTCGTGAGGCGGGGAAGGCCGTGCGGCTGATCGTCGGGATCGCCGAGATGAAGCTCGCGTCGGGGCGTGCGGACCAGATCGTCACGCACGCGCTCGGCAGCTGCCTCGGCATCACGATCTACGACCCGGTGGCGGCCGTCGGCGGCATGGTGCACGTCATGCTGCCGCAGTCGTCGATCGACCCGGAGAAGGCCGCCGACAACCCGTTCATGTTCGTGGACACCGGCGTTCCGCAGCTGTTCCTGGAGTCGTACAAGTTCGGCGCGCAGAAGAACCGGCTCGAGGTCAAGGTCGCGGGCGGCGCGTCCACGCAGGGCAACGAGAACGACGACTGCTTCCAGATCGGCAAGCGCAACATCGTCATGCTGCGCAAGCTGCTCTGGAAGAACGGCGTGATGATCAAGGCCGAGGACGTGGGCGGCAACGCGTCGCGGACGATGAGCCTGAACCTTGCCGACGGAAACGTCACCCTCAAGATCCACGGTTCGGAGCGGGCGCTCTAGCGCGCGCGACGGGACTCCGGGACGGGTGACCGCACGGGAGGGGCGATGAGCCTCAGGGTACTGGTGGTCGACGACAGCTCGGTCATGCGCGCGATGATCGTCAGGACGCTGCGCGTGTCCGGCCTGCCGGTCGCCTCGTCGGTCGAGGCCGGCAACGGGCGCGAGGCGCTCGAGCTGCTCGAGCGGGAGACGGTCGACCTGGCGCTCGTGGACCTCAACATGCCCGTGATGGGGGGCGAGGAGCTGATCGACCGCCTGCGGCTGAACCCGGCGACGGCGCACATGCGCGTCGTCGTGGTCAGCTCCGACCACACGGACGCGCGCATGCAGCGGCTCCAGCGGCGCGGCGTCCCCATCGTCCACAAGCCGTTCAACCCGGGCCAGCTGCGGGACGCGATCGTGGCCGCGACGGGAGTGGTGCATGCCGAACCGGTTGACAGCGGAACTTTCTGAGGCGACGAGCGCGGCCTTCGAGCAGGTCGCGTTCATGGTGCCGACGCCCGCGCCGGGCGCGACCGAGCCGGGGGCACTGGCCGGCGTGGCCGTGGACTTCCGCGGCCCGCTCTGCGGGCGCATGGTGCTGGCGCTCTCGCGCGAGCTGCTGCCCGCGCTCGCCGCGAACATGCTCGGCGAGGACCAGGGGACGGCCGAGCAGCAGGCGGACGCGCTGGGGGAGATGGCCAACATCATCTGCGGCGCGTTCCTGCCGGCCGTCGGCGGCTCCGCGGGCGTGTACGCGATCACGCCGCCGGCGCCGGCCGACGTCGCGCTCGAGCGCGCGCGGACGAGCGCGGCGGCCCGCCTCGACCTGGCGGTCGAGGACGGGCGCGCGGAGGTCCTGGTGTTCCTGGACTGAGGGTCACGGCAGGGCGGGTGTGGGGGGCAGGGACCGGCGTGTCCGGGCGGGGGTGGTTCGCATGATCAAGGTCCTGGTGGTCGACGACTCGGCGCTGGTGCGCAAGATCCTCACGCAGGAGCTGTCGCGCTTCGCCGACATCGAGGTCGTCGGCAGCGCGGTGGACCCGTACGCGGCGCGCGAGAAGATCGTCGCGCTCGAGCCCGACGTGATCACGCTGGACGTCGAGATGCCGCGCATGGACGGGCTCTCCTTCCTCGAGAAGCTGATGCGCTACTACCCCAAGCCGGTGGTGGTCGTCAGCTCGCTCACCCCGGCGCACAGCGAGATGGCGATCCGCGCGCTGTCGCTCGGGGCCGTGGACGTGATCGCGAAGCCCGGCTCCGCGCTCTCGGTGCCCGACGTCGCCGATCGCCTCGCGCACGCGATCCGGGCCGCGGCCGTGGCGAAGGTCGGCCGCGCGCCGGCCGCCGCGGCGGAGCCCGCCGCCGCGCGGGTCGCCGCGCCGCGCCCGACCGGCCTGACCACCACCGACAAGATCGTCGCGATCGGCGCCTCGACCGGCGGCACCCGCGCCATCGAGGTCGTGCTGCGGGGCCTGCCCGCCGATCCCCCGGGGATCCTGATCGTGCAGCACATGCCCGAGCGATTCACCGACTCGCTCGCGCGGCGCCTGGACGGGCTCTGCCGGATGGAGGTCCGCGAGGCCCGCGAGAACGACACGGTGCTGCCCGGCGTGGCGCTGATCGCCCCGGGCGGCCGGCACATGGAACTGCATCGCAGCGGCGCGCGCTACTTCGTGGGTCTGACCTCGGAGCCGCCGGTCCACTTCCAGCGCCCGGCGGTGGACGTGCTGTTCGACTCCGTCGCGAAGGAGGCGGGGAAGAACGCGGTCGGGGTGCTGTTGACCGGGATGGGCTCCGACGGGGCCGCGGGGCTCCTGCGAATGCGGCAGGCGGGCGCCCACACGATCGCCGAGGACGAGCGGACCTGCGTCGTCTTCGGGATGCCCCGCGAGGCCATCGTGCGCGGGGCGGCGGAGGAGGTCCTCCTCCTCGACGACGTCGCGGCGGGGATCCTGCGCTCCCGCATCCTGGCCGAGGGGGCCGTCCCGGCCTGAGGCGGAAAGACCTTAACTCCGGAGCGGAGCGGGGTTAGGATGGCGGCCTCTCGCCGAGGAGGCCGCCCATGTCCGACTCCGCCCCGCCGACCGTCCCGCCGGCCCCCGAGCAGGCCGCCGAGCAGAACGCCAGCGCCCGCCTCTCGGGGTCGCAGCAGGCGGCGATCAGCGCGCTCGCGACCGACGAGCGCGTGATCCACGCGCCGATCTGGCTCGCGAAGCAGGCCTACATCAGCAACGACGTCGTCGAGCGCACGTACGCGCACTCCGACCCGGAGGCCTTCTGGCGCGAGCGCGCCGCGATGGTGGAGTGGATGGAGCCGTTCCGGGAGGTCTGCCGCTTCGACCCGCCGAACCACGAGTGGTTCGTCGGCGGCAAGCTCAACGCGACGGTCAGCTGCATCGACCGCCACGTCTACAGCGAGCGGCGCAACAAGGTGGCCCTGATCTGGGTCGGCGAGAACGGCGAGGAGCACGCCTACACCTACGGCCGCCTCTACCGCGAGGTGAACCGCTTCGCGAACACCCTCAAGCGCCTCGGCGTGGCGAAGGGCGACCGGATCATCCTGTACATGCCGCTCTGCCCCGAGGGCGTCATCTCGATGCTCGCCTGCGCCCGGCTCGGCGCGATCCACAGCGTCGTCTACGCGGGCATGGGCACGCAGGCGCTGCGCAGCCGGATCGAGGACTCCGGGGCCAAGGTCGTGATCGTCTCCGACTTCACCTACCGCCGCGGCAAGAAGATCCCGCTCAAGCCGACGGTGGACGAGGCGGTGCGCGACCTCGTGTTCGTGGACCACGTGATCGTCCACCGGCGCGGCTCGCGCCCGGGCGACGAGCCGGTCCAGTTCGAGTCCGAGCGCGAGAAGGACTTCTACGACATCCAGGAGGCGCGCGAGATCCACTGCCCGCCCGAGCCGATGGACGCCGAGGACCCGCTGTTCATCCTCTACACCTCGGGGACCACCGGCCGGCCGAAGGGGGTCGTGCACACCACCGGCGGCTACCTCGTCGGCGTGACCTACCTCTCGAAGGCGTTCTACCAGATCGGCGAGCGCGACATCTACTGGAGCACGTCGGACATCGGCTGGATCGTGGGCCACTCGTTCATCGTCTACGGCCCGCTGTCGGTCGGCGCGACGGTGTTCTGCCGCGAGGGCGTGCCGGACTACCCGAGCCCCGAGGTGACGTGGGAGCTGGTCGAGCGCTACGGCGTCAACGTGATGTTCACCGCGCCGACCGCGGTCCGGATGTGGATGGCGCACGGCGGCGAGGCGCCGTCGAAGTACGACCTGTCGCGCCTGCGCCTGATCGCCTGTGCCGGCGAGCCGCTCAACCCCGAGGCGCACGCGTGGGCCCAGAAGTTCCTGGCCGGCCAGAGCAACGGCATGGTGGTCGACAACTGGTGGCAGACGGAGATCGCCGCGCCCGTGCTGGGCACGCTGCCGACGTTCGACGCGCGGCTGGGCAAGGTGGGCAAGCCGCTGCCGGGCGTCGGCGCGCAGGTCGTGGACGCGCAGGGGAACCCGGTCCCGGACGGCCAGGGCGGGCTGCTCGTCCTGTGCAAGCCGCTGCCGTACATGATGCGCACGGTCTGGAACGACCATCCGCGCTACGAGCACTACTGGAGCCAGATCAAGGGCTGCTACATGGCCGGCGACATCGCGGTGCGCGACAAGGACGGCTACTTCGCCGTGCTCGGCCGCGCCGACGACGTGATGAACGTCGCGGGGCACCGCATCGGCACGGCCGACGTCGAGGGCTCGCTGGTGCGGCACCCGGCCGTCGCGGAAGCCGCGGTGGTCGGGCTGCCCGACCCGGTCAAGGGCGAGCGGATCAAGGCCTTCGTGGTGCTGCGCTCCGGGTTCGCCGCGGGCGCGGGCGCGGGGCTGATCGCGTCGCTGAAGGACCACGTGCGCCAGGACCTCGGGCCGATCGCGCAGCCGTCCGAGATCGAGGTCCGCACCGCCCTGCCGAAGACCCGCTCCGGCAAGATCGTGCGGCGCTACCTGAAGGCGGTCGAGATGGGCGAGGACCCCGGCGACCTCTCGACCCTCGCGGACTGATCCTGGCGGGAGCGCGCGCGCCTGCGGGCGGGGCTCGATTCATGTGGGGGCGGGGCTGTGCCCCGCCCGGGCGGGGCGCAGCCCCGCCCCCACGGCGGAGCGGGCGCAGCCCCCACCTCTTCGCGCTCCAGGCGCGCGTGCTCGGGTCCCGCACAGGGGCAGGCCCGCTCCGTGTGCGGCGTGAGGGCGGCACGCGCGACGAGCGGAACCCGGGGCCACCGGGCCACGGTCACTTGCCGGACGTTTCGCGCGAACACGAGCAAACGCGCGCCGGCACTCCACGAGCGCCGCTGTGGGTCCGTGCCTGCGCGGGTTGCCCGGAGCGAGCATCAGACCGCTCGCGCGGCTCAGGCTTGCGCGTGCGGTGTGTGACGGGCCTTCAGAGCGCCGCGAGAATCGTCCGGCAAGTGACCGCCGGCGCGAGAGGGCTCCGTCGGCCACGCGGCAACCCAGCTTCGAGCGAAGAAAAAGGGGCGGGCCGCGTCGGTGGCCCGCCCGGGATCGACGACGGTATTCCCGGGGGCGCGCGCAGGGCGCGCCGCCGGGAACGCCGCTACTTGGTGCGCTCGAGTTCGACGCGGCGGTTCTTCGCGCGCCCCTCGGGCGTCGTGTTGTCGGCGACCGGCTTCTCCTCGCCGAAGCCCTCGGACGTCAGCCGTTCGGGCGCGATGCCGGCGGCGATGAGGTACTCGCGGACCGACTTCGCGCGGTCCTTCGAGAGCTTCAGGTTGGCGCCGGCGTCGCCGACGTCGTCGGTGTGGCCGACCACGCGCGCCTCGACCTCCGGGAACTTCTTGAGGCCTTCGACGACCTTGTCGAGCGTCGCCTGCGAGTCCGGCGTCAGCGTCGCCTTGCCGGTGTCGAAGTTGACGCCCTCGAGCACCAGTGCGGCGCCGACGGCGACCGCCGGCTGCGGCTTCGGCTCGGGCAGCGGGCAGCCGGTCGGGTCGACCTTCGTGCCCTGCGGCGTGCCCGGGCACTTGTCGAGCCCGTCCACGACGCCGTCCCGGTCGCTGTCGAGCGGGCAGCCGGTCGCGTCGACCGGGTAGCCCTTCGGCGTGTCGGGGCACTTGTCGAGGCCGTCGTAGACGCCGTCGCCGTCGCTGTCCTTCGGGCAGCCGGTCGCGTCGACGGTCGCACCCTTCGGGGTGTCCGGGCACTTGTCGGCGCCGTCCACCACGCCGTCGCCGTCGCCGTCGAGCGGGCAGCCGCTCCCGTCGACCGGGTAGCCCTTCGGGGTGTCCGGGCACTTGTCGAGGCCGTCGAACACGCCGTCGCCGTCGGCGTCGGACGGGCAGCCCTTCTCGTCCACGCGCGCGCCCGCGGGCGTGCCGGGGCACTTGTCCTTGCGGTCGCTGACGCCGTCGCCGTCCTCGTCCTTCGGCGCGCCGCCGTAACCCCAGGCGTAGCCCAGCAGCGCCTCGAAGTTCAGCAGCCCCTCGCCGGCGTAGCCGGAGGCGCCGAGCGACTGCGTGGCGCGCAGCTGCCAGTTGAAGTTGTCGTTGTCGCCGGTGGCGATCTTCTGGCCGAGGCCGAGGGACACGAGCCCGCGGCTGCTGTGGGCGTCGCCGTCGCGGTTCAGCGACTGCCAGCCGGCGGCCGGCGCGATGAACCAGCGCGCGCGGCTGTTGGCCGGCGAGAGGAAGAACTCGGGGCCGGTGCGGATCGCCCAGAGGTCCGTGTCCTGCGCCGGCTCGTCCACGTCGAGGCTGGTGAACGTGCCGTCGACGAACCAGTTCATCCGCTCGGACGTGTCGTGCGCCCACTTCAGGCCCAGCGTCGGGCCGAACACGCTGTCGCTGCCGTCGAAGTCCTTGTCCGCGTACGTGGCGCCGCCGAGGACGCCGAACTCGCCGCCCGCGAACGCCGCCACGGAGGCCAGGACGAGCGCCGCGAGAACGGCACACGACGACACTGTCTTCTTCATGGTTTGTCTCCAAGTGGTTGTGCTGCGATCGAACCGAGGGCCGAACGATGACCCAGTCCGACACGCCGATCAACAGCCGGCGGTCGCGTTCCTTGGGCAATCGGCCCGAAACCGCCTTACGTCGGCGGCGTGTGGAAGGCGAAGAAAGCCACAAGCGAAATTGAGTTGAAAGTGACGTGCGTCAGGACCGGCGCCGCCAGCGAGCGGTGGCGCTCGTACATGACGGCGCAGCCGAGCCCTACGAAGAAGAGCGGGATCGCCGAGATGGCCATCAGGTGCACGAGCGCGAACAGCAGCGCCGACAGGCCCGAGGCCACCCCGAAGTCCAGCCGCGAGCGGAGCCCGCCGAAGATGAACCCGCGGAAGAGCAGTTCCTCGCAGAGCGGCGCGATCACGACGGCGATCAGTGCCAGCAGCGGCCACGGGCCCGCGAGCAGCTCAAGCTGTTTCGCCGCTTCTTGCTCCATCGCCCGGGCGAGCTCGGGCGCGAGCCGCCGGATCAGACCTTCGTAGCCGGTCGTGAGCCCCTGGAGCAGTGCGCCGACGCCGACCGCCTCGGCGCACGCCCGCAGGCGCGCGGCGCGCAGCCCGAGGCTGCGCGGGCCACCGCCGGTCCTGCGGGCGATCGCGAACGGCACGACGACGAGCATCAGGAACGCGGTCGTGAGGATCACGTAGCGCGTCACGACCCCGTCGGCCGGGAACCCCGCGTAGACCAGCAGCGCGCCGCACAGCCCGGGGATCAACATCACGGCGGGCAGCGTCCCGGCGATCCCCAGGATCGTCTCGACCGGGCCCCAGGTCGCGAGCGACGGCCCGCGGGGCGCGTCGCCGGATCCCGGATCCGGCTCCGGCTCGGGCGGGGGCGGATCGGGCGCCGGCGGCCGCGGCGTGGGATCGCGCGGGTCCTCGGGCGGGAACGGCGGCAATGTGCCCATCAGGGGGTGCCCATCAGGTCGTGCCCATCAGGTCGTCTCTCCGGCCGCGCCGACCAGCCGCGCGACGTCGTCCGGGTCGACGGGCAGGCCGCGCGTCAGCGTCCTCGCGCCGTCGCGGGTGATCACCACGTCGTCCTCGATGCGCACGGCCTGGCCGCGCAGCTCCGCGGGCACCGCCTCGTCGTCCGGCGGGAAGTAGAGCCCCGGCTCGATCGTCAGCACGTGCCCCGGCTCGAACGGGCGCGGTGCGCCGCCGCGGAACGCGGACCCGACGTCGTGCACGTCGAGCCCCAGCCAGTGGCCGGGGCCGTGGATCGTGTATTTCTTGTGCCGCCCTTCCGCGACGATCGCCTCGGCGTCCCCTCGCAGCACGCCCAGGTCCACCAGCGCCGCCGCGAGCCGGAGGGCGCCGAGCGCGCGGAGGTCGCCCAGCGAGGCGCCCGGCCGCGCGGCCGCGATCAGCGCCTCCTCGACCCCGAGCACCGCCTCGTAGAGCGCGCGCTGCGCGGGCCGCCACGCGCCCGTCGCGGGCACGGTGCGCGTCACGTCGCCGTTGTAGAAATCCGCCTCGGCGCCGGCGTCGACCAGCACGAGGTCGCCGGCGGCGATCGTCCCGCGGTTCGCGGTGTAGTGCAGCACGACGCCGTTCGCGCCCGCGCCCACGATCGTGCCGAACCCGGGGCCGGCCGCGCCCGCCGCGCGGAACGCGCGCTCGAGCGCCGCCTGCACCTCGTACTCCGCGGCCCCCGGGCGCACGGCCGCGAGCCCCGCGCGGAAGCCGGCCACGGTGATCGCGGCGGCGCGCTCGAGCGCCCGCAGCTCGGCGTCGCTCTTCACGAGCCGCATCTCGTGCAGCACCGCGCCGGGGTGGACCAGCGCCTGCGGCGCCCGGCGCCCGAGCGCCTCGCGCGAGGCGAGCGCGCCCAGCGCCGCGCGCACCGCGGCGTCGGCCGCGTCGTCCTCCCACGGCGCGAAGTACAGCGGCTCCGCGCCGTCGAGCAGGTCGGGCAGCCGCGCGGGCAGGTCGGCCAGCGCGAAGGCCGCGTCGGCGAGGCCCGCGGCGAGCACGCCCTCGGGGCCGGGCCGCGCGCCCATCCAGGCCTCGCGCTCGGGGTCGCGGGGCCGGACGAAGAGCGTCAGCGGCGCCGGGGCCGACGGCCGCAGGACCAGCACGGCGTCGGGCTCGACGAGCCCGGTGAGATACAGGAAGTCCGCGCGCGGCCGGAAGCGGTTCTCGACGTCGCGCGCGTAGATCGTCGGCCGGCCCGCGGCGACGACGAGCGCGCCGTCGCCGACGCGGCGCGCGGCCTCGGCGCGGCGCCGCGCGTATTCGTCCGCGTCCGCGAACGGCGGGCCGCCCGGGCCGGCGGGCGCGCTCATCGGCGCGAGATCTCATTGGGCAGTTCGTCCACGTCGTCGCCGCGCCGCGGGAAGTGCGCGGCCAGCGCCTCGCCCGCGGTGTCCACCGCGCGCGCGAGCCCGCCGGCGAAGTCGCCGCGCCGGAAGGCCTCCGAGAGGTCGCGCGTGATCGCGTCCCAGAAGCCCGGCGGCACCTTGCTGTCGATGCCGACGTCGCCGAGGATCGCGAACGCGTGCTCCTGCACGGCCACGAGGATCAGCACGCCGTTGCGGTCGCGCGTCTGCGTCATCTGCAGCCGCTCGAAGGCCGCCTTCGCCTCGGCGTCGATGTCCGCGACCGCGCCCGGCTCGAGGTGCACGCGGATCTCCGCCGAGCTCCGCTGCTCGAAGCGGCGGATCTCCTCGAGGACGTGCGCCTCCTCGGCGCGGGTCAGGAACGTGTCCGGCGTGACGCGGTCCACGATCAGGTCCCGGCGGTAGAGCCAGTAGCCGAGCGCGCCGAGCGCGATCCCGGCGAGCGTCAGCGCGGCGTCCACCCACAGCTCGCCCTGCTGCCAGCTGTCCGGCACCGGGCGGAACAGGACGAAGGCGCCGCGGGCGAACGCCAGCAGCGCGAGGCAGAGGCCGGCGACGGCCCACGCGAGGCCCCGCTTGCGCGGCACGAACTTCGGCCGGCGCGCCATCTCACCACCCCCCCGAGGCGCCGCCGCCCCCGAAGCCGCCGCCGCCGAAGCCGCCGCCGCCGCCCCCGAACCCGCCCCCGCCGCCGCCGAAGAACCCGCCGCCCCCGCCGCGCGAGCCGGGGCCGCCGAAGACGATGAACGGGCCGATCCCGCGGCGCCCGCGCCGGCCGAGCCCGCGGTGGCGCGAACCCGCCGAGGCCAGCAGGAGGATCCCGATGAGGAAGAGGAACGAGAGGAGCGGCGCGACGCCGGAGCCGACCCGCACGGCCTTGTCGCGGCGCGCGCGCTCGGGGACGACGATCGTGCCGCCGGTCGCGCGGGTCGCGATCGCGTCGGCCGCGCCGGCGAGCCCGCCCGCGTAGTCCCGCTCGCGGAACGCCGGCGCGATGATGTCCCGGATGATCCGGCCGGCGACCCCGTCGGGGATCTGCCCCTCGAGGCCGTAGCCGACCTCGATCCGGATCTTGCGCTCCTCCATGAACAGCGCGATCAGGGCGCCCTTGTCCTCCCGCGCGCGGCCCGGCTTCCAGGCCTCGGCGATGCGGATCGTGACGTCCTCGAGCGCCTCGCCCTCGAGGCCCGGGAAGATCGCGACGCCGATCTGCACGCCGGACTGCTCCGAGAGCGCGAGGACGCGCTCCTCGAGCGCGGCCTTGTCGGCCGGCGCGAGCAGCCCCGCCCCGTCGTGGACGAAGCGGGCCGGCGGCGGCGGGATGGTGAACTCCGCAAGGGCCGGCGGGGCGGCGACGAGCGCCGCCGCGAGAACCGTGACCAGGGCGGCGGCCGCGCGGCTCGCGGCGCGGGGCCCGGCGGGGCGCGGTCAGAACTTCACCGCGGGCGCCGTCTCGGCCCCGGCCTGCGCCTGGAAGTACGGCCGCTGCGGGAAGCCGCTCATCCCGGCGACGATGCTGGCGGGGAAGCGGCGGGTGGTCGTGTTGTACGCCTGCACCGACTCGTTGAAGCGGCGCCGCTCGACCGCGATGCGGTTCTCGGTCCCGGCCAGCTCGTCCTGCAGCTGCTGGAAGTTGGCGTTCGCCTTCAGCTCCGGGTACTTCTCGACCGTCACGAGCAGCCGGGAGAGCGCCGACGTCAGCTGCCCCTGCGTCTGCTCGAACTGCTGGAACTGCTGGGGGCTGGGCACCTGCCCGGGCTGGATCACGGTCTGGCCGGCCCGGGCGCGGGCCTCGGCCACCTGCGTGAACGTGTCCTTCTCGAACTGGGCCACGCCCTTCACCGTCTCGACCAGGTTAGGGATCAGGTCCATCCGCCGCTGGTACTGGCTGGCGACCTGGCTCCACGACGCGTTGACCGTCTCGTCGAGGGTCACCAGCTGGTTGCGGGTGCCGAAGAACCAGCCGGCGACGCCCAGCAGCAGCAGCCCGACGACCACGATGACGGCGACGGTGACGAGGAGTCCTCGACGCATGGAGCCTTCTCCTTTCGAGTCGAACCTTCTTGGGGTCGAACCCCGGCCCGGGGGGGCGCAGGGGCCCCCGTCCGGGGAGCCGCGCGTATTCTGCCCCGGTTTCCGGCGCGCCGCGCGAACAGGGCCGGACGCGGTGGGCGTCCGCACCCGGGTGCGGCAGGGCCGGTCCGGTGTGAAAATGCTCCCCCTTCGGAACCCTCGCGTTCCCCGTTGCCCCGATTCCGGTCCTCGATTGCGAAGAACCGCGGAGATCGACCATGAGTTCGCACGACGTGTTCGACGGCCTCGAGCCGCGCGCCCTCTGGCAGCACTTCTCGCAGTTCACGAAGATCGCCCGCCCGTCCGGCAAGGAGCAGGAGATCGCCGACTACTGCCGGCGCTGGGCCGAGGGGCGCGGGTACACGGTCAAGCAGGACGCGGTCGGCAACCTTTGCGTGCAGGTCCCGGCCACGAAGGGGCGCGAGAACGCGCCGGTGGTCGTCCTCCAGGGCCACCTCGACATGGTCTGCGAGCGCAACGCCGACTCGCCGTACGACCCGGAGCAGGGCCGGATCCACGTCGTCCGCGACGGCGACTGGCTCCGCTCCGAGGGCACGACGCTGGGCGCCGACAACGCGATGGGCGTCTGCTCGGGCATGGCGATCGCCGAGAGCGACCTCCCGCACGGGCCGCTCGACCTGCTGATGACGATCGACGAGGAGACCGGGATGACGGGCGCGCAGGGGCTCGACCCGGCGCTCCTGCGCGGCCGGATCATGCTCAACCTCGACTCCGAGGAAGACCACATCCTGTTCGTCGGCTGCGCCGGCGGCGGGGACCTCCGGCTGACGTTCGCCGCCGCGCGCACCGCCGCGCCGGCGGGTCACGCGGCGCTGACGGTGACGGTCAAGGGGCTCCAGGGCGGCCACTCGGGCCTCGACATCAACCGCAACCGGATGAACGCGCTGCACGCGCTGGTGCGGCTCGTGCTCGACGCCGCCGGCGACGCCGCGCCGCTCGTCGTCGGCCTGCAGGGCGGCAGCAAGCGCAACGCGATCCCGCGCGAGGCCAGCCTGACGCTGCTGCTGCCGAACGCCGCCGTCGCTTCGTTCCGCACCCGGCTCGACGAGGGCAAGGCCGCGCTGCTGTACCAGTTCAAGGGGCTCGACGACGGGCTCGAGGTCCACGTCGCGGACGCCGCGCCCGCGCGCGCGTTCGGCGCGGACGACTCGCGCCGGCTGCTCGACCTCGTGCGGGCGATCCCCACGGGCGTGATCGCGATGAGCCAGGACATCCCCGGCCTCGTCGAGACCTCGACCAACCTCGGCGTGATCACGACCTCGGGCGACGAGGTGGTCCTCCTCTGCCTCTGCCGTTCGTCGGTCATGCCGGCGCTGCACGACCTGCTCGAGGCGCACAAGGGCCTCGCCCGCCTCGCCGGCGTCAAGGTCGAGTACCTCGGCGGCTACCCCGGGTGGAAGCCGGACCTCTCGTCGCGCGCGCTCGCGGTCACCAAGCAGGCGTACAAGCGGCTGCACGGCGAGGAGCCGGGCGTGACGGCGATCCACGCGGGCCTCGAGTGCGGCCTGATCGGCGAGCGCGTGCCGGGCATGGACATGGTCTCCTTCGGGCCGGTCCTCGTCGGCGTGCACGCCCCGGGCGAGCGCGTGAGCATCTCGTCGACGCAGAAGTTCTGGAAGCTGCTCGGCGCCGTCCTCGATGACCTTTCGAAGTAACTCCGGCGCCGGTGGCTCCGGTTCCGGTGTGGGGGCGGGGCTCCGCCCCGCCCGCGTCATGTCCCGTGTCGCGCTGGCGGCGGTCCTGGCGCTCGCCGCGGCGGGCTGCGGCGAGCGCGCGCAGCCCGTCGACTCGGTGCTCCTGATCACGCTCGACACGCTGCGCGCCGACCACGTCTCGTGCTACGGCGCGGCACACGTGCAGACGCCGCACCTCGACGCGATCGCCGCCCGCGGCGCGCGCGTCGACGGCGCCTGGACGACCGTCCCGCTGACCACCCCGGCGCACGCGTCGATCCTCTCGGGGCTGTACCCGCCCACCCACGGCGTGCGCAACAACGCGCGCTTCCGGCTGCCGGACAGCGTCGAGACGCTGGCCGAGATCTACCGCGGCGCCGGGCGGCGCACGGCGGCGTTCATCTCGTCGTTCACCACGTCGGCGTACTTCGGGCTGGGGCAGGGCTTCGACACGTTCGACGACGACATGGGGCAGGACGTCAACGGCCGGCGGCGCACGCAGCGCCCGGGCAACGAGGTCGTCGACGAGGCGGCCGCGTGGCTCGAGCGCAGTGCGGGGCAGCCGTTCTTCCTGTGGGTGCACCTGTTCGACCCGCACACCCCGTACGACCCGCCCGCCGACTGGCGCCAGCGCCATCCCGGCGACCCGTACGCCGCCGAGGTCGCGTTCACCGACCACCTCGTCGGCCGGCTGGTCGCGCAGCTCGAGAAGACGGGCGCCGCGGGGCGCACGGTCGTCGTCGCGCTCGCGGACCACGGCGAGGGGCTGAACAGCCACGGCGAGCCGGAGCACGGGCTGCTGCTGTACGAGGAGACGGTCCACGTCCCCTTCGTGCTCGCCGCGCCCGGCAGGATCGCGCCCGGAACCGTCGTCGCCGGCGCCAACTCGACGCTCGACGTCGCGCCCACCGTGCTCGCGCTGACCGGGCTGCCGGTGCCGGCGGCGATGCAGGGGCGCAACCTGTGGGGCCCGGCGGGCGCGCCGCGCGACATCTACGCCGAGACGCTCTACCCGCACGAGGAGTTCGCCTGGTCGGCGGTCTACGCGCTGCGGCGCGGCGACCTGAAGTACCTCGCGTCGTCGCGGCCCGAGATGTACGACCTCGCGGCCGATCCGCGCGAGACGAGGAACCTCGTGCCCGCGCGCGCGGCCGAGGCGGCGGGGCTCGCGGGCGCGCTGCGGCAGAAGGCCGAGACGCTCGTGGACGAGGCGCGGCTCGCGACCGCGGCGGGCTTCGGCGGCGACGCGGACCCGGAGACCATCGCGCGGCTCGAGAGCCTCGGCTACGTCGCGGGCGGCGGCGGCGCGGAGGGGGGCGCGGGCGCGGGCGCGGACGGGGCGCTGCCCGCGCTCAACGGGCCGGCGCCCGCGACGATGATGGAGGACTACCGCCTCTTCGACCGCGCGCAGGAGCTGGTCGCGGCGGGGCAGGGCGCGGCGGCGATCCCGATCTACGAGAAGCTGCTGCGGCGCGACCCGCGCAACCCGCAGCTCGGGCTGAAGCTCGCGCACGCGTTCGACCGCACGGGACGCGCGCCGGAGGCCGAGGCGGCGTACCGCGCGCTGGTCGAGAAGCACCCGACGTTCTACCTCGGCTACCGCTCGTTCTCGGACTTCCTCGAGCGGCAGCAGCGGCCGCGCGAGTCGCGCGAACTCTGGCTGCGGCTGCTCGGCCTGCTGCCGGGCTACGTGGGCCTCGAGGTGCGGCTCGCGCAGTCGGAGGTCGCGGCGGGGCTGGTGGACGAGGCCGGCCGCCGGCTCGACGCCTACGTGGACACGCGGCCCGACGATCCCGACGCGTGGGCGCTGCTGGGCAAGGTGCGGGCGGCGAAGGGCAACGTCGACGGGGCCCTCGAGGCCTACCGCCGCGCGCTCGACCGCCAGCCGACGCACCCCGCGGCCGTGGACGGCGCGGTGACCACGCTCGTCGCGGCGGGGCGGGCGGACGAGGCGCGCGCGCTGGTCGAGGCGCTCCTGCGGCGCGATCCCGCCGACCCGCTGCTGCAGCGCACGCTCAAGGCGATCGCGGCGCGCTGAACTCAATCGGCGCCGCCCGCGACCCGGCCCTGTTTGACCCAGGTGCAACTAGGGCGTAGCATTCTGACCATGTCCATAGAAAAGTCAGTCCAGCGTCTCACGCGGGACAAGATCCTCGACGTCGCGCGGCGCCACTTCGCGCGCTTCGGCTTCCGCAAGGCCTCGCTCAGCGAGATCGCCGCGGATCTCGGCGTGGTGAAGGGGGCGCTCTACTACCACCTGCCGGGCGGCAAGCGCGAGCTCCTCGAGGCGGTGATGGCGCGCGAGGACGAGCGCCTGATCGAGGCCATGGCGTCCGCCGCGGAGGCCGAGGGCGACGCGCGCCGCGCGCTCACCGCGGCGATCGAGGCGAAGCTGGTCTTCCTGCGCCAGCTGGCCGGTCTGCTCGAGGTCCGGCGCGAGGTCGGCGAGGAGATTGCCGCGCTGCTGTTCGCGCGCGAGCGGGAGTTCTCGCGCCGCGAGCGGGACCTGTTCGAGCAGCTGCTGCAGCGGGGGTTCGAGGCGGGGACGTTCCGCGACGTGCAGCCGCGCAGCGCGGCCGCGTCGGCGATCCAGGCGATGCTGCGGGCGCTCGAGATCGACGAGATCTACGAACCGGTGCAGGCGGAGCGCGGGCCGCGGCTGATCGACGCCGTGCTCGACCTCGTCATCCTGGGACTCGAGCGCCGCTGAAGGTCGCGGCGTGGGGGCGGGGCTGTGCCCCGCCCGGGTGGCTACGAGCGCCTCGTCGCGCTCCGGCCGAACCAGATCGCGCGGTGTGGGGGCGGGGCTGTGCCCCGCCCGGGTGGGGCATAGCCCCACCCCCACATCGATTCAACGCTTCTGGGTGTCGTGGTCGTCCGCGGCCGGGGCGGGGGCGGGCGCCATCGAGCCGTCCCGCTCGCGCAGCAGCGGCGAGCCGCCGAACAGCGCGGGCGACGTGCCGGTCGTCTTCAGGTAGACGCGCAGCTTGACGTACGGCAGGTCCGGGTTGACGACCGCCGCCGGGTTCTGCGCGGGGTCGCCGAGCGACGGGTCGATGCGCAGCGCGTTCTCGAACGAGTCCCAGGCGTCCGTCATGTTGCCCTCGGCCTGGTGCGCGATCCCCATGTTGTAGTGGGCGATCGCGTGGAACGGCTCGAGCTTGAGGGCGCGCCGCAGGGCGTCCATGGCGCTGCCCGCGTCGCCGGCGCGCAGGTACGTCGCGCCGAGGTCCACGTAGACCTCGGGGTTCTCGTCGTCGAGCTTGGTCGCCTTCTCGAACGCGCGGATCGCGTCCGCGTAGGCGCCGCGCTCGGCGAGCTCGCGGCCGAGCAGGCGCCAGGTGGCGACGTCGTCCGGCGCCTCGTTGACGGCCGCGAGCGCCACCGCGATCTCGGGGACGCGCGTGAGCACCTGGCTCTTCAGTTCGAACACGGGCCGGTCGCCGCGGGCGAGGGCGCCCGGGACGACGAGCAGGGCGAGGCAGGCGGCGACGAGGACGCGGCGCATGGCGGCTCTCCGGGAGGGCTGACGGGGGAATCATACGGCCCGCACGACCCCCGACCCACCTACGTCGTGGGGGCCGGTCGCGTCTAGGCCTGCGGGGCCGTGGGGTCAAGGCCCGTAGGGTCGCGGCCTCCCGCGAAGCGGGATGGCCGCCCCGGCCGGGGAATACCCGTGCGCGGTTTCGACGCCGGGGGCGGCCATCCTGCGCTGCGCGCAGGAGGCCGCGGCCCTACAGGAGGTTGAGGCCCTACAGGAGTCAAGGCCCCACAGGAGGTCGAGGTCCGTAGGGTCGCGGCCTCCCGCGAAGCGGGATGGCCGCCCCGGTATCAGCGGCGGGACGGCTCCGGCTCGGTCGCGACGGGCCGGACCGCCACGCGGACCCGGCCCTGCACCTCGTCCACCCGCAGCTCGAGGTGGCCGGACCGCCACGCGGACCCGGCCCTGCACCTCGTCCACCCGCAGCTCGAGGTCCCGCCCCGGGGACACCCGCCGGGCCTCGTCGATCCGCTGGGCCAGCCGCTCGGCGAACTCGCCGTAGGAGAGGTCGGCCACGGCCTGCCCGCGCGCCTTCCGGGCGCCCCGGAAGGTCGAGAAGAGGTCGCGGACCTGGCCGCCGCTGACCGCGCCCTGGGGCGCGCGGGTGGCCGCGAGCACCTGCGGCCGGGACACGTCGTCGGCGGCGATCGCCTCGCGCCGGGAGGCCGCGGCCGAGCCGCGGCCGACGATCCCCTGCTCCTCCTGCTTCCGCAGGCGGCGGCTCCAGCGCTCGCAGCTCATCCGGTAGCGGTGGACCAGGGTGTTGAACCGGAAGCGGTCGGCGGTCCTCCGCGGCGGGCTCTTGAGGTAGTGGCGCGTGATCGCCTCGACCTCGGCCTGGCGCCGGGTCGGCGGCGGGACGTTGACCTTGCCGTCCGCCCGGGCGGTGAAGAAGACCTCGTAGTCGACGCCCAGCTGGTGGATCTTCTTCTCGAGCGTCTCGAGGTCGGCGGTCACCTCGGTCGGCGTGAACAGCGAATCGCCCAAGGCGGGGCCCTCCAACGGATAAACTTCGCTCCCGCCCATGCCGTCCGCCACGGCCCGCCGGCCGGGCCATCCCGCGGGAGGGATGCCGTGTCCGAAGACGACCGTCGCCGCGCGCTGCCGTCCGTCGACCGACTGCTGCAGCACCCGGTCCTCGCGCCCAGTGCCGCCCGCTGGGCGCGGCGGGCGCTGCTCGCGGTGCTGCGGGACGAGCTGGAGCGCGCGCGCGCGGCGGTCGCGAGGGGCGAGACGCCGCCGGCCGCGGACGAGCTCGCCGCCGCGTGTGCGGCGCGTCTCGACGCCCTCGGCGCGCCGCGCCCCCGCGCGGTGATCAACGCCACCGGGGTCGTGGTCCACACGAACCTCGGCCGCGCGCCGCTCGCGCGCGCGGCGCTCGCCGAGGCGGTCGAGGCCGCCGCGCAGTACTGCGACCTCGAGTACGACCTCGCGCGCGGCGCGCGCGGCAGCCGCCAGGCGCACGTCGCGGGGGCGCTCGGGCTGCTCTTCCCCGGGCACGCGACGCTGGTCGTCAACAACAACGCCGCCGCGGTGCTGCTCGTGCTGAACACGCTCGCGCTCGGCCGCGAGGTGATCGTCAGCCGCGGCGAGCTGGTCGAGATCGGCGGCTCGTTCCGCGTGCCGGAGATCCTCGAGCGCTCGGGCGCGCGGCTGCGCGAGGTCGGCACGACGAACCGCACGCACCCGCGCGACGTCGAGACGGCGCTCGACGAGCGGACGGCGCTGATCCTCAAGGTGTGGCCGAGCAACTACCGCGTGATCGGGTTCACCGCCGAGGTCGACGTCGCGCAACTCGCCGCGCTGGGCGCCGCGCGCGGCGTGCCGGTCGTCGTGGACCAGGGCTGCGGGCGGCTGTTCCGCGACTCCGCCGGACCTGCGTCCGAGCCGTCGGTCGAGGAGCTGCTCGAGGCGGGTGCCGGCCTCGTCTGCTTCTCCGGGGACAAGATGCTCGGCGGCCCGCAGGCGGGGGTGATCGTCGGCCGGCCCGAGCTGGTGCGCGCGTGCGCGCAGAACCCGCTCGCGCGCGCGCTGCGCCCGGACAAGCTGACGCTCGCGCTGCTCGCGCACGCCTGCCGCGCGGCGCTCGCCGCGGATCCGGCGGAGCGGACGCCGGTCGCGGCGATGCTCGGGATGACGGGCGAGGCGCTGCGGGAGGCGGCCGAGGCGCTCGCGCGCCGCATCGCGCTCGTCGCGCCGGGGCTGGCGACGCGCGTGGTCGCGGGCGCCTCGCGCGTCGGCGGCGGCGCCGCGCCCGAGGAGGACCTGCCGACGTTCCTGGTCGCCGTCACGCCGCCGCCCGGCCAGAGCGACGACGACCTGCTGCGCCGGCTGCGGCACGGCGCGCCGCCGGTGATCGCGCGCGCGCAGGGCGGCGCCGTCCTGCTCGACCCGCGCACCCTGCTGCCGGGCCAGGACGAGGCGGTCGCCGCGGCCCTGGCCGCGGCCTCGCGCTGACGCC
>JADHED010000598.1_pt1 | contig 40159 bp, 36 predicted proteins | sample 8952041 | NCBI WGS metagenome assembly JADHED01 (sample SAMN16124423, study PRJNA663239) | bioreactor sludge metagenome | isolation source: sludge (control) | place: India:Bengaluru | collected 2018-09-08 | reverse complement strand
CCCTGACCACGGGCGCGGTGCGCGCGGCGCGCGGCCGGCAGGGGCGGCTGCTGCTCGCCGCGGGTGTGATCGGCGCGGTGCCGGCGCTCGTCGTCGTCGAACCGGGCGCGCCGCGCGCGGCGGCGAGCGTTTCGGCTTCGGCGCTCGAGGAGGCGCTCGCCGCGTTCCGCGACGGCGCGCTGGCGGAGGCGCTCGACGCGTGGCGGCGGCGTGACCCGTTCGCCGCGCTCGAGGCGTCGTCCCCCGCGCTCGCGGGGACGCTCGACCTGCTGCGCCGCATCGGGCCGACCACGCTCTCGCTGCTGGTGCTCGGCGAGACGGGCACCGGCAAGGAGGAGATCGCGCGCGCCGCGCACGCGTCCTCGGGGCGCGCGGGCCGGCTCGTCGCCGAGAACTGCGCGGCCGTCCCGGAGTCGCTGCTCGAGGCCGAGCTCTTCGGCGTCTGCCGCGGCGCGTTCACCGGCGCGGATCGCGACCGCCCGGGGCGCGTGGCGGAGGCGCACGGCGGCACGCTCTTCCTCGACGAGATCGGCGACCTGCCGCCCGCGCTGCAGGCGAAGCTGCTGCGCGTCCTGCAGGAGCGCGAGGTGCGCGCGCTCGGCGCCGACCGCGCGCGCCCCGTCGACGTGCGCGTGATCGCGGCCACGCACCAGTCCCTTCTGGGGCCGGCGGGGAGCGGCGTCCTGGCCGGCGCCCTGACCGGCGCCCTGGCCGGCGCCCTGCCGGCAGACGTCGCGTTCCGCCGCGACCTGTACTACCGCCTCTCCGGCGCGGTGATCCGGCTGCCGCCGCTCCGCGCGCGCCCCGGCGACCTGCCGTTCCTCGCCGCGGCGCTGCTCGCCCGCATCGCGCACGAGGGGCTCGGCGCCGGCCGCGTGCTCGCGCCGCGCGCGCTCGTCCGCGTCGCGCACTACGGCTTCCCCGGCAACGTGCGCGAGCTCGACAACCTGCTGCGCCGCGCAGCCGCGCTCAGCCCCGGCCCGGTGATCCCCGCCGCGCTGCTCGAGCCGGAGCCCCCGCCGACCTGCGGCGCGCCCGACAACCTCGAGGTCCGCGCTATCCGCGACGCCCTCGTCCTCGCCCGCGGCAGCAAGGCCGACGCCGCGCGCCGCCTCGGCTGGAGCCGGCAGCGCCTCTACCGCCGCCTCGCCCGCCTCGGCCTCTGATCCACCCGCGGGCTGACGGATCGGCTGGATGTGGGGGTGGGGCTTCGCCCCACCCGGGCGGGGCGAAGCCCCGCCCCCACACATCAATCCACGGGCCGCGGCCCTACATACGAACGAGGGGGCCGAGGCGCGCGGCGTCGATCGCGAACTCGACGAGCCGCGTCAGCAGGTCCCCGTACGGCACGCCGCTGGCCTGCCACAGGCGCGGGTACATCGAGATCGGGGTGAAGCCCGGCAGCGTGTTCACCTCGTTGACGATCAGCCGGCCGTCGCGCCGCGAGAGCAGGAAGTCCACGCGCGCCATCCCCAGCCCGTCGAGCGCGCGGAAGGCGCGCAGCGCCAGCGCGCGGATCTCCTCGGTCTCCGCCGCGCCGAGCGGCGCCGGGACCAGCAGTTCCGACGAGTCGTCGAGGTACTTCGCGGTGTAGTCGTAGAACGTGCGCTTCGGCACGATCTCGCCCGGGAGCGACGCCTCCGGCGCGAGGTTCCCGAGCACCGCGACCTCGACCTCTCGGGAGTCCGGGATCGCCTCCTCGACGACGACCTTGCTGTCCACCGCGAGCGCCGCGTCGAGCGCGGCGCGCAGGTCCTCGGCGCGCGCAACCTTCGTGATCCCGACCGATGACCCCGCCCGCGCCGGCTTCACGAACACCGGCCAGCCGAGTTCCGCGACCCGCCGGACGACCTCGTCCGCGTCGTCCAGCGACGGCCCCTCGAACACCGCGTCGCGCGCGACCGGCAGCCCCTCCGCCGCCAGCACGCGGCGCGCGCGGTCCTTGTCCATCGCCAGCGACGAGCCGAGCACGCCCGGCCCGACGCACGGGATCCCGGCGAGCGCGAGCATGCCCTGCAGCGTGCCGTCCTCGCCGCCGGAGCCGTGCACGATCGGGAACACCGCGTCGATCGGCGGCGACACGCGCGTGCCGTCGGCCTCGGCGACCAGCGCGCGGTCGCCCGGGTGCGCCGGCCAGCGCACGGCCACGCCCTCGCCGCGCGCGAGCCCGCCGTCGAGCAGTTCGGCGCCGCCGAGCCGCGGGCGGCCGCTGCGCTCGACCCCGACCAGCAGCACGTCGAAGCGGTCGCGGTCCAGGTTCTCGTGGATCCCGCGCGCGGAGACGAGCGACACGTCGTGCTCGGGCGAGCGGCCGCCGAACACGAGGGCGAGGGTCTTGCGGCTCATGCGGGCCTCCGTTCGCGCGCGCTCTCGAGCTCGCCGATCACGCGCCGCGCGGCGCGGACCGTCAGGCGGAGCACCGAGTCCACCATCTCGACCGACTGCACCGCCGTCGTGCGGTGCGCGAGCGCCAGCAGGTCCCCGCGGTCCGCCGGCAGCTCGATCGTGGTCACGATCTCGGTGCCGAGCAGGTGATCGGCGAGCACGTGCACCAGCCGTTCGAGCCCCTCCCCCGTGCGCGCCGACACGAACACCGCGTCGGGGTTCTCCCGCCGCGCGTGCTCGAGCACGTCGGGTGCGGCCGCGTCGACCTTGTTGTAGACCAAAAGGCGCGGGTGCTCGCCGAGCCCCGTCTCCTCGAGGACCCGCAGCGCGGTGACGCGCTGCTCCTCGCCGTGCGGGTGCGAGACGTCCACGACGAGCAGCAGCAGGTCCGCCTCGCCGGCTTCCTGGAACGTGCTGCGGAACGCGGCGACGAGGTGGTGCGGCAGCTTGCGGATGAAGCCGACGGTGTCCTTGACCAGCAGCGACCCGCGGCGCCCCAGCTCGAAGCGGCGCACGGTCGGGTCGAGCGTCGCGAACAGCCGGTCCTCGACCAGGGTCCCCTGCCGGGTCAGCGCGTTGAACAGCGACGACTTGCCGACGTTCGTGTAGCCGACCAGCGCGAGCTGCGGCACCCCTTCGCGCGCGTGCCGGCGCACCTCGCGCGAACGGTCCACGCGCTGCAGGTCGCGGCGCAGCCGGTCGATGCGCCGCCGGATCATCCGGCGGTCCAGCTCGATCTGCTTCTCGCCCTCGCCCTTCGTCCCGCCGGGCCCGCCGCCGACCTGCCGCGAGAGGTGCGCCCAGCGGCCGGCGAGCCGGGGCAGCAGGTACTCGAGCCGCGCGATCTCGATCTGCGTGCGCGCCTCCCGGCTGCGCGCGCGCTGCGCGAAGATGTCGATGATGATCCCGGCGCGGTCCACGACCGGCAGGTCCGCGACCTTCTCGAGGTTGCGCACCTGCGCCGGCGACAGGTCCTCGTCCACGACGACGACCTGCGCGCCGAGCCCGCGCGCCGTCACCCCGACGTCCTCGGCCTGCCCGGACCCGATGAAGGTCGCGGGGTTGGGCTGGCGCAGCGGCAGGATCGCGCGGCCGGCCTCCTCGAAACCCGCCGTGTCGCCGAGGGCCGCCAGCTCGTCGAGATAGCCCTCGACCTGGCCCGGCGTGCTGCCCGGACGCACGGCGCCCACGAGATACGCGCCGCCCCGCTCGTGCACCGGCCGGAGTTCGGCCACGTCTTCCAGGTTGTCGCGTCGGCGTCGCTCGTCCCGGTTCGACCTGGATCCGCTCTCGCTCATCGAGACCCGTTGTCCAGCGCGGGAGCCGCGGACGTCGCCTCGGCCGCCCAGCGCTGCAGTTGCGCCGGCGACGGGGCGCGGTCGCCGCTCGCGAGAAGGCGCCGCCCGGGCCCGATCACGACGTGGTACGGCAGCGCCGTGACGCCGAGCGCCCGCTCGAGACCGCCATCGCCATCGTAGACCCGCGCGGCCTCCACGCCGAGACCGCGGACCCAGTCGTCGAACTCCTGGCCGGTCTCGCGGAGCGACACGCCGACGAGCACGAGCTGGTAGCTGCCGCGCGGCAGGGCGGGCGCTGCGCGACGCAGGGCGTGGATCTCCGCCTCGCACGGGCCGCACCAGCGCGCGACGAACACGACGTGCACGATGCCCCGCGCATCGTCGAGGCGGACCGAGCCGAGCTGCGCGGGGACGCGCACCTCGGCGGCGCGCGCGGGCCCCGCGGCGAGCAGGACGAGCGCCAGCGCCGCGAGAAACGCCGGGACGGCGGCGGCCGCGAGGGCCGCCGCCGGCGCGGCGCGCGGGCCGGAGGGGCGCGTCACAGGCGCTGCCAGCCCTGGTAGAAGAAGTACCCGGCGAGCACGACCATCAGCACGCCGACGACCTTCTTCAGGGTCACCATCCAGCCGCCCGGCCGGGGCAGGCTCGCCGCCATCCCGGACGAGATCCCGAGCAGCAGGAAGAGCATGCCGAGGCCGAGGCTGAACGCGAACATCCCGATCGTGCCGAAGACGACGCGGCCTCCCTGCCCGACCAGCGTGAGCAGCGGAAACACGATCGGCGCGGCGCACGGCGCCGCGACGATGCCGGAGGTCGCGCCCATCACGAACGCGCCGGCGAGGCCCTGCCGCGGCCCGGTCCCGACGCGGTTCATGATGAACGACGGCACGCGGATCTCGAACAGGCCGATCAGCGACAGGCCGAAGACGACCAGCACGACGCCGACGAGCGCGTAGGCCCAGAAGGTCTGCGTCATCGCGCCGAACGTCCGGCCGACGAGCGCGGCCGTCATGCCGAGCGCGGTGTAGACGAGCGACATGCCGAGGACGTACGCGACGGCGCGCAGGATCACGCGCCGGCGCCGCCCGGAGGCCGCCGCGCCGCTCGTCACCGCGGCCGTCTCGGCGCCGCCCATGTAGGCGACGACGATCGGGATCATCGGGTAGACGCACGGCGTCAGCGACGCGAGCACGCCGCCGAGGAAGAAGATCGCGAGCGCCATCGGGATCGAGGTCTCGCCGGACATCGAGCCCGCGAGCCGGGCCGAAACGCTCTCGGCCCACGTGCCGACGTCGCCGAGCAGCGTCACGGGCAGGGCGCTGCCGAGGAACTCGAGGGCGGTCACGCCCGTCAGCCTTCCAGCAGCGCGTCGAGCGCCCGCGCGATCTCGGCGCGCGGACGGTTGCCGAGCATCTGGTTGACGACCTGCCCCTGCTTCACGAGGAGCACGGTCGGGACCGACATCACGTTGAAGCTCATCGCGGTCTTCGAGGCCTGGTCGATGTCGACGAGGACGAACTTCACGCGGCCCGCGTAGTCGTGGGCCAGGGCCTCGAGGGTCGGCGCCAGCTGCTTGCAGGGGCCGCACCAGGTGGCCGAGAAGTCGACGAGCACGGGCTTGTCGGACTTCATCACTTCCGCACCAGGTGGCCGAGAAGTCGACGAGCACGGGCTTGTCGGACTTCATCACTTCCGCGTCGAAGGTCGCGTCGTTCACGGTGGGCAGGTTGGCCATGTCGCTCTCGTCCTCATCAGGGGGGGTAGGCGGGTCGAGCCGCGTCGCGACGGGGCCGGCGTCCCCGAGTCCGGGGCGGGTCGCGTGTGTTCGCGAGCGGGAGGCGAGTGTACACCGGCGGCGCGGGGGCCGCCGTGCGCGCCGGACGCCGGCGGTCCCGGCCCGGCCGGCATCCGGGCCCGTCCGCGAGGGTTCGCTTGACCCTGCGGGGACCGCGCCCGACGTTCTCTGCGAGGACCCCCAGGAAGCGAGGAGCCCCAGAGATGTCCGACCCGACCTGCCCGAGCTGCGGGGCCGCGCTCGACCGTGCCGACAACCACCCTCTCGCGCGCTGCAACTGGTGTGGCGCGCTTCTCGCGGGCAGCACCGAGTCCACGCGCCCGCTCGTCGCGCGCCCGCGCGTGGACGCGTCGCGCGCCCGCGTCGCCGTCGCCCGCGAGCTGTCGCGCAGCGGCCGCAGCTGGCTGCCCGGCGCCGCGCAGCTGGTGTTCTACCCCTTCGCCGCGACCGGCGGGGTGCGCCGGCCGTTCGCGCCGCTGGCGCACGTGCCGCCGCTGCTGCTGCACGGCTGGAAGCCCGGCGGCGCCGACCTGCTCCCCTGGAGCGGCGCCGCGTCCGCCGGCGTCCTCGCGGACGGCGCGGTGCGCGTGCCCGTGTCGCTCCCGCTCGACGCCCCGGTGCCGGTCGTGCACTACCCGTTCTTCCGCGTGGCGCTGCGGCAGGACGGCCGCGATTCCGCGGCGTGGTGCGACGCGGCGACCGGCCAGGTGATCCTGCCGCCGGAGCTGTCCCTTCCGCCCGCGCGGCGCCGCGGCGGGCTGGCGTACGAGGCCCTCGCGGCCCTCGGCCTCGGCGCGGCGGTCGGCCTGCTCGTGCCGTTCCCGTTCGCGCTGCTGCCGCTCGGCGCGATCGGGGCCGCGCTCCTCTGGCGGGCCACGCACCGTTGAGCGACGGCGGGATCGCCGTCCTCCGCTGCCCCCAGTGCGGGGGCACGCCGGATCCCGGCGGCGGTCCCGGCCTGCTCGCCCGCTGCGGCTCGTGCCGCGTGCTCGGCCGCATCGTCACGCCCGCCTCCAGCACGCCCGCGCTCGCGTTCCTCCCCGCGGTGACGCGCGGCGCGCTGCCCGAGATCCTCGACGCCGAGTCCGCCACGCGCGGCGCCCCCGCCCCGCGCCTCACGCGCGGCGAGCTGCTCTTCGTGCCCTTCTGGCGCGCGACCGCCGTGATCGCGGGCCGCGTGACGGGCCGGCGCGAGCGGTTCGAGCGGGTGCTCCGGCGCGACATCGACGAGAACGGCGCCGTGACGTACGTGCAGGACGTCGTCCGCGACGGCGCGCAGGACGTGGACCGCGAGGTCCAGCAGGTCAAGACCGTGCTCGTGTCCGCCTGCCCGCTCGAGGAGATCGGCCTGCCGACGCTCGACCGCGAGCGGCAGATGCCGGGTCGCCTGGGTCTCCCGCGGGCCGGCGCCTCGGGCGCGCAGGTGGTCGTCTTCCACCCGGGGCTGCGCCGCGAGGGGACGACGCTCGACCCGCTGGTGCGCCGCGCGGAGGCGCAGGCCGAGGTGGACGCCGTGCTGGCGCGCGCCTGCGCCGGGCTCGGCGGCGGCATGCTCGACGCGGCGGTCGCGGCCGAGGTCCTGTCCTGCACGCTCGGGCTCGTCTACTACCCGGTGTACGCGTGCGACGTCCTCGGCGAGGACGGCGCGGGCAGCGCCTGCGTCGACGGCGTGACCGGCGACGTCATCGCGCTCCGGCTCCCCGACGAGGGCCCGCGCGTGCGCCGCCTGGAGCGGCAGTTCGTCGCCGGCGCCGGGCTCGTGACGGGGTTCGTCGCGGGCGAGCTGACGCGGGCCGCCCTGTTCCTGCCGCTCGCGCTGCGTGGGCCGGGCGAGGGCGGCCTGCGCGTCAAGCTGCTCATCGCGGGGCTCGCCCTCGGCGCGGGCGCCGTCGCGGGGCTGGTCCGGCTGGCGCGCGCGATGGACGCGTCGTGACGCCGCGCGCCGCCGGCCCGCGGTTCGAACCGCTGGTCTGCCCCGCGTGCGCCGGCGGCCTCGCGGGCCGCGCGCAGGACGTCGCGGCGTTCTGCGCGCGCTGCCGCCGCGCGTACCTCGTCGGCGGCGACGCGCCGCGGCTCGTCGCCGCGCTCCACGTCCGGGCGGCGCCCGCCCGGGACGCCGACGAAGAGGACGTCCCGCTTCCCTTCTGGTTCGACGGCGCGGTGGCGGCCCCCGCGTTCCTCTCCGCGCGGCCGCTGACCCTCGCCCGCGCCGCGACCCGGGTCCTGCCGTCCTGGGCGATCGAGGACGGCTTCGGACCCGCCCCGCCGCTCGGGGCCACGCTCGGGCCCGGCGCGCTGGCGGCGATCGCGCGGCTCACCGGGCTGCCCGCCCGGCCCGGCGCCGTCGCCGCCCTGCTCGCCGTCCCCGCCGTCTTCGGCGGCGCGCGCTTCCGGGTGCCCGGCTTCGCGTTCGAGCTCGTCCCCGACGACGTCCAGCTCGGCGCCCTGTAGCGCCGCCCCTGCGCCGCCCCGCCAAGCGCCCTACAATCGCGGGCTCGGAGGCGTCTTGGGCGCGGAGATCCCCGCAGGGCTGGTGGAGGCGATGCGGTCGGCCGACGCGGTCGTGGTGCTGACCGGCGCCGGCGTCTCGGCCGCCTCCGGCGTGCCGACGTTCCGCGGCGCCGGCGGCCTCTGGGCCGGGCGCCGCGTCGAGGAGGTCGCGAGCCCGCTCGCCTTCCGCAACGACCCCGCGCTCGTCTGGTCGTTCTACGACTGGCGGCGGACCGAGCTCGCGAAGTGCACCCCGAACCCGGCGCACCACGCGCTCGCGCGGCTCGAGGCGATCCTGAGCGAGGTGACGATCATCACGCAGAACGTGGACGAGCTGCACCGCGCCGCGGGCAGCCGGCGCGTGCTCGAGATCCACGGCTCGATCTGGCGCCTGCGCTGCACCGGCGGCTGCGGCGAGGCCGAGGACCGGCGCGCGCCGCTGCCGCCGCCGCTCCCGCCGCTGTGCACGTGCAAGTCCCCGCTCCGGCCGGCCGTCGTCTGGTTCGGCGAGGCGCTGCCGCGCGCGCTGTTCGAGGAGGCGCAGCACGCGGCCGGGCTCGCCGACGTGTGCCTCGTGGTCGGCACGTCCGGCGCGGTCGAGCCGGCGGCCTCGCTGGCCCGCATCGCGCGCGCGAACGGCGCGGTGCTCGCCGAGATCAACCCGGACGGCTCGCTGCTCTCCGCGATGTCGCGCTACGTCATCACCGACGGCGCGGAGCGCGCGCTGCCGCGCCTCGTCGAGGCGATCGAGGCCGCGAGGTGAGCCGGCACCTGCACCTCGACCCGCTCGGCGGCGCCGCGGGGGACATGTTCCTCGGGCTGCTGCACGCCCTGGGCGTGCCCGCGGAGACGCTGGCGTCGGTGCCGCGCCGGCTCGGCCTGCACGGCGTCGAGGTGGCGTGCTCGCGCGTGACGCGCGGCGGGCTCGACGCGGGACGGGTCCACGTCCGGATCCGCGGGTGGGAGGAGCCGCCGGCGGAGCCCGACCACGATCACCGTCACGATCACGATCACCATCACGATCACGACCACGAGCACCACCACGATCACGTCCACGCTCACGACCGCGATCACGATCGGAATCACGACGACGATCACGGTCACGATCCCGCCCACGACCACGATCACGACCACGATCACGCGCCCACGCGCGACCTCGCGGCCGCGCTCGCGATCGTGGCGGCCGCGGACCTGCCCGCGCGCGCGAAGGCGCTCGCCACCCGCGCGCTCGAGCGGCTCTACGCGGCCGAGGCGAGCGTGCACGGCGTGCCGCTCGACCAGGTTCACCTGCACGAGGCGGGCGCCGACGACGCGCTCGTGGACATCTGCGGCACCGCGCTGGGCCTCGTCGTGCTGGACGTGACGTCCGTCACCTGCTCGACCCCCGTGCCGGTCGGCAGCGGCACGATCCGCTGCGCCCACGGGCGGCTGCCCGTGCCGGGGCCCGCGGTCGCGGAGCTGCTGCGCGGGGTGCCCGTCACGGCCGGGCCCGTCGCCCGCGAACTCGTCACCCCGACCGGCGCGGCGCTGCTGCGCGCGGTCGTGGACGAGTTCCGGCCGCTCCCGGCGCTCGCGCTCGACCGCGCCGGGCACGGCGCCGGCGGCCGGGACCACGCGCGGGTGGCGAACGTGCTGCGCGGCCTCTACGGCACGCGGCAGGACGGCGCCGCCGGCCCGCGCGAGCGGCGCGTCGCGGTGCTCGAGACGGCGCTCGACGACATCCTGCCGCAGGACGTCCCGGTGCTGATCGAGCGGCTGCTCGCGGCCGGGGCGCGCGACGCGCACGTCACGCCGGTCCTGATGAAGAAGGGGCGGCCCGGGTTCGTGCTGACCGCGATCTGCGACCCGGACGACGCCGCCGCGCTCGCGGGGCGTATCCTGCGCGACGGCCCCGCGCTCGGCGTGCGGATCCGGCAGGACCGGCGGCTCGAGTGGGACCGCGACACGGTGCCGGTCGAGACGCCCTGGGGGCCGGTCCGCATCAAGCGCGCGCTCGACGGGCGCGGCCGCGTCGTGCGCGGTCAGCCCGAGTTCGAGGACTGCCGGGCCCTGGCGGACGCGGCGGACGTGCCGGTGGACGCGGTGCGGCGCGCCGCGCTCGCGGCGGGCGGTCCGGCCGGCACGGCCGGCGCGGCTGGCGCCGCCGGCGCGGCCGGGTCGGGACACGAGAACGGGACCGAAGGAGCGAAGGACAGCTGATGCCGCGCACCGTCTACATCACCACGCCGATCTACTACGTCAACGACCTGCCGCACATCGGCCACACCTACACGACGATCGTGGCGGACGCGCTCGCGCGCTATCACCGCCTGCGCGGCGACGACGTGCGGTTCCTCACCGGGACCGACGAGCACGGGCAGAAGATCCAGAAGTCCGCGGCGGCCAAGGGCGTGACCCCGCAGCAGCTCGCGGACCAGGTCGTGGAGAACTACCTCGCGCTCTGGCCCGCCCTGGAAGTCAGCCACGACGACTTCATCCGCACGACGCAGGACCGCCACAAGCGCGGCGTCGCGGCGCTGTACGAGCAGATCCGCCGGGTGACGCCCGACGCGATCTACCGCGGGACGTACACCGGCTGGTACTGCACCGGCTGCGAGAGCTTCTACACCGAGGGCCAGCTGCTGAACGGCGGCTGCCCGGACACGGGCCACCCCGGCAACCCGGTCGAGCAGGTCGAGGAGGCCTCGTGGTTCTTCCGCCTCTCGGCCTACGCCGAGCCGCTGCTGCGGCTGTACGACGAGCGGCCGTCGTTCGTGCAGCCGGAGAGCCGGCTCAACGAGGTGCGCGCCTTCGTGAAGGGCGGCCTCAAGGACCTCTCGATCTCGCGCAGCCGCAGCAAGGTGTCGTGGGGCATCCCGTTCCCCGGCGACCCGGACCAGACGGTCTACGTCTGGTTCGACGCGCTGACGAACTACATCTCCGCGCTCGGCTTCGGCGAGGCCGGCGACGCGCCGCTGTACGACCGTTACTGGGAGCCGGCCGACGACCCCGCGACCGAGCGCGTCGTCCTGCACCTGGTGGGCAAGGACATCCTGCGCTTCCACGCGGTGTACTGGCCCGCGTTCCTGATGGCCGCGGGGCTGCCGGTGCCCTCGACGATCTTCGGCCACGGCTGGTGGCTGAAGGACGACGCCAAGATGAGCAAGTCGCTCGGCAACGTCGTGCGCCCGCGGCCGCTGCTCGAGGACTTCGGCGCCGACGCGCTGCGCTGGTTCCTGCTGCGCGAGGTGCCGCTGGGGCTCGACGGCTCGTTCTCGGACGAGGCGGTGCTCGAGCGCACCAACTCCGACCTCGCGAACAACATCGGCAACCTCTTCTCGCGCGTCGTCGCGCTGGTCGGCAAGCGGCCCGGCGCGCAGGTGCCGCGGGTCGAGCCGCTCCCGGACGAGATCCTCGACCCGGCGGCGGCCGCGGCGCGCGCGGCGTACGACGCGGCGTTCGAGCGGCGCGACCCGTCCGCCGCGCTGCGCGCGCTGACGGACTGGGCGGACGCGCTCAACAAGTACCTCGTGCGCACCGAGCCCTGGCGCCGGACCGGGCGCGACGAGGAGTGCGACCGCGTCCTGCGCACGGCGTCCGACCACCTCGCGCTGCTCGCGCTGCGGCTCCACCCGGCGATGCCCTCGGCCGCCGCCCGGCTCTCCCGCATGCTCGGTCTCGGCGACCCCGCGGAGGAGGCGCGCCTCGGCGAGGACCTGCTCGCGCGTCCGACGCGGGTCGTCGCGGGCGCCGCGGTCCACCCCGGCGACGCGGTCTTCCCCCGCCTCGACCGCAAGGTCGTCCTGGCCGGCGCCACGACGTCGGCCGCCAGCGGCGCGCCGCAGGCCGCACCGGCGCCCGCGCCGGAGAGGAAAGAGAAGATGAACGACGACAAGGGTGAGAAGAAGCCGACGCAGGGCGAGCAGAGACCGCCGCAGGGCGAGCAGATCCCGGCGGCCGCCGTGCCCGTCCCGGCCGGCGGCGCCGTCCCCTCCCCCGCGGCCTCGGCCGCGGCGCCCGGGGCCGGCCTGATCGAGTACGACGACTTCGCGAAGGTCCGGCTGCGCGTCGCGAAGGTGCTGGTCTGCGAGAAGCACCCGAACGCCGACAAGCTGCTGCGGCTCGAGGTCGACCTCGGCGACGAGAAGCGCCAGATCGTCGCCGGGATCGCGTCCGCGTACCGGCCGGAAGACCTGGTCGGCCGGACGATCATCGTCGTCGCGAACCTCAAGCCCGCGAAGCTGCGCGGCCTGGAGTCGCAGGGCATGCTGCTGGCCGCGACCGGCCCGGACGGCGTCCCCCGGGTGCTGACGCCCGACGGCGAGGTCCCCCCCGGCTCCAAGGTCTCCTAAGGCCCCGGCCCCCACGACATTTACAAGCCGGGCGGGGCGAAGCCCCGCCCCCACGACATCGAGACAGGGGTCAGTTCGTGCGGGCGCCGAAGTTCTTGCCGCTGAGCTTGTGGTGGTGGATGTAGAGGCTGCGCACCGGCTGCCCGTCGACCAGCGCGGGGGCGAACTCCCAGCCCCGCATCGCGTACACGGCCGGGTGGATCATGCCCTCGTCGCCCTTGATCAGCAGGAAGTCGGTGGCGTGGCCCGTCTCGGTGACGAGGGTCTGCACGTAGGCCTCGCCGCCGCTCGCGTACTCCGTGCTGACGTCCCACAGCCGCACCGGCTGCGCCGGTGTCATCGTCTGCATCTGGTAGACGGAGCCGTCGCCCGTCGCGCCGCACGGGACGACGCTGACCAGCACCAGCACCTTCCCCGACTTCAGCGGGAAGAAGGCGGCGCGCGTGCCCTTCGCGGGGACGTCGAACTCGACCTCGCGCTTCCCCTTGGTCGAGATCTCGAGCCGGACGTGGTGCGGGGCGGCCGGGTCGGCGGGCACCTGCGTCTTCAGGTCGAGGTAGCCCCCGTTGAAGCTCGGCGGGGGCGGCGCGTTCACGAACGTGGACTTGGGCTTCTCGGGCACGTGGTCCGGGTCCTTGTCCGCGTCAAACATCCGGCCGAACAGCTTGACGGCCGCGCCGGGGGCGCCGTACGCGACGAAGCCCCACGGCGCCGTCCGGCCCGGACCGAGGCCGCCCGGGCGCGCCAGTTCGGCCAGCTCCTCGGCGTCGAGCCAGGGATCCGGCAACTCGAACACGACGGGCGCGGCGCCGTCGTCCTTCTTCGCCTCGCCCGGCTTGAAGGTGGCGAGGCGGACCTCGTACGCCCACTCCCCCGGCTGGCAGGTCGGATCCTTGCGCCCCGCCCGCGCGGTCCCGGGCAGCATCGTGACGAACAGGACGGTGACGAGGACGGCGGCGCGTGCGGTGCGGGTCATGGTTTCCCCTCCCGCCGCCGACGATAGCCCAGCACGCGGGCGTTAACCGGCGCGGCGCGTGCGGCTAGCGCCGCGCGAGCGCGACCATCACGAGGAAGCCCGCGGCCGCTCCCGCGAGGCCGGGGTCGAGCCCGGCGGGCAGTTGCGGCGTGATCGCCTCGAGCGCGAGGTCGATCGCGGCGCCGGCGACGATCGCGGCGACGGCGCCGCGCGCGGTGGCGCGCGGCCACGCGAGGCCCAGCGTGAGCGCCGGCAGCAGGGCGGCGGTGAAGAAGCGCCAGCCGATGATCCCCAGGATCGCGACCGCGGTGTCGCTGCCGGCCCCGACCGCGGTGGCCGCCGCGGCGACCACGACGGTGACGAGCCGCGCCGCCCCGAGGCCCCGCGGCGCGCGGCCCAGCGCCTCGAACGCGTCGCGCGTCAGCGCGGCGGCCGCGAGGTTCAGGAACGACGCCGCCGTGGACATGAGCGCGGCGAGGCTCGCGACGCCGGCGAGCACGACGGCCCACGGCCCGACCAGCGCCATCGTGCGCGGCGCGAGGTCGTCCGGCGCGCCGAGCGTGAGCCGCCCCTCCGCCGCGAGCGCCGTCCCGGCGAGGCCCACCCCGATCCAGACCGTGAGCGTGACGGCGAGCGCGAGGGTCAGCACCGCGGGCAGGATGCGCAGGTGGTGGCGGGCGCGCAGGAACAGGAACTTCTGCACGTAGTGCGGCTGCGCGCAGGTCCCGACGCAGAACAGCAGGAACAGCGCGAAGGCGTCGGCCGGGCGGGTCCGGCCGAACCCGCCGAGGAGTTCCGGCCGGGCCCGCTCGAGGACGACGGTCGCCCCCTCGGGCCCGCCGACCAGCGCGAGCGCCGCGACGGCGAGCACCACCGCCGCGACCGCCATCACCGCGCCCTGCACCGCGTCCGCGAGCAGCCCGGCGCGCATGCCGCCGAGCGCGACGTAGAGCGTCGTCGCCGCCATCACGGCGCCGGCGGCGGCCGCCTCGTCCACGCCGAGGAACACGCGGCCCAGCACCGCCGCGGCGCGCGCCTGCACGGCAAGCGAGGCGACGCAGCCGAGCGCGATCACGACGGCCGCCGCGCCCTGCGCCGCGGGCGAGCCGAGTTGCGCGCGCAGCAGGCCGGGCACGGTGACCACGCCGTGGCGCCGCACGAGGCCGACGACGGGCTCGCCCACGGCCCAGCACTGGAGGGCGCCCGTGAGCGGCGCCGAGAGCAGGATCCAGAGCGAGCCGACGCCCACGACCGAGAACAGCCCCGGCCCGCCGACGAACGTGAACGCCGACAGCGCCGCGGCGGTCCCCGCGACGCCGACGAGCCACGCGCCGCCGCTGTGCCCCGCGGCGAAGTACCCGGCCGGGTCGCCCGCCCGCCGCGCGCCCCACCACGCGACGGCCGCCGCGAACAGCAGCAGGACGACGAGCGCGGTCACGCGCTCTCCGCCGGCGGGCCGGCCGCGTCGTCCGACTTGGAGAACGTCCGCGCGTAGAGCCACGGCGCGACGGGCAGGAACAGGAAGAACAGCACGCCGACTACGTAGATGAACCCGCCCCGCGGACGCGCCGCGAGCAGCCACGCGCCGCCGAGCAGGACCACGGTGAACAGGCCGAGCGCGCCGACGGCGAGCGCGAGCGCCGCCGTCCGGCGGCGCAGCAGGACGAGCGCCCCGAGCGCCGTCGCGCACGCGGCGACCGCGACCGGCATGGCCGCGGGGAAGGCGATCGCCGCCGCGTAGAGCGCGACGCAGGCGCCGACGGTCACGGGCACGCGATCGGGCGGGGTCACGTCGCGTCACGCCTCACGGCGCGCCTCGACGAGGCGCTCGCGAAGGGCGTGGTCGCGCAGGACGGCGACGTCCCGCCAGCCCGCGGCCCGCGACAGCGCCTCCGCGACGCCCGCCGTCTGCCGCGGCGCCATCTCGAGCAGGAGCCAGCCCCCCGGCGCGAGCACCCGCGGCGCGTCGTCGCACAGCCGCCGGATCAGCTCGAGGCCGTCGTCCGCGGCGACGAGCGCGACGAGCGGGTCGTGCTCGCGCACCTCCGGCTCCAGCCCGGCGATCTCCGCCTCGGCGACGTAGGGCAGGTTCGCGACCACGAGGTCGAACGGCCCGTCCACGCCCACCAGCAGGTCCCCCTGCCGGAGTTCGACCCGCGCGGCGAGGCCCGGCCGCGCGGCGCCGAGCGCATCGCGGTTCTCGCGCGCGAGGTCGAGCGCGGCGGGCGAGGCGTCCACCGCGACGACGGTCGCGAGCGGGTGCGACGCCGCGAGCGCGAGCGCGAGGCAGCCGGTCCCCGTCCCGACGTCGGCGGCGCGCGTGGCCCGGTCCGCGGGCAGCCGGGCGCGCGCGCGCAGCGCGAGGTCCTCGGTCTCGGGACGCGGGATCAGCGCGCGCCGGTCGACCTTCAGCTCGAGCTCGAGGAAGGGCCAGTGGCCGACGAGGTGCTGCAGCGGCTCGCGCGCCGCGCGGCGCGCGACCAGCGCCGCGAAGCGAGCCTCGTCGGCGGCGCCGAGGTCGTGGGGGGCGCGCGCGAGCAGGCCGCCGCGGTTCGTGCCGAGGAGTTCGCCGAGCAGGATCTCGGCGTGCTGGCGCGGCGCCTCGACGCCCGCCTCGGCGAGGCGTCGTGTCGCGTCGGCGAGGGCCTCGCGGATCGTCACCCGGGCATTGTATTCGACGGGTCGTTCGGGGCAGCGACCGCCCCTTCCCTCGCGGACGGGGTGCGCGCACGCGCGGCGTCCCCGTTGTCGGCACCACCCGGCATGGCTAAGCTGGTCAGGTGAAGAAGATCCCGCCGACGAACTCTGCCGACGCCCGCACCGACGCCGACCGCGTGGACCGGCTCGAGCGCCTGGGCATCCTGCGACGGGCCGTCAAACGGCCCGACCTGGCCCTTCTCTCCGGAGGCCCGCCCACTCCGGCCGAGGGCGCCGACCCGGTCGGCAGGATCATCGAAGAGCGGCAGACCGGGCGCTGAGGGGCGCCGCTCCCTCGGCAAGAAGCGTGATCAGGCCTCGGCCTTGAGCCGCTCGGCCTGCTCGGCGCTCGTGAGGGCGTCGAGATCAGGCCTCGGCCTTGAGCCGCTCGGCCTGCTCGGCGCTCGTGAGGGCGTCGATCAGCGCGTCGAGCGCGCCCAGCATCACCGCGTCGAGCTGGTGCAGCGTGAAGCCGATGCGGTGGTCGGTGACGCGGTTCTGCGGGAAGTTGTAGGTGCGGATCTTCTCGGACCGGTCGCCGCTCTTGACCATCGACTTGCGGGTCGCGGCCTCCTGCGCGTGCCGCTCCTGCTCCATCCGGTCGAGCACGCGCGCGCGCAGCACCTTGAGCGCCTTGGCCTTGTTCTTGTGCCACGACTTCTCGTCCTGGCACTGGACGACGATGCCGGTCGCGAGGTGCGTGATCCGGACGGCCGACTGCGTCTTGTTGACGTGCTGGCCGCCCGGCCCCGAGGCGCTGAACGAGTCGAGCCGGATGTCCCGCTCCTCGTCTATCACGACGTCGACGTCCTCGGCCTCGGGCAGCACGGCGACGGTCGCGGCCGACGTGTGGATGCGGCCCTGCGTCTCCGTCTCCGGCACCCGCTGCACGCGGTGCACGCCCGACTCGAACTTCAGCCGGGAGTACGCGCCGCGCCCCGCGATGTTGGCGATCGCTTCCTTGACGCCGCCGACCTCGCTCTCCGACAGCTCGACCGTCTCGAACTTCCAGCCGCGCGTCTCCGCGTAGCGCTGGTACATCCGGAACAGCTCGGCCGCGAACAGGCTGGCCTCGTCGCCGCCGGTCCCGGCGCGGACCTCGACCAGGACGTTCTTCTCGTCGTTCGGGTCCTTCGGGAGCAGCAGCTTCTGGATCTCGGCCTCGAGGCGTCCCGCGCGCTCCTCGAGGTCGCGGATCTCGTCGCGGGCCATGGCCCGCAGCTCGTCGTCCGCCTCGTCGCGCGCGAGGTCGCGCGCCTGCAGGAGCTGCTCCCCGACCAGGCGCTGCTCGCGCAGCGCGGCCACCACGGGGTTCAGCTCGGCGAAGCGCGTCGCGAGGTCGCGGTACGCGGACGCGTTCCCCGCGACCGCGGGGTCCGCCATGCGCTGCGAGAGGTCTTCGAACTCGCGCTCGACCGCCTCGAGGCGGCGGGCGAGCAGGCCGGGCTCGCTCACGGGAGCCTCGTCTCGGGTCGCGTCCTCGTCACAGGACGAGGGCCTCGCGCCCCCCCTCCAGGTCGGCCGCCTTGTGGAACGCCGCGAGGGCGATCTCGACCATCCCGTCGTCCGGCGGCGCCGTCGTCAGCTTCTGCATGACGAGGCCCGGCGCGACGAGCGCCCGCGTGATCACGTTGCGCTTGCGCGCGGTGAAGCGGATCAGCTCGTACGACAGCCCCGCGACGAGCGGCAGGAGCACGATGCGCGCGGCGGCCTTGCCCCAGGCCGGCCACCAGCCGGGGATGAAGCTGAAGACGAGGATCGACACGACCATCACGAACAGCAGGAACGACGTGCCGCAGCGCGGATGGAACGTGGTGAAGCGCTGGACGGTGGGGACGTCCATCTCCCCGCGGGCCTCGAACGCGTGCACGACCTTGTGCTCGGCGCCGTGGTAACGGAACAGCCGCTTGATGTCCGGGGCGAGCCCGATGCCCCAGATGTAGAGCACGAAGATCACGCCGCGGATCAGCCCCTCGACGAGGTTGTACAGGACCCCCTGCCCGAGGGCCGGCCAGAGCCGGTGGATGCCCTCGGTCGCCGCGAGCGGCAGCACGAAGAAGAGCCCGATGCCGAGCGCGAGGGCCAGCGCGAGCGAGAGCCACATCGCGCCGGACATCTTGCCGTCGGGGGCCGCAGCCGCCGGCGCGGGCGCCGGCGCGGGCTCTTCCGGCCCGCTCGCGGGCCCTTCGGCGGCCATCGCGTGCCCTTCCGGACCCTTCGCGGGCTTCTTCGGCGCCTTCGCGTGCTCTTCCGGGAACGCGGTCTCGGACGAGAAGTTCAGCGCGCGCAGGCCCAGCCCCAGCGACTGGAACAGCGTGACCACGCCGCGGACGACCGGCAGCCGGAGCAGGCGGTGGCGCGCCGTCCACGCGGGCGCGACCTCGGCGAGGTACGCGACCTCGCCGTCCGGCTTGCGCACGGCGACCGCGAAGCCCCGGGGGGAGCGCATCATCACCCCCTCGAGCACGGCCTGGCCGCCGAGCAGGACGTTCTCCTGCGCGACGGCCAGCAGCAGCAGGCGCCGCGGTGCCGAGAGCGCGCGCATGCGGCTCAGGCCCGCCCCTTCTGACGGCGCTCGGCCTTCTTGTCCGCGCCCTGGTAGCGGCGCTGGAAGCGCTCGACGCGGCCGGCGGTGTCGATCAGCTTCTGCTTGCCGGTGAAGAAGGGGTGGCACTCGGAGCACATTTCGACGCGCAGCTCCTTGCGGACGCTGCGGGTCTGGAACGTGTTCCCGCAGGCGCAGACGACCTGCGTCATGACGTAGTCGGGGTGCACGCCGGCTTTCATGGGATCGATCCTTGACGTTCGTGGGTTACTCGGGACATTGCCCGCGGGCCCCTGCCCGCGAGGTCCTGCCCGGTCGTAAGCCGGTGATTCTACGGGGTTGGGGCCCCCGCCGCCAGCCGGGCCAGCAGGGCGCGCGCGCGCTCCGCCTCGCGGGACTCCGGCGCCAGCTCGACGACCCGGCGCAGTCGCGCCTGGGCCTCCGCGGGACGGCCCATCCGGACCAGCAGCTGGCCGAGCTGGTACGCGGTCGCGGCCGAGCGGGGGTTGATCGCCAGGGCGGCCTCGAGGAGACCGCGGGCCTCCTCCGCGTGGGCCGGCCCGTCCTCGCTGAGCAGCGCCAGGGCGAGGTTGACCAGCGCGCTGTCCTGCGCGGGGTCGATCGCGAGCGACTCCCGGAACCGGGCGGCCGCCTCCGGGTAGCGCTTCGCGTTCAGCAGGAGGAATCCGAGGTTGTTCAGGATCCGGGCGCGGCCGTCGGGGTCCGGGTCCCGCTCGAGCGCCGCCCGGAAGGCGGCCTCGGCCTCCGCCGCGCGCCCCCGCCCGGCGTAGACCACCCCGAGGAAGAAGCGCGGCAGCGCGTCCTCCGGCGCCTTCCGGGCGGTGTCCTCCCAGAACGCCAGGTCGTCGCTCCAGACCGCCGCCCGGCCGACCGTCGCCGCCCCGAGCAGGGCGACGGCGGCGCCGACGACGGCGGCGACCGCGACGACCGACACGGCCACGGCGCCCGCGAGCAGCCCGACCCCGAGGCAGACCCCCGCGCTGGGCACGTACAGGTAGCGCTCGGCGAGCGGCGTGACCCCGATCGGGAACAGCGCCGTGGTGAGCGAGACCGCGAGGCCGCCGAAGAACAGCGCGAGCGCGATCCGGCCAGCGACGTCGCCGCGCCGCCGCAGCACGACCCAGCCGGCGATCGCCGCGGCCGCGACGGCGAGACCGAGCGCCGCGAAGAGGCCGCCGGGCACGCGGCCGACGAACGCGGACTGCGGCCAGGGCCAGACGACCTTGAGCGCGTACCAGCCGAGCGCCCCGGGCAGCCGCTCGAGGTGGAGCCCCGCGCCGAGCGCCGCCTCCCCCGCCCCGCCGAGCGCGGCGCGGCGCAGCCCCGCGTACGCCAGCGCGGCCGCGGCGAACAGCCCGGCCTCGAGCGGGATCCGTCGCCGCCCCGGCCGCAGCGCGAGGACCGCGCCCGCGACGAGCAGGCTGCCCGCGCCGGCCTCCTTGGCCAGCATCGCGAGGAGCGCCGCGGCCGCCGCCGCGACCAGCCACGCCGCGGCGCCGGTCTCCCGGTAGCGCAGCAGCGCGAGCGGCACCGCGAGGAAGAACAGCGCGCAGAGCACGTCCGAGCGCCCCGCCATCCACGCGACCGACTCGACGTGGATCGGGTGCACGGCGAACAGCAGCCCCGCGACCGCCCCCGTCACGATGCCCGAAGGAAGAGAACCCCGCCCAGACGTGGGGGTGGGGCTGTGCCCCACCCGGGCCGTGCGGAGCACGGCTGGAGCCGGTCGCGCGCCGCGCGACCCGGGTGGGGCGGAGCCCCACCCCCACAGCGAGAGGCCCAGCAGGAACACCATCCCCGAAACCACCCCGTGCGCCAGCACCGGCGTCGCGTGGAACACGACCCGCCGCCCGCGCGCGACGTCCGACGGGAACAGCGCGCGCGCGAGCGCGTCGTCGACGAGGTAGCTGACGATCACGAGCGGCCGGTAGTAGTCCGGCGCCAGCTCCGGCACGCCCCGCGGGGGGAAGAAGGCGGCGCCGGCGCCGTCGAAGTACGGCAGCTGCCGGTCCAGCACGATCGGGTCGTCCCAGACGAAGTCGCTGCCGAGACACCCCGCGTACACGCCGCACGCGCAGAGGACGACGGCCGCGAGGCCGAGGGCGGCGGGCCCGCGGGGTGTCATCGCGCACCGAGGGCCAGCTTGAGCGGCGCGAGCTTCGCGATCTGCTCGAAATCGCGATCGGCCGTCAGCAGGCGCAGGTCGTGCTCGATGCAGAGCGTCGCGATGAGCGCGTCGATGGTGCCGACGGTCACGCCTTTGCGCCGGCACGCGTTGCGCAGGTCCGCGGCGGCGAGGTGGTCCTCCCAGCGCGGGACGACGCGGGGCAGCAGGCTCATCTCCCCGCGGATCCGGCCCCGCGCCGCGGGCCCGCGGAAGCCCTGCAGCAGTTCCTGCACGACGATCCCGGTCGTCAATACGAGGTCGCCCGAGCGCAGCGCCTGCTGCAGCAGCCGCGTGGCCGCGGTATCCGCCGCCGGGGTGCGCCGCAGGGCGAGCGACCACACGCTGGTGTCGACGAACAGGCTCACCGGCGCGAGCGCTCCCGCTTGTAGTCGAAGTCGGGATCCCACTCGAGCGTGCCGAACAGGCCCAGCAGCTGAACCTGCTCCCGGCGCGCGATGAACTCCTTCAACGCCCGGGTGACGGCCGCCGTCTTGGTCTTCTCGCCGCTCACCTCGAGGGCCCGTTCCAGCAGCCGGGGATCGATCGCGAGGTTCGTCGCCATGTGCAGATTATCGCACAACAGCCCGCACAAGATCCCGCCCTACCGGGAGCGCCTCCGGCCGCCTTCAGTCGGCCATGCTCTCGAGGAACTCGGCGTTCGACTCGGTGCGGCGCAGGCGGTCGAGCAGCAGCTCCATCGCCTCGACGGAGTTCATCTGGTCGAGCGCCTTGCGCAGCACCCAGATCCGGCGCAGCTGCTCGGCCGACATCAGGAACTCCTCCTTGCGCGTGCCGGACGCCGCGACGTCCATGGCGGGCCAGATGCGGCGGTCCGCGAGGTCGCGGTCGAGGTGGATCTCCATGTTGCCCGTGCCCTTGAACTCCTCGTAGATGACCTCGTCCATGCGCGAGCCCGTGTCGACGAGCGCGGTCGCGAGGATCGTCAGCGAGCCGCCCTCCTCGACCTTGCGCGCCGTGCCGAAGAACTTCTTCGGCCGCGCCAGCGCCGCGGCGTCGATGCCGCCCGAGAGGATCTTGCCCGACGTCGGCTGCACGGCGTTGTAGGCCCGCGCGAGGCGCGTGATCGAGTCGAGCAGGATCACGACGTCGCGCCCGAACTCGACCATCCGCTTGGCGCGCTCGAGGACGATCTCGGCGACCTGCACGTGGCGCGACGCGGGCTCGTCGAACGTCGAGGACACCACCTCGCCGCGCACGGTGCGCAGCATGTCGGTGACCTCCTCGGGCCGCTCGTCGATCAGCAGCACGATCAGGGTCGTCTCCGGGTGGTTCTCGGCGAGCGCGTGCGCGATCGCCTGCAGGAACATGGTCTTCCCGGTCCGCGGCGGCGCGACGATCAGCCCGCGCTGCCCGCGGCCGATCGGGGCCAGGAGGTCGATCACGCGGCCGGTGAGGTTCTCGCGCGTGGTCTCCATGCGCAGCGCGGCGTCCGGGTGCCAGGGCGTCAGCTCCTCGAACTTCTTCTTGCGCGCGACCTCGGCGACCGGCGTGTCCTGGACCGTCTCGACTTCCTGGAGCGCGAAGTACTTCTCGACGCGGCGCGGCTGGCGCAGCGGCCCGGTGACGAGGTCGCCCGTGTCCATCCGGTTGCGGCGGATCAGGTCCGGCGAGACGTAGATGTCGTCCGGCCCGGGCAGGTACGAGGCGTCCGGCGAGCGCAGGAAGCCGTAGCCCTCGGGCAGCAGCTCGAGGACGCCGCGCGCGACGATGCGCTCGCTCTTGCGCAGCCGCTCGGCGACGATCCGGTGGATCAGTTCGGGGCGGCGGATCTGGGACACGCCCTCGATGCCGTGCGAACGGGCGGCGCGGATCAGCCGCCCGATGGTCATCGTCTTCAGTTCCTGGATTTCCATCACGACTCCTGGACGTCGTCGCCGGCCGCCGCGTCGCCCGGGGGCGGGGCGGGGCGGCCGGTGAACGCGTCCACGACGATCCTGGAGAGCTCGCGGAATCCGAGGCCGCTCGACGACGACGTCACGACGACCGGGACCCCCTCGGGAAGCTCCAGCACCTTGGGCGCGCGCGCGACCATCTGCGCGACGTGGTTGTTCGAGACCTTGTCGGCCTTGGTCAGGACCAGGCAGAACGGCAGCCGGCGCTCGGTCAGCATCCGCGCGAGCCGGATGTCGAGCTCGGTCGGGTCGTGCCGGATGTCGCACAGCTGCATGCCGAGCCGCAGGGTCGCGCCGCGCTGGTCGAAGTAGGACTGCATCAGCGTGGCCCAGCCGCGGCGCAGCGCCTCGGGGACGTTGGCGTAGCCGAAGCCGGGCAGGTCCACGAGGTAGTAGCGCTCGTCGAGCATGTAGAAGTGGATCTCGCGCGTGCGCCCGGGGGTCTTGCTGACGCGGGCGATCCCCTTGGGGCCGAGGAGCCGGTTGATCAGGCTCGACTTGCCGACGTTGGACCGGCCGAGGACGCAGACCTCCGGCCGGCCGTCGCGGGGGAACGACTCCGGCACCGCGGCCACCCAGGCCAGGCGCACGTTGCTTACCTTCACGGCCCTGCTCCTGTACTTACCCGTGGGGGTGGGGTCTACCCCACCCTCACCCGGGGTGGGGTAAACCCCACCCCCACGGTTCAGAGCCGCGCCGATGGGGGCGCGGCGGGAGCCGCACGGCGGCCGGGCGGGCCGGGCGGGCGGGGTGAACCCCGCCCCCACGGGCAGCCGGCCTAGTGCGGCCTCTCCGACTGCGGCTCGCCGTCCAGCACGGCGAGGGCGCAGGGAGGCCTCTCGAGCGCCCGCGGGAGGATCTCGTCGACGTGGTCCACGAGGACGATGTCCAGCGCGCGGGCGACGTCCGGCGGGATTTCCGCCAGGTCCTTCTCGTTCTCCCGCGGGAGCAGCACCGATCGTAACCCGACCCGGTGCGCCGCGAGCACTTTTTCCTTGATCCCCCCGACCCCGAGCACGCGGCCGCGGAGCGTGATCTCGCCGGTCATGGCCACGTCGGCGCGGGCCGGGATGCCGGCCAGGATCGACACCAGCGCGACGGCGATCGCCGTCCCGGCGGAGGGCCCGTCCTTCGGGATGGCCCCCTCGGGCACGTGGATGTGGATGTCCCGGTCGGCGTGGAACCCCGGGTCGATCCCCAGTTCGGCCGCCCGCGAGCGGACGTAGGTGAACGCCGCCCGGGCCGACTCCTGCATCACCTCGCCGACCTGCCCGGTCACCTGCAGCCGGCCCTTGCCGGGGACCACGGCGACCTCCGGCCGGAGCACCTCGCCGCCCACCGGCGTCCAGGCGAGCCCCGTCGCGACGCCCACCGCGTTCGGCTCCAGGACGCCCGGCCCGCGGTAGCGCGGCACGCCGAGGAGGTCGGCCAGGCGCTCGGGCGCGACCGCGTACGCGCCGCTCCACTCCTTCTCGACGAAGCGGCGCGCGAGCTTCCGGCAGCAGCGCGCGATCTCGCGCTCGAGCCCGCGCACGCCGGCCTCGCGGGTGTAGCGCTCGACGATCGCCGCCAGCGCCGGCTCCGGGAACGTCACCCGGCCGGAGGCCAGGCCGTGCGCCTCGAGCTGCTTGCCGACGAGGAAGCGCCGCGCGATCGCCAGCTTCTCGGGCAGCGTGTACCCCGCGAGCCGGATGATCTCGAGCCGGTCCTGCAGCGGGCCGGGGATCGTGTGCAGCACGTTCGCGGTCGCGATGAAGAACACCTGCGAGAGGTCGTACTCGGTGTCGAGGTAGTGGTCCACGAACGCGTGGTTCTGCTCGGGGTCGAGCACCTCGAGCAGGGCGGCCGAGGGGTCGCCGCGGAAGTCCGTGGACATCTTGTCCAGTTCGTCCAGCAGGAAGACGGGGTTGACCTTGCCCGCCTTGCGCATCGACTGGATCACCCGGCCGGGCAGGGCGCCGATGTAGGTGCGGCGGTGGCCGCGGACCTCGGCCTCGTCGCGGACGCCGCCGAGCGAGATGCGCACGAACGGCCGCCCGGTCGCGCGCGCGATCGACCGCGCGAGCGACGTCTTGCCGACGCCCGGGGGCCCCACGAAGCAGAGGATCGCGCGCTGCGCGTGGTCCGGCGCGAGCCGCCGCACGGCGAGGTGCTCGAGGATCCGCTCCTTGACCTCCTCGAGCCCGTGGTGGTCCTCCTCGAGGACCTTGCGGGCGCGCGGCAGGTCCCGCTTCTCCCGCGCCCGGTCCTGCCACGGGACCGCGGTGAGCCAGTCGAGGTACGTCCGCGCGACGGTCGCCTCGGCCGAGCTCGCGGGCATCGCCTCGAGCCGCCGCAGCTCCTGGCGCGCCTTCTCGCCGGCCTCCCTCGGCATCCGGGCGGCCTCGATCCGGCGCGCCAGGTCGTCGATCTCGGAGGCCCCGCCGCGGCCCAGCTCCTGCTGGATCGCCTTCATCTTCTCGGCGAGGTAGTACTCGCGCTGCGCCCGCTCCAGCTGCCCCTTCACGCGCGTGTTGATCGTGCCGTCGAGCCTCAGCTTCTCGACCTCGGTCTCGATCAGCCGCACCAGCCGGTCGAGCCGGTCGCGCACCGAGACGCACTCGACGAGGTCCTGCTTGTCGCCGGCACCGAGGATCAGGTGCGCCGCCATCGTGTCGGCGAGACGCGCCGCGTCGTTGACCTTGAGCGTCTGGAGCAGGGTCTCCGGCGAGAGCTGCGGGTGGGTCTTGACGTACACCTCGAATGCCGCCGTCGCGCGCTGGACCAGCTCGTCCACCTCGGGCCCCGTCGCGTGCCGGTCCGGCAGCGGCGAGACCTCCGCGACGAGGTACTCCTCGGGCGAACGGACGACCTCGAGCGCGCGGGCGCGCGTGATCCCCTCGACCAGGATCCGCACGTTGCCCGACGCGACGCGCAGCGACTGCACGATCGTCCCGATCGTGCCGACCGCGTGGACGTCCTCCGGGTTGGGGTCGTCCCGCAGGGGGTCGCGCTGGCAGGCGAGGAAGACCCGCCGGTCCCCCGCGAGGGCGCGGTCGAGCGCGCGCAGGGAGGATTGCCGGCCGACGACGAAGGGCACCAGCGTGCGCGGGAAGACGACGGCCTCGCGCAGCGGTACGGTGGGCAGCCGGACGATCTCGGTGGTCGCCATTTCCGTGTGTTATATCAAGAAAACGGGGCGGCCCCGCGGCCGCCCCGTGGATCCACCTTGTGGGGGCGGGGTTTACCCCGCCCGTCAGCCGGCCTTTTCGACCAGCCGCAGCTCCTTCGGTTCCGGCGGCAGCCCCTGCAGCGCGCGCTCGATCATCTCGGGGACGATCTTGAGCTCCTTGCGGCTGGCCGCCGCGCCGGGGATCTCGTACATGAAGTCGAGCATGACTTCCTCGAGGATCATGCGCAGGCCGCGGGCGCCGATCTTCCGCTCGATCGCCTTGCGCGCGATCAGCGACAGCGCCTCCTGCGAGAAGTCGAGCTTGACGGTCTCGAAGTCGAAGATCTTCTTGTACTGCTTCACCAGCGCGTTCTTCGGCTCGGTGAGGATGCGCACCAGCGCGGCCTCGTCCAGGTCGTCCAGCGGCGCGATGACGGGCAGGCGGCCGACGAACTCCGGGATCATGCCGAACTTGATCAGGTCTTCCGGCTGGACCTGCTGCAGCGTCTCGAGCCGGCGCTTCTCCTTCCTCGACCGGACCTCGGCGGTGATGCCGATCGTCTTCTTGCCCGTGCGCTGCTCGACCAGGCCGTCGAGGCCGACGAACGCGCCGCCGCAGATGAAGAGGATGTTGGTCGTGTCGATCGGGATGAAGTCCTGGTGCGGGTGCTTGCGCCCGCCCTGCGGCGGGACGTTGGCGACGGTACCCTCGAGGATCTTGAGCAGCGCCTGCTGCACGCCTTCGCCCGAGACGTCGCGGGTGATCGACGGGTTCTCGCCCTTGCGCGCGATCTTGTCGACCTCGTCGATGTACACGATGCCGCGCTGCGCCTTCTCGACGTCGTTGCCGGCGGCCTGCAGCAGCTTGAGCAGGATGTTCTCGACGTCCTCGCCGACGTACCCCGCCTCGGTCAGCGTGGTGGCGTCCGCGATCGCGAACGGCACCGACAGCATGCGGGCGAGCGTCTGCGCGAGCAGCGTCTTGCCGGTCCCCGTGGGGCCGATCAGCAGGATGTTCGACTTGCTGATCTCGATCTCGTCCTTGCGGCGCGCGGTCTCGATCCGCTTGTAGTGGTTGTAGACCGCGACGGCGAGCTTCTTCTTCGCGAGCTCCTGGCCGACGACGTACTGGTCGAGGAAGTCCTTGATCTCGTGCGGCTTCGGGAGCTTGTTCTCGAGGGTGTCGGTCTCCGGCTCGCGCTCCTCGGCGATGATGTCGAGGCAGATGTCGACGCACTCGTCGCAGATGTAGACGGTCGGGCCGGCGATCAGCTTCCGGACGTCCCGCTGGCTCTTGTTGCAGAACGAACAGCGGAGTTCGCCGTCGTCCCTCCCGGTGCCCTTCTTCTTACCTGCCATTCGGGCAAGCTCCTTGTGCGTGTCGTTACGACCGGCGGTCGATGACCTGGTCGATCAGCCCGAACTCCTTGGCCTGCTCGGCGGTCATGAAGTTGTCCCGGTCGGTTTCCTTGCCGATGCGATCGACGTCCTGCCCGGTGTGCTTGGCGAGGATCTCGTTGAGCCGGGCCTTGAGGCGCAGGATCTCGCGCGCCTGGATCTCGATGTCGATCGCCTGCCCGCGCGCGCCGCCGTGCGGCTGGTGGATCATGATGCGCGCGTGCGGCAGGGCCGTGCGCTTTCCCTTCGCGCCCGCCCCGAGCAGCACGGCCGCCATCGACGCCGCCTGCCCGATGCAGAGGGTCGAGACGTCGGGTTTCACGAACTGCATGGTGTCGTAGATCGCGAGCCCGGCGGTCACCGACCCGCCGGGGTTGTTGATGTAGAGGTTGATGTCGCGGTCCGGGTCCTCGGCCTCGAGGAACAGGAGCTGCGCGATGACGACGTTGGCGATGTCGTCGGTGATCCCGTAGTTGGGATCCGCCAGCAGGAAGATGATGTGGTCCTTGAGCAGCCGCGAATAGATGTCCCAGGCACGCTCACCGCGCGCCGACTGCTCGACGACGATCGGAATCAAAGCCATGTTTTCGAACCTCTCCGGACCTGCTGGCTGTCAGCTAATATGGGCTTGGGCATAAACCCAGTCAAGACACTTCTGCCGTCGCAGTTCGCGCGCGAGAGAGGGCATCCGGCCGTCTTTCTGCAGCGCCTGACGCATCTTGGACGCGGGAACTTTCGCTTCCGCCGCCATCATCTCGACGACCGCGTCGACGTCCTGCGGCGAGACGACGACCTTCTCGGCCTCCTTGTCGGCGATGGCGTCGAGGAGCAGTTCCGCGCGGACCGAGCGGCGCGCGCGCTCGCGCTCCTCCTCGACGATCTTCTTCCAGTCCACTTCGAGCTTGTCCGGGTCGAGGCCCTGCGCCGCCAGCCGGCGGCCGAGGCGCTCGAGGCGGTCGCGGACCTCCTGCTCGACCATCACCTCGGGGACGTCGAACGGGTGCCGGTCGAGCAGCTTCTCGAGCAGGCGGTCCCGCGCGACGCCGTCCGCCTCGTGGGCCTTCCGCCGCTCGAGCCCGGCCTTGATCTTCTCGCGCAGGTCCGCGTAGCCCTCGATGCCCTCGCCGAACGACGTCGCGAGGTCGTCGGTCCACTCCGGGACCTCGACCTGCGTGACGCGCTCGACGGTCCCGGCGAAGGTCACGGTCTTGCCGGCCAGCTTCTCGTCCGGCGTCTCCGCCGGGAACGGCACCCTGAACGTGAAGGCGTCGCCGCGGCGCCGGCCGCCGAGGTGCTCCTCGAACTCCGGCCGGTTCCGCTCGTCGCCGAGCCGGATCACGCGCTTCTCGGACGGGACGACGACCTCGCCCGCGTCGTCGCGGCCCTCGATCTCGACGCCGACGTAGTCCCCGGCCGCGGCGGCGCGGTCCCCCGCGTCCTTGAACGCGCCGCGCGATTGCCGCAGCGACTCGAGCTCGCGCTGGACCTCCTCGACCTCGACCTCGACGTTGGGGCGGGCGACCTCCTGCCCGACGTAGTCCTGCGGGTCGATCGCCGGCAGCACGTCGACCAGCAGCGCGAAGCGGTAGTCCTCGTTCTCGTGCGGGTGCGGCAGGTGGTGCACGCCCTCGGGCAGTTCGACCTCGGAGTAGACGGCCGTCAGGCCCTCCTGGCGGCACGCCGAATCGCCGTACTCCTCGACGATCGCCTCGGCCGCCTCGTGCTCGAGCGCCTCGCCGAGCCGCGCCTTGACGAGTTCCAGCGGCGCCTTGCCGTCGCGGAACCCGGGGACCTTCATGTTCCGGCGCGCGCGCCGGACGAGCCTGTCGAACACCGCCGCGACCTCGGAGGCCGGGACCTCGACCGCGATACGCTTCCTGACCGCCGAGACGTCCGTGAGTTCGGTCTTCATCTGTTCTTCGATCCCCTGCCGGACGGGCGCTGCGGCCCGCGCTGTGACGTGACCCACGCGAAAGTCTGGTGCGAAAGGGGGGACTCGAACCCCCACGGCCATAGGCCACGAGATCCTAAGTCTCGCGCGTCTGCCAGTTCCGCCACTTTCGCCGATGCCGGGCGCCGGTGCCCGGGGGCGGCGGAGGAGGCCCCTCCGAACGGCCCCGGGCCGTCGGCGCGAAGCCTAGCGCCCGGGACGGGGGTTCGGGGTTGGTGATCGTACCGTGCCGGGGGCTTTTCGCGCGCGAGTCGCCCGGCGCGACGCCCCCGAAGGATGCCGGACCCGTCCCCCGGCCGCAAACCGGGGCGAGACCGTCGCGGCGGACCGTCCCGGGGCAAACTAGGCCCCGGAGGACCCGTGCCCACGCCGTCCCTGGAACCGTGGCAGCACCCGCACACCTTCGGCACCGACGTCGAGCGGCCCGGCGAGCGCCGCACCCGCTGGGTCGTCGCGCTGACCGCGGCGATGATGGTCCTCGAGATCGCGGCCGGGCTCGCGTACGGCTCGATGGCGCTGCTGGCCGACGGCTGGCACATGGCGACCCACGCCGCGGCGCTCGGGGTCGCGGCGTTCGCCTACGCGTACGCGCGCCGCCACGCGCGCGATCCGCGCTTCACGTTCGGCACCGGCAAGGTCGGCGCGCTGGGCGGCTTCGGCAGCGCCGTCGGGCTGGCGGTCGTGGCCCTGATGGTGCTGGTCGAGAGCGTCGCCCGGCTCGTCGCGCCGGTCGGCATCCGCTTCGACGAGGCGATCGGCGTGGCGGTGCTCGGCCTCGGCGTCAACCTCGGGAGCGCGTATCTGCTGCGCGAGCACGAGCCCCACGACCACGCGCACGGGCCGCACGATCCCCACGAGCACGCGCACGCGCCGCACGGGGACGCCGGCGGTCACGGCGACGCCGGCCCCGCGGACCACCACCGGCACCGCGACCACAACCTGCGCGGGGCGTACCTCCACGTCCTCGCCGACGCGCTGACGTCCGTGCTGGCGATCGTGGCGCTCACCGCGGGCAAGTTCCTCGGCTGGGTGTTCCTCGACGCGCTCACCGGCATCCTCGGCTCGGTCGTGATCGCGCGCTGGTCCTACGGGCTGCTGCGGGACACCGGCGCGGTGCTGCTGGACGCCGAGGTGCCCCAGGACCGGCTCGCCCGGCTGCGCGCCGCCCTCGAGGCGGACGGCCGCTGCCGCGTGGCGGACCTCCACCTCTGGCGCGTCGGCCCGCGTCACCTCGCCGCCATCGTCTCGGTCGTGAGCGACGCGGCGGAGGCCGCGGACGGGGTCCGGCGGCGGCTCGCGCGGTTCCCGGACCTGGCGCACGTCACGGTGGAGATCCTGCGGCCGGCCGGGTCTGCGTCCTCCGCGTCCGCATCTTCCGCGCCCGCGTCGTCCGCGCCGTCCCCCCCGCTCCCCGGCGGGTGAAGTTGCCGGATGCTGGCAAACCGTTAGAATGCCGCGCGTTAGTCGCACGGAACGTGCGACCGCACCCCCTTCGGAGGAGCCCCGCATGCGCGCATCCCTGGCCGCCTCGCTGTTCTGCCTCGTCCCCGCCCTGCTCGCCCCGCCCGCCCTCGCCCAGTCCGCCGCCGAGATGCCCGCGCCCAGCCCCAAGGCCCGGGTCGAGCAGCGCGTGGGCGTGACCGACTTCTCGATCGAGTACTCGAGCCCGGCGGTGAAGGGGCGCGCGATCTGGGGCGGCCTCGTGCCGTACGGCCAGCTCTGGCGCACCGGGGCCAACATGGCGACGAAGCTCACCGCGAGCCGCGACTTCACCTTCGGCGGCAAGCCCGTGCCGGCGGGCAGCTACTCGCTGTTCACGATCCCCGGCGCGTCGAGCTGGACCGTGGTCCTGAACGGCAAGCCCGACCTCTCGGGCACCAACGGCTACGACGAGAAGAACGACGTCGCGCGCGTCACCCTCACGCCCGAGACGCTGCCGGCGTCCCGCGAGCGGCTGACGTTCCTGTTCTCCGACACGACCGAGAACGGCGCGAACCTCGACCTCGAGTGGGAGAAGCTGCGCGTCCGCGTGCCGCTCGCCGTGGACACGAAGACGCAGGTGCTGGCCGGCATCGACAAGTCGCTGGGCGACGCCTGGCGCCCGCACTTCGTCGCCGCGCGCTACCTGTTCGAGACCGGCGGCGACCTCGACAAGGCGCTGGCCTACGCGAACACCTCGATCGCGATCAAGCCGGGCTGGTGGAACCACTGGGTCAAGGCCCAGGTGCTCGCGAAGCAGGGCAAGAAGGCCGAGGCGATCGCGGCGGCCGAGCAGTCCCAGAAGCTCGGCGCGGGCGACAACATCTACCCCTTCTTCAAGGACGAGATCGCGACGTCGCTCGCCGACTGGAAGAAGTAGGTCGCGGCCGGCGTGGGCTTCGTCGAGGCGTACCAACGGGGCGAGGCCCGCGCGTTCCTCCCTCTGCACCCGGGCCTGGCGGACGACCGGGGCACGGCCGTCCGCCGCGCCGCCCGGCCGCTCGACCCGCGGGTCGCCGACGTGCTCGAGGCGCAGAACGCGCGCTTCGGCGCGGGCGAGGACAGCCCGGCGCGCGCCGCGCACCTGCGCGCCCTGCGGCGCGGCGCGGCCGCGGTCGTCACGGGGCAGCAGGCCGGGCTGTTCCTCGGGCCGCTGTACACGCTGTACAAGGCCGCGACGGCGGTCCGCCTCGCGCGCGCCCTCGCCGACGAGACGGGCACCGCGGTCGTGCCCGTGTTCTGGCTGCAGACCGAGGACCACGACCTCCCCGAGATCGCGACCTGCCACGTCCTGCGCCCCGACGGCGCCGCGCTCGCGCTGACGCTCCCGGCCGATCCCGCCGACCGGACCTCGGTGGCGCACCGCCGCCTCCCGCCGGAGGTCGCGGGCGCGCTCGACGCGCTTCAGCAGGCGCTCGAGGGGCTGCCGCACGGCGCGGCGCACGTGGACCGGCTCGCTCGGCACTATCGCCCGGGCGCGGGCTGGGGCGACGCGTTCGCCGGCCTGCTCGCGGAGCTGTTCGCGCCGCACGGGCTCGTGCTGCTCGACCCGCGCGACCCCGGGCTCGGCGCGGCCGCTGGCGAGGTGCATGCGCGCGCGCTGCGGCGCGCGGTGCCGATCGCGGAGGGCCTCGCCGCGCGCGTCGCGGACCTCGCCGCGGCCGGCTTCGCCGCGCCGGTGCACGTGCGCCCCGGCGCGCCGCTGGCGTTCTTCCACCCCGACGGGCCCGCGGGGCCGCGCTTCCGCCTCGAGCCGGCGCCGGTCGGCGGCGGCCGTCGGAGCGGCGGTGAGGACGGGGGCGGCGGCGGGTACGCGCTCGCGGGAGACCCGGCGCGGCGGACGTTCACCGCGGACGCGCTCGAGAGTGCGCTCCGCGCCGACCCGCGGACCTTCAGCACGAGCGCGCTGCTGCGCCCGCTGCTGCAGGACACGCTGCTGCCGACGGCGGCCTACGTGGGCGGGCCCGCCGAGGTCGCGTACTTCGCGCAGCTCGGCCCGCTGTACGCCGAGTTCGGGCGCGAGCTGCCGCTCGTCGTGCCGCGCGCGGGCTTCCGCGTCGTGGACGAACGCGCGCGGCGCACCCTCGCGCGGCTGGGGCTGCGGCCCGGCGACGCGGCCGAGCCCGAGGACGCGCTGCTCGCGCGCGCCCGCGCCCCGGAGGGGGACCTCGGGCCCGCGGACGCGTTCGAGGAGCGGCTGCGGGGCGCGCTCGACGCGGTCCTCGACGGCGTGGCGCCCGCGGTCGCCGGCGCCGGCCCCGGGCTCGACGTGGCGCTCCGCAAGACGCGGCACCACGTGCACGCCGCCGTGGAGAAGCTCGCGGCCAAGTACGGGCAGGCCTGCCTGCACCGCGACGCCGCGCGAGTCGAGGACGTGCGCCGCCTCCGGCAGGCCCTCTTCCCGGGCGGCGTGCCGCAGGAGCGCCACTACGGGCTCCCCGCCTTCGCCGCGCGCTACGGCGAGCGGGAGTTCCTCGACCTCGTGCTCGGCGCGATCGACCCCCTCGATCCCGCGCCGAAGGACATCCCATGAGCGATCGCGCGGACGGCTACGGGCTCGACGCCCTCGCCGTCGGGCCGCACCCCGACGACGTCGAACTGTTCTGCGGCGGGACGCTGATCCGTCTCGCGGGCCTCGGCTACGCCACGGGCGTGCTGGACCTCACCCGCGGCGAGCGGGCGAGCCACGGCACGCCCGCGGAGCGCGCGCGCGAGGCGGAGGACGCGGCGCAGGTCATGGGCCTGCGGGTGCGCGAGAACCTCGGCCTGCCCGACACGGGCCTCGACCCCGCGTCGCGCGAACAGGTCGAGCGCGCCGTCGCGGCGCTGCGCCGGCTGCGGCCCGAGATCCTGCTGATCCCCTGGGTCGAGGACCGCCACCCCGACCACGCCGCCGCGGGCCGGCTGCTGCTCAAGGCCGCGTTCTACGCGGGCGTGCGGCAGTTCGTCGCCACGCCCGGCCACGACCGGTTCGTGCCGCGGCAGGTGCTGCACTACGCGCTGCGGCACCGGATGACGCCGAGCTTCGTCGTCGACACGTCGGCCGCCGCGGCGCTCAAGGCGCGGGCGATCGCCTGCCACGCGAGCCAGGTCGTGCGTCCCCCCGGGGGGGATCCGACGCTGATCAGCTCGTCCGGCGCGGTCGAGGCGATCGAGGCGCGCGACCGCTGGTACGGCAGCCTGATCGGCACGTCGCACGGGGAGCCGCTGCGCGCCGTCGCGACGCCCGGCCTCGTGGACCCGGTGCAGCACTTCCGCGACAACCCCTTCGCGGGCGCGCACGCCTTCGAGCCGCCGCGATGAGCGACCGGCTCTCGATCGGCATCGTCTGCTTCCCGAGCCTCGGCGGCAGCGGCGTGATCGCGTCCGAGCTGGCGCTCGGGCTCGCGCGGCGCGGCCACCGCATCCACCTGATCGCGAGCGCGCGCCCCAGCCGCGACCTGCCCCCGTGCGCCGCCGAGACCTTCCACGAGGTCCGCGTGCCGTCGTACCCGCTCTTCGAGCACGCACCGTACACGCTCGCGGTGGCGTCGACGATCGTCGAGGTGGCGCGCGCGCACCGGCTGGACCTGCTGCAGGTCCACTACGCGGTGCCGCACGCCGCCTCCGCGCAGCTCGCCTGCGGGGTGCTGGGACGGGCGGCGCCCGCCGTCGTCGCCTCGCTGCACGGGACGGACGTGATGCGCGTCGGCTCCGACCCGGCGTACCGGCCGGTCACCGCGTTCGCGGTGGCCGCCGCGGACGGCATCACCGTGCCGTCCGACTTCCTGCGCGGCGAGGCGCGGCGCCGCTTCGGGCTGCCGGCCGCGCGCGGCGTCGAGGTCCTGCCGAACTTCGTGGACACCGAGCACTTCGTCCCCGCCGCCGCGCGCGACGCGGGGCGGCTCGCGGCGCTGTTCCCGGAGCCGGCGGGCCGCGACGGCGGCGGCCCGGTGCTGTTCCACGTGTCGACCTTCCGCGAGGTCAAGCGCGTCGGCGACCTGATCGACGTGCTGGCGCGGGTGCGGCGGCACCTGCCCGCGCGGCTCGTGCTCGTCGGCGACGGCCCCTCGCGCGGGGCCGCGGCCGACCGGGCCGAGGAGCTCGGGATCAGCGACGCCGTCTGCTTCCTCGGCCGGCGCGGCGAGTTCGTGGACCTCCTGCAGCACGCGGACGCCTTCGTGCTGACCAGCGAGACCGAGAGCTTCGGCGTCGCGGCGCTCGAGGCGCTCAGCGCCGGCGTGCCGGTCTTCGCCTACCGCGTGGGCGGGCTGCCGGAGGTCCTCGTCGAGGGCACCGGCCGGCTGGTCGCGCCGCTCGACGTGGACCAGCTCGCCCGCGCGCTGGTCGAGGTGATCGGCGACCCGCCGCGGCGCGACGCCATGGGGCGCGCCGCGCGCGCGCACGCCGCGCGGCACTTCGGCGAGGAGGCCGCGCTCGACCGCTACGAGGCCTACTTCCGGCGCGTGCTCGCCGCGCGCGCCGCCGGGGACGAGGAATGAACGCGCCCGTCCGAGCCGTCGCCCTGTCCCTCGCGCTGGCCGCGCTCCTCGCGCCGCGCGGCGCCGCGGCCGCGCCGGCGCCGGGCGCCGCGGGACCGGAGTCCAGCATGAACGCCGGAGAGCTCGCCCACGAGCTGGACCGCCTCGCCCGCACCGGCCGCGTCCTCTACGTGGCGGCGCACCCCGACGACGAGAACACGCGCCTGCTCGCGACCCTCGCGAACGGCCGCCACCTCACCACGGCGTACCTGTCGCTGACGCGCGGCGGCGGCGGGCAGAACCTGATCGGCGCCGAGCAGGGCGAGCTGCTCGACGTGATCCGGACGCAGGAGCTGCTGGCCGCGCGCCGGCTCGACGGCGCGCAGCAACGGTTCACGCGGATGCGCGACTTCGGCTACTCCAAGACCGCCGACGAGACCCTGCGCACGTGGGACCACGAGGAGGCGCTCGCGGACGTCGTCTGGGTTCTCCGCACGTTCCGGCCCGACGTCGTGATCACGCGCTTCGGCGAGGAGCCGCCCAACCACGGCCACCACACGGCGTCGGCGATCCTCGCGCGCGAGGCGTTCGCCGCGGCCGCCGACCCGCAGCGCTTCCCCGAGCAGCTGACGCAGGGCGTGCGGCCCTGGCAGGCGGACCGGCTGCTGCGCAACCACGGGACCTGGGGCGGGGACCCGCCCCCGCAGGGCGCGGTCGCGCTCGACGTCGGCGGGTACGACGCGCGGCTGGGCCTCGGCTACGCCGAGCTGGCCGCGCTCTCGCGCAGCCAGCACCGCAGCCAGGGGTTCGGCGTCGCGGGCCAGCGCGGCGTGATCCTCGAGCACTTCGTGCCGCTCGCGGGCACGCGCCCGCCCCCGGACGACCTCTTCGCGGGGCTCGACCTGACGTGGGGCCGCTACGGGGCCCCCGCCGCGCCGTTCGCGCGCGCCCTCGAGGCCGCGCGCGCCGCGCTCGAGCGGGACCGCCCCGAGGCCGCGCTCCCCGCGCTGGTCGAGGCGCACGCCGCGCTCGACGCGCTGCCCGCGGACGACCCGCGCGTGCGCGACGCGCGCGCCGCGCTCGAGCGGGTCGTCGCGGCCGCCGCGGGCCTGTTCCTGCGCGCGACCGCGGCGGCGCCGGTCGCGGTCCCGGGCGACGCCGTGAAGGTCGACGTCGAGGTGCTGCTGCGCCGGCCCTCCCCGCTCCCGTTCGTGCTCGAACGGCTCGAGTTCCCGGGCGCGGCGCCGGTGACCGGCGGCGCGCTCGCGGTCGGGGAGCGGCGGGTGTTCGCGCAGACCGTGCCGCTGCCCGCGGAGGCCCCCGTGTCGACGCCGTTCTGGCTCGCCACCCGCCCGCAGGCCGGGCGCCACGCCGTGAGCGACCCGCGGCTGCGGGACCGGCCGGAGGGTCCGCCCGCCCTCGCGGTCACCGTGCGGCTGCGCGTCGGCGCGCGCGCGCTCGCGCTGCCGCTGCCGGTGGTGCACGCCGCCACGGACCCGGTCCTCGGCGAGCGGCTGCGTCCGTTCCTCGTCGTACCGCCGGCCACGGTCACGCCGGCGCGCGAGGCGGTCCTGCTCGTCAACGGCCGGGGCGGCCGCGCCGCGCTGCGCGTGCGCGCCCAGCGGGCCGACGTCCGCGGCACGCTCACGCTGCCCGTCCCCGCCGGGTGGACCGTCGCGCCGGCCGCGCACGACGTCGCGCTCGCGAAGGCCGGCGACGAGGCCACCTTCGTGTTCGACGTGAAGGCCCCGGCGGGCGGCGCGGCCGGAGTGGCGTCGTCGCCGGTCCTCGCGGTCGAGGGCCGCGGCTGGTCGTTCCGCGAGTCGCTCGTCGACTACCCGCACCTCCCGCCGCAGCTGGTGCTGCAGCCCGCGTCGCTGCGGCTCGTCCCGCTCGCGCTCGAGGTCCCGCGCGGGCCCGTCGGCTACGTGCGCGGCTCGGGCGACTCCGTCGCCGAGGACCTGGCGCACGTCGGGCTGCAGGTGGCGGAGGTCGACGACGCGACGCTGCGCGGGGGGGACCTCGCGCGCTTCGCCGCGATCGTGGTCGGCATCCGCGCCTACAACACGCGCGAGGCCGTCCGCGCCGCGCACGGGCGGCTGATGGCGTACGTCGAGCAGGGCGGCACGGTGGTCGTGCAGTACAACACGAACAGCCGCGTGGGCCCGATCGCCGCGCAGGTCGGGCCGTTCCCGCTCGAGATCGGCCGCGACCGCGTCACCGACGAGACGGCGCCGCTCACGCCGCTCGTGCCGGACCACCCGGCCCTGCGCTACCCCAACCGGATCGGCCCGGCGGACTTCGCGGGCTGGGTGCAGGAGCGCGGGATCTACTTCGCCGCGACGTGGGACGAGCGCTACCAGCCGCTGTTCGCGGCCGCGGACCCGGGCGAGGAGGAGAAGCGCGGCGCGACGCTCGTCGCGCGCCACGGCAAGGGGCGCTACGTCTACACGGGGCTCGCCTTCTTCCGGCAGCTGCCCGCCGGCGTGCCGGGCGCGTACCGGCTGCTGGTCAACCTGCTCGCCGGCGATCCCACGCCGTGAGCGACCGCCCGCGCGCGACGCAGCCCGGCGACGACGAGCCGCCCCCGTTCCTCGGCTCGTGGCGCAACGTCTACCTCCTGCTGCTCGGCGAGCTGGCGCTGCTCGTCCTGCTGTTCGCGCTGCTCCGGCGCTGGGCGTCGTGAGGCGCCGCCGCGTGAGGCCCCGCTGCGTGAGGCCCCGCCGCGTGAGGCGCCGGTGACGCTCCTCGACTGGGCCGTGCTCGTCGGCACGCTGGCCTTCATCGGCCTCTACGGCGCCTGGACGTCGCGCCACGTCCGCGACGTGGGCGACTACGTGCTCGGCGGCCGGACGCTGCGCTGGCCGACGATCGGCCTCAGCATCATGGCGACCCAGGCGAGCGCCATCACGTTCCTCTCGACGCCCGGGCAGGCGTACGAGGACGGGATGCGCTTCGTGCAGTTCTACTTCGGGCTGCCGCTCGCGATGATCGTGATCGCCGCCGTGTTCGTGCCGATCTACCGCCGGCTCAACGTGTACACGGCGTACGAGTACCTCGAGCACCGCTTCGACGGCCGGGTGCGGGCGCTCGGCGCGGTGCTGTTTCTGGTCCAGCGCGGCCTCGCCGCGGGGATCACGATCTACGCGCCGTCGATCATCCTGTCGACCGTCCTCGGCTGGCCGCTGCAGGCGACGAACCTCGGGATGGGGCTGTTCGTGACGGCCTACACCGTCTTCGGCGGCTCGCGCGCGGTCAGCCAGACGCAGAAGCAGCAGATGATCGTGATGATCGGGGGCATGGCGATCGCCGGCGTCGTGATCGTGCTGAACCTCCCCGAGTCCGTCAGCCTCCCCTCGGCGGTGAAGCTCGCGGGGGCGCTCGGCCGGATGAACGTCGTCGGCTTCTCCCTCGACTTCGAGAGCCGCTACAACTTCTGGTCCGGGATCGCCGGCGGCTTCTTCCTCGCGCTCGCCTACTTCGGCACCGACCAGTCCCAGGTGCAGCGCTACCTCTCCGGGCGTTCGGTCACCGAGAGCCGGCTGGGCCTCGTCTTCAACGGGCTGTTCAAGGTGCCGATGCAGTTCGGCATCCTGTTCGTCGGCGTGATGGTCTTCGTGTTCTACCTCTACACGCCGCCGCCGGTGTTCTTCAACGCCCCCGCGCTGGAGCGCGTCGCCGCCACGCCGTACGCGGCCGAGATGCGCGGGCTCGAGCAGCGCTACGCCGCGGCGTTCGAGGCCCGGCGGCGCGCCGCGGACGCGTACGTCGCCGCGCTCCGCGGGGACGGTGCCGCCGAGCGCGCGGCGGGCGACGCCCTGCGCGCCGCCCACGCGGACACGCAGGCGCTGCGCGCCGACGCGAAGGAGCTGGTCCGCAGGGCGGTCCCGTCGGCCGAGACGAAGGACGCCGACTACGTCTTCATCTCCTTCGTGCTGCGCTACCTCCCCAGCGGGCTGGTCGGCCTGCTCGTGGCGGTCATCCTGTGCGCCGCGATGAGTTCCACGTCGAGCGAGCTCGCCGCGCTCGGTTCCACCAGCATGATCGACATCTGGCGCCGGCTCGTCCCGGCGGCCGCCGGGCGCGCGCCGGACCCGCGGCGCGAGGTGCGGGTCTCGAAGGTGTTCACGGTGCTCTGGGGCGTCGTGGCGATGAGCTTCGCGACGTTCGCGTCGCTGCTGGACAACCTGATCCAGGCCGTGAACATCCTCGGCTCGATCTTCTACGGCACCGTGCTCGGGCTGTTCGTCGTCGCGTTCTTCGTCCGCCGCGTCACCGCGACGCCCGTGCTGATCGCCGCGCTGATCGCGCAGGCCGCGGTGATCGGCCTGTTCTTCGCGTCCGACCTCGGCTTCCTCTGGTACAACGTGATCGGCTGCGGGATCGTGGTCGCGCTGTCGCTCCTCTTCGAGGGTGTGCGCCGCGGCCGCCGCGCAGCGTAGACCGGCGTCCCCTACAATGCGGGCGCATGGGCCAGCCTCCCGTCCCCGGACCCCCTCCCGTCGCGCGCGCCGAGGACCCGTCGCGCAAGGAGAAGGACCGCCCGCTGCAGGAGGACATCCGCCGGCTCGGCCGCCTGCTGGGCGACACGATCCGCGAGCGCGAGGGCGCGGCGATGTTCGAGCGGATCGAGTCGATCCGCCGGCTGTCGGTCGCGTTCCGCCGCTGGGACGACCTCGACGCGCGCCGCGCGCTCGAGGGGTCGCTCGACGCGCTGTCCCCCGACGAGACGATCACGGTCGTGCGCGCGTTCAGCCTGCTGGCGCACCTGGCCAACATCGCGGAGGACCAGCACCACATCCGGCGCTCGCGCGCGCACGTCCGCGCGGGCTCGCCGCCGCGCCCCGGCCTGCTCCTGCACTCGCTGGCCGAGGCGCGCCGCCGCGGGCTCGGCGCCGCCGACCTTTCGCGCTTCTTCGAGCACGCCGCCGTGATCCCGGTCCTGACGGCGCACCCGACCGAGGTCCAGCGCAAGAGCATCCTCGACCTCGAGCGCCGGATCGCCGCGCGGCTCGACGAGCGCGACCGCGTGGACCTGCTGCCCGAGGAGGCCGAGGCGAACGCGGCCTCGCTGCGCCGCAACGTGCTGCTGCTCTGGCAGA
>JADHED010000600.1_pt1 | contig 40194 bp, 30 predicted proteins | sample 8952041 | NCBI WGS metagenome assembly JADHED01 (sample SAMN16124423, study PRJNA663239) | bioreactor sludge metagenome | isolation source: sludge (control) | place: India:Bengaluru | collected 2018-09-08 | reverse complement strand
CCGCGGCGGCTCATCGCGAGACGGCCACCGGCACGACGCTCGTTTCGGAACGGCCGCCGCCCTCGGCGACCAACCGGCAGAGGTACAGACCCGAAGCGAGGCGCGGCAGGTCCAGCCGGACCTCCACGGGTTCGCCCGCGCGGGCGGCGGCGGCGGCCCCGACGGCCACCTCCTCCCCCTCCAGATTGTACAGGAAGACCCGGACTCCGCAATCCCGCAAGACGTCGGCGCGTACGCGCAGGACCGAGCTCGTCAGCGGCGAGGGGTAGCAGACGTGGCTGCCGGCGGCGAGCAGGCCCGCGCCGGTCCAGCCGACGGGAGGCGCCGGTAACGAGGACTCGCGGTCGGCACTCCCGCCGTACATCGGCCAGACCGCCTGGGCATCCGAGGTACCGGCGAGGCTCCAGACCGCCAGACGCGATACGGGTTCTCCGGTGAATCCCCCGCTCGTCGCGACACCGGCGATCCGGGCGAAACTGCCTGCCGCCACCAGTTCGAGGCCCGGGCCGTGGTCGAGGTCCATCAGCAACGGCGTCCCCGCCGTCTCGCCCGCCCCGGACAGCGGCCAACCGGGAACCGGCACGCCGTCCTGCCCGAACAGGAACAGTCGACCATCGGGGCTCGTGAACAGATACCGGCGCGCCCCGTCGAGGTCGAAGGCCAGCGGCTGAGGCTCGGTCCCCGGTGCGGCGGCGGCGGCGGACGTTGCCGGACGTTGCGGCCAGCCGAGACGCGGCGCTCCGGCGCTGCTGGCGCAATGGAAGGCGCCATCTCGAGTGGCATGGGTGAAGTCGGGGCCGAAGGGGGTCGCCACTCCAGCCGTCGCGGGCCAGAGGATGGGTGCCTCCAGATCCGAGAGGATCATGGCGCCGCCGTCACCCGTCGCGACCGCCATCACGTAGTCCGGCTCGAGCTGGAACTCGCCTAGCTGAGGCACCGCTCGGAACTGCGGCAGGAACGAGGCCGGTTCTGCGGGCAGGACTCGCACGGGAGCGAATTCGCTGTCGTGGATCCACATCACTCGCTCCCATCGCTCTTCTTCGAGATTGTTCACCAGCAGGGCGAGGCCGGCGGGGAACACGCGCCGCACCGGGGGCGCCACGATGCTGCAATGCTCCTGCGGCAGAGCGACGACAGCGCCGCTCGGCCAGACGCGCAACCGGCTGCGAGTCCCGTCATCCCAGGTCTCGACGACGACGACGTCGTTCGTGTCCGGGGCCAGGACCGGCGGCCAGGCGCAGCCGGTCAGCGCCAGCGCGAGGCCGTTGCTGACGGGGTCGCCGTCGACGGCCTCGCTGCCGTCCTCGCCGTTGAAGACGAACAGGCCGGTGGGCGCCGACAAGACGATCTCCGGACGGCCGTCGTCATCGACGTCCGCCACCAGCGGCGGGCCCGTCCAGTCGGCCGTCGTGCCGTCGGCGTTGCGACCGACGGCGAACAGGCCGGGTTCGAGGGTGATCTCCTGGAAGTCCGACAGGTCGCTGCGGAAGGCCAGGACGCGCCCGCCGTCGGCGGCGGTCACGATCTCGAGCGTGCCGTCGGGCGGCCAGTCCAGGTCGGCGGCCACCAGGTGCCTGCCGCGCAGGTCGCGGCCCGGCAGGTCGCGCACCGCCGCGGGCTCGGCGCCGCCGGACAGGGGTTCGCGCGAGCAGCGGAACTCCATCCACGGTGCGTAGCCGATGACCGGTTCCGTCTCCCCGGGCACGACGCGGACCGAGTCCCGCACGACGTCGGTGAACCCGTCCAGCAGGATCCCGGTGGCCAGGCCGGACGCCGTGACCGTCGCGGGCCGGGTGTCCGGCCCGAACCGCGTCGCCCCCTCGCCGCGGAAGCTGTCGTGGTCGCCGCCCAGGAACCAGGCGCTCGGCGCGTTGTCATCGAGATCCTGGATGCCGTCGGCCTCCTCGAGGTCCACGGATTTGTGGGCCGGATCGGCGTTGTAGAGGTTGCCCTCGGCGCCGGCGACCGCGCGGATCACGGACTCGTCGACGTGCCAGACGTAGAGCCCGCTGCCGGCGCCCTTGACGCCGAGCGCGCGGGCCTGGTTCTCGCTCATGAAGAAGTCGAACTCGGCGCCGTCGAGCCATTCGCGCTGGTCCGTCGCGGGGTCGTACCAGCTCGTGGGGGTGCCGTCGCCGTAGGCGGAGTCGGCGTCGAAGTAGTCGGGGGTGTTGTTGCCGTTCAGGTCTCCCGGGAACGAGAAGATGCCGTTGCCGTCGGGGTCCTGCTGCCGGTACTCGACCAGCCAGTATTCCTGGGGCGCGATCGCCACGCGGGCCAGCGTGGAATCGGCGGCCGGGAACTCGGCGGGGTACAGTCGCTGGACGTCGCCCGTCCCGGGATCGACCGGGTAGGGATCGAGCCAACCCATGAGCATCTTGTTGAACGCGCAGGGCAGGGCGGGGATGTACCCCGCGGCCGTGAACAGCCCGTAACCCATCAGGCAGAACTCGCCGACGCCCTGGCTGTCGGGGCGGCCGGCGGGCGTGAAGTCGCTCAGCGAGAGCATGCCCAGCCGCAAGCCCACTTCGAAGCAGTAGACGCCGAGCGAGCCGAAGTAGCCCTGGAAGCTGCCGACCGGATCCTGGAACTCGTTCTCCGGCAGGATCAGCACGTGGTCGACCAGGGCGAAGCCGCCGCCCGGCAGCGGGTCGTCCGTGAGCAACCCCGGCTCCGTGAGGAGGCCTTCCTCGACGGCGAGTGCGAAGTCCTCGGGCCCCAGGTAGCCGCTGTAGATCTGCTCGGGCGAATCGCCCAGGATGTCGGTCTCTTCGCCGGCGCCGGCGTGGACGATCACCACCGTGTCGTAGCGCGAGAAGTCGACGCCGGCGTCCAGCGCCGCGAGGACGTCGCGCGCCAGCAGCACCTTCTGCTCCCCCTCGTCGGGGTGGTTCCCGTACCAGGACATCGGCGACGCCAGGTTGGCCACCTCCGGATGGACCCGGTAGCGGAACTCGAAACGGTCGCCGCTGGCCACGCGGTAGAAGGAGCGCACGTCGGCGAACTGGTGGTCGTAGTAGAGGGAGTCGTGGGCCGTGTAGTAGGGGTCGCTCTGCCGGGGCGGCGGGAAGCCCTCCAGATCGCGCCCGTAGAACAGGCTGTCGGCGAAGTCGCACATCAGGATCGCGGCCACCAGACTGTCCGGGGCCGCCCGTCCCGCCAACCGTGCGGCCTGCAGCGCCGGTGAACCGTCGCGTCCCAGCCGCGCCGCCTTGTCGCCGACGAACCGCTCGACCACCTGACGGTCGGCCGCATGTGCCGACACCGGTGCGCCACGGAACGGAGCGTCGGCCCGCGCCGGCCCGCCGCCGGCGACGGCGACCAAACCCAGGCAGACGCACAGCAACGACCGGGTCATCCCGACCGACTTGCCGGAGGCGACGTGGCGATCGACGGCCAGGCTCATGAGGTTCGACTTTCGCATGCGGGTTGGCTTCGGGAGCCGGCAGGGCCGGCGGGAACGCGGAGTATAGGTGCGCGTGACACAACCGTCAACGAACGGCCCCGCCGGAAACACGGCGGGGCCGGGGATCGAACGCCGCCACCCCTGATTGGCATCGTCGTCACCCCTGCCCCGCCGTTCGACGTCGGTGATCATCGGCCGACCGGTTCGGATACCCGTTCCCCTTCAGGCGCCAACCTCTTCAAGGATCAGGTCCTCGCCGGTCTGCCGACACGATGGGGGGATCCGATCACCTCCGACATCCGCGGGCGTCAGCGCCCTTTGCTCCTCGACTTGCTCGACTGTCCGGACTGCCCGGACTGTCCTGATTGGCCGGACGAACCGCTGCGCGCGCCGCCATCGCTCTGCTGCGTGCCGGACTGCGCGTCCCGGCTCTCGCGTGCGGGTCGCGACTGCACGCTGCCCGCGTCCCGGGAGCCCGCGTCGCTATTGCCCGACGGGCGTTCCTTGACCGCCGGCGGCGGATCGGAACGGCTCCCGCTCGTGCGCGGCGTCACGGCCGAGGCGGGGCGGTCGGGCGCCTTGCGCTCCTCGGTGCGACCGCCGCTCCACAGACGAGGTCCTTTGGTGCGGGGTTCGACGGGGCGGACCGCGCCCCGGTCGGCATCGCCCTGGTCGCGACGCGGCACCGGTCGGACGGCGCGATCGCCGGCCTCGTCGCCCTTGCCGCGGACGGCCGGCGCCGGCCTGAGGTCGCCGGTCGTGCGGCCGTCCCGCCCGGCCTGGGGGCGCACCTGGGTGCCGTCCGTGCCGCCGCTCGACGCGCCGGGCCTGGTCACGGCTTCTCCGCGGCTGCCCGTCGTGGCGCCGGAACGGCCCGGCACCCGGATGCCCGGCGTGCGGTCCTCGCGGGTCCGCGGCGCGAAGGTCTGGGACGTCCGCTGCATCGCCGGCACGTCGCGGAACCGCGCTCCGTCACGGTCTCCGTCACGGACCCCTGCCGTGCGCGTGGCCATCCGGTCGCTCACCTCGCGGTCGGGCCGCGGGCTCTTCACCAGGCCGGAGGGGTGGTGCTCGCCGTCCTCGCCCCGCTTCAGGCGCAGATCCTTGCCGAGCGGGCGGTACCGGCGTTCGCCGTCCTTGTACCGCGTCCAGACATCGCCCCGGCCGCGGGGGGAATAGTTCCAGACGTAGCAGTCGCGATCCCAGCCCCAGCTCTGATTGACGGGCCATGAGTACCAGGGGCGGTACCAGTAGTTGATCCAGGGATTCCAGGTCCAGGGATCGACGTAGTAGTAGACGGGGTAGTAGTAGGCCGGGTAGTAGCCGTAACGGACGTACCAGTCGTTGTCCCAGCGGTAGTCATGGTGGATCGTGACCACGCAGGTGTCCCGGTACGGCTCGTAGCCCTGCCCGCCGTCGTGGCACTGGTTGCAGAGGTACCGCGGGTGCTCGACGCGCCGGTGGACGTACCAGCTCACGTAGTTCGTGGCCACGTAATCCTCGGGGTTCTCCAGGCCCGTGACGGCGAAGTTCACCTCGTTCATCGCCAGGAAGGGGTCGCCGGCGACGAAGTACGCGAAATCGCGCGCGCGGTCCGTCTCGTGGTGGAAGTCGACCTCGAGGTCCCGCAGATCGAACGGGTAGGCGGAGACGACGGCCTCGACGTACTCGACGCCCTCGTCGTCGGCCGCGAGGATCCGCGGCGAGCCCGGCCCGGGCAGGTTGTAGGTGTGGGTGCCGAACACGAAGCCGTCGTCCAGCCGGCTGCGCGGCCAGAGGATCGTCACCAGGCCGTCGGTGTCGATGCGGTAGACCACGACGTACGCATCCTGGTTCGTCTCGAAATGGACGCGCACCGACTCGCCGCGCTTGTAGACCTCGTCCTGCTGGCGGTCGTGCCAGACGTTCACGCGCAGCGGCTGCTGCTCGTAGCCCTGCCAGCCGTCGGCGGCCGCCGGTTGCTGGGCGCGAGCCGACGCGAAGCCGAGGGCGAGCGCCAAGGCGCCCAGCAGCCAGAGCAGAGCCAGCCGGGGGGCACGATCCCGTCGCGCCGCCGTCCGCACGTCCGTGTTGTTCGTCTTCCTGGTCATGACCGGACCTCCTTCCGGGTCAGCGCCTTCAGAAACGGATGAGCTCGCCGTGGGGAGCGCCGGTGCGGCGCCCGCCCGTGACGACCTTCAGCTCGGGATTCCCTTCGTCCACCTGGTAGGCCCAGTCGATCTCGACGGCCGCCGCCGTGATCGCGTAGACGTAGAATTTCGCGTAATGGACGTTGTGCTCGGGGTCCACGACGATCGCCACGGCATAGACATGGCCTTCGATCAGCTCCGCGATGCCGATGGCGGAGTACCCGGACGTCGGGGCCTCGTCGACGGCGGAGAAGGAGATCGTCCCGAGATCCTGCAGGTAGACGATGCCGGGCCGCGCCGTGTAGACGAAGGGCACGCCCCCGTCGTAGGCGACGAAGATGTCCGCCGTCGGCGAGTCCCAGTCCATCCGGCCGTCGTCCTGCTCGCTGAAGTCGAAACCGCTGCGGTCGGGGTAGGAGCCGTAACGGTCGTAGAGCAGGACTTCGTAGCCTTCTGGCCGCGGCGTGTCGTCGATGGTCTCCCAGCTGAGCGAGCTCTCGTTCCCGCTCGTGTCGTACGCGAGCACCGCGTAGTAGTAGGTGCGGCCGTCCTCGACGTCGCTGTCGTCGAACCAGTGCAACAGGCTGTCCTCGTCGAAATTCTCGTCCCAGGCGACGTCGCCCAGCCAGTGGTAGGCCCCGTCCACGGGATCGTCCCCGTCGTGCCGGTAGACCGCGTAGCCGGCGAGGTCCGCCTGGTCCAGGTCGTTCCAATAGACGGAAACGAGGCCCTCGCCGGTGACGGTGAACACGCCGGTCGGAACGGCGGGGGCCTGGGTGTCGACCGGATCGTCGTCGCAGCCCGGCAACGGGAGCAGGAGCGCCAGGACGAGGACGGAAACGACGGCCTGCACGGCCGCGTTCGAGTGGCGTCGGTCAACGTTACGCATCCGATTCATGGCCCCACCTCCTCGAGCCGGCGCCACGCCGACCCGCAGTTCCTTTAAGGCAGGAGGCATGCCAAGTGGGCCATCGGGCGACTCCCCTGCCGGCAAACGTCATATCGTGATGTTCTGTAAGTGGTTCCAGGCATTCTTGAAGAACCAGAGCGAGGCGGGCGAGCCGATCAGGGCACTTCCGGTGTCCCCCCCGAGGTGCAAACCTTCCCCAAAAAGGGACGGGGCAGGCGGCCGCCAGCACCCATGTCCTACAAAGAGAAAAGAGCCAGCGGTCCTGGAGTAGACCGAGGATCCCGAGTCTCGCCTCTGCGGGATCTGCTGGCTCTTTCTCTGATGCTGTCGAACGGGCCGGGTGATCGGAGGGGAACGGATCCACGATTTTCTTCACCCGTTGTCCGCTCGGTTCGGGACCCCACATCCCTTGCCGATCGCCACGAGCCTTGTCGTTGAAAAACCCTCCAGCATGCCGGTTGACGCTGGAAGCTGTGGATCCGATTCCCCTTCCGAAGTCTCGGCTTCACGGTCGGGTCGGTCCAGGTTCATCCCTGCAACTGGTCCCACCCACGTTCGTCCAGGTGGTTGCAGTCGATGTGCCAGCCGACGGCGTCACGGCGATTTCATAAATCTTTCATTTTATTAGTGTTACAAATGAGCTGGGATCGGCGCCTCCGCGTGGAGGCACGATGGGTGACAATGTCGTTGCCCCCCCAAGGCCGGTTCGCTCATCTCGCTGGAATCATTCGAGTTAGGATATAAATAAAATTAACACCGCCACCGCCGGTTCCGCCATCCTTTGTCAGATCGGGAGCGCAGGGAAGACGATCCGTCAATCCACTTCGGAATCGTAGAGCCGGATCTTCTTCAGGAGGTTGGGATAGCTGATGCCGAGCAGGCGGGAGGCCGCCGCCTTGTTGCCGCCGGTCGCCGCCAGCACCCGTGCGATCTCGCGGGCCTCGACGGCGCCGAGGACCTCGCGGAGGGTCGACGGGGAACGGGAGGCGGCGGTGCCGCCGTTGGCGGGGACGATCTCCGCCGGGAGGTGGTCCGGGCGCAGCATCGGTTCGCCGTGCGCCAGCACGATGGCGCGGTTGATGGCCTTGACGAGTTCCCGCACGTTGCCGGGCCAGGCGTGCCCCGACAGGGCTTCCATGAACGCCGCCGTGTAACCCGGCGGCTCGATGCCGCGCGCCGCGGCGTAGCGGGAGATGAAGTGCGGGACGAGCAGGCCGATGTCCTCGCGGCGATCGCGCAGCGGCGGCACGGCGAGCGGGAAATCGAGCAGCCGGTAGTAGAGATCCTCGAGGAACTCGCCGCTCGCGACCTTGGCCTTCAGGTCGCTCTTGGTCGCGCAGATGATGCGCACATCGATGACCTGGTCGACGTTCGAGCCGACGGGCCGGATGGTCATCGAATCCAGGAACAGCAGGATCTTGCCCTGCATCCCGAGCGGGAGCTTGCCGATCTCGTCGAGGAATACCGTGCCGCCGGCGGCTTCGGCCAGGAGCCCCTTCTTGTCGCCGTAGGCGCCCGTGAAGCTCCCCCTGACGTGCCCGAACAATTCGCTCTCCAGCAGCGCTTCGGGGATGGCGGCGCAATTGATGGCGAGGTACTTCCGGCCCGCGCGGTGGCTGAGATCGTGGATCGCGCGCGCGAACAGGCCCTTGCCGGTGCCGGTCTCGCCCTGCAGCAGCACGAGCAGGTCGCTGGCGGCGACCTTGCGGACCACGTCCAGCAGCCGAAGCATGTCCGGGTGGCCGGTGACGATGCCGGCCAGAGCGCTTTCCTTCTCGGGTGCTGCCTGCGCGACGGCGGCGGGACGTTCGCGCTCGAGTTCAGCCACGTTCATCGCGAGGAAGCCGGCCGTCGTGGCGAGGAACTCCAGCGCCGGCCTGAAGACCGACGTGCCGGGGTGGTCTGGGCAACCCGAGAGGAAGAGCAGACCGTACAGCTTGTCGGGCAGGGCGATCGGCACGAACAGGTTGACGCCCGACGCGCAGGGAAGCCCGGCGAGGATCTTGGCGACGGCGGTACCGGGTTCCGGCCGGGAGATCAGGCGGGGAGTCGGCGAGCCGGCGTAGAGCTTGTCGGCGAACCAGGTGGTGAGCTTCCGCGCGACCGTCGCCGGCAGGCCGTGGCTGGTGGCGATCAGGTCGGAGACCGGATGATCGGCGAGCGGCATCAGGGCGACGAACCCCTCCCGGGCGCCCGTGCGGGTGATGGCCGCCTCCAGCAGACCCTGCAGGGCGTCCCGCACCGCCGCGGATCGTTCGCCGGCGCCCCGGATCGACAGCCGTTGCGGATCCAGGAGGGGCTGCTCGCCCACCATGGCCCGCTCCAACCGGTTCCGCAACGTCTCGGCCTGTTCCACCAGTGCCGGCGCCTCGAGCGACGCGAGGACCCGATCCAGTTCGCCGAGGGCGATCAGGGCCTCGTCGTGCTCGCCGAGCCGCAGCAGGACTTCGGCGAACCCCCGCAGCAGGTCGCCGCGGAGGTGCTCGTCATCGCGCACCGCATCGCTCTCGGTCGCCTCGCCGAGCGAGCGACGCAGGATGATCAGCTCCTCGCGGGAAGTCGCGGCGTCGCAATCCTCCAGCTGCAGCAGGACGGATCGGGCGGCCTGGACCGGCTGCTGCTGCGTGCGGAAGGTGCGGGTCGCCAGTCTGAAGTGCGAGGAGCCGCCGGCCGTGTCGCCGAGGCGCGTCAACGCCCGGCCGAGGACCTGGTGGCAGAACCCGATCTCGAACAGTTCGCCGCAGGCGAGGCAGATCTCCAGGGCCGCCTCGGCGCTCGTCGCGGCTTCCCGCCAGCGCTGCTGACCGGACCGGGCCTCGGCGATCCGGCGCAGGATCTCGCCCTCGAGGTCGGTGGACTTGCCGATGCCGCGGGCCTTCGCCAGGCCGAGCTCGTAGTTGTAGAGCGCGCGGTCCCACTCGCCGCGGTGCGCCTGGATGTCCCCCATGTACTCGTCGGCGATCGCGGCTTCGCGCGGGTACCCGGCCTGCTCGGCGAGGTGCTGGCCCTCCATCACCAGTTCCTCGGCCCGCATCAAGCGGCCTTCGAGCAGATCGAGCTGCCCGAGCGCAAGGCAGGCCTTGGTCCGGCGGTCGAGGTCGCCCAGGCTCGTCGACAGGCGCAGGCACTTCTCGAAGCTGGCGCGGGCCTCGCCGCGCCGTTCGGCCTTGCGCAGGATGATGCCCTCGTTCAGGTGGAGGCGCGCCATCAGGTGGGTGGCGCCGTGCGACGCCGCCAACTCCAGCGAGCGACGCTGGAAATCGAGGGCCCGGTGCCAGCGGCAGGCGTTCTTCTGCAGCAAGGCCAGGTTGTTGTAGAGGATGGCCATGCCGAGGTCGTCGCCGATCCGACGGAAGGTCGCCAGCGCGTCGCTGTAGAATTCCTCCGCCTTGTCGAGGCGGCCGAGGCGGTGGTGGCAGACGCCCATCGTCACCTGGAGGTTGGCGACCTCGGTGTGGTTGTCGGTGACGGCCAGGACGGCGAAGGCCCGCTTGCAGACCAGCAGCGCGTCCGCGTAGGAGCCCCGCTGCACCAGGAGGCTGGCCTCCCGTCCCAACAGGGGGGCGGCGAGCAGGCGCCGCTCCGCTTCCGGCAATCCGACCGCAGCCTGGACCTGTTCCTGCGCCCGTTTCAGGAGCTCACGGGCCAGGGAGAGGTCGCCCAGGTTGAGTGCGGCGTCGATGGTCTTGCGCTGGAGAGCGAGGGCATGCCCGAGGTCGAGTCCGTCGAGGGCGCCGCCGTCGAGGATCCGCCGGTAGTATTCGAGGGCCGAGGAATAGGCGCTGGCTTCGAAATGGAGATCGCCGACCGCTTCCAGACGCATGCACTCGCCCCCGTCCGTGTATCGGTGCGGGTTCGGGTCGTGGCGGCGCCCCTGGCGCCGATGTCCGGATTCGCGATCCATCGAATGAAACCCCTGGCGAGAAAGTGGGCTATTCGAACTGGACTCCCCTCACCTCTTCACAGCTCCAGCCACTGCGGTGCGACGCCGACCGGTCTCCCGGCGGCCGACGTCAGAACGACGGGATGACTTGCATGATCACGGCGATCAACCAGGCGGCCAGCGTCGACGACGATTGCGTCGAACTGGTCGGCGAGAAGATCGGCAACCCACCGGCCACGCTGTTGCCCCGGTTGCCCGTGATGGCGTCGTCGGGATCGCCGTACTGATGGACCAGGTCATTCGCGGGCGGTGTGACCGGAGCCTCCGTTGCGACGACCGTCCCGAGCGTCGATCCCGTCGCTCCCGTCAGCGAGGCCGCCTGGGCCGTCAGGGCCGAGACGAGGATCAGCAACATCGCCACTGCGTGCATGGCCCTTTTCATGGTCCCACTCCACTTCGCTGTTGCCCGGACGCATCGCCGCCGGGCGGATCGGAAACCCAGGTGCGCTGGGCGGATGGATCGGCGCCGATCGGCGACCGGATCCGGAACCTACACTACAGTCTACAGATCGGCGTCGACGGTGTCAATGGCCCCCGGATCGGACGCCTGGGTACGCAATCCGTATTTGGCGATCTTCTTGTAGAGGTTGCTGCGCTGCATCCCCAGGGCTTCGGCCGTCCGGCTGACGTTGTAGCCGAATTCCTTGAGTTTCGCCTGCAGGTACGCCGTTTCGGTCGCGGCCTTGAAGTCCTGGAAATCCGGGATCCCGAGCCAGGCGGCGCCTTCCGGTGCCGCGGCCCGGCCGTCCAGCAGCGGGGGCAGGTCCCCGGCCTCCACGACGTCGCCCGGGGCCAGGATCAGGACCCGCTCGACCAGGTTGCGCAGCTCGCGGACGTTGCCCGGCCAGGTGTGCCGACGCAACGCGGCCAGGGCGTCGGGGGCGAAGCGCTTGGACGGGCGACCGAGCTGGGCGGACAGCGTGGTCATGAAGTGGGCCAGCAGCAGGTCCACATCGCCGGTCCGCTCCCGCAGGGGCGGGAGGTGGATCGCCAGCACGTTGAGGCGGAAGAACAGGTCCTGACGGAACCCGGAGCCCTGGCTGGCCAGTTCCCGGTTGGTGGCGGCGACGATCCGCACATCGACCTGGCGGACCTCGCGCCCGCCCACGCGCTCGAAGCGGCTCTCCTCGACGGCCTTCAGGACCTTGGCCTGGGCCTCCTCGCTCATGTCCCCGATCTCGTCCAGGAAGAGGGTGCCGCCGTCGGCCTGCTCGAACTTGCCGATGCGCAGGCGATCGGCGCCGGTGAAGCTGCCCTTCTCGTGCCCGAAGAGCTCGCTCTCGACCAGTTCGCGGGGGATGGCGGCGCAGTTGACCTCGACCAGGGGCTTGTTGCGGCGCGGGCTGCCGGCGTGGAGCGCCCGGACCACCAGTTCCTTGCCGGTGCCGTTCTCGCCCGTGATCAGCACCGTGGCGTCGGTCGGCGCCACGCGGGCGATGAAGTCCCGGATCTCGCGCAGGCCCGCGCACTCCCCCACCAGCGGGGCGTAGAAGCCGGCGCGGACGCGCAGCCCCTCCTTCTCGGCGCGGGCGCGGTGGTGGTCGAGGCTGTTGCGCAGGGTGAGCAGCAGGCGCGAGCGGTCCAGCGGCTTCTCGAGGAAATCGTAGGCTCCCTTGCGGACGGCTTCGACCGCCGTCTCGAGGTTTCCATGCCCCGAGACGACGATCACCGGGACGTCGTGCCCTTCGGCGGCCATGCGTTCCAGCACCTCGAACCCGTCCATGTCGGGCATCTTGATGTCCAGGAGCATGGCGTCGATCTTCTCGGCTCCGAGCAGGCGCAGGGCGGCCAGGCCGTCGCCGGCGGTCAGCACCCGGTAACGCTCGTAGGTCAGGAGCTGGTCGAGGGTCGACCGGATGGCAGCCTCGTCGTCGACGACCAGGACGGTGTTCACATCGCCCTCCGCTGGCGGCCGGCTTGCGCCCGGCGCGCAGGTGGTGTAACTCTGGGAACCGGATCGGTCGCTCCACGATGAGAGCGAGGCCGACCGGGTGTCAAGACCGGATCGGCCGCCGGGCCCGCCGGCGGATTCGTCGACCGTCACGCAGGAGCGCCATGGACCGCAACCTTCCGCCCCTGATCCGCGACGTACCCGTCGCCGGACTGCGCGGCCTGCTGGCGGATCTGGGCGCCCCCGCCTACCGGGGCGACCAGCTCGCCGGCTGGCTCTACGCCCGCGATGCCGAAGCCTGGGACGGGATGACCGACCTGCCCGCGGATCTCAGGGGACTGCTGGCCGCGCGCTGGGACCTGGACGGCCTGGCGGTGCTCGATCGTCAGGTGTCGCAGGACGGGACCCGCAAGCACCTGTTCTCGCTGCGCGACGGCCACGCCATCGAGAGCGTGACCATCCCCATGGAACACCACCTGACGTTCTGCCTCTCGTCGCAGGTGGGCTGCGCGATGGCCTGCAGCTTCTGCGCCACGGCGCGCGGCGGCCTGCTGCGCAACCTCGGCGCGGGCGAGATCGTCGAGCAGGTGCTGCGGCTGCGCCGCGACGCCGCGCGCGAGATCGTGCCGGACTGCTCGGAACGCGCCTTCAACCTGGTCTTCATGGGGATGGGCGAGCCGCTGGACAATTTCGACGCGCTGGCCCAGGCCATCGACACGTTCACCTCGCCGGCGGGCCTGGGCATGTCGCCCCGGCGGATCACCGTCTCGACCTCGGGCCACGCCGCCGGCATGCGCCGGCTTCTCGACCTGCCCCAGGCGGTGGGCCTCACGGTGTCGGTCAACGGCACCGATCCCGACCTGCGTCGCCGCCTGATGCCGGTGCCCGGACGCACGCCCCTGCCCGAAGTGCTCGACCTCGCGCAGGAGTACGCCCGCCGCCGGCAGCGGCGCGTGACGATCGCCTACGTGCTGATCGAGGCCGTGAACGACGGCGACGCGGAGGCCGCCGCGCTGGCGAAACTCGTGCGCAATCGCCCCTTCAAGGTCAACCTGATCCCCATGAACCGCATCGACGAGCGCTTCGGCCCGCCGGACGCCTCGAGGCTGCTGGGGTTCCAGGACGTGCTGCGGCAGGCGGGGGTGGAGGCCTACATCAGGATCAGCGGCGGCGACGACATCGCGGCCGCCTGCGGGCAGCTGCGGGAGAAGCGCGCGTCGAAGGGCCGTTGAGCGGCCGGGCGCGGTTTAGACCAAGTCGGCCGCTTTAGACCAAGTCGGCCAGCGTCGTCTTCTCGAGGGCGTCGACCAGCGCCGACTGCGCCTTGTCCCAGACGTGGCTCATCCTGCACTCGTCGGTGCGGCAGCACGGGTCGACCTTGCGCAGGCAGTGGTTCAGGGCGATGCCCCCCTCGCAGATCTCCACGATTTCCCGCAGGTTGATCTGGTCCTTCTCGCGTCCGAGCGAGAAGCCGCCCTTCACGCCGCGGTGCGACTTCACGACGTTGTGCTGGGACAGCATCTGGAAGATCTTGGCCAGGAACGCCTCGGACACCTCGCAGGCTTCCGCGAGCGCCTTGAGGCGCACGGGCGTGCCGTTGTCCCTCTCCGCCAGCTCCATCAGGCCGCGGATGGCGTACTCGGTCTGGCGTGTGATCTGCAGCATGATCGGTCCACCCTTCTGACGCGTCGTGCAGCGTTCGCGGCCGCGTGGCCACCCCTCCGGGACACGGTACGCCCGCTGGTCGGAATGATGGAAAAGCGGATACGTTAAGTCAAATCTCAATCGAGACGCCGGCGCGGCGCAGCGCCTTGTGCGCCAGCGAGCTCCAGGGGAGCGCGGCCAGCCGCGGCGGGGCGCAACGGACCCAGGGCGCGGGCGGGGGCCACCCCGCTCCCACCGTCGTCGAGAACACCTCCGCACGCAGGCGGTAGCGGGTGATCGCGTGCCGCACGGCGCCGCGGTGCACCGGGGGCGCCGCCCCCTCTCCCAGGGCCCCGAGCCAGGCGGCGGCGAAGGCCTCGACGGGGACCGGCCCCGCGAACGGGTACCACGACGTCGACGGCAGCCCCCAGAGACCCGCGTGGAGACCGGCGAACCCGACGCGCACGGGCGCGGCCAAGCCGGCGCAGCGGATGCCGTTCGACTCCCCGGGAGGCACGGCGACCAGGCCCCGGCCGCTGCGGACCACCAGGAGCGACAGGACGACCGCCGTGGTCGCGGGACCGGCGCGTCGGCCGGCCACCGCCGCCGGGTCGCCGCCGCGTCGCGCCCGGCAACCGTCCGCGAGCGGGCAGGCGCCGCAGTCCGGCGCCGCGGGGGTGCAGACCGCCGCGCCCAGGTCCATCAGGGCCTGGTTCCAGTCGCCCGGGCGGTCGGGGTCCACGAGCTCGTCGGCGAGTCGCGCGAGCGCGCCGGCGGTCAGGGCATCGGCAGCACCGGCGTCGCGGCAGTGCAGGCGCCGCAGCACGCGGGAGACGTTGGTGTCCACGGCGGCCGCGCGCTGGCCGCAGGCCATGCTCGCCACCGCACCGGCCGTGTACGGGCCGACGCCGGGCAGGGCGCGCCAGCCGGCGGCGTCGCGCGGTAGCTCGCCGCCGGCGCGCATCACCTCTCGCGCCGCCTCGTGCAGGGCGCGGGCGCGGCGGTAATAGCCCAGACCGCTCCACGCCGCCAGCACGTCCTCGAGCGGGGCGGCGGCCAGCGCGGCCTGGTCGGGAAACCTCGCGACGAAGGAGCGCCACCGCGTCATGACCGTCGCGACGGTCGTCTGCTGGAGCATGATCTCCGAGACCCAGATGCCATAGGCCGACGGCCGTTCCCGCCAGGGGAGCGGCCGTCGTTCGCGGTCGTACCAGGCCAACAGGTCGCCCTGCAGCGCCCCACGGGGGGACGTCGCGTCGCGCTCAGTGCCGGCGTTTTTCGTTCTGTCGGTCAACCTTCTTCTCGCAGACGCGGATGTTCTCGCGGGCCTCGGCCTTGTACCGGGCGTCGTTGGGATCGGCATCCGGCAGGGACAGCGCGGTCTCGAACTCGGCGATCGCCGCTTCGAACTGCTTCATCTCCATGTAGGTGATCCCGAGCTCGAGCCGGTGGTTCACGTGCTGGGGATTGATGCGGATGGCCTCCTTGAACTCGGCGACCGCCTTCTCGTCGCTCGCGCCTTGCGGCACGCCGCCGTAGACGACCTTGGCCGCCAGCTTCAGCACCGGGCTCAGGTGGGACACCTCGCGGTTCCAGCGGCCCAGGATGTGGTGCGAGCGGTCGTTGTCCGGGTCGCAGGCGACGGCCTTCTGCGCCTCGTCCCGCACTTCCTTGGAGAGTTCGATCTTCTGCTTGCCGCCGACGGTCAGCGCCAGCTTGCCGACCGAGGCCGCCAGGTAGTGGTGGCCCCAGGTGTCGCCGGGCTGGAGGGCGACGGCGGCGCGGGCGTGGGTGACCGCCTCCTCGTAGAGGGACTTCATCCTGTCGCCGTCCGACTCCTGGTTGCCGAGGTCGATCAGGACGCGCGCGAGGTTCCACTGCGCGGCGTAGTCCCCGGGGTTCGCCTGCACGGCGGCCGCGAGGGATGCCTTCTCCGCCGCGAGATCGCCCGAGGCGGCGGCCGGCGTGGCGAGGGCGAGCGCGACGCACAGCGCGCACAACGGGACGAGGAACGGGATACGGCTTCGCATGCTGCCTCCTGTGAGTCGCTGCGGGTCGAATGGCGTTGACACAGGCTGGAGCCGCTGCTACAGGTTGTCAACTGCGAATCCATGCAGCTATCCCCGACGACGAGGAGCAGGCATGCCCGCCGCGACCATCCCCGGACTGTTCCTGACCGCCGTTTCCGAGCTTCCCCGCCCCGACTGCTTCTCCCACAAGGGTCCCGACGGAGGGTACGTCGACGTCTCGAGCGCCGAAGCCCTGCAGAGGGTGCGCGCGCTGCGGGCGGCGCTGCTCTCGCTGGGGGTCGCCCCCGGCGACCGGGTCGCGATCCTGTCGGAGAACCGCCTGGAGTGGGCGCTGACCGACCTGGCGACGCTCTCGCTGGGCGCCGTGGACGTGCCCATCTACCCCACCCTGTTGCCCGACACCATCGAGTACATCCTGCGGGACTGCCAGCCGGTGGCCGTGTTCGTCTCGACGCGGGAGCAGGCGGAGAAGCTGCGGGGGATCCGCGAACGGCTGCCGTTCCTGAAGCACGTCCACGCCTACGACGACCTGGAACTGCCCGGCGTGGCGCGGATGTCCGACCTGGAGCGGGCGGGCCGCGACCTCCTGGCGCGGGACCCGGCGGCCGCCGGCGACGATGCCGGACCCGCGCGGCCGCAGGACCTCTGCAGCATCATCTACACCAGCGGCACCACCGGCGACCCCAAGGGCGTGATGCTCTCGCACGCCAACTTCGTCTCGAACGTGCTGGCCAGCGCCTCGCTGATCGACATCGGGCCGCGCGACAAGGTGCTGTCCTTCCTGCCGCTGTCGCACGTCCTGGAGCGGATGGCCGGTTTTTACATCATGATGGCGGTCGGCACGGGCATCGCCTACGCGAGCAGCGTGGAGTCCGTCGCCGACGACATGCGGCTGGTCCGCCCGACGGTGATGATCAGCGTGCCGCGGCTGTACGAGAAGATCTACGCCCGGGTCACCGCCGCCGCCATGGCCGGCGGGCCGGTCAAGCGCCTGATCTTCGACTGGGCCCGCGGCGTGGGCCAGGAGTGGGGGCGCCGCGTGCGCGCGGGCCACAAGGTCCCCCCCGGCCTGGCGTTCCAGCGCCGCCTCGCCGACCGGCTGGTGTTCTCGAAGCTGCGCGCCCGCACCGGCGGGCGCCTGCGCTTCTTCGTCTCCGGCGGCGCGCCGCTGGCGCCGCACATCAACGAGTTCTTCTACGCCGCCGGCATGATCATCCTGGAGGGCTACGGCCTGACCGAGACCTCGCCGGTGATCGCGGTGAACAGCTTCGACCACTTCCGGGTCGGCAGCGTCGGCAAGGTGATCCCCGGCGTGGAGGTGAAGATCGCCGAGGATGGCGAGATCGACACCCGCGGCCCCAACGTCATGCTCGGCTACTACAACAACCCGGTCGCGACCCGCGAGGTGCTGACCGGGGACGGCTGGCTGCATACCGGAGACATCGGGCGCTTCGACGAGGACGGGTACCTGTACATCACCGACAGCAAGAAGGACCTGATCGTCACGGCCGGCGGCAAGAACGTCGCACCGCAGCCGCTGGAGAACGCCTTCAAGAAGAACAAGTTCATCAGCCAGGTGGTGGTCCTCGGCGACCACCGGCCCTACCTGACCTGCCTGATCGTGCCGAACTTCGAGGAACTCGCGGCGTGGGCCGCCGAGCACAAGGTGCACGCGCCCGACCGGGCCGCCCTGCTGCGCGAGCCGGCCGTGCTCGCCAAGTACCAGCGCGGCCTCGACCGCACGAACAGCAGGTTCCCCGGCTTCGGGTCGGTGAAGAAGTTCGCCCTGCTCGATCGTGAACTGACCCTGGAGAACGACGAACTGACGCCCACCCTGAAGGTGCGGCGGCGGGTGATCCAGAAGAAGTACGCGGCGGTCATCGACGGGATGTACGGCGAGGCGGCCCACGTCTGAGCCGCGCGCCGCTCAGCGGGGACGATCGCGCAGCGTGACGGCGAAGACCCGGCGTTCGCCGTCGCGCAGGACCGTCACCGCGACGGTCTCACCAGCGCCGTGCGCCTGCAGCAGGGCGGTGAGCCCCGCCAGGTCCGCCACTCCGCTCCCCTCCATCGCGACCAGCACGTCGCCCTGACGCAGCCCCGCCTCCTCGGCCGGGCTGCCCGGCATGACGCCGGACAGCTTCACGCCGCCGGCGTTCTCCACGAAGTCCGGGATGGTGCCGAGCCAGGCGCGGGTCTTCCCGCGTTCGCCGACGGCGGGCGGCAATGCGCTTTGGGGAGCGAAAGGGAAGCCGCCGGGTTCGGCGGCGACCGCCGCCGCGAGATCGCTCGCGAAGGCGGCGACGCGGGCCAGGCCGCCGGGTTCGACGAGCTCCCAGCGATCCTCGACCGTGTGGTACTCGGGGTGGGCGCCGGTGAAGAGGAACAGCACGGGGATCCCGGCCGAGTTGAAGGCGACGTGGTCGCTGGCGTCCCAGCCGCCGTCGCTGAGTTCCAGGACCAGGCCGTGCCCGCGATTCACGCCCTCCACCAGCGGGCGCAGGCGCGGCGACGAGCCCAGACCGCCGACGTAGAGACGGTCGGCGCGCAGCCGGCCGACGGAGTCCAGGTTCAGCATCAGCCGCACGTTGCGGCCCGCCAGCGGCGCGGCGCGCAGCGCCGCCGTCGCGCCCTGCAACCCCGCCTCCTCGCCCGCGAAGGCGACGAAGAGCAGCGCGCAGCGGTCGGCGGCCGTCGGTTCGGCGTGGAGGCGACGCGCGAGTTCGACCATCACCGCCACGCCGGAGGCGTTGTCCTCGGCGCCGCGGTAGATCCCCGTGACGGTCGCGCCGTCGGCGGCGCGGGCCAGTCCCAGATGGTCGTAGTGGGCGCCGATCACCACGAGGTCGTCGGCCAGCGCGCCGCGGCCAGGGGACCAGCCCAGGACGTTGCGGCCGGTGAGACCGTCCAGCCCCGCCCCTCGCAGCGCGAAGTCGCCGCGCATCCCGTCGCAACCAGGCGGCGCTGCGAGGCCGGCCGCTCGGAACCAGGCCGCGACCGTGTCCGCGGCCGCCAGGGCGGCGGCGGTGCCGTTGCCGCGCCCCTGCAGCTCGTCGGCGGACAGCGTCCGCACGCGCGCCAGCATCCCGAGACCGTCGGCGGCGGCCGTCGTCTGCGCGCCCGCCTGGAACGACGCGATCGCCAGCAGCCAGGCGACGACCAACGATTCCCGGAGCCATCCGCACCGTCGAGACATCGGCGACCGTCCCCTGTTGACGAACCGGACCACGGGGGCAGGATAACGGGACCGCGATCCGGCGGCCACCGTCCGGGATCAGCGCGCGGCGCCGGGCGCGGGCGGCGACGTGCCGGCGGCCGCGCCGACGCCGCGCGGGTCGCTGGCGCCCCGGACCACGCCGCTGACGGGGTCGACGGTCACCACCTGGGCGTTGCCCAGGGCGGGGACGGTCGCCAGGACGTGCCCGATCGCGGCCAGCGTGTCGAGGGCCGCCGCGCCGACAGCGCCGGGTTCGACGTAGAGCACCGGCGGCCACCACTGCTGGTGCAACCGGGGCCGGGCGACGGCGCCCGCCGCGTCCATCCCGAAGTCCACGACGTTGACGACCGTCTGCAGCGTCGTGGTGATGATGCGCGAACCGCCGGGGCTGCCGGTGACCAGCGCGACGCGGCCCCCGCGCAGCAGGATCGTGGGGGTCATGCTCGAGAGCGGGCGGCGGCCCGCGCCCACGGCGTTGGCCTCGCCGCCCGGCAGGCCGAAGGCGTTGGGTGCGCCCGGCGCCGCGGCGAAGTCGTCCATCTCGTCGTTGAGCACCACGCCGGTGCCCGGCGCCATCATCCCGGCGCCGAAGCCCAGGTTGATCGTCAGGGTCGCCGCGACGGCGGCGCCTTCGGCGTCCACGACGCTCAGGTGCGTGGTGTGGTCGGGGCCGGGCGCGACGACCGCGGCCCCCCCGAGGCTCTGCCAGGGCACGACGGCGTCGGACCGGATCAGCGTGCGCAGCGAGTCGGCCCGCGCGCGCGAGGTCAGCCACCCCACCGGGATCGCCACGGCGTCCGGGTCGCCGAGCCAGCGGCTGCGGTCGGCGAAGGCGAAGGACATGGCCTCGGCCAGCAGGTGCGCCAGGGCGGCGCCGTCGCGCGGCATCGCGCCCAGCTCGTAGGGCTCCAGCAGGTTGAGCATCGCGATCAGCAGCACGCCGCCCGAGCTCGGCGGCGGCATGGCGACGACCTCGCAGTCGCGGTAGCGGCCGCGCAGCGGTTCGCGCCAGACCGGCCGGTAGCCGGCCAGGTCGTCCGCCGACAGGACGCCGCCCGCCCGCGCGACGGCGCCCGCGATGGACGCGGCCAGGTCGCCGGTGTGGAACGCGTCGGCGCCGCGGTCGCGGATCGCGAGCAGGGTGCGCGCCAGGTCCGGCTGCCGCAGCGTGTCCCCCGCGACCGGCGCCGCGCCCCGCGGCAGGAAGACCGCCCGCGCCGCGTCGTCGAGGCGCGTCGCGTTCTCCCGCAGCCGGGCGCACAGCAGGCTGTCGGCCGGGAATCCGTCGCGGGCGAGCGCGGCCGCGGGCGCGACGAGGCGCGCCCAGGGCAGCCGCCCGCAGCGGCGGTGGAAGGTCTCGAGCCCGCGCACCAGGCCCGGCGTCGCCACCGCCAGCGCGCCGTCGCGGCTCAGCCCGGCGTCCGCGATCCCGTCGCGCAGGAACATGTCGCGGTGCGCGGCGGCCGGCGCGGTCTCGCGCGCGTCCAGGGCGAGGTCGGTGCCGTCGGCGAGGTGGGCGACCAGGAAACCGCCGCCGCCCAGGCCCGAGGAGTAGGGCTCGACGACCGCCAGCGCGAAGGCCGCCGCCACCGCGGCGTCAGCGGCGTTGCCGCCGTCGCACAGGACCTCGACGGCGGCGCGGGTGGCCAGCGGGTGGGCGGTGGCGACCATGCCCTGCCGCGCGGCGTCCCGCCGCGGGTCGCCGCCGCAGCCGGCGACGAGGACCAGGACGGCGGCCGGCGCCAGGCGGGCGGCCCTGCGCATCGTCGAGGCCGCCGCGTTCACGGCCCGCCGTCCAGCACCGCGTCGCACGTCACGTCGCCGCCGCAGTGTCGGACCAGGAGCTCGCCGAAGCGCGCCGTGCGGGCGCGCATCGTCTCCGGCGGCGTGGCGCGGGTGGACATGATCACCGCGAGCAGCCGGGAGGTTCCCGCGTGGACGCACGTGCGCAGGGAATCGCTGGTGGGGGAACCGAAGCCGCCCTCGTCGTCGCACAGCGCCAGGCGACCCGCGAGGTTGACCGGCCCCTTGCGGATGCCGGGGTACCCCTCACCCTCGCGCCCGAGCCGCAGCGTCACGTCGCCGCGCACGAGATCGAGATCGTAGAGCCCGATGGGCAGCAGGAACTCCAGGCTGGCCAGGTTGCACGCGTCCACGACGTTGTTGAGGCGGTAGAGGCCCTTGCCCTGCAGGACGCGCCGCAGCAGGGCCTCGCTGCTCGGGCGGTGGCGCGTGGGCTCCATGCCGAAGGCGCGGTAGAGGTCGCGGGCCTCGCGCAGGCCGGGGATGTCGCTCGGGATCTGGCCGGCGAAGCGGACCCGCAGGGCGGCGGCGAGCGCGGCGGTCTCGTCCCAGACTTCCGGCGCTTCGCGCACCGTCACCCCGTCGACCGCGAGCGCGCCGGCCCGCAGCCCGCCCAGGACGCCGTCGTCCAGGCGGAGCGTGCGTCCGTCGGGCAGCGGCACGGCGCGGTTCATGTCGACGTGTGGCGTCCGCCGGCGCCGTAGAGGCGGTCGTAGTATTCGCGGTAGGCGCCGCTGCGCACCTTCTCCCACCAAGCCCGGTTCGCGAGGTACCAGGCGACCGTGTCGCGGATGCCGTCGCGGAAGCGGTGGCGGGGCGCCCAGCCCAACTCGTCGCGGATGCGGGTGGCGTCGATGGCGTAGCGCCGGTCGTGGCCGGGCCGGTCCTTCACGAACGTGATCCGGGACTCGTCCAGGCCCAGCAGTTCCAGCAGCAGGCGTACGATCTGGATGTTCTGCATCTCGTTGTTGCCGCCGACGTTGTAGACCCCGCCGGGGCGGCCGCGGCGCAGGACGGCGTCGACGGCCTCGCAATGGTCCCGCACGAAGAGCCAGTCGCGGACGTTGCGGCCGTCGCCGTAAACGGGCAGCGGGCGGTCCTCGAGCGCGTTGGCGATCATCAGGGGGATCAGCTTCTCGGGAAACTGGTAGGGGCCGTAGTTGTTGCTGCAGCGCGTGACCAGCACCGGGAAGCCGAAGGTGTGGTGGTAGGCGCGGCACACCAGATCGGCGGCCGCCTTGCTCGCGGCGTACGGCGAGTTCGGCGCCAGCGGCGATTCCTCGGTGAACAGCCCGGTCGGCCCCAGGGAGCCGTAGACCTCGTCGGTGGAGACCTGCAGGAAGCGGGCGACGCCGGCGCGGCGCGACGCCTCCAGCAGCGTCTGCGTGCCCAGGATGTTGCAGTCGAGGAACTCGCGCGGGTCGTCGATGGAACGGTCGACGTGGCTCTCGGCGGCGAAGTGCACCACCGCCTCGATCCGCTCCTCGGCCAGGAGGCGGTCGAGCAGGGCGCGGTCGCGCACGTCGCCGCGCACGAACCGGTACTCGGTCCGGTCCTCGCAGCCGGCCAGGTTCTCCAGGTTGCCGGCGTAGGTCAGCAGGTCGAGGTTCACGACCCGGTCGCCGCCGCGCTCCAGGAGCAGCCGCACGTAGTTGGCGCCGATGAAGCCGGCGCCGCCCGTCACCAGGAGATTCATCGTCCGTCCTCGGTCGCGGCGCCGCAGAGGGCCGCGGTGAAAGCCGTGGTGAAGGCCGATGTCCGGCCGGCGTCGATCCGCGGGCGGCCGTCGGGACCGGCGACCTGCAGCGACGTGCCGACGATGCAGCCGTCGCAGTGGGGGGCGTAGAGGGCGGCGTTGCGCGCGGTCAGGCCGCTGCCGACCAGCAGCGGCGTCTCCGGCTCGGCCTGGCGCACGGCGCGCAGCTCCGCGGGGTCGGCCGCGGCGCCCGTCGCCGCGCCGGACACGATCAAGGCGTCGGCGCCGCCGCGGCGGCGCAGGTCGGCGACCTCGTCGGCCAGGGGGCGCGGGGCCAGCGGCGCGGCGTGCTTGACGCGCACGTCGGCGAGGATGCCGACGTCGGGCGCCAGCTGCCGGCGCAGGCGCAGCACGGCGGCGGCCCGGCCCTCGATCAGGCCCTGGTCGGTGACCGCCGCGCCGACCAGCACGTTGACCCTCACGAAGGCGGCGCCGACCGCGGCGGCCACGGCCAGCGCGGCGTGCGCGTCGTTGCGCAGCACGTTGATCCCCAGCGGCAGCTCCGGGCAGGCGTCGCGCAGGGCGACCGCGACGCGGGTCAGGGCGGCCGTGGTCTCGGGCGGCACGTCCTGCGGGAAGAACGGGAGGTCGTGGTAGTTCTCCAGCATGAGCGCGCCGACGCCGCCCCCGGCCAGCGCCCGCGCGTCGGCCAGCGCGGACGCGACGACGTCGGCCATGTCGCCCTCCCACCCGGGAGAACCCGGCAGGGCGCGGCAATGGACCATGCCGATGACCGGCACCGGCAGCAGGCGGCGGAATGTCTCGCGGTTCCACATGGACAGATCATAGCATCCGTCCGCGCGGGAGCAAAGGGCCAAGCGCCGCGGCCGGAGACCCGGGAAACATGCTGGTCAATCCCGCCCGGGTCGCGTACATTGCGGACCGTCCCGGGGGCGTGCCGCCCCCGTCCGCGGTTCACCGGAGGCGCGATGCAGATCATCCAGGGCAAGACCGGCTGGCTCGAAGTCATCTGCGGGCCGATGTTCAGCGGCAAGAGCGAGGAGCTGATCCGCCGCATCCGCCGGGCGCAGATCGCGCGCCAGCGCGTGCAGCTGTTCAAGCCCTGCATCGACGACCGCTACAGCCAGCACGAGATCGTCTCGCACAGCCAGCAGCGGCTGCCGAGCACCCCGGTGGCCTCGAGCTTGGACATCCTGGACTGCGTGGACGACAAGACCGAAGTGGTCGGCATCGACGAGGCCCAGTTCTTCGACGACGGTCTGGCCGACGTCTGCAACAAGCTCGCCAACCTGGGCAAGCGGGTCATCGTGGCCGGGCTGGACATGGATTACCGCGGCCGGCCGTTCGAGCCCATGCCGCGCCTGATGGCCATCGCGGAGTACGTGACCAAGCAGCTGGCGATCTGCGTGCTGTGCGGGAATCCCGCCAACCACACCCAGCGGCTGACGGACGAGCAGATGAAGATCCTGGTGGGCGCGCAGGGCACGTACGAAGCGCGCTGCCGGCGCTGTTTCGAACCGCCGGCGGAGGACGAGCCGCCGGCCGCCGACTAGACCACGCCCCTCACAGGCAGGCTTCCACATCGACGCCGCGCAGCCGTGCGGCCAGCTCCCGGAACCGGGGCAGGTCGATGCCCAGCCTCGCCCCCGCCAGGCTGGCGCGGTAGGCCAGGTCCACGCCGCCCTGGTCCGCCTCCACGCAGCCGGCCAGGTCCTCCCCCAGCGCGATCATCGTCGCCAGCGAACCGGCCGGCGGTTCGGCGTCCAGGCTGTGATGGCGCCGCACCGCATGCGCCAGTTCGGCGCCGAGCCCCCAGTCCGCGATCAGCAGGGCCCCCAACTCGCCGTGGTCCCAACCCAGCGTGCGCTGCTCGACCCGCCAGAGCGGGACGCACTCCTTGCGGGCGTCTTCGACCAGCTTCCCGTACAGTCCCGGCAGGGCGCGCGCCATGATCAGCTGACCGATGTTCTGCATCAGGCCGCCCACGAAGACCGCCTCGCGGTCCTCGGCGCCGAGGTGCTCGGCGACGGACTGGCTGGCCAGGGCCGAGAGCAGCGAGTCGCGCCAGATGCGGTGCAGCAGCGGGCTGGTGTCCACGCCGGGGAACGCCGAACGCGAGGCGTTGACCACCACCCAGTTGCGCACGGTCTTGAAGCCCAGGCGCACGACCGCGTCGCGGATGCTGCGGATCTCGATCGCCGAGACGTAGAACGAGGAGTTGGCCACCCGCAGCAGCCGCGCCGCCAGGACGAGGTCGCGGGCGATCTCCTTCTCCAGCATCGCCGGGGTGGCGCGCTGGTCGTTGATCAGTTCGAGCAGCCGGCCGGCGACCTGCGGCATGACCGTCATCTCGCCGACCTGCTCGTAGACCTGACGGGCCTGCAGATCGCCGGGACGCAGCCCGTCGAAGTGATTGCGTTCGCGCTCGCGCCGCCGGGAGGTGACGGTGCCGAGGATCTCCCGTATGCCGCTGCCGAGGGGCAGGGCGTCGCGCTCCAGCGCATGCAGGCGCAACAGGGCGTGCCGCGCGAGCAGGGCCGCGTCCTGCACGAGCTGCTCGCCCTGGAAGCTCAGCCAGTCCAGGTAGACGTAGGTGCACCACTTGCCGCGCAGGGGCAGCGGCACGATCAGCGCGACCTGGTCCTCGCCGACCGACAGCGCTTCGAGCAGCTCGCGCGGCACGTTCTCGACGGGGACGGGTCCCGCGTAGGCCACGCGCTCGCGGGTGAGCACGTCGAACAGGTCGTGCTCGCGCTTGGTCATCACGCGCGGGTTGGCCGAGCGCGGCTCGACCAGGCGAGCCGGCAGTTCGACGCCCTCGGCCAGCAGGATGCGCAGGCCGGTGCTCCACTGGCGCAGCAGCAGCAGGCGGGCGCCCTGGCGGCGGGCCAGGTCCAGGAAGACCTGCATCACGTCGCTGCTCTCGACGGCTTCGTCCAGGGCGGCGAGCGAGCGCACGAGATCCTGGTACCGCTGCTCGGTCCCGATCTCGGTCGCGGTGCGCTGCGGCGGGGGGATGCCGGCCGCGGCGCACAGTTCGGCTTCCTGCTGGTTCGCCTCGATGCGGTCGGCGACGACGGCGTCGAATCGGCTCACGGGAACCCTCTCGGCTGGGGATCGCGGGCGCGGCTGGGCGCCCGGGCGCACTCCCTGCTCATCGGCCGCGGCGGCTGCCGGTTGAGGGAATTCGCTGGCAGGACACGCGGAATCGGCTATTCTGGGCCGCAGCCGACGCCACCAGCCGTCCCCTCGCCCCCCCCCGGAGGAAGACATGCCGCACCGGATCACCAAGACCTTCACCTTCGACGCGGCCCATTGGCTGCCGCGCGTCCCGGAAGGGCACAAGTGCGGCCGCCTGCACGGCCACACCTACAGCGTGACGATCGCGGTGGAGGGGGAGGTCGATCCGCAGACGGGTTGGATCGTGGACTTCGGCGACATCAAGGCGGCCTTCCGGCCCCTGGAGAAGCGCCTGGACCACTTCTGCCTCAACGACATCGAGGGTCTCGAGAATCCGACGGCGGAGGTCATGGCCCGCTGGATCTACGAACAGATCAGCGGCACCCTGCCCGAGGTCGCCGAGGTGACGGTCCGCGAGACCGCGAACACCTCGGCCGTCTACCGGCCCTAGGGTCGATGCCCGGCGCTCAGCGCGGGTGGGCGGCGAGCCAGGCGCGCGCCCTCGCGTCGGTGGGCTGCGCCTGCAGCAGCCGCTGGTAGGCCTCCCGCGCCTCCTCGGTGCGTCCGGACCGGTCGCGAATCTCAGCCAGGTTGCCCCAAGCCTGCCAATAGCCCGGCTCGCGCGCCAGGACGTCGCGGAAGACGGGTTCCGCCTCCCGGTCGCGTCCCAGCTGCACGAGCGCGAGCCCGGAACCGAACAGGGCCTGGAGGTCGCCGTCGCGACGGGCGAGTTGCTGGAACCGCCGCAGCGCGCCGCCGGCGTCGCCGCGCAGCAGCAGCACCCAGGCTTCGCCCAGCTGGGCGCGCGGGTCGTCGGGCGCGGTCCGCAGGGCGATCTCGTAGTGCGCCGCCGCCTCGTCCAGCCGGCCCGCCGCCAGCAGGAGTTCGCCGAGCCAGAGCCGGCCCGGTTGGGATGCGGGCGCGAGGTCGACCCAATCCCTCGCCAATTGCAACGCCTGGTCGTCCCGACCCTCGCGCCGCCGCAACCCGATGAACGAATCGTAGAGATTGTCGCGGATCAGGTCGAAGTGCGGCTGCGGCGTGCGGCGCTGGATGTCCAACGCCGCGGCGTATTCGCGGCCGGCGTCCTCGAGCCGTTCCTTGGCCAGCCAGGCGTTCCCCAGCGTGAAATGATGGAAGGGGTTGATCTCGGTGCGGTGCTCACGGAACGTCGCGAGGTCGCTCAGGGCCGTGACGGCCAGCAGCGCCGCGACCGTCGGACCGGGCCACCCGTGCGTCCAGCGGCGCCGGCGCAGCGCGGTCCACAGCGCGTCGGCGCCGGCGCCGGCGGGGATCGCCAGCATCGCGGCGACCGGCAGCCGGAAGCGCGCGTTGACGAAGAAGAGCAGGATCGACACCGCGTAGAGCGCCGTCACGCCCAGCGTCAGGCGCCGCCCGCCGGGCGCGCCGTCGCGCCGGCCCCAGCCCAGGGCGCCGAGCACGAGCACGACCGTCCAGCCCGGCCAGATCGGCAGGCGCAGCAGCGGCGACCACTCGCGCCAGGCGTAGATGTACTTGTCGTTGGAGCGCTCGCCCTCGGCCAGCAGCAGGCGGAGCTTGGTCGCGTAGAGTTCGAGCGCGGCGAGCGGTTCACGGGCCCAGAACGCCAGGCCGCGGCGCAGGAACCAGCGGTCGACCTCCGAGGGCTTCAGGTCGCGGCCGGCGTCCTTCTCGGCCATCGCGATCGCGTCGTCGTAGCCGCCCTGCCAGGTCGGCCGCGTGCCGGGCACGATCGCCGTGCGGCCGTCCGATTCGGGGTTGTTCCCGATGTAGAAGTTGACGCCGCCCTGTGTCGCGATCGCGACCTGGTCGTGGCCGCGCACGGCGTTGGACACGGTCACCGGCAGGATCGGCAGCAGCAGTCCGACCGCCGCCGCGGCCCAGCCGCGCGCCGTCGGGCGCGGGAAGCCGCCGCGCAGCAGGTACCAGACGACGGCGGGCGCGACGATCAGGATGTTGGGCCGCGCGATGGCCGACAGTCCCAGCACCAGGCCGGCGAGGCCGAGGCGCCGCCAACCGGGCTTGCCCTCGGCGCGGTCCGCCAGCAACCACAGCAGCAGCAGGTTCAGGGTCACCGGCAGGGTCTCGAGCAGCAGTTCCGCCGAGTAGTAGATGCTGGTCCAGAGGCCGGCGTAGAGCAGGCCGGCCAGCCACCCCGCGCGCCGTCCCCAGAGACGGTCGGCGGTCAGGGCCGCCAGCCCCGCCCCGAGCGCCGAGATCAGGCACTGGACCGCCAGGACCGGGAAGAAGGCGCCGCCGAACACGGCGTAGAGGCCCGCCAGCAGGTACATGTACAGCGGGGCGCGGAAGAAGGGCTCCGGCCCGGGCCAGGTGCCCGCCAGCAGGCCGCGGGCCCACTGGTCGTGGAACGCCGCGTCCATGATCGGCCGATCGAAGAGAGGGTTGTCGCGGATCAGCCACAGGTGGAGCAGGCGCAGGGCGAAGGCCGCCGCGACGCAGATCCAGAACAGCCGCGCGCGGTCGGTCCTCACGGCTTCCTTCCGGCGCGCACCCGCACGCGCTCGACGGCCGAACCCGGCAGCCAGCCGTTCCACTCGCCGCCGAGCGCGACCTGGCACCAGCCCGCCCGCTCGCCGCGGACCTGCAGCGACAGCCCGTCGTGGACCTGGAACACGACCGGGAACGTCGCGTCCGGCCCGCTGCGCACCTCGGCTTCGGCGACGACCACCACCGCGTGGTCCAGGACCCGTTCGTCGTACCAACGCCAGGCCACGATCGCCGCCAGCGCCGACGCGAGGCAGAGCGACGCCAGCCAGGCCCGGCGCGTCCACGGCGTGAAGCCGCCGCGCCAGAACGACCAGCCGAGCACCGCCGCCGCGAGCCAGGCGGCGACCGTGAGCAGCCGGCTCCACTCGTCCAGCGACAACCCCCGCAGGGCCGCGGCCGCGAGCCGCAGCGGTAGCGGCGTGGGCGTGACCTGCAGTTCCTGGTCGCGCGCGTGCCCGCGCACCCAGGCCAGGTTGGCGCGCGCATCGGCGTCGCGGGGGTCGGTACGCAGGGCGCGCTGGTAGTTGACGACGGCCTTGCCCAGTTCGCCGCGGCGCGCGTGGGCGGTGGCCAGGTTGTAGCAGGCCGTCGGGTCACCGGTCGCCGCCGCCGCGCCGAAATCGGCCACGGCCGCTTCCAGGTCCCCCCTGGTGTAGGCGTCGACGCCCTCGGCCAGCCGGCGGACCGCGGACGGACCGGTCGCCGCGGGCTGCGCGCGCGCCGGAACGGCCGCCGACGCCGCCAGCACGGCCAGCAGCACCGCACCGACGAGCGGGCCCGGCGCGGCGGGCTTCACCGCGTCGCGGGCGAGCTCGTCCAGGAGACCGCGGGCCCGCGCGATCGTGTCCCCATCGCCGGTCCGGGGTTCGCCGACCGCGCCGTAGCGCGAGGCGGCGCACGCCTGCAGCAGCGATTCCAGGGCGGCCCCGACCGCGGGCGCGCCGCGGGCGGCGGCGTGCGCGCCGACGGCGCCGGCGGGCAGGCCGGACGCGGAGCGGCCGGTCATGTCCGCGACGTAACCGTTGATCGCCCTGATCACCAGCGCGCTCGCCGCTTCGGCATCGCCGGTCGCCGCGGCCTCGTCCAGCAGCCGGCGGGCCGTGCGCAGCGCGTGGCGCCGGCGCAGGCCGACGGGATCCCCCAGCATCGCCCGTCGGCGCCCCAGCCACAGGCGCCAGCCCGCGAGCGACAGCGGCGCGAGCAGCGTCACGAACCACCAGCCGAAGGACTCCGGCAACGGTGCGCCGCGGCTGGACAGCCGCGGCGGCGCGGGGTGCACGAACGCCAGGTCGCTGGCGAGGCGCGCGATCTCGCCCCGGAAACCCGCCGCGTGCTGCACGCCGTCCTCGACGGTGGGGTTGTCGCTCGGCGTCACGTCCAGGGTGCGCCCGCCGGCTTCGATGGTCCGGTACCGCTTCTGCGCGGGATCGAACCAGGTCACGCTCGCCGCGGGCAGCTCGACGCGGCCCTCGGCCGTCGGCACGAGCACCTTCTCCGCGCGCAGGACGGCCAGCTGCCGGCCGCGGGCCTCCTTCATCTCCAGCCCGCCGCCGGCCTCGTGGACCTGGACGCCGCTGGGCGCTTCCCAGGGCACTTCGGTGACGCTCTTGAGCGAGCCGTCGGCCTTGAGCACCAGCGTCCAGCTCACCGGGTCGCCGCGCGGCACGCTCGTGCGGTCGGTCTGGACGTCCAGTTCCACCTGACGCGAGACCAGCCCCAGGAACCCGGGCGGGGCGGGCCGCGGCAGGTCGAGCACCTCGACGGTCAGCGACGAGCTCTCGATCGTCTGCGGCCCGCGCTCGCGGGTGCGGCGCGAACCGAAGAAATCGGCGAAGGGGTCGCCCGACAGCGTGACCTTGGCGGGAGAGACCGTCAGCCGTCCCGCCCGCGTCGGGTACAGCGCGTAGCGGAGCTCGGTCATCTCGTACGCCTTGCCGCCGACCGTCTCGCGCGAGTTGCGCTGGGGCGGCAGGTCCTCCCGCCAGAAGCCCTCCGTCCGCGGGGCCTCGTACTGGGGGCGGTCGTAAAGGCGCGCGAAGGGGTCGGCGAAGAACCGGAAGATCAGCACCACCTGCTCGCCGACGTAGACCTCGTCGCGATCCACTTCCAGGGTGACGAAGTAGGGGCTGCCGGGCCCCGCGCGGCCGGGGCGCGCGGCCGGGACCACCGGTTCCGACCGCGGGGCCGCGCTGCGGTTGCCGTTGCCGGTCACCGCGCCGGGATCGCCCGTGACGCGGATGGTGATGGGCTGGGTGCGCAGCGCCTGGCCGTCGACCGTCGTCTGCAGCGACGGGATCACCACGTCGCGGTCGGTGCGGAGGCTCAGGACCCAGGTCCAGGTCTGCGAGCTGCTCACCGCCCCGTTGACCATCTGGAAGCTGGTGCTGGTGCCGCCGCGCGCGGCGTCCACGCCGGCGATGGGCGGCAGGTCGGGCATGGCGAGGTCACGCCCCTTGCCGCTGACGGTCACCGTCAGCAGGATCTGGTCCCCGACAGCCGCGCTCGTGCGGTCGACCCTGGCCTGCAGATCGGCCGCATCGGCCGCGACGGCGAACGCGGACCAGCACAGCAGCAGCGCCAGGCAGAAGCGCGGCGCATCGTGTCCTCTCACCATCGTTTCCCGCTCCTGTTCCCCTCGCCCTGCAGGCGCTGCTGCACGGCGCGCCGCAATTCCTCCTCGTCCCGGTCCAACCCCTTGAGGATCGACAGGGCGCGCTCTCGGCTCAGCTGATCCTGATCGGGATCGCCGGTTTGCGGCCGGGTCTGCTGCTGCTGTTGCTGCTGCTGTTGCTGCTGCTGTTGCTGCTGTTGCTGCTGTTGTTGCTGCTGCTGCTGCTGCTGTTGCTGCTGTTGCTGCTGTTGCTGCTGTTGCTGTTGCTGCTGCTGTTGCTGTTGCTGCTGCTGTTGCTGCTCCTGCTCTTCCGGCGGCGGCTGTTCGAGACTGCGAACCGCCAGTTCCAGATTGTGCAGGGCGTCCCGCTGCGAGGGATCCAGGTCCAGGGAGCGCCGGAGCTGCTCGACGGCTCGACGCGGATCGCCTGCGGACAGGGCGTTGGTGCCGGAATTGTACAGGCTTTCGGAGCGCAGGTCCGGATCCGACGACTGCGAAAGGGCGCGGACGAACTCCCGCTCCGCTTCCTCGTGACGGCCGAGCCGCGACAGGGCCTCGCCGACCGCCAGGCTCAGGCGGGGATCGTCGGGCGCCTCGGCGCGGGCGGTCTCGAAGAACTTGAGCGCACCTTCGTAGTCGCCGGCGCGATAGAGGTCGTGTCCCTGGCGGGCGGCCTCCCCCCCAGGCTGTTGCCAGGGCGCGGCCCGGACCGGCGCCGCGGCCAAGCACAGCAGCAGCGCGGCGGCGGTGGCGGCGTGGCGGCGCGGGCGCACGAGCGCGCCCAACCACAGGCTGGCCAGGGCCAGGCCCAACGGCCAGACGAAGCGCTCCTCGTACCGCGCGACCTGACGGCCGCCGAGGTCGCGCTCCCCGAGACGCGCGATCACGTCGTGCAGGGCGCGGCGATCGAGACCGCCGCGGCCGATGCGGAACACGAAGCCCGGGCCCGCATCCGCCAGTTCCTGCAGCGAAGCGAGGTCGAGGCGGCTCATCACGACGCCGCCCTGGTCGTCCTTGAGGAAGCCCTCGCTCTCGGGATCGGGCACGAGCCCGCCGCTCTCCTCGCCGACGCCCACCGGGACGATCACGATCCCCTGCTCGCGGCAGCCCGCTGCCGCCTCGCGCCAACCGCCTTCGAGATCCTCGCCGTCGGTCACCAGCAGGATGGCCTGGCGGGCGCCGTCCGCGCCCGGGCCCCTGCCGCCGACGAGGAGCTGGCCGGAGGTCCGCAGCGCGCTCGCGATGGCGGTGCCCTGGGTGGAGATCATGTCCGTGTCGGCCATCCTCAGGAAGAGCTGCGCGGTGCCGCGGTCGAGGGTCAGCGGGCACTGCACGAAGGCCTGGCCGGCGAACAGCACCAGCCCCACGCGACCCTGGTCGTAGTCGTCGAGGAACCCGGCGAGCTCCGCCTTCGCGCGGGCCATGCGGCTGGGCACGACGTCCTGGGCCCGCATGGAGTTCGAGACGTCCAGCGCGATGACCACGTCGGTGCCGCGCTGGCGCATCTCGATCTCGTGGGCCCCCCACTGCGGACGCGCCAGGGCCAGCGCAAGCCAGCACAGGCCGGTCAGCAGGAAGAAGCGGCGCCAGACGAGCGCCGTGACGGGCCGGCCTTCGACGTGCTCGCCGGCGCGCCGGCCGAGCAGGCGGCCGAGATCCGCCCGCGCCCGCCCGTCGCTCCAGCGCAGCAGGGCCCACAACGCCGGCGGCAGCAGCAGCATCCAGAGCCAGGCTTCGGCAGCGAACCTCACGGGGTCTCTCCTCTTCGGCGTCTCGCGTCAATCCTGCATCACGGCGCCCGACGCAGCCAGGTGGCCGCGAGCACGGCCTCCAGCAGCAGCAGCGCCAAGGCCGGCCCGGCGAACCAGGCCATCCGTTCCTGGTACCAGGTCGTGACCCACGTCTTGTAGCGGCTCGTCTCGAGCTGGTCGATGGTCGCGAAGATCTGCGCCAGCGCCGCGGGGTCCTCGGCGCGGAAGTAGCTGCCGCCGGTCGCGGCGGCGATGCGCCGCAGCAGGTCCTCGTCGATCGGCACCTCGACCATGCGGGTGCGGCGGCCGAACAGCGGCGAGTCCTCGGGGTACGGCACCTTGCCCTTCTTGCCGACGCCCACCGTGTAGACGCGCACGCCCAGCGCCCGGGCCAGCTCGGCGGCCGTCTCGGGCTCGAGGGTCGGGATGTTGTTGCTGCCGTCTGTCAGCAGGATCACCGTGCGGTTCTTGGCCTCGGAATGGCGCAGCCGGTTGACCGCCGTGGCCAGCCCGAGGCCGATCGCCGTGCCGTCCTCGATCAGGCCGACCTGCACCTGGTCCAGGAACCCGTTCAGCACCGAACGGTCCAGGGTCAGGGGGCACTGCGTGAAGGCGCGCGACGCGAAGACGACCAGCCCGACCTGGTCCGTGGTGCGCGCGTCGATGAAGTCGCGGATGATGCGCTTGGCGACCGCCAGCCGGTTATCGGGCTGGAAATCGAGGGCGAGCATGCTGCCGCTGATGTCCAGGGCCACCACGATGTCGATGCCTTCGCCCTCGACCTCGCGGCTGGAGTGGACGTCCCGCGGCCTGGCCAGCGCCACCACCAGCAGCAGCAGGGCCGCGGTGCCCAGCCAGGGCAGGGCGCGGTGCGCCCGGACCCGCCGCCCGGGCCGTTCCTGCACGAGCAGGGCCAGGTGCGGGTGGCGCAGCGCGGACGTGTCGGGCCGACGCCGGCGCAGCAGGAAGGCCGCGGCCAGCACCGGCACCGCGAGCAGCAGCAGCCAGGGATGGGCGAACTCAAGCATGCGCGCCCCCTCTCCCGCCTGCGGTCGCGGCCAGCACGCGCTCCCAGCAGCGCTCGGATTCCAGCAGCACCGCCGGCGGCACGGGGGTGTAGCGGAGCGGCTCGCGCCGCTCTCCGATCTCGCCGACCACCAAGGCCAGGAGTTCGCGCCCGTCGGCCGGCAGCGCCGCCGCCGGCGCGAAGCGCAGTTCGTCGCACCGCCCCAGGATGCCGGCGGCGGCGCGGCGAACCGCAGCCGGGTGCCGCAGGGCGTCCAGGGCGACGGCCACCTCGGTGGCCGTCATCTCCAGGGCGGCGAAGCGGTAGCGGGCCGCGAGGTAGCGTCGGAAGGCCGCGTCGAGTCGGTGCAGGAACACCCTGCCCTCGCCGCGCTCCAGCAGCCGCTCGGCCAGCAGCGCGTCGAGATCCTGCGCCGCCTGCAGCCAGGCGGGAAGGGGCAGCGGCTCGTCGGCGCCGTCCGGCTTCGCGCGCCGCCGCCGCCGCCACAGCCAGACCAGGACGGCCGCGATCGCGGCCAGCAGGAGAACGAGGGCCGCCAGCCACCAGGACCGTGGCAGCCGGCGCGGATCCCGTACCGGCAGCGGTTCGGCCGCGGGATCGAGCCGCCCGGCGATCTTCCGCACCGGCCCCGCGACGGCTTCGCCCTCCCAGGCCAGCCGGAAGGGTCCCGGTCGGTAGGGACGCAGCGTCAGCACGACCCGTTGCGCCGCGCCCGCCGAGGCGGGTCCGGCCTCGCGCGCGACGACCGCGATCCAGTCGGCGCGCGCCGTGACGGAATCGGCAAGCACGGCCGCGCCGGCCGGAAACTCGCAGGTCAGGGTGAAGGGCTCGCCGAAGCGCAGCGTGTCGCGCTCGCCGATGGTCAACGTCGGTCGGGGCGCGCCGGCCGCCGCACCGAGCGACAGCAGCACGGTGTCCGCGGGAGCGGGCGCCGTGACGGGCGCGGCACGGGGCTGCGCCGCCGCCGTCGCCGTCAGGCCGAGAGCCAGTGCCGCGGCGACCGCCGCCGATCGCGCCACATCCCGCGCGCGCCTCATCGCCGGCCCCTTCCGCGTCGGCTCCGCATGGCGAAGAACTGCTGGAGCGGCTCGACGTAGCTGCTCGTGATGTCGATGTCGACGAGATCGACGCGGGCGGCGCGCAGCAGCCGCTCCAGGCGCCGGTCGTGGTCGGCCGCCCGGCGGGTCAGCTCGGCGCGCACCTCGCCGTCCCCGACGTCGACGAGGGCCTCGCGGCCCGTCTCGGCGTCGATCCAGTTCACCAGCCCGGCCGCCGGCAGCGCGGTGTCGCGCGGATCGCGCACGCGCACGGCCACGCAGTCGTGGCGGCGCGCGACGACGCGCAGCGGCGCGTCGAAGCCGTCGGCCCAGAAATCCGAGACCAGGAAGACCGTCGCGCGCCGCTTGAGCACCGACCCCAGCAGCTCCAGGGGCGCGCCGAGGTCGGTGCCGCGACCGGCCATCTCCGCGGCCAGCAGCTCGCGGATGATCCGCAGCACGTGCCCGCGGCCGCGGGCCGGCGGCACGTAGAGCTCGACGCGGTCGGAGAACAGCACGAGCCCGACCTTGTCCTTGTTGGCGGTCGCGGCGAAGGCCAGCACGCCGCACAGCTCGGCGGCGATCTCGCCGCGCGTCCGCGCGCCCGAGCCGAACAGCCCCGAGCGGCTGACGTCCACCGCGAGCACGACGGTCAGCTCCCGCTCCTCGTCGAACTGCTTCACGTACGGAGCGTCGGAACGGGCGGTGACGTTCCAGTCGATCGTGCGCACGTCGTCGCCCGGCACGTACTCGCGCACCTCGCGGAACTCGATGCCGCGCCCCTTGAAGACCGAGTGGTACTCCCCCGAGAAGGTCTCCTCGACCAGCCGGCGGGCCCGCAGGGCGATGCGCCGCACCGCCTCGATCATCTCGGGCGGGATCGGCGCCTCCCTGGTCCGCGGCGGCGGCGGGGCGGCCGGCTCGAGGGCGCGGCTAAGGAACTTCCACATGGTCGAACAGGTAGGTGATGATGTCGTCGCTGGTCTTGCGCTCGGCCTCGGCCTCGTAGGTGACCAGCACGCGATGGCGCAGCACGTCGTGGCCGATCGCCTTGACGTCCTCGGGCACCACGAAGGCGCGGCCGGCCAGCAGCGCCCTGGCGCGCGACGCCTGGGCCAGGGCCAGCGTCGCGCGCGGCGACGCCCCGTAGGCGATCAGCGGCGCGACATCCAGCCCGCGGGCGGCCGGATCGCGCGTGGCGAACACCAGGTCCAGGATGTAGCCCTTGATCTTCTCGTCGAGGTGGATGCCCGCGACGCCCCGGCGCAGCGTCAGCACCTCCTGGGCGCTGATCACGGGCCGCACGCGCGGCGGCTCGCGCCCGGCCATGCGGTCCAGGATGAGCCGCTCCTCGTCGCGCGTCGGGTAGCCCACCTTCAGCTTCAGCAGGAACCGGTCGACCTGGGCCTCGGGCAGCGGGTAGGTCCCCTCCTGCTCGATCGGGTTCTGGGTCGCCAGCACCAGGAAGGGGTCGGCCAGCGGGAAGGTCTGCTCGCCGATGGTGACCTGCCGCTCCTGCATGGCCTCGAGCAGGGCGCTCTGCACCTTGGCCGGCGCGCGGTTGATCTCGTCGGCCAGGATGATGTTGCTGAAGATGGGCCCCTTCTTGACCGAGAAGGTGCCTTTCTCGTGCTCGTAGACGGTGGTGCCGACGATGTCGGCCGGCAGCAGGTCGGGGGTGAACTGGATGCGCTGGAAGCCGGCGTCGATCACACCGGCCAGGGTGCGCACGGCCAGCGTCTTGGCCAGGCCCGGCACGCCCTCCAGCAGGACGTGCCCTCCCGTCATCAGGCCCACCAGCAGGCCCTCGAGCATCGGCCGCTGGCCCACGACGACCTTGCCGGTCTCGGCCAGGATCTCTTCGAGGCGTCGCGACATCTCGTCGACGCGGGCGGTGTCCAGGGGCTCGGTCACGCTCTATCCTCCTCGATATGGCGACAGCGAAGTTCCGCGACGGCGCCGTTCAACCTCGCCGACCTCCCGGCGGTTCCCGGTTCGCCCGGGCGGCGCGGCAGTTCAGGGTAGTGCATCGAAATCCCCTTGCCAAGGGAAGGTAAACAGGTTTCCATGGGCGGGCCGGACCGAGCCTGCCCGAACCGGGGGAGCCGACGTGCGCCTGTCGCCCAACAAGATCGAGTTCCTGGCGGAAAAGATGCTCGAAATGATCGAGCGCGACCCCCGCCTGCACATCCAGACGAACTCCGACCTGGTCTACCGCGCCATCGTCGACACGATCTACGACGACATGCGCACCGAGGACCAGATCGAGGCCGAGGTCGAGGAGCTGCTCAAGCAGCACCTGGGCGAGATCCGGGCCATGGAGATGGACTACGGCGCCCTGCGCGCCAAGATGAAGCGCGAGATCGCCCGCAAGCAGGGCTTCGTGCTCTAGCCCCCCGACCAGCACCGGGAGCCGCGAACCATGAGACTGTCCGAAGAGCGCATCAGCGGCCTCTCGCGCCGCATCATGGATCTCCTGCTCGACGAGGAGCACCTCGACCTCGAGATCGATGAGGACCGTTTCGGCGTGATGCTCGAGGCCAAGCTGACGCAGCTGCTGCGCGTCGAGGACGAGATCGACGAGGAGGCGTCCGCCTGGATGCACCAGCACAAGCCGGCGCTCGAGGACGGCTCGCCCGAGTTCGAGGTCGAGATGGAGAAGGTCAAGAAGAACATCGCCGACACGAAGGGCTACGTCCTCTATTGACGGCCGCCGGCTCGCCGTCGCTCCCCGTCGCCCCCGGAAGGGACGCCGCATGCGGGTGACGCTGCTGACCCCCTACCTCCCCCACGAGGCGATCGACCACGGCGGCGGCGTCGCCGTGCGCGGCATGGTGCGGGCGCTGGCCCGTCGCCACGAGGTGACGCTCGTCGCGCTGGAACGCCCCGGCGAGACCGGCCTCGTCGCCCCGACGGCGTCGTCGCTCGGGTGCCGCGTGACGACGGTGCCGTTCCCGGCCGCCGGCGCCGCCTCCCCCGCTGCGCTGGCGCGCCTGGCCGCCGCCCGGATCGTCGCGGGCGTGCACGGACTGCGTCACGGGCGCCCCTATTACGTCCAGAAGTACCACACGCGGGCGCTCGCCGCGGCCGTCGTCGAGGCCGTGGCGGCCAGCGCTCCCGAGGTCGTGCAGTGCGAGTACCTGCAGACCGCCCTGCTGCTGCGCGATCTGGCGGGATGGCGGGACCGCGAAGCCGCGGCGGGTCGGCCCGCGCCCGGGCTCTTCCTGAGCAGCCACGAGATGGGCTCCCTGCCCCGCGAACGCCGGGCCACCCTCGCCCGCAACCCCTGGCGCAGGGCGCTGCTGCGGCACCAGGCCGCCGCCTGGCGCCGGCTGCAGGCCGACGCATCCCGCTGGGCCGACACGGTCTTCTGCGTCACCGACCAGGACCGCGACCTGCTCGCCGCCTGCGGCGGCCGCGGCGGCGTGACCATGCCCCTGGGCGTCGACACGGACGCGATCCGCCCCGTCTGGCGGCCCCTCGGCCCGGCCCGCCTGCTGTTCGTCGGCAGCTTCGGCCACGCGCCCAACCGTTCCGCCGCGGAATTTCTCGTTGACAAGGTCTGGCCGCGCATCGCCCAATACGATCCGGACCTGAGCCTGGTGCTGGCCGGCGGCGGCCCCCGGACCTTCCTGGCCTCGCTGGCCGCGCGCGACCCGCGCGTGACGACTCCCGGCTTCGTCCGCGATCTCGCCGGCCTCTACCGCGATTGCCGCTTGATGGCGGCGCCGCTGACCGAAGGCGGGGGCATCAAGATCAAGATCCTGGAGGCCATGGCCGCCGGGATCCCGGTGGTGACCACCCCGATCGGCGCCGAGGGCATCGCCGACGATCGGGACCGCGCCCTCTGGCTGGCCGAGCCCGACGAGGGCTTCGCCCGGACCGTCCGGGAGGCCCTGGCCGACCCCGCCGAGGCGGCGGCCCGGGCGGCCCGCGCGCGGCGGATCATCGAGGAGCGCTTCAGCTGGACCGTGATCGCCGGCCGGCTGACCGCGCAGTACGAGGGGAGGTGATGTCGATCGGCGACCCGACGCCGCCCCGCGGCGTCACGGCACGAGATCGATGGAACCGCGTCAACCGTGTCCCTGATGGTGCACTTTCACGGAGGAAAGCGACATGTTGAAAAGACTCTTGATCCTGGTGGTCGTCCTCGCCGTGCTGATCGGCGTGGGCCTGGCCGCGAGCGCGCAGGCCGGCGACTTCACCGGCTCGATGTGGTACCGCTGGGAAGGCATGGAGAACGTCGACCAGGACGGCGACGCCGACGACGCCAGCGCCTTCTCCCACCTGCGCTCCCGCATCACCTTCGCCGGCGACGTCAACGAGAACGCCGACTACAACCTGACGGTCGAGAACTACCGCGTCATCGGCGACGCCGCCAGCGAGGTGAACTCGGTCTACCAGGCCACCTTCACGATGCGCGACTTCCTGGTCACGGACCTCGACGTCACCCTGGGCCGGATGCCGGTCGCCTACGGCCGCGAGCGCGTGATCGGCGTCGAGGACTGGGACCTGGCGACGAACATCCTGTTCGACGGCGCCCACGGCCGCTACAACTTCGAGAGCGGCTGGCTGGACTACTTCAACTTCAAGCTGCTGGAGACCAAAGACGGCAAGTACGCCTCCGGTTCAGGCGACGACAACATCACCGGCCTCTACATGCACTACGGCGCCAACGAGAAGTTCTGGTTCGAGCCCTACGTCATGATGTCGACCCACGAGAACTGGGCCAGCCCCGACCTCGACAACGACCGCACGATGATCTTCGGCGGCCTGGTCGATTACGTCAGCAATGGCCTGCACTTCTACGGCGAGGCCGTGGTCCAGACCGGCACCACCTACCTGCCCGCGGAACGCGACCTGTCCACCCTGGGCTGGTACGCCGGCCTGTTCTACGATTTCGACAGCACGGTCGAGCCCTACATCGGCTTCGAATACAACTTCGCCAGCGGCGACGACGCCGCGACGCCGGAGAACGAGGCCTTCGTCTCGCCCTACGGCTCGCAGAGCGAGTACCTGGGCATCATGAACACCCGAACCATGAACGCCCAGGGCTGGAGCAACGTCACCGCCATGCGCTTCGCCGGCGGCTTCACGCCCATCGAGAGCCTCGACGTCGCGGCCGACTTCTTCCTGTTCACCGAGGACGTGGACACGGGCGCCGACGACGCGATCGGCAGCGAGCTGGACATCAAGCTGAACTACATGCTCAACGCCGACGTGGACCTCGAGGGCGGGCTGGGCATGTTCACGTTCGAGGATACGGCGGACCTCTATTTGGCGCCTGGGGATGCGGAGTACTTCGTCTGGGCCGGCGCCCACCTGTTTTTCTAGGGTTCTGACTCCGTAATTGTCCCTAGCAGAGGCGAGGCCCCGCGGCCTCGCCTCTG